>Ga0268299_1000373_pt1 | contig 148929 bp, 126 predicted proteins | sample NOBtaG_FD_193484 | JGI IMG/M metagenome (GOLD analysis project Ga0268299, IMG submission 193484) | Activated sludge microbial communities from bioreactor in Nijmegen, Gelderland, Netherland - NOB reactor | ecosystem: Engineered > Bioreactor > Aerobic > Activated sludge | place: Netherlands...
CCGCACCAATGACTGCAATTCATCGCGCTGCGTCGCGCTGATCGGCAAAGCTCGGATCGGACGGCCCATGTCGCATAATACACCAATCCGACATTAGGAATAGACTTTTATGAGACACTACACTAGCCCGATCTGCAAGGTGTCGGTGCCGCCGCCGCCGTCGTACTTGTCGCCGGCCTGCACCTGGGCCGTGCTGGCGACGACCAGCGTGTCGTCGCCGCCGCCGCCGTCGATGCTCACCGTCGCCGTGCTGCCGGTGATCGTCTCAGCCCCGCCCGCGCCGGCGATCGTCACCGTGTCGGTGCCCGCCGTCCAGGTCGCGAACGTCCAGCCGGAAATGTCGAAGGCGGCACCGGACGCCACATTGACCACGATGGCCGTCGTCGACGCCGTGCCGGTCACCGCCACCGTGCTCGAGATCCGCCCCGCCCCGAACTGCGCCGAGCCGAAGGTCGCCGTCGACGTGCCTGACGTGTTGACGAAGGCGAGCGCCTCGATGCTCAGGAAGCCATTCACGCCGTCGGTGGCTGCAGCGCTCAGGTCGATGCTGGTCCCCACACCGGCCACACCGATCTGCAGGATGTCGTTGCCGGCGCCGCCGTCGTAGCGGTCGCCCGCCGCCACCTGGCTGGTGTCGCTCACCACGAACCGGTCGATCTGGCTGCTGCCAGTGATCACTTCCGTACCGGTCGAGCCGGTGATCGTGATCGTGTCGGTAGTCCAGGTCGTGAAGGTCCAGGCGGACAGATCGAGCGAGCCGCCGGCCACCAGGTTGACGACGATGCCCTGCGTCGAGCTGGTGCCAGTGACGGCCAGCGAGGTGGCGATCTTGCCGGCGCCGAACTGGGCAGAGCTGAACGTCGCGGTCGACGTCCCCGACGTGTTGACGAAGGCGAGCGCCTCGATATCGAGGAATCCGTCGACGCCGTCGGTGGCCGCCGCGCTGAGGTCGATGGCCGTTCCTGCACCGGCCGTCCCGATCTGCAGGACGTCGACGCCGTCGCCGCCGTCGTAGCGGTCGGTGGCCGACACCTGGCTGGTGTTGCCGACGACGAAGCGGTCGACCTGCGTGCTGCCGACGAGGGTCTCCGTTCCGGTCGAGCCGGTGATGGTGATGGTGTCGGTGCCGGAGGCCCAGCCGGCAAACGTCCAGCCCGACAGGTCGAGCGTGCCGCCGGCAGTCAGGTTGATCGCGATAGCCTGGTTCGATGCGGTGCCCGTGACGGCGGCAGTCGTCGAGATCTTGCCCGCACCGAACTGCGCGGCATTGAAGGTCGCGGTCTGCGTGCCCGAGCTGTTGACGAAGCTTATGGCTTCGATGGCGAGGAAGCCGTTGATGCCGTTGCTGGCGGCGGCGCTGAGGTCGATGCTGGTGCCCACGCCGGCGAGGCCGATCTGCAAGGTGTCGGTGCCGACGCCGCCGTCGTACTTGTCGCCGACCTGAACCTGCCCGGTCGCCGTCACGATCAGCGTGTCGTCGCCGTCGCCGGCATCGATGCTGACGGCCTGGGTGGCGCCGGTGACGGTCTCGTTGCCGCCGGTACCGGTGACGTTGATCGCGTCGGTGCCCGTCCCCCATGTCGCGAAGGTCCACGCCGACATGTCGAGCGTGCCGCCCGACAGCAGGTTCACCGCGAGCGTCTGGTTCGAGGAGGTGCCCGTCACCGCCACCGAGGAGGAGATCTTGCCGGCGCCGAACTGGGCCGAGCCGAAGGTCGCCGTCGACATCCCCGAGGTGTTGGTGAAGGAGATACCCTCGAGGTTCAAGAATCCATCGACGCCGTCGGCTGCGGCGGCGCTGAGGTCGACGGTGACGCCCGCTCCGGCCGTGCCGATCATCAGGAGGTCATTGCCGAGGCCGCCGTCGTAGCGATCGCCGGCAGCCACCTGGCTGGTGCTGCTGACGACGAAGCGGTCGACATTGCTGCTGCCCGTGATCACCTCGGCTCCGGTCGAGCCGGTGAAGACGGTGAAGTCGGCGGTCGTCCACGTGTTGAACGTCCAGCCCGAGACATCGAGCGACGTGTCGGCGACCATGGTGATGAAGATCGCCTGCGCCGCGCTCGTGCCGGTGACGGTGAGCGACGTTGCGATCTTGCCGGCGCCGAGCTGCGCCGAGCTCATCGTCAGGTTGCTCGTGCCGGTGGTGTTGACGAACGAGATCGCCTCGATGCCGACGAAACCGTTCACGCCGTCGGATGCGGCGACGCTGATGTCGACCGATATGCCGCCGGCGGCCGCGCCGATCTGCAGGGTGTCGGTGCCCAGCCCGCCATCGTACTTGTCGGCCGCCTGCACCTGGGTGGTGTTGGTGACGATCAGCGTATCGTCGCCGTCGCCGGCGTCGATGCTCGCCACCTGAGTCGAGCCGGTGATCGTCTCGTTGCTCGCCGTGCCGCTCACCGTGATCGTGTCGATGCCCGAGGCCCAGGTGGTGAAGGTCCAGCCCGACAGGTCGAGAACGCCGCCGGCGGTCATGTTGGCCACGATCGCCTGGTCCGAGGCCGTGCCGGTGACCGCCACGCTGGTCGAGATCCGGCCGGCTCCGAACTGCGCCGAGCTGAACGTCGCGGTCTGCGTACCCGAGGTATTCACGAACGCCAGCGCCTCGATGCTCACGAAGCCGTTGACGCCGTCGGCGGTCGCGCCGCTGAGATCGATGCTGGTGCCGGCTCCGGCGAGGCCAACCTGCAGGATGTCGTTGGCGGCGCCGCCATCGTACCTGTCTCCTGCCGAAATCTGGGCGGTGTCGCTCACCACGAACCGGTCGATCTGGCTCGAGCCGGTGATCGTCTCGCTGCCCGTCGACCCGGTGATCATGATCGTGTCGGTGCCCGAGACCCAGGTCGTGAAGGTCCAACCCGACAGGTCGAGCGACCCGTCGGCCACCAGGTTGACGATGACGCCCTGGGTCGAGCTGGTGCCGGTGACGGCCAGCGCCGTGGCAATCTTGCCGGCGCCGAATTGCGCCGAGCCGAACGTCGCCGTCGAGATCCCCGACGAGTTCACGAAGGCCAGCGCCTCGATGTCGATGAAGCCGTCTACGCCGTCGGTGGCGGCCGCGGTGAGATCGACCACGACGCCGGCGCCGGCCGTCCCGATCTGCAGCACGTCGTTGCCCGCCCCGCCATCGTAACGGTCACCCGCCGACACCTGGTTGGTGTTGCTGACCACGAGCCGATCGATCTGGTCCGAGCCGACGATCGTCTCGTTGCCGGTCGAGCCGGTGACGGAGATGGTGTCGGTGCCCGAGGTCCAGCCGGCGAACGTCCAACCCGACATGTCGAAGCCGGTGTCGGCCGGTACCGTGATCGCCAGTGCCTGGGTGAAGGCGGTGCCGGTGACGGCGACGCTGGTGGAGATCTTGCCGGAGCCGAACTGCGCGCCGCTGAAGGTCGCCGTCGACGTGCCCGCCGTGTTGACGAAGGTGATCGCTTCCATGTCGAGGAAGCCGTTCACGCCGTCGCTGGCGGCGGCGCTGAGATTGACGCTGACGCCGGCGCCGGCATTGCCGATCTGGATCGCGTCGAGGCCGCCCAGGCCATCGAACTTGTCGGCTGCCTGGATCTGGTTTGTGTTGGTGACGACGACCGTATCGTCGCCGGCGGTGAGCGTCGGGGTGTCGGTCCCGGTCGTCGCCGTCGTCGTGTCCAGCACGCCGGCGTAGACGGCCATACCGTGCGCGGTCAGCGGGGAGCGAGCGTCGCCGGCTCCGTCGAGCTCCCAGGCGCCGCCGAGCGCCGCGGCGCCGACGAGCTTCGTCGAAGCGACAACCTTCGCTCCGGTGACGCGGGCGAGAGCGGCGACGAAGGCGCTGCCGGACGGGCCCATTCCGGCGTTGCAGGCCCACAGGCAGAGAGCGCCATCCGGTGCGAGCGCACGGCCGATCGCGGCGAGATGAGCCTGATCGCGCGCGATCGTTTCGAGCGAGAGCCCGTCGGCCGCCCAGTGCAGCGCGCCCGGCGCACCGTGGGCGAACAGATGGATGGCCCGAAGGTTGCGACGGCCGGCCAGCCGGCGCGCAATTCCGGCCAGCGCCGCTCCACGCTCGCCCGGCACCAGCAGCGCGGAGTCGATGCCAGGTCGCAAGTGGCTGTTCAGCACACCCGCGTCGACGATCGTCGAATCGATGAAGGCGATCTCGCGCGCCGCCCGTGTGCCCCTCTCGGCGCCGCCGTGCCGGCAGCCGATACGGCCTATCAAATCGGTCATCAAGTCCCAACCCTGTTCCCGAAGCCTTTCGACCTCGGAAACCCCAAGCCACCCAATCCACCCTTCGGGCTCCAGCCGTTCCCATTACGGCCGCATCTCACTCAAAGTCTGGGGATATCCTACAACCCGAAGTGGCAGTACTTACCTATAAATCAACTGGTCGGAGACCTTGCGCCGACCAACCGGCTACGCGCGCATGGCTGGTTGCCATCTACACATTATACACCAAATCGGGTACATTTGAGCACGCTAGAGCGTCATGAGGGCGAATATGCGGCGTCCTGGCCCCGCGCCGGGCAATTTTATTTCAAAACACTCTCGAAGACCTTCGCCATTTAGTTCAGTTTGGGGCAATCGCAGCGGGCAAGGATGGCATCGTGCCGGGCGAAACCACCCGGCGGGGCGGCGACGGTGACCACCCATTCAGGCTCATGACGCAGCAGGAAGGGGCCACTTCCCCAGCGCCTCCCTTCGACTACCCTCGGAGCAAGTGCCACGCTCGGCGTTGGTTGGGATGGCGGCGCTCGAGGTCGCAAGCGGATGCCCGGCCCATCCGGTGGACGGCGACCGCTCGCCCCTACTCCACCGTCACGCTCTTCGCCAGGTTGCGCGGCTGGTCGACGTCCGTGCCCTTCGCGACGGCCGTGTAGTAGGCGATGAGCTGGACCGGCACGGTGTAGAGGATCGGCGCCACGACCGGATCGACTGCCGGAAGCGTCACCGTCGCCGCGGCATGCCCGCCGAGCCGGGCGGTGCCGTTGGCGTCGCTCAGCAGGACCAGCTTGCCGCCCCGGGCTCGGACCTGCTCGAAGTTGGAGGCGGTCTTGTCGAACAGGGCGTCGCTCGGGGCGACCACCACCACCGGCACCGATTCGTCGATCAGGGCTATCGGACCGTGCTTCATCTCGCCGCCGGCGTAGCCCTCGGCGTGGATGTAGGAAATCTCCTTCAGCTTGAGCGCGCCTTCGAGAGCGATCGGAAAGGATGGGCCGCGGCCGAGGTAGAGGACATCGCGGGCAGCAGCCAGGATATCCTCGGCGATGCGCTTGTACTGGGGTTCCAATGCCAGCGCCTCGTTGAGGGCGGCCGGCAGCTCGATCAGGGCGTGGGCGAGACGCGCCTCGTCTTCGGCCGACAAGGTGCCGCGCGACCGGCCGGCGGCGATCGCCGCGGCGAGCAGGACCGTGAGCTGGGTGGTGAAGGCCTTGGTCGAGGCGACGCCGATCTCGGGTCCGGCCAGGGTCGGCAGCACGGCATGGGCCTCGCGCGCGATCGCGCTCTCGGGCACGTTGACGACGGCAAGAATCGTCTGGCCGTTGCGCTTGGCGTAGCGCAGGGCTTCCAGCGTGTCGATCGTCTCGCCCGACTGCGAGATGGCGAGGCAGATGCCGCCCGTCTCCGGCAGGGGCGCCTCGCGGTAACGCAGCTCGGACGCCACGTCGACCTCGACCGGAAGCCGGGCGAGCTTCTCGAACCAGTACTTCGCCACCAGGCCGGCATAGAAGGCGGTGCCGCAGGCGGTGATGGTGAGGCGGCTCGCGCTCGCCCAGTCGATCGGCAGGGACGCCGGGAGCCGGACGGTGCGGGTCGCGGGATCGAGGTAGGTCTGCAGGGTGTCGCCGACCACCGCCGGCTGCTCGTGGATCTCCTTCAGCATGAAATGGCGGTGGTTGCCCTTGCCCATCATGGCGCCGGAGATGCCGCTCTGCCTGATAGGCCGGCTCACCTCCTCGCGGCCGGAGTAGATCGTGGCGCCAGCGGGGTGCAGCACCACCCAGTCGTCCTCCTCGAGGTAGGTCACGCGACTGGTGAAAGGTGCCAGCGCCACCGCGTCGGTGCCGATGTACATCTCGCCGTCGCCGTAGCCGACCGCGAGCGAGCTGCCGCGGCGCGCGCCCAGCAGCAGGTCGTGGCGGCCGGCGAACAGCGCCACCAGGGCGAAGGCGCCGCGCAGGCGCCCCATCGCCGCAGCCATCGCCTCCTGCGGCGTCGCCTGCCGCTCGAGCAGCGACGTCAGGAGCTGCGCCACCACCTCGGTGTCGGTGTCGCTGTCGAAGCGGCGTCCCTCGGCGAGCAGCTCGTCCTTCAGCTCCTGGTAATTCTCGATGATGCCGTTGTGGACGACGGCGACGCGGTCGGTGGCGATCGGATGCGCATTGCGCTCCGACGGCTTGCCGTGTGTTGCCCAGCGCGTGTGGCCGATGCCGATCGTGCCGGCGAGCGGCTCACGGGCGAGCCGCGCCTCGAGGTTCACCAGCTTGCCTTCGGCGCGGCGGCGATCGATGTGGCCGTTGACCAGCGTCGCGACGCCCGCCGAGTCGTAGCCGCGATACTCCAGCCGCTTAAGCGCCTCGACCAGCAGCGGGGTGACGGACGCCTTGCCGATGATGCCGATGATGCCGCACATGGGAGAGGCTCGCTGGTTGCTATTTGCCGGCGCGGGCTTTCAGCCGCGCCCGAAGCTCGCTCGCCCTGCCCTTCTTTGTCACCTGTCTTGCCCGTCCGAAGGCAAGCGCGCCGGCCGGCACGTCCTCGGTGATGACGCTGCCTGCCGTCACGTTGGCGCCGTTGCCGATCCGGACCGGCGCCACCAGCGACGAGTTGGAGCCGACGAAGGCGTCGCGGCCGATGATGGTGCGGTGCTTGCCGTAGCCGTCGTAGTTCACGGCGATGGTGCCGGCGCCGATGTTGCTCGCCTCGCCGATGACGCTGTCGCCGAGATAGGCCAGATGGTTGGCCTTGGCGGCGCGCCCCATGCGGGTCGCCTTGAGCTCGACGAAGTTGCCGATATGCACCCGGTCGGCGACGACAGAGCCCGGCCGGATGCGGGCGAACGGGCCGATGATGGTGTCGCGGCCGATCCGGGCGCCCTCGATGTCGCAGAACGCCTTGATCTCGCTGCCGGCACCCACGCTGACGCCCGGGCCGAACCGCACGCACGGGCCTATCGAGACGTCGGGCGCGAGGCGGGTGTCGGCGGCGAGCCAGACGGTCTCCGGGTCCTGCATGCCGACGCCGGCGTCGAGGGCGGCGCGGCGCAGGCGCTGCTGCAGGGCGCGCTCGGCGGCGGCGAGCTCGGCGCGCGAGTTGATGCCCCGGAACTCAGCCTCCTCGCCGGTGACGGCGATGGTGCGATGGCCGGCCGCGCGGGCGATCGCCACGATATCGGTGAGATAGTACTCGCGCTTGGCGTTGCGCTTGCCGATGGCGCCGAGCAGCTCGGGCAGCAGCGCCCCGGAAATGCACATCACGCCGGAATTGCACAGCCTCACCTGCCTCTCGGCGAACGAGGCGTCGCGGCTCTCGACGATCTTCTCCAGCTCGCCGTCGCTCAGGATCAGGCGGCCATAGGGCTCGGGATCGGCCGCCATGAACCCCAGCACGCCGACAGACGCCCCGGTGTGCGCGAAGGCGAACACCAGCCGGCGGAGTGTCGCCGTGGTGATCAGCGGCGCATCGCCGAACATCACCAGCACCGGCCCGCGATGCCCGGCAAGCGCCGGCAACGCCGCGCGCGCGGCGTGCCCGGTGCCGAGCGGCTTGTCCTGCACGACGACCGCGTGCGGCGCAAAGGCGGCCGCTACCTTTTCCGCTCCCGGCGCCACGACGCCCACGAGGCGCGGCGCCGGCCGCAACGCGGAAGCGTTCTCGATCACGTGGCGCACCATCGGCCAGCCGGCGAGCGGATGGAGGACCTTGGGCAGGCGCGACTTCATGCGCGTTCCGGCCCCGGCCGCCAGGATGACGACGGCCAACGGGGCCGCGGCGGGAGCCGCAGCGCGGGACGATTTCATGCCCGTCCGATGCCACGGCGCTGGCGGTCCTGCAAGGCGAGTGTGCTAAGGAGAGTGGGCATGCACCCGAACGCCGACAACCTCATCGCCGCCCGCTTCGACACCATCGTCTACGATCTCGACGGCACCCTGATCGACAGCGCGCGCGACATGTGCGTGGCGGTGAGCCGGGTGATGGCCGACCACGCCCTGCCGCCGATCAGCGACGACGATGCGCGCCTGTTCATGGGCGAAGGCAGCAAGGTCACCATCAAGCGCGCCTTCGCCAAGAACGGCATCACGCTCGACGACGCGGCGCTGAGCGCCGCAACGCGCCAGTTCGTGCAGTACTACGAGGAATTCCCGGTGCGCTACACCGTGGCCTTCGACGGCGTCGCCGAGGTGGTGGCCCGGCTCGACCGGCTGGGACTGCGCCAGGGCGTATGCACCAACAAGTTCGAGAACCCGGCGCGCATGATCCTGCGCGATCTCAAGCTGATGCCGCCGATCGCCGACGTCGCCGGTGCCGACACCTTCACGGTGCGCAAGCCCGACCCCGGCCACATCCTGCAGCTCATCGACCGGATCGGCGGCCGGCGCGACCGCGCCGTCATGATCGGCGATTCGATCCACGACGTCGCCGCCGCCCATGCCGGCGGCCTGCCGGCGGTGCTGGTGAGCTGGGGCTACACGGCCCGGCCGGCGAGCGAGCTCGGCGCCGAGGCCGTGATCGACCATTTCGCCCGCCTGCCGGAGGCCTTGCAGGATATCGCCGCGCGCGGCTGACCGGCGCGGCCAACGGGCTTCAGCCTCGCGAATCCTTGGCATCGCCGGGGGAAGCTACCGGCGGCGACTGCGTGCATTCGAAGGTGATCAGCCGCGGCTCGACGGCGAAGGCCGGATGGCTGTCGGGCTGGGCGGGCGGCAGCGACCTGAGCCAGGCGCCGCTCGCCAGGCGCGCCTCGATGAGCGGCACGAGCTGCTGCAGCACGATCCAGGCCCGCAGGTTGATGCCGGGCTGGGTGTTGTGGATGGCGTCGGCGAACAGGTCGGGATCGGACGGCATGTGGCGCACGATGTCGATGAACGGCACGCCGCGTGCGGCGGCGTACTTGGCGAAGACTCTGTTCTGGAAGGCCGCCAGCCGCGCGATATCGCGATAGCGGAACGGGTAGTGATTGACGTTGAGATAGTCGTAGAGCAGCCGGTTGCGCACCGGATTCACCACCATGCCGTCGTGCGCCAACCACATGAAGGACGCGACCGCCAGCTCGCTGCCGGCCGCGGCGAGCTCACTGCGCATTCGGTCGAGATCGGCGACGATGGTGGGAAGATTGACCGGCAGATCCGGGCTCGCGAGGTCCGGATCGGCTTCGTCGACACCGCGCGGCCATACCAGCGTGTAGTCGGGCTTTGCCGGCTCGCTCCCGCCCTCCGTAACCTCCGCCACACTGAAAAGCGCACGTGCCCGGCGCGCCAGCGCAGACCAGCCCGACGCTTCCTCGAGCCAGCCGGCCACGATGTCGTTCCAGCCCTGCACATCGCTGGCCCGGCGTGCCGGCAGATCCGTGACCAGCGGCGCCAGGTCGAACTGGTTGGCGCCCTCGTAGTAGAGGACCAGATCGGGGCGCAGCGGCAGCACTTCATGCCGCACGATCGCCGCGATATCGGGTGACTTCACGGCCTCGCGCCCGGCATTGATGACCTCGAGCTCGAGGCCGGGATGGTTGGCGGCGGCCCACAGGCCGAGCCAGTGGTGAAGCATCTCCGAGCCGGAGTAGGCCGTGGCATGCGCCTCCGCCGTCGTCGAGGCGCCGACGAGGACGATGCGCACCGTGCCGGGCCGCCGCTTGAAGTCGACCGGCGGCCCGCGGAAACCGAACTGGTTTGTGACCAGCCCGAGCGGCGTGGTCGTGTCGGGCAGGTAGCGATAGATCGGCCTGCGCTCGCCCGACGGCGGGTCGAAAACAATCAGCCTGCCGGGTGCGCCGCTGAAGAAGGCGCTGGCACATGGATCACCAACGAAGGCGGCATTCCACGCCTTGAAGAAGTCCGGCGGCCTGAAGTCGGTGCGGAAGTCGGCCTGGGCGAAGGGGTCGGCAGGCGCCACGCCCTCGGTCCACGGCGAGCGCTGGCCGCGGTTGGGCAATGGAGGCGGCGGGCGGTAGAACCAGGCGCGGTCAACGCCATTGGCCCGCGGCACTGAATCGAGATGCTGCGCCGTGGTGTCGAGCCCGATCGAGACATTTGCCTCGGGCGGCCGCAGCTCCAGGAGCGAATGTCCGTCGATCCAGCGTGTCGCAGCCTCTGCCGCGAGAAGGCAGAGCACGACCGATACCGTGACTAGCAATACGTTTGCCAAAGTCCGTCGCATCACGGCCCTGTGATCTTCCGACCCGCGGTGTCTTGTCAAGCGGCCGGTCGCTGTGGATCGTCCGTTCCACCGGCTTTCTACTGACGGCGCGCCCGACAATCGGCCGCTGCCCGGAGCGCCGAGCCACCGGCCCCAAGCCGCACCTCGGGCGGACCCACAAGGGCACCGCACCACCGTTGACGCGCCGCAGCCGAGGCCCTATACGCGCCCCTTCCGGGCGCTTAGCTCAGCGGGAGAGCACACCCTTCACACGGGTGGGGTCGTAGGTTCAATCCCTACAGCGCCCACCATTGCGCCTGATGGAGAATGTCGCCGCGAAACTCGCGGTTCCTGCCCCCGTCCGAGCGCTATCGCCGGCGGCTGTTGCCGAAACGACCGACGCATCGGATCCTGTCCATGCGAACCAAGGCGCCGGGCTCTGGCGCAAGCCTGACCTCGAACGGAGCAAGCTGTTCGCGGGAGACCGATGCGAGGGGCCCCCACGGCCGAGCCGCGTACGCCCACCATCATTCTGTCGAAGTGCCCCGCCATTTGCTGGCTCGATGACGACCGGCCCGGTCCCCATTCTCGCTCATGTGACGCTCGACACCGGCGACATCCACCCGAGCCCGCGCAGCGCGGCACGCGAGCATTCAGTCGCGCTCCTGCGAGCGAGCCTCGCGCGCGCGCCGGTGTCGTCCGGCACGCTGACGCCGGTGCCGTGCCGCGACGGCTACGCCTTCCTCGCGACCGTGGAGCGCGCCGGTTTGCTGGTCACGCTGGTGCGAGTCACCCCGCACGGCCCGGCGCCCGTCGTGACGTTCGGCGTTGCAATCGACGACGGCTATGGCGATCTGTGGGCGCTGCTTCACCGCCAGGGCGGCCGCCGCGGCGGCTTCGTACCGCGAACCGAACCCGGCGACCCGCCACGACCACCCTGGCTCGCGGTCCGGATGGAGGCCATGGCGCCCTCCATTCCTCCCGCCGACCTGCTGTGGCTGGCCGACTTCGAGCGCACGCTGGCGTGGGCATGGCTCGATCACGTTGCCGATCTTCGCAGAGGCTAGCCTGGCGCTGTCGGATCCGGAGGAAGCCGCGCAGGCTCGCTGGACGCCCTCGAGCCCCACCACACGCCGCCGCCGCGCGAATCGCTGATCTTATCGGCGCCAAACCTCCAGAACGGTTCTCCTTGTCGATCGCCGAGCGGCAATCCTATGGTGGTCGCCATCGAGCGTTACCGACCGGGAGACAGCGCATGCCCAGGACCCGCAAGATGCCGGCGGCTGCAATCCCGCCAGTGGCGCTTCAGGCGTCCACGCCCGCGCCGCTGCCCGCTCCCGTCCTGGTGCGCCGGGCGCGCGCCGCCACGGTCTCCGTCCACGACATGACCGCCGCCCCCTGGACCGAAGCGGGCAAGGCCGGCATTGCCCAGAAGGTGGTACGCGTCGATCACGCCAAGGGCCACTATCTCGGCCTGGTCGCTTTCGATCCGCTGGTGGCGAGCGGCCTGCACCAGCACCAGGGCGTCGCCACCAGCTACGTGCTGGAGGGCTCGCTGACCGACTATGCCGGCACGATCCGGCGCGGCGAGGTCGGCATCAACTTCAAGGGGTCGACGCATGACGCCATCCCCTACGAGCGATGCCTGCTCGCCGCCCGGCTCGAGGGGCCGGTCACCTACCCGCCGCAGGGCGGCCCGATCCATCGCCTGCATGCCGGCGCCCGCCACTCCGCCATCGTCAATCGCGCACCCGAGGTGATGCCCGACACCAATGTCATGGTCGAGGCACTGCCCATGGCCGTGACCGCGGTCGCGGGCGTCGGCCGCCGCCTGATCTTCGACTACCACCGCACCGGCGACGACCGCCGGCTGGTCCAGCTCCAGCTCCTGCCCGGCACCGCCATCCCGGCGCACCGCACCACGGATCTTGTCGAATGGTTCGTGCTGGCCGGCGACGTGAGCATCGGCGACGCGACAGCGCGCGGCGGCAGCTTCGTGTGCATCGAGCCCGGCACCGAAGCGATCATCACGAGCCGCTACGGCGCGCTGTTGCTCGCCTGGTCGGAGGGCCGCATCGCGTGGTCCGACGGCGAGGCGCGGCCCGACCTCTACGGCTTCTGAGGCGCGGCCATCGATCTTCCTTCGCCCAGGCTCGAGGGGCCGGATGGTCGCCCGCGCAGGGTCGCGTTAAGATGCCGGCATGACTAATCAAGCGATCAGCCCCGCCGAGTTCCTGACCTCGCTGCTGCGTGCGGTACGCGACGTCACCGGTCACCGGCAGCCGCCCGCCTGGACGCACGTGTCGAAGGTCCAGGGCAAGCTCGCGACCGACAATGTCGATGCGGTCGACGCCGCCATCCGGATCGCCGTGAAGAAGGGCTGGTTGCGCGCCGACGGCGACCCCGCGTCATCCGTCACCATCACCGTGCAGGGCGTGAAGTTCCTGGAAACCCCGGCGTAGTCGCGGCAACGCCGGCCGTGACACCCGCGGTCCGATGACACAGTCGCCGGCCTCGAGGACATCGTCCGAGGACGTCCTCGCCGGCCTCGTCGAGCGGGTCACGTTCCACAGTCCCGACTCCGGCTTCTGCGTGCTGCGGGTCGCGGCGCGCGGACACCGCGAGTTCGTGCCGGTGATCGGCCACGCCGCCGTCATCGCCGCCGGCGAATGGGTGACCGCCTCGGGCGAATGGATCAACGACCGCGTCCACGGCCAGCAGTTCAAGGCGCGCTTCCTGCGCACCTCGGCGCCGACGTCGATCGACGGCATCGAGAAGTACCTCGGCTCGGGCATGATCCGCGGCATCGGCCCGGTCTACGCAAAGAAGCTGGTCAAGGCGTTCGGCGAGAAGGTCTTCGACGTCATCGAGGCCAGCCGGTGCGGCTGCGCGAGGTGACCGGCATCGGCGCAGTGCGCGCCGCCAAGATCACCGCGGCGTGGGCCGACCAGAAGGCCGTGCGCGAGATCATGGTCTTCCTGCACAGCCACGGCGTCGGCACGGCGCGCGCCGTCCGCATCTTCAAGACCTATGGCGCCGACGCCGTCCAGGTCATGAGCGAGAATCCCTACCGGCTGGCGCGCGACATCCGCGGCATCGGCTTCAAGACGGCCGACGCCATCGCTCAAAGACTCGGGATCGCCAAGACCGCCATGATCCGCGTGCGCGCCGGCATCTCCCATGCCTTGACCGAGGCGACTAATGACGGCCATTGCGGGCTGCCGCTGGATGAGCTGTTGCCGCTGGCCGGCGAGCTGCTCGAGGTCGAGGTTGCGCTGGTGCAGACGGCGCTCGATCTGGAGCTGGCCGAGGGAACGGTCGTGGCCGACCGCGTCGGGGAGACTCCATGCATCTTCCTCGCGAGGCTCCATCGGGCAGAGCGGGCGATCGCCGAGACCCTGCTGCGACTCTCGTCGGGCGACCTGCCTTGGCCGCCGATCGATGCGGAGAGAGCGTTGCCGTGGATCGAGGCGAAGACAGGACTTGCCCTCGCCCACAGTCAGGCCGAGGCGATCCGCCTCGCCTTGCGATCGAAGGTGCTGGTGATCACAGGCGGACCCGGGGTCGGAAAGACCACGATCGTGAATGCCATCCTGCACGTTCTGGCAGCCAAGGGCGCGTCGCTGCAGCTCTGCGCGCCGACCGGTCGCGCCGCCAGGCGCATGACCGAGGCGACGGGCCACCCGGCCAAAACGATTCATCGCCTGCTCGAGACAGATCCGCGCGCCGGCGGGTTCAAGCGGGACGAGCATAATCCGATCGACTGCGACCTGCTGGTGATCGACGAGAGCTCCATGGTCGACGTCCTGCTGATGCAGGCGCTCCTAGCTGCCGTGCCCCGGCATGCCGCCCTGCTGATCGTGGGTGACATCGACCAGTTGCCGTCGGTCGGCCCGGGGCAGGTGCTGGCCGACATCATCGGCTCGGGCGCGGTGCCGGTGGTGCGCCTCACCGAGATCTTCCGGCAGGCCGCCGAGAGCCGCATCATCGTCAACGCCCACCGGGTCAACCAGGGCCTGCTGCCCGACCTCGCGCGGCCGGACGGCGACAGCGATTTCCACTTCGTGCCGGCCGACGAGCCGGAGACGGCGGTGGCGCGCGTGGTCGAGCTGGTGAAGACGCGCATCCCGCGCCGCTTCGGCTTCGATCCGATCCGCGACATCCAGGTCCTGTGCCCCATGAATCGCGGCGGCGTCGGCGCGCGCTCGCTCAACATCGAGCTGCAGGCCGCGCTGAACCCGGCCGGCGAGAAGAAGGTCGAGCGGTTCGGCAGGACCTTCGCGCCCGGCGACAAGGTCATGCAGATCGAGAACGACTACGACAAGGACATCTTCAACGGCGACATCGGCTACGTCGACGACCTCGACCCCGAGACGTCGGAGCTCGTCGCGAGCTTCGACGGCCGCCCGGTCACCTTCCTGTTTGGCGAGCTCGATTCGCTGGTGCCGGCCTACGCCGCGACGATCCACAAGAGCCAGGGCTCGGAGTATCCGGCCGTCGTCATCCCGCTGCTCACCCAGCACTACGCGATGCTGCAGCGGAACCTTCTCTATACGGGTATCACGCGCGGCAAGAAGCTGGTCGTTCTGGTCGGCCAGAAGAAGGCCGTCGCCATCGCCGTCAAGAACGTGTCCGGGCGCCGGAGGTGGTCGAAGCTGGCCGAGTGGCTCGGCACCCTCCATTGACCAGAGACTACGCAACCGCCTGCAGTCCTTTACTGGCGACCAGCGTCAATAGCTTCAGCGAGGCGCCGCGCGAGTGCTTCTCGCCCGGCTCCCACTGGCTCACCAGCCCGGTGGTGACATTGAGGTAGCGCGCGAACACCGCTTGGCTCGCCATCTCCCTGGTCCAGATCTGACTTATCTGCGCTGGCGTCAGCGTCTCCACTGGCGTCAGGCCCCGCTGCCGAGACGAGTTCGCGGACAAAACTGGTTGCGGGCCGTGGAGCTCAACCTGCGACCTTCATGTCATGAGCCTACGAACTCCCCGCCTGCGCCAGTGTGACGAGGTGGAGCACCATGTCGAAGGTCGGGTCGTCCTTGAGCGCGTGGTGCTCTGCGATGTCCCGCATCGTATCGGCCGACAGAGCAGGCCGCCCTGCCGCAGCACGCCGGGCGGCGATCATTGCCAGGGTCTCGTCGTCCACGATCACCCTCCCGGGTTGCCGGGCAAGAAACAATAGACGAGCCCTGAGAGGCTGGCGCAGACGTGGGCGTAGAGCGGCTCGAGGTTCAGGGCGGGATCGAGCACGACATGCGGCGGCACGGCCTGCCAGCGGCCATCGATCATGGCCCGCCATTGTCCGTCGTCACCCCGGAACGCCCGGGTCGGCCGGCAGTCGCCCTCGATGCCGCCATCCGGTGCCACCCGTCGTCCGCTGCAGCACGACAGTCCCGTGCCGGGCTGCTCGAGAGCCCGATACCAGTCGTGACGTTCGCCGTGGCCCTGCCCGTGACCACCGTCTTGCGCCCGCGCCGGCCTGGCGAGGCCGATCGCGCCGATCAGGGCAATCACCAGAAGCAATACTCCTACTGCCAGTATGCTCGGTTGCCGCATTCCACCCTCCTTGGTGCCTGCGTCGTGTCGATTGCGTTACGCCGCGCGCCGGCGGCGGGATCGCGTGCCGGTCAATGCCTTGGGCGCGCGTCGGGAAGCACGGTCGTATCGCCCTGCATGGGAAGCAGCGCGCAGGCGTTGCCGGGCTCGGCCGCGGTATCGTGGCCTGCGGCTGCGGTCCCGAGGATCCACACGACATACTCCTCGGCCAGCCGGATGGCGTCCTGCGGAAGGATCGTGTCGGCGTCGGCGTAAGCCAGCATCCGGACGGCGAGATGCAGGCACTCGCTGCGCAGGGCAGCCAGCGGCGAAATCTCCTCGTTTGTCGTCATCGGTCCTCCTGGGTTTGATCTTGCGTGTGATCGCCTTCCGGGCGATTCGCCTCGACCTTGAGGTCGGCCTCGGGAAAGCTTCGTTCGAGCAGGGACAGGGCGCCGACCAGGCCGATCGCCGTGAGGTGACGCTCGACCACCATGTCCGACGGGCCGAGATAGTTCCGGGCGACATGCGCCAGGGCGGCGGAGTCGTCGGCGCTTCCGGCGTCCGTCCTGGCCCTGGCCAGGGCCTGGTCCAGGAGGCGCAGCTGCTCATCGTCGAGAGCAAATGTCCGGACCGTGGTTCGAGCCGGCGCGACATCCTCGAAGCGCGACGGCGGCTCCTCCCGGCAGGCCTGGACGAGGTCGCGCAGCCTCGCCACCGTCATGCCCGGCGCGGCCGCGCGCTCCAGCCACTCCACCGCGTTGCCGCTCCCGAGGACGGGCGCCAGCTCCTTGAGCTTGGTCCAACCGATCGGCTTCAGCTCGTCCCAGCCGAGCCCCAGCCCCGACACCGTGTTGTAGATCTGGACGAGATAGTAGGCCTTGCGCCGCTTGAAGCCGTGGCGCCTCTCGACATAGGACGCGAAATCGACATAGCCCGCGCTGGCGTACCATCGCTCGGCAAGGATCTTCGCCAGGACCCCACCCAGCCTGAAGGCGTTGTAATCGGAAGCATCGGCGAGCTCGCCCACCAGCGCGTCGGCGCGCGCGGCGGTCAGGTCCTCGATCTCGCGTGCCGTCCGGGCCAATGCATCGGGCCCGAGCACCTCGCCGTCGAGGCCTGCCAGCGACACGATCTCGGGTTCCGGCGAATCGGCATATCTCCGCAGCGCCGGTGGCGAACTGGTGATCATGCGGCGGCTCTCCTCCCAGGTCCGATCTCAGCCGACGAAAGCCTGCGTCGGTGCGGCGAATGCCGGCGGACAGCGAACGACGCCGTGCGCAGACTTGAACTGTCGCAGAGCCTCGAGCTCCTGGTCGCGCGTAAGGCGGGGGGAAACCTGAAACCGCGCCAGCCGTGCCCGATGCGTGAGCAGGAGGGCCGAGCGGCGCTTGAACTCCAGGGTTCCCTGCCGCTCGCTCAGGCTGCGTGAGCCCCACGGGAGCTGGGTTGACGGAAGCAGCGCAGGCAGGTCCGGCTCTTGCCAATCGAGCAGCATGATGAAGCGCCCCTCCTTGGGCTGTTCGAGCACGGGCGGCACGTGTCGGCGTGCTTTTCCCGGCCAATGATTTAGGTGCGATGGTGTGCAAGGCCGCTCGCTGGCGGCCTACAAGCGACCCTCCTTGGTCTGTTCGATCACTCTGTCCAACCGGGACGCCAAGTCAAGAGCTTCCGCGAGCAATCGGGGGCTATTTCCACAACCAAGCCCGACCGGTGGGGTCTGCCTCCAAATGCGCATTTCGGATGATTGTTAGGCAGGCTCTTTGCTAGAAGCCCTGTACCGACCCCGGCGGAGATCCGATGCGGCTCACCTTTTACACCGACTACGCGCTCAGGATGCTGCTCTATCTCGGCACGCGACCGAATCGGACCGTGACGATCAGCGAGGTCGCGGAAGCCTACGGTGTCTCGAAGAACCATCTCATGAAGGTCGCCACCCATCTCGCCGCCGGCGGCTACGTCACCGCGACCCGTGGCAACGGCGGCGGGCTGCGGCTTGCCCAGAAGCCCGAGGACATCGTCATCGGCGAGGTCGTGCGCCACACCGAGAACGACTTCGACCTGGTCGGGTGCTTCGAGGCAGGCGGGCCGGGCTGTCGCATCGAGACGGCTTGCCTGCTGCGGACGTCGCTGCGCAAGGCGCTCGAGGCCTTCTTTCGCGTGCTCGACGACTACACGCTGGCCGATCTCCTCGTGACGCGGCCTCTGATGGCCGAGCTGTTCCATCTCGACGAGCCGGCGGATGGCCCGGCCAGCCCGTTGCTCGGCAAGCGCCGCGCCTGGTGAATTCAAAGTGGCATAATTGATGCATCTATGATTCCGCCGGTCGAGAGGCCGGCGGTCTCATGGAGCCGCGTCAATGTCAGCCAGCGCCAGACACCTGCATCCCGACGTCACCGCCGTCCTCGATGGGCTCGACGCCTCCGACCAGCCGGTCGAGCATGCCCGCGTCCTGCCGCCCGAAGCGTACATGTCGGCTGCCTTCTACGAGTTCGAGAAGGAGGCGGTGTACATGCGCTCGTGGCTGTGCGTCGGGCGCGCCCAGCAGATTCCCGAGCCGGGCGACTACATGGCCGTCACCCTGGCCGACGAGCCGATCCTGGTGGTGCGCGGCGCCGACCGCGCGATCCGCGCCATGTCGGCCGTGTGCCGTCACCGCGGCCACACCCTGAAGGAGGAGTGCACCGGCAACACCCGCCTCTTCACGTGCCCCTACCATCGCTGGAGCTACGATCTCGCCGGCGCGTTCGCCGGCGCGCCGCACATGGCAAAGACTGTCGCCCTGGCCGAGCTGAAAGGCGAAGCGGGCCTGCCGCAGCTGCTGGTCGAGCTGTGGTTCGGCTTCATCTTCGTGAACTTCGATCCGGCGGCGCGGCCGCTCGCCCCGACCATGGCCAAGCTCGAGCCCTACATGGCGGGATACGACCTCGACAACATGGCCACGGTCGAGCCCGAGATCACGACCAAGCCGTTGCCGTGGAACTGGAAGATGCTGCTCGAGAACTACATCGAGCCCTATCACACCCAGTTCGTCCACCCGGTCATCCACGACTTCGCGCCGAGCACGGGTGTCGAGTTCGATCCCTGGCGCGGGCCGGACGACAACGTGATCGTGCGCTACGTGCCGTTCCTCGAGCGTGACGGCAGCCTGACCGAGAAAGGGTGGGCGGCGCCGGCGCTGTTCCCGATCATCGAGACGCTGAGCGAGAAGCAGAGGAACCGGGTCGGCTTCGGCATGGTGCCGCCCAACATGAACATCATCTTCATGCCCGACATGCTGTGCTACGGGCTGGTCTTCCCGCAGGGCCCGAGCAGCCTGAAGGTCGGCGGCGGCCTGTTCACCGCCGGCGGCTGGTGCATGCCGAAGAGCACGGTCGCCCTGCCCGACTTCCATGCCCGCGCCGGCCGGATGATGGAGGGCTCGCGCCAGCTCGGCGAGCAGGACACAACGGTCAACCTCGCCATGCAGCGCTCCAAGCACTCGCGCTTTGCGCCGCGCGGCCGCTTCAGCTACCTTGAGGAGACGCTGAGCCAGTTCAATCGCTGGCTTGCCGTGCGCTACCGCGCCGAGGCGCGACGGCGCGGCTATCCGATGTCGGCGCCGACGCGGGCCGCCGCCGAATGACCTCGCCAGCCGATTTCGACGATGTCGCCGGCGCCTTCTGCCCGCACGGCCGCTTCGCCCTCGCGGGGGCGGCAAGCGGCCCGCTTGGCGGCGTCACCTTCGGCGTGAAGGACTTCATCGACATCGAGGGCCATGTCACCGGCGCCGGCAATCCGCGGTGGCTGGAGACGCACCCACCGGCGACAGCGACAGCGCCGTGCGTTCGGACGCTGCTCGCCGCCGGCGCCACCATGATCGGCAAGACGATCAGCGACGAGCTCGCCTACAGCCTGAACGGCGACAATTTCCACTACGGCACGCCGAAGAACAGCGCGGCGCCCGACCGCGTGCCCGGCGGCTCGTCGAGCGGCTCGGCGTCCGCGGTTGCGGCCGGGCTCTGCGACTTCGCGCTGGGAACCGACTCGGGCGGCTCGGTGCGCATTCCCGCGAGCTACTGCGGCGTCTACGGAATACGAACCACGCAGGATCTCATCCCGCTCGACGGCATCGTGCCGTTCATGCCGAGCCTCGATACGCTGGGCTGGTTCGCACGCGACGCGCGCCTGTTCCGCGAGATCGGCGGGCTGCTGCTGCCACCGGCGCCAGCGGACGCACCGCCCCTGCGGCGATTGATGCGGTCGGGCGACGCCGAGGCGGAGACCGACACGGCCTCGCTCGCGGCCTTGCAGCCCGCCTTCGCCGCCGTCGCCGCCCTGCTCGGGAGTGCCGAGACAGTGCAGGTTGCACCCGACGGCCTGGAGGCGTGGCGCAACCGGTTTCGCCTGCTGTCGGCGGCCGAGACATGGTCCATCCACGGCACCTGGATCGAGTCCGCGAAGCCGGTATTCGGACCGGCGATCGCCGACCGCTTCGCATTCGCCCGCGAGGCGTCGGGCCTCGACGTCGCCCCGGCCCACGCGGCACGCAACGCAATTCGCCGGCGCCTGCGCGAGATCGTGCAACACGACGGCGTGATCTGCCTGCCGACCTCTCCAGGTCCCGCCCCGCTGCGCTCGGCAACCGGCGAGGCGGTCGAGTCCTTCCGGCAACGGGCGCAACGCCTGACCTGCATCGCCGGGCTGAGCGGGCTGCCGCAGGTGAGCCTGCCCGTGGCCGCGATCGACGGCGCACCGCTCGGACTTTCCCTGATCGGCCCGCCGGGCCGAGACCTCGACCTGCTGGCGCTCGCTGTCGAGCTCGCAGGGTCCCCCATCGCCGCTCACTGAAAACGGAGGCATCATGCGCAGCGACCGCAGACGATTTCTCACCGCCCTCGCAACGGGCACGGCCCTCGGCGTCCTGATCGGCGCCGCGGCACAGGCAAGCGCCCAGGACATCAAGGTGGGAATCCTCGTGCCCGGCTCTCAAACCGACAAAGGCTTCATGCAGTCGGCCTACGGCGGCGCCAAGAAGGTCGAGCAGACCTATGGCGCCAAAGGCAAGGTGCAGCTGATCGAGAACATCAACTATGCCGACATGGAACAGGCGGTGACTCAGCTCGCCACCGACAACAAATTCGTCGTCTCGGTGAGCGGTGCCTCGCAGGCTGCGATGACCAAGGTGTCCAAGCGCTTCCCGGGCGTGAAGTTCAACCTGGTGGGCGGCGCCAGGATCACCGAGGCGACCAACATGGCGCAGTACGACATGCGCCAGGCCGAGATCAACTTCATCTCCGGCGCGGTCGCCGCGCTGTCGAGCAAGACCGGGACCGTGAGCTTCGTGGCCGGCCTCGAGATCCCGGGCGTCGTCAACGCCAGCAAGGAGTTTGAGAAGGGCGCCAGGCACGCGCGGCCCGACATCAAGACCATCATCGTCTTCACCGGCAGCTTCGACGACGTGGCCAAGGCCAAGGAAGCCACCCTGGCGACAATCTCGCAGGGCGCCGACGTGCACGTCCATGTCATGAACAAGGGCCTGCCCGGCATCGAGCAGGCTGCGCGCGAGAAGGGCACGCGCATGATCGGCGGGCCGTTGCCGGCATGCGGCAGCGACCCGCTCTACATCGCCTATTCGCGCACCGGCGTCGGCCATCTCGTCGACTACGCGGTGAAGGCCTTTGTCGACGGCACCTGGAAGCCGGGTTCCGCCTCGTTCGGCCTCAAGGCCGGCCCGGAGGCGAGCGACATGGTGCTGTGCGGCACCCCCGACCCAGCGATCAAGGCCAAGGTCGACGAGATCAAGAAGGCGATCATCGCCGGCCAGATCGTCACCCTGGATGGTTGACCTCGTCTCGCGGCCCGGTCTGTCGCAGCCGCCTGATCCCGGCTGCGACTCGCCGAGCCGAGACGAGGCGCGAATGCCGCCCCTGCTGGCGGCATACGGCGTCGGCAAGCGTTTCGGATCGCTCTCCGCGCTTGCCGACGTCGACCTCGCGCTGCGCGCCGGCGAGATCCACTGCCTGCTGGGCGAGAATGGCGCCGGGAAGTCCACGCTGTGCAATCTGCTGTTCGGCCCGACCGGCTCTATCGGCCGCGCCGGCCGGCCGATGCCCTGGCGGCGGGCATCGCCATGGTGCATCAGCATTTCAGCCTCGTCCCCGAGCTGACGGTGCTCGAGAACCTCTGCCTCGGCAGCGGCTGGCGGCGTTTCGACCGGGCGCGCGAGCGCGCGCGAATGGCGGCCACAGCGGAGCGCTTCGCGATCGACGTGCCGTTCGATGCCCTGGTCGAAACCCTGTCGGTCGGCGAGCGCCAGAAGGTCGAGATTCTGCGTTGCCTGGTGCAGGGGCCCGAGATCGTCGTCCTCGACGAGCCGACAGCGGTGCTGCCGCCCGGCGAGATCGACGCGCTGCTCGGATTGATCAGACGGATGGCCGAGACCGGCAAGGCGATCCTGCTGGTGACCCACAAGCTCGCCGAGATCGAGCGCGTCGCCGATCGCATTACCGTGCTGCGACGGGGGCGGGTGACCCTGCAGGCGGCCGGCCGGGAGGTCGGCCGGAAAGCGCTGGCGAGCGCCATCGTCGGCGACGCCGCCGCCGGGATCGAGATGACGGCCGGGCGTGGTTCGCGCCGCATCGTCCGTCGCCAGTCCGGCGTCGCCGTGCCGCCTGCCGCCCTGATGCTGGACGGCATCGTCCTCCTCGACCGCCTCGGCAGCCGGCGGGTCGACAACCTGACGCTGATCGTCGCCGCCGGCGAGATCGTCGGCGTCGCCGGTGTCGAGGGCAACGGCCAGAGCGAGCTGGCGCTTGCCCTGTCCGGGCTGATGCCCTTCGCCGGCGGCCGCTACTTCGTTGCCGATACCGAGCTCACCGCCGCGACGCCGGCGATGGTCTCGGCCGCCGGCGTCGGCGTCATTCCCGAGGATCGCCACGCGCTCGGCTGCATCCTCGGCATGGCGGTCGACGAGAACATTTTCCTCGGCGCGCTGGCCGAGTACCGGCTCGGGCCTTTCGTCAATCGCAAGGCGATGCGGCAGGCGACTGGCGAGCTGATCCAGCGCTTCGACATTCGCTGCGAAGGCCCGACCGCGCCGTTCGCCAGCCTGTCCGGCGGGAACCAGCAGAAGGTCGTGCTGGCCCGCGAGATCACGCTCAACACGCGGCGCCTGCTGGTCGCCGCGCAGCCGACCCGCGGCCTCGACATCGGTGCCACGCGCACGACCTATGGCCATATCCAGTCCGCGGCGCGCGACGGCGCGGGCGTGCTGCTCGTCTCGAGCGAGCTCGATGACCTGATGGCGATCTGCGATCGCATCGTGGTGATGTATCGCGGCCGCATCATCGGCGAGCAGGCCGCCGGCGCCTACGACCGGGCGGCGCTGGGCGGGCTCATGGCGGGCCACGCGTGATGGAACTCGCCAGAATCCTACGCCGCGCGTCGACCTCTTCCGCGGGCGCCGTCCTCATCGCCCTGCTGGCCGGCCTGCTCCTGATGGCCGTGCTCGCGCCGTCGCTGCCCAACGCCCTGGCGGCATTCGCGCGCGGCGCCTTCGGCACGACCTACGCGGTCGGCGCCTCGGTCAACCGCGCGGCCGTGCTGGCGCTGGTCGGTCTCGGCTTCATCCTGGCCTTTCGCGCAAATCTCACGAACATTGGCGGCGAGGGCCAGCTCGCCATGGGCGGCATGGTGGCGGCCGCCGTGGCCTTGAAGACCGATGTCGCCGGCCTGCCGTTCGGCCTCGCCATCGTGCTGCCGGCGCTGGCCGGCGCCTGTGCCGGCGGCCTGTGGGCCGGCCTGGCCGGCTGGCTTCGCGTGCGGCGCGGCACCAACGAGGTCATCAGCACGCTGCTACTGAGCTTCATTGCCCTGTGGCTCGTCTACTGGTCGGTCCACAGCGATGCGCTGCTGCGCCAGCCGCGCACCAGCGCGACCTCGCTGCCCGAGTCCGCGGACATCCCGAACGGCGCCATGATCGGCATGCTGGTGCCGCCGATGCACCAAGGCATCGTCGTGGTGATCCTCCTGGTCGCGCTCGTCCACCTGACGATGACGCGGACGGTCTGGGGCATGCGGCTGCAGGCAATCGGCCTCAATGCCGCCTCGGCCAAGCGTGCCGGGCTGTCGATCCCGCGCTTGACCATCGGCGCCATGCTGGCGAGCGGCGCGCTCGCCGGCCTCGCCGGTGCCTTCATGATCCAGGGCGAGCAGTACAACCTCAAGGCCGGCTTCAGTTCCGGCTATGGCATCGACGGGCTGGTGGTCGGCCTCCTGGCGCGCGGCTCGGCACCGACCGTGCTGGTGTTCGCCCTGCTCTTCGGCTTTCTCCGCTCGGGCGGCATCGGCATGGAGATCGGGGCCGGCGTGCCGTCGGCCGTCGTCCTCACCCTGCAGGGACTGGTCATCCTGGCGGTGGCCGGCATGGAGTTCCTGCGCTTGCGGCAGGCCCGGAGCCTGCCGTGACGGACACCATCCTGGTGGTGCTCGCGGCATCGACCATCAGGCTCGCCATCCCGCTCCTGTTCGCCGCCCTGGGCGAGCTGGTCAGCGAGAAGGCCGGGCTGCTGAACCTCAGCCTGGAGGGCATGATGCTGGCGGCTGCGTTCGGCGGCGCGCTCGGCTGCTTCGCCAGCGGCTCGCCGTTCGTCGGCCTGGTGGTCGCGCTCGCCTGCTCGACCCTGGTCGCCGGCCTGCAGGGCCTGTTCAGCATCGTCCTGCGGGCCAACCAGATCGTTAGCGGCATCGGCCTGAACATAGCGGTGCTCGGCCTCACGACGATTGGCGCGCGCGCCCTGTTCGGGCGCGACGCCGGCTTCACCATCCCGGGTTTCGGCAAGCTCGCCATTCCAGGGTTCTCCGACCTGCCCTTCTTCGGGCCAGTGCTGTTCGCCCAGTCAGGTTTCGTCTATGCCGCACCGGCGGTCGCGCTGCTGATGGCCCTCCTGCTCTATCGCACGACACCCGGCCTCGCCTTGCGTGCCGCCGGCGACGAGCCGCGCGCCGTCGACAAGAGCGGCGCGTCGATCGCCGCGATCCGCTGGCTGGCGATCCTCGTCACCGGCCTCGCCGCCGGGCTGGGCGGCGCAGTGTACTCGCTCGCCGACATCCATACCTTCACCGAGAACATGACATCCGGCGCGGGCTATCTCGCGCTCGCCGCTGTCATATTCGGCCGTTGGCGGGTCGTCGGCACGATCGTCGCCAGTCTCGTGTTCGGCGCAGCGGCCTCCCTGCAGTTCCAGCTTCCAGCTCTCGGCGTCGACTTCCTTCCGCCGGCCCTGCTGATCATGATGCCCTATGTCCTGGCACTGCTGGCGGTCTCCGGGCTGGTCGGACGTCAGTCGCCGCCGCGCGCGCTCGCCCTGCCGTTTCATCGGTAGCGCGTCGCCGCGCCGGTCCCGGTTGCGGCGGTAGTCGCGCAGCAGCTGGTCGATCCGGCGCAGCAGTGAGGCGACCGAGCTGTTGTTCAGCAGGTTGGCGTCGCAGTCGACCCCGGGCAGCCCATCCTCCGATGGCCCATGCAGCGTGGCAACGTCGCGGGCGATTCGCCAGACCAGGCCGCCCAGGTCATGGACGGCGTCGTACTCGTTGCCCGACCGGCAATCGTCGGCGACCACCGGCCCTTTGCGCAGCGCCTGCACGACGGCTCCGCGCCAGCAGGTGACCCACAGGTCCGGGTGAAGCCTCCATCCCCAGTTGCCGGCCAGGGTCAGCATAGCGTGCCGCGGCGTGCGGCCCGCCAGCTCGGGCACCGGCATCATCTTGAGATCGCCCTCGATGCAGCGCTTGACGTAGTCAGGCGGGCAGCCCTGGCGGGCCAGTAGGCCGGACATCATCTGCTTCAAGGGGTCGGTGAAGCGCAGGCGCTGGAATCCGTGGCGCAGAACAAGATGATCGGCCACCGTCGACTTTCCCACGCCGGTCGTGCCGGTCAGGGCAATCACCAGACTCATCGATCCACCCTCCTTGGTGTCACGTCGGCGCGCGCGGCGCCTTCATCCTGAGTAGCCGACATCCGGACAATGGCAATCGAAATCGCCGCGGGCGCTTCACGATTCCTGTTGCCGCACCTTCGCCTTCAGGCCGGCAACCTCCGCCCCGAGCCGGGCGACGTCCGCCGCCAGCGCCTGCACGGCAGCCGTCAGAACCGGCACGAGATTGGCCGGGTTCATGCCCTGCGGCCTGATGGTGCCGGGCCGGTGCAGAAGCTTCCCGTCGGGACCCTTCGGCCCGTCATGACCCCAGACATCGTCCTTCCGCCCGGTGGCCGCGAAGGGCAGGACGGCCTGCACCTCGTGCGCCAGGAAGCCCATGGAGCGCTCGCGCGACTGCTTCCAGGTGAACCAGCCGGGGCGAAGCTGCGCCACCACGGCGACAGCGTTCTCGATCGCCGCGAAGTCCTCCTTCAGCCGGTAGTCCGACGGCGGGTTGGCATGGCCGTTGAAGGTGACCGCGGTCGCGCCGATGGTGACGCTGCCGACCGGCGTCCCCTGATAGGCGAAGATCTGGATGGCATCGCCGCCGCCGCTGTTGTTGTTCAGCAGCAGGGACCAGAACTGCCCCTTGGAGAGGAACAGGGACGAGCCGCCGATCCCCGCCGTTGCATCGAAAGTCATCGCTCCGCCGACGATGGCATTGCCGGACCCCGGCTGATCCGTCGTATTCTGCCCGTGGCGGAAGCTGTTGATCTGAGTGGCCGTGACCGTGGTGAACCGGCCGGTCGACGGCACCATGGTTCCGATCGCCGTGCCGTCGATCGCGCCGCCCGAGACGGAGATCGCGCTCGCCGATTGGGTGGCAAGGCCGCCCAGCCCCAGACTGGCGCGCGCTCCCGCAGCCGTCGCCGCGCCGGTTCCGCCGCCCGCGACGGAGAGCGCCTGATCGACGAAGGTCGTGCCGTTGTAACGCTGCAGCTTCTGCGCCGCGACGTCGTAACGGATGGCGCCGGCCGGTGTGTTGGTGACGGCGGCATCGAACATGGTCGCCGACGCCAGATCGCGATCGGCGAGAAGGCCAGGCCAGCTCACATAGAGGTCGGAGGCCGTCGGCTTGCTCCAGTCGAGCATCGATCACACTCCTCTCGCCGTCCAGCTGACGGTGCCGTTTGCACGCGTGCCGCTGCTGTCGAACAGCAGCACCTTGAAGGTGGTTGGATTGGCGCCGCCCGCGAAGCTGTAGACCGCCGTCAGAGGCGCGGTGCCCGCCGGCGTCAGCGTGATCGCCGTGACGGCGGCAAAGGCCTGGGCGAAAGCGACGGCGGTGCCACCCGGGTCGCTCGCGACAGCGGCGACGCTCCCCGAATCGGTCTTGAGCTTGGCAGCGAGCTTGAGCGACAGGCCGGCAAGGATGCAGAACGCCGCGCCGCCGCCGGCAAGATCGATCGTCACCCGCACGTAGCGGAAATTGGACACGTACTGTTGGCTTCCGGTGCCGACCGTGATCCAGCCCGCCGCGTCGAGGCTGGTCTCGATGGTGATCGTGCTGGCGACCACGCCGTGGAAATCCGCCTTGCTCAGGGTCACCGTCGCCAGGTCGGTGGCAATGACGCTGCCGAAATCGAAGGTCTCCCGGTACTGCGCCGTCGTCTGTGCCGGCTCGATGAAGTGGAAGTAGCCGGCGTTGATCTGATCCTGCGGCGAGGTCCAGCCGCGCGTGCCGAAATGCGACGCCCAGCTCTCGCCGGTGGCGACCGGCCCGATCAGTTGGCCGTTCTCGAGATGCAGATTGGTCTTCGTGCCGGCGAAGCCCGACTGCCATTCGTTGTGCAGGACGTAATCGGGCGGTGCGCCGACGATGGCGACGACCGAGGCCGGCGCCCCTTCGTTGCCCGCCGAATCGATTGCCGCAATCCAGTAAGTGAAGGTGCCACCCGCGGTTTCCGACGTGGAAGTGAACGTGCCCTGCTTCTGACCGACAACAGCACTGCCGGCCCACGACGCGCCACGCTTCACCAGGTAATGGGCAATGGGCAAGGCCGAAGATCCAGCCGTCCATCTCAGCAGCACGTTGTTGTCGATCACCTGCGCGACGAGTCCCGACACGGCGCCGGGGACCGACACGAGCACGGTGGTCGCCACAGCCGGCCCGACGGCGCCCGAGACGTCGATCGCGGCGATCCAGAACAGCCGGGAGCCCACCCACGTGACCGGCGCCTGCAGCGTCGTCGCCTTGGTCGTGCCGACCAGGGTGCCGGCGGCGAACGATGCGCCCTGGCGAACCTCGTAGCGATCGACGATGAGGGCGGACGAAACGGCCGGCCAGCTCAGTCGATAATCGGCGCCGTCGATGACACCCGTGACCGAGGGCGAGCCGGGCACGGTCACGCTGACCGCGAGGCTTGCCGGATGAGCGCTGTAGACTCCTTGTGGTGACGTCACTGCCGCCACCCAGAAGGTATAGGTCCCGACGGGAAGACCCTGGCGGGCGAACAGGGTCTCGACCGTGGTTGCCACCACGGTGCCGCTCGCCCACGATGCGCCCTGGCGAACCTCGTAGCGGCTCACGTTGAGGTCGGGCACAGGGGCCCATTTGAAGGCGACGCCGGTCGTGTCTGTCAGCAGCGTGAGGCCGGTCACGTCGGAGGGCTGGCTCTGCGACGTCAGCGTGACGGCGAGCAGCTCCGCCCAGGCGCTCACCTTGCCGTTCAGCGACTTCGCGCGGACCCTGAAATCGTACACGCCCTCGACCGAGTCCTGGTATTCGATGCTGGTCGTCGAGGTGACGCCGACATCGACGTACTGCGAGTCGTTGGGCCCGCGCACCTGGACGTCGAAGGCATAGACCCTCGCATCTTCCGGCTTCGACCACGACACGATGATGGAGGTGCCGATCGCCGAGCCGGCGACGTAGTGGCTCAGAACAGCGCTCACACCCGTCGGCGGCGAGACGGGTCCCGTCGGGACCACATTGTAAGGTAGCGACGTGGTGACGATGCCGGCCTCGACGCGGCCGAACTTGGCGGCATCGTGGAAGACCGCCATGACCTCGAACGTCGCCGGCCCGACCTCGACGTTGGACACCACCAGGAAGTCGCGCGTGGCGAGCGCGGTCGACGTGACCACCCAGACGGCATTGACCAGCGGGAGGGCCGGCAAGGCCGACGACCAGGTGAACAGGCTCGTGCTGCCCGGCGCGTTGGCGAGCGTACGGCTCGCCATCGTGCCATCGGGCAGCATGACTCGCAGCGTGTAGGTGCGCCCGGCAACGATGGTGTAGGGCGCGTCGATGCCGAGGCTCGTCGCGGTCGCCGACGCGGCGCGGCCGCCGAACACGGACTGGGCATGGTTCTCGTCGGCAATCGAGACGACGTCGCCCGGAAACTTGTCGGCCATGTCGAGGCCGGCCCGGAAGTGGACCGTCTCGGTCGCCGTGCGCTCGGTGTCGAGCACCCACTTGCCGGCCCGGATCGCCTGGCCACGGCTCGTGCAACCTGAGGCAACAACGTCGATCTGCCGCACGCCGTACAGCCCCACCCCTGCCGGGTCCTCGACGAATTCCGCCGCCGATCGATAGCCGTCCAGGGGATCGTTCCAGATCACCTTGGCCACCGTGTGCCGTGCCTTCTGCGAGGTGCCCTCGTACTTGAACTCGCCGCCGATCACGTTGCTGTTGGTGAGCAGGGCGACCGGCGCCTTGGGCATGTCGGCAGTCGCCCGCACAGCGCCGGAGCTCCAGAACGGCATGCCGCGGAAGATCGACGCCATGGTGTTGATGGCGGCGTACGCTTCCTGGCGACTGTTCAGGCAGATGTTGCAGGTGAAGCGCGGCTCGACGCCGCCATTGCCGTCCTCGATGCCCTGGAACACCATGTTGGCGCCGCTGGCGACCACGGCGTCGCAGTATTGGGCGATGGTGTAGAGATCCCACTTCCACGGATCGACCGCGCTCGCCGGCAGGCCGAGCCCGTAGCGCGTGTTGGTCAGCAGGTCGTAGAAGCACCACGCGGGATTGTCGGTCCAGCCGACCGACCACGTGCCGTTCCAGGCGCCGGTGTACTGCCGGGTCAGCGGGTCGTAGTTGGCCGGATACTTCACCTTCAGGCCGTAGATGTCGTAGGACCGGGTCGGCGCGCTGCCGCTGAACTGGGCGGTGTCGATCTGGATGCCGCAATAGGCGACATTGGGATGGGCGAGCTTGCCGTCGGTCACCAGGGTGTACGAGGTGAGGTAGAACTCGTCCTTGACGCGCGACTGGTCGATGTCGACACCGGGCCGCTCGACCTTGAGCTGCCACGACGTCCCGGCCGGCAGGGCGATGCGATGATCGCGCTGGTAGGGGCTGGTGCACTTGCCGTCGAACGCGCCGGCGACCTGAAGCACGAACGGCCCGGCCCCGGTCTTCAGGTGGATGTTGTAGGCGGCGGCTCGCGTCTTCACCGAGCCATCGGCGTCGGTCTGGTCGTAGAGGGCCGGGATCGAGAGCTTGACGATCACCGCGCTGCGGGTGGCACCCGGATCGGTGAAGCTCACCGTCACCGGCGCGGAATGCGTGACCTTGATGCCGAGCCCGCTGCCGACCTGGACCACGCTGCGACTCGACGGGAAGCCCGCCATGTAGGGCTGTGCGCCCCACGGCAGGCCGTAGCGCGTGTCCCACGAGATGCCGGTGAAGTTGAACGTGCCGTCGGCATTCTGCAGCGGCGTGTCGTTGAAGAAGATCGACTGGTCCTCTGCCACCAGGCCGCGGATCTCGCCCTCGCACCAGACGTCGAGGAAGCGGGCAATCGAGCGCGACTGCAGCGAGTTGGGCGCCTCGCTCGGCACGCGGCCCATCGGCTGCGTGCCCTGCCCCTTGCCGAGCACGCCGCCCCGCCCGAAGACGGCACGCTTCTCCACGATCTCCCTCACAGTTCCCCGCCGGAGAAGCTCGCGCGCGCCGTCGTGCCGGTTACCGCGCCGGCGCTTTGCGCACCCTCGACCTGATCAGTGCTGACCGACGACGACACCAGCGCCGAACCGATGCGCATGCGCCCATAGACGATGGGAATTGGACCGCCCTGCTCGGCGGTGTTGGTCGGGCCGTTGTAGATGAAGGAAGGCCGCGCCTCGGGTCTTTCCGCGGAGTAGCTCGGCGCGGCCTGCGGCGTCGGCGACAGGAGCTGGGATACCCCGCCCAGCGCGATCATGGCGCCGATGCCGGCGATGCGGCCGTAGGTGACGGCGCCGATCAGCGGCAGCTCGACCGAGAGCCCCAACCCGAGGCCGGCTGCCGAGGCGCCGAGACCCTCCGAGCCGGCCGCCAGCGCGGCCGTGCCTGCTGCCGCGGCACCAGCGGTGAAGAACGCACCGGCGACCATGGCGACGCCGAGCACGATCTTGCCTACGGCCAGGCCGCCGTTTCCGCCGCCCTCACCAAAGGCGGCGGGCACGATGTGCAGGTCGTGGCGGCTGAGCGGCATGGCCACCTCGGCCAGGGCGATCGGCAGCCCCGCGCGGCGCGTCGTGCCCTTGACGAAGGAATAGGCTGGTCCGCGCAGGAAATCGCGCCTGAACCCCGGATGGTTTGCGTCGAGCGCCCACACCGCCTCCGGCAGGCTTTCGATGTCGAGCTCGTGGCGCCAGCCGTAGCGGCGTCCCAGCACGCCATAGAGGTAGACCTTGCGCAGCATCACGCGCTTTCCCGATCAGCCATCGAGCGCAGGCGCATGGTCTTGCGGTGAAACTTCTGGCGCCAAGGCCCGAGCACGTCGACGCGCGAGAGCCGATTGCCGAGATGGTGCAGGACCAGGCCGTGACCGAGATAGATGCCGGTGTGGTTGATCACCCTGGCCGCGACCTGGAACAGCGGCACGTCGCCGACCTGGAGCTCGGCTTCCGGGCCGAGCGCATCGAACTCGAACTGCCCGAGATTGTCCTCGATGACGTTCTGGCCGATGTCCCACCAGCCGGGATCGCGCGGCGTCAACGGCAGGGTCAGGGCCTTTTCCCGACGGTACCAGTCGCGCACCAGGGCATAGCAGTCGGCGACGCCGTGACGGAACACGCGGCCTTCGTAGGGAGCGATGGGCAGGCTGTCGCCGAAGAAGAACAGCTCGGCGCCGTGCACCGGGTTCAGGGCGACGATCCCCCAGGGGATCTCCCCTTCCGCCTGATAGGCCATGTCCGTGCGTGTCGGGCAGGCAGGCCCGTCGGGATGGGAATGGATGACGGCACGCAGTCGGCCGGATTGCCGGGCAAGCACCATCGTCGCCCCGTCGATCTCGAAGGAACGGACCGGATCGTCGGCGACATTGCAGCACCGCACGTAGTCGTCGCCGAGGATCAGGCCGCAGGACTCGCGTGGCGCCTCGGCTCTGGCGTGGGCGATCAGGTCGTCGTGGCACCGCGGGGAAATGTCGAGCATGGCTTCACCGCGTCCTGGAGATGCCGGGAAAGCCCGAGAAGGGCAGCTCGTTGGCGGTTCCGAAGCGAGCCTGGCAGCCGGTCAGGCGCTTGCTGCAGCGGTCGGCCGCCGGATCGACGGTTGGCGCATCCTTGCTGGTGAACCTCGCCGCACCGGCATAAGGGCAGGTGCCGTAGACGAAGGCCGTTCCGTTCCAGCGCCGATAGGTCTCGCTGCAATTGTCACGGATGAGCTGGCGACGCGGCAGCATGACGCCCTGCTGGTCGAGTGCGGCCGCGAGCTCGAACTCGATCAGGCCCTTGGTCTGCTGCGACTTGCGATCGATGAAGTAGATGTCGGGAATGAAGCACGAGTTCGGGTCGGCGGCAGGTTGGCCGTCGAGGTACTTCACCAGCGTCTTCCAGCGCGTCACCCTGGCGCCGACGAGATCGTTGTACTGGATCACTGCCGGCAGCAGCAGCCCGGCGACGTTGCCCACCGTGAGCCTGGGCTTGGGCAGGGCTCCGCGCCCGGCCCATTCGAAGCCCGAGGCTTCGAGCGGAAAGGGCGTGTAGATGTGCCCGCGCCATGCCGGCAAGGCGCCGTTGATCGTGCCGGCGCAGAGGTACCACACGTCGCTGCCGCCCAAAGGCGCGGTGTCGATGTCGAACAGCACGACGACGTCGCCCGGCGCCAGCGACTGTGCATCGGCAGAGAGCGCGGGTGTGAGGGTCACAGGTCGAACACCTGCTCGAAGCGCGCCTTCACCGTCCCGGTATTGCCGCTGGTCTTGGTGACCGACCAGGCCTCGCACTTGAACTGCAGCGCGCCGCCGGCGCCGGGGGGCGTCCACAGGAACGCGAGATAACCCTTCTGCGCGGCGAGAAACGAATCGATCGCGCCGCATTCGGCGAAGGCAATGCCCTCCCACACGACCTGCCAGCTCTGGGGCGCTGCGTTCAGGCCATCGCCGGCGCGCTGCTCGTAGCCGTTGCCGAACGCGTTCTTCAGCGTTCGCGGCGACCGCGACAGCTCGCTTCCGAACGACGCGGCGATGGCCGGGAAGGCGGTGGTCGTCGGCATCAGTGAACCAGGCCGCTGCCGAGATAGCCGGCGGGATTGAGGAGTCCGCCGGGCCGCATCTGCTCGGCGAGATTGCGATTGAAGGCCGCGCTCACCATGGCGCCGATGTTGCGCGCCTGCTCGGCCGGATCGGGACCGGTGGCGGCTCCTGCAGCGGCGCCCTCACCGCCACCTCCCGTCACGTTGATCACGATGCTGGTGGCGATGCTACCGATGCCCGAATTGCCGCCCCGCAGCGTCACCGGAATGCGGCCATTGGGCACCGGGACGTAGGCCTCCGGCGTCGACCCCTCGCCGAACAGCGCGAGTTGCGGGCTGGTGGCGATGCCACCGGATGCATAGGTGCGCAGCGGCAAGGGGCCGCGACCCGTCATGACTCCGCCGCCGGCGAACAGGGAGGTTATCCAGCCGAAGGCGCGGCCCAGAAGGCCGGCGTCGCCGGTGCTGCGGTCGCCGCCGAACACCGCGTCGGCCAGAGGCCCGGTGAGGTTTTGCCGAATGGCGATCCGCGCAAAGTCGGACACGACGGAGTTGATCAGGCTGTGCATGGCAGACCGCCAGTCCCTGGTCTGCGTCAGGATGCCGGCCAGGACCTGGTCGGTCGCGCCGAGCGCCTTGGCGATCCCGCTCCCGTAGGCCTGCCAGTCCGCGGTGACATCGCGCAGCGGCGAGCCGATCGCGCCGTGCTCGGGGTAGGTCGATCCGATCCACTCGGGGCCCATCACGGCCGACGCTCGTCGACCCGCCGCGGACGCGACAGCCACGGCGCCGCGCTCCGGCAACCAGGCTCTGCGATCCGCTACAGCCTCCTCGATCTGGCGGCCGGCCGGTGCGAGGCGCTCCAGCGCGAGCGTCAGCCGCTCGAGGATGCGCTCCTCGCTGTCCCCGCCATCTTCGAGTTGCTTCCGTTCCCCGATCTGCGTCGTCGCCCGGGCCACCTCGCGCGACAGCGACGTGAAGCAGGCACTGATCGCGGCGATCAGCGCGCGCCGCTCCTCGGCAATCGCGGCATCATTGGACGAAACGTCGAGCACGGATCGCGCGCGAGCATCCCGAATCGGAGACTCGGGAATGAGCGCGGCGGACGGGTCCGCCCGCCTGCTCCCCGAGGCTGGCACCGGGACGAAGGGCCTCGTCGCCCCCATCCCTTGTTCGATCGGCTTGTCAGAAGAGTGCTCGAGGGCCGTGCCGGGCATATCGATGCCCTTTCGCCAGAAGGACGTGCCGACATGACTGCGCATCAGGAGAACCTGGTGGCGCAGGGTCGCATCGACCGCCGCCTTCAACTCGCGGATGGCCGCCAGGTCCGGCAGGTCGAACGCCGCCGCACCGGCGCGTCCTTCGCGCAGCCCGGAATGAAGATCATCCTCCCTGAAAGGTCGGTGGTTGCGCTGACCTCGCCACTCGATTGCCTGCCGATCATCTGCTGCGGGCGATCGTCCGCCCGACGCGGCAATCCTTCTTGCTTCGTCACGGTCGGCCGCACCGACCTGGTCGAGAATCCTGCTCCGCAGAACGATGATCGGCTCATCCCGCTCGATGCCACGCACGGTCCTCTCGCGGACGACGTCACCTTCCGCCTGCGGGGTGCGGTCAGGATCGCCAGCCACCCACGCCGACAGCGCAGGATTGTCCGCGACATCGGCCCTCACACCACGAACCATTCCGGTCAGGGATGCCATTCCCGTCGCCGTCTGCTGCAAGGGGTCGCGAAACACCTCGACTTGCCGCGCCGCCAGCCGATAGGCCGAGCCGATGCGACTCGTCTCCTCGCCGTGCTTCCTGAGGATCTCCGCCGCTTCGTTGCGCGTCCTGAGCACGAGGGTCAGCTCGGTCTGGGAACTCATGATCTCTTCCTGGCTTCCTCTCGCTGTTGCGCCTGGCACTCCGCGACGACCGAGTGCACCAGCCGCATGAGGGTCACGTACTTGACGGCCTGGCCCATGAGCGCGCCGTCGTCGGCCAGCACGCCTTCCGTGTAGAGCGCATAGAGTCCCATGAGCTCGGCAAAGGCGGCGGGGTCATCCTTCACCGGGCGGCGCGGGCAGGCCCACGATTCCGTTCCGTCGAAGACCACCGGCGCCACCGCCTTGTCGATCCACGCCCCGGTCTCGTCCTGCCGTGCGTTGCAGCCGTACTCCTTCTGTCGACGCATCGAGCAGCTGCTGCAGACACGTTCCGGCAACAGGACGAGCGCGGCTACGCCGCGACGGACTTTTTTGCGTCGTCGGGCGTCACCTCGTTGATCCTGCGAATGGCATTGGCGAGCTCGCGCACCAGATCCTGGCCCAGCACGGCAAGGCTTTCGTCGGCGACGGCGACATACCGCTTCCCCAGCACGATGCGGTCGGCGGTCGCGAACGGCACGTCGTTGCCGCGATCGTCCCTGAAGTTCTCCCAGCCACGCAGCCCGAAGCGGACGGCCTCGAGGTTGGCCTCGCTCATCTTGACCTGGGCCATCGCGATGCCGCCGGCGTCGCTGTCGGTGAAGGTGAGCGTGCGGTCGAAGACGTAGGCCGACACGAAAGCGTCGATCGCGCCGATCGTGAACTTCGTGGCGTCCGCCGTGCCCCTGGCCGGATCGCTGTCCGATTCGATCACCTGCACGGACGACAATGTGAGAGCCTTGATCGCCATTCCACCCCTCTCCGGGTTGCTGTGGACTGTGCGAGAACGGTATCAACCTCGCTCACAGTGCCTACCCGGGGCGAAGGGTCTGGATCGCCATTGCGGCCAACGACAAATCGTGTCGGCCGTCGCCCGCGCGGCTACTCGAGATGGCAGGCGTCGCGAAGCGGCGCCGCATCCTCCTCGAGACCGTCGAGGCGAAACTCGAGGGTCTGGGCAGGCATGCGCTGGGGTGTCGCGCGGACGGCGAGCTGCCTCGCGGCATAGAGCCGCTTCAAGAAGGCGGCAGACCCCGGGCCCAGAAGAGTCCGGCCGTCGGGGGAGATGCCCCAGAACTCCGAGACCCAAGGCGTTGCGTCCAATCTCCACTGGATGGTCTGGCCCCGGTGCAGCCCCAGGAAGTCAGACCATGAGATCGCTACCGTGACCCGGCCTCGCATGCATCTGATGGCGAGTATTCCCGGCTGGCTGTCGCTGCTACCTTCCCTCACGCTGCCGATCGATCGCGCGGCGAGAAAGACCGACTGCGTTCCGCCGGCCGGATCCGTCTCGATCTTGGTGCCCCATACCGGCAGCCCCAGGCTCCTCGCGGCCGGTGGCCCACCCTGCGACCTCGTTTGTCGAAGGGCGATCTCGTAGGAGCCGTCCGCCGCCCGAACTGCCTGGGCCAGCAGGCCCTCGCGGTTGTGGAGCTCGAGGACATCCAGTCGAGAAGGCTTACCCGTCACCTGGGTCAAGGTCGCCCGTCCGCCGGTGACGCTCGCATATGTCTCGGCATCCAGACGCCTGCCCAGGGCGGTGTGGACCCTTACGGCATCACCCCTGTCGGCCTGCAGCCCCGCCAGCACCCCTGGCAACAGGCAGCTCAGGCACACGGTGAACGGCAGGATGACGATGGTGCTCCTCGAGGTCGGGCGCTCGTCGCCGACTGGAACGATCCGGTCGGCAGCAGCAGGGCCGGGAGCCATCCCGATCACCCATGCACACGAGACGAGCAGGGCAGCCCCGATTTCCGAGACCCTTGGAGCAGAAAGATGGCGAGCAGGCGAAACCAAGCGCGCTCCTCCCTCTTCGCAATCAATCTTCAGCAACGTCGGGTCCTCTCGTCGCACCTCGTGCGTCGGTCCCGCCGTTGCCTTCGATCATATCGCTGTGACCGGCGAGGCCGTAGCCGCATTCAGGTCGATTGGCGCATGTCTGAACGACAAAAATGAGCCGATGGACCAACGCCGCGCCCGCGCGAAGTCGCGCACGGGAAAAGCCGGCGCCGCCCGGCGCCGCGTGACAGGCATGGCGCACGCAACCTAAGCTCGGCGCGGGAGGAGACCACGCTTGACCCAGACCATCGAGCTCAACGTCAATGGCGCGCGCAGGGCCGTCACGGCAGATCCGGGCACGCCGCTCATCTACGTCCTGCGCAACGACCTGAAGCTCAAAGGCACCCGGTTCGGCTGCGGCGCGGGCGTATGCGGATGCTGCACGGTGCTGCTGGACGGGCGTAGCGTCCAATCCTGCAACACCCCGGTTTCGGCGGCGGACGGGCGCGAGGTCACCACGATCGAGGGACTGGGCGACCAGAGCGGCCCGCGCGCGGGCAGCAAGGCGGCGATGCATCCGCTGCAGCAGGCCTTCGTCGACGAGCAGGCGGGCCAATGCGGCTACTGCCTGACTGGTATCATCATGGGTGCCGCGGCGCTGCTCGGCCGCAATCCATCGCCGACAGAGGCAGAGATCCGGTCCGGGCTGGACATCCATCTGTGCCGGTGCGGCGCCTACGACCGCATTCTGCGCGCGATCCGGCGCGCGAGCGAGACCATGGGCAAGAGGAGCGGGTGAGATGACGACCGAACCGCTTCCCCCGAGCCTGGCCCGCAACCGTCGGCTCGACCGCTGGGTCGAGATCAGGACCGACGGCGTGGTCGAGGTGCGCACCGGCAAGGTCGAGATCGGCCAGGGCATCGTCTCCGCCCTGGCGCAGATCGCGGCGGAAGAGCTGGACGTCGACTACGCCCGCATCCGCATGATCCCGGCCGATACCGGCCGCAGCCCGAACGAGGGTGTCACCGCCGGCAGCCGGTCGACGATGGACGGCGGCGGTGCGCTGCGGCAGGCCTGTGCTGAGGTCCGAGACGCCTTCCTGCAGGCCGCGGCCCGGCGACTCGACGCCGGAATCGACGAGCTGTTCGTGCGCGACGGCACCATCCATCGCAAGGCGAGCAACGAGAGCGCAACCTATTGGGAGCTGAGCGCCGAGGTCGATCTTACCCGCGACGCCGATGGCCGCGCGGCGCCCAAGCGTGCCGATCAGCTGACGCTGGTCGGCAAGCCCATGCCGCGGCTCGACCTGCCGGACAAGGTCGCGGGCGCCGGCGTCTACGTGCACGACCTCGAGCTGCCGGGCATGCTGCACGGCCGGATCGTGCGCCCGCCGTCCTATCGCGCGGTGCTGAAAGCCTTAGACGGCACGCGGGTCGAGGCGATGCCGGGCGTGCGCGCCGTGGTACGCGACGGGCGCTTCCTCGGCGTCGTCGCCGCACGCGAGGAGCAGGCCGTCGCCGCCGCGGCAGCGCTGGCGAAGAGTGCCGTCTGGCAGGAAGCCGAGGACCTGCCGGATGTCGATGCCCTGCCCGCCTTCCTGCGATCGCGGCCGTCTCAGGCGAAGGTCCTGAGCGAGAAAGGCGTGCCGCAACAGCAGGGCGCACACGCCGTGAGCGCCAGCTATTCCCGACCATTCCTGGCGCACGCCTCGATCGGGCCGGCCTGTGCGGTGGCGCGGGTGCAGGCCGGCGCGATCGACGTGTGGTGCCAGAGCCAGTCGATCCACCCGACCCGGCTGGACATCGCCAAGACGCTCGGCGTCGCGCCCGACACGATCTCCGTTCGCCATGTGCAGGGCGCCGGATGCTACGGCCACAACGCAGCCGACGACGCGGCGCTCGACGCGGTGCTGCTCGCCCGCGCCGTGGAGGGCCACCCCGTGCGGCTGCAATGGTCGCACGAGGACGAGCTGGCCTGGTCGCCGTTCGGTCCGGCGATGGCCGTCGCCATGCACGGCGCGGTCGATGACGCCGGACGCATCGTCGACTGGCGCCACGAGCTGTGGAGCAATCCGCACATCGCGCGGCCCGGCTTGCAGGAAAGCCCGTCCCTGCTGGCGGCGTGGCACCTCGATCAGCCGTTCGCGCAGCCGCCCGGCATCGACGCCTTGCCGGGAATTCAGCCGACCAGCGTGCGCAACGCGGTGCCGATCTACGAGTTCGCCAACCAGCGGGTCGTCCTGAACGCGCTGGAGCGCTTGCCGGTGCGCACCGGCACCCTGCGGGCGATCGGCGGGTTCCTCAACACCTTCGCGATCGAATGCTTCATGGACGAGCTGGCGCACGCCGCCGGAATCGACCCGGTCGAGCTGCGCCTCAAGCACTTGGGCGACGCGCGGGCGATCGCCGTGATCGAGGCGGTGCGCGAGCGGTCGGGGCTCGCGTCGCGGTCGCGTCGCGAGGGGGCGGGGCGCGACGGGGCGCGCGGCATGGGCCTGGGCTTCGCGCGCTACAGCAACGAAGCCGCCTACGCTGCGGTGGTGGTCGAGGTCGAGGCCGGCGAGACGATCAGGGTGGTACGCGCGGTCGCCGCCGTGGATTGCGGCCGCACGATCAACCCGAATGGCGTCGCCAACCAGGTCGAGGGTGGCATCGTGCAGGCGGTGAGCTGGGTCCTGAAAGAACAGGTGCGGTTCGACCGGACCCGCATAACCACCAGGACGTGGGACGACTATCCGATCCTGCGCTTCAGCGAAGCGCCACCGGTCGAGGTCTCCATCATCGACCGGCCGGACCAGCCGTCGCTCGGTGTCGGCGAGGCGGTGGCCGGCCCGGTCGCGGCAGCGATCGCCAACGCGGTGTTCGACGCCATCGGCGTGCGCGTGCGCGACCTGCCTTTGACGCGCGAGCGCCTGCTGGCCGCGATCGACGACACCTGATCGGAGGCCGCGCACGAGCAGCAGGCAACGTCTCGCGGCGTCACGGGGCGCGGACGGGGCGCCGACGCATAGGCATCAAAATGCAAAGGGACGTCACCCTGCAGAGCGGCCTGGAGGGCCGCGTCTCGATTAGGGCGAAGTAACCCTCGCCCCTTGGTCGGCCACAGTGAAGAGCGCCGCGACACGACTTTCTTTGACGATCTCTGTGTGGCCCATCCTTCGAGACGCGGCCTGCGGCCGCTCCTCAGGATGAGGTTTCCTTCACGTCTAGGGCGCCGACGGGCGTGTGCACCGAAAAGTAGGGGCCGCACCGTCGCCCGGCACGGCCCCAGTCGCCCGCTTCTTGTGTCTCGAGCGGTTGGTCAGCAGGCGTAGAGTAGAATCTCGTCGTCGCCGTTCAGGCGATTGAACTGCAGCGCTGCATCGAGCGCGGCGAGGCCGTTGCGATCCTTGTAGGCGAGGCCGGTGTACTGCACCGCCGGCGCGTGGATCGCCCACATGTTGCCCGCCGCCGTCCCGACGCGCATGCCGAACGGCATCTGCCGGCCGTTGGCGAGCTTGGACCAGAAATCCTGCTGGGCGACCAGGGTGGCCTCGGGATCGACGCCGCCGGTCGAGCTGCGCTCGGTGACGCGAATGCCGGTGAAGCCGTCGGCGGCGTTGATCGACATGCGCGGGTCGATCCGGTTGCCGATGTCGTAGGAGAAGGTGTCGACGGCGCAGATGTTGCCGATCGGGCCCGCCACGCCGAAGCCGTCGAGATGCAGGCGGCCGAGCTCGCATTGCTGCGGCAACGTCGTCTCGAACACCGGGTTCGCCGGCAGCGGCACGTCGGTCGGTGCGTTGTAGAAGCCGGTGAACTCGAACTCGACCGTGGCGCGCTGTCCCGCCTGGGCGTTGATCCTGAACGAGCCGTAGGCACCGGTCAGCAGATGCGCCATGCCGTCCTTGAACATGCGAATGGTCAAGCTGCCGTAGTCCGAATTGTCCGACGACGGCAGGTACTGAATCCCGGGCGGCCAGGCCGTCGCCACCCAGGCCTGCCCCGCCACAAGCGTGCCTACCCAAGTCGGCGTGACCGTCGCCGCGGCGAGACCGCCCGCGAGCGTCATCGCAGCGCCCGAGATCATGGTGACGTTGCTCTGGGTCGCCGTGCCATCGTCGTAGCCGATCGAGCAGCGCGCCACGCCCGACGCGCCGCTGGTGGTGACCTGGACATGGATCGTCTTGGGCTCGGCGAGCGCAGACAGGCTGCCGCCGCCGGTCCAGCCGACCGCCGGCGTGTTGGGCTGCGCGGCGGCGAGGAACGCGCCCCACCAGGCCGTGCCGCGACTGGTGGCAACCATGGTGCAGCCGCGCAGCAGGCGGCCCATCCGGCATTCCGTGCCGACCGACCCGCCGCCGCGCAGCTCGTGCTTGAACGACATCCTGCCCATCTTGCGGGTGATGATGTCGGCGCTCGGCGACAGGTCGTTGCGGTAGAGGTTACGCTGGATGTTGCTGACGTCGAGCTTGTAGTCGGCGTCCTCCACCAGCATCGGGCTCGTCGAGTCGGAGAGCGTCGCGGCGATGCCGTAGCTGCCTTCGAGCTCGGCGTACACCAGGGTCTTTCGCGTGAGGATCGACATGCTGGGGCTCCCGGCTCAGGCGGCAATGACGAGAGCCGTGCCGCCGGTGGCCGATCGGCAAGCCTCGAGCCTGGCCGCCAGCTCCCTGATCGCGGCGGCGACGCTCGTCATCACCGCCGTGGCGTTGGCCGCCTTGACGATGGCATTGGCCGCGCCGGCGTCGGCCCCCGAGGCCGCCGCTCCGGTCGAGACCGCGACGTCGGCGACGATCAGGGAGGTCGAGTCGAGGCCGCCGGAATTGTCGACCAGCGGCGGCACGCCGCAGGCGACCGCGAGCGTGTCGACCGCATAGCCGAGCTGCGCGATCCGGTTGCGCAGGCCCGTCAGGACCGCATTGGCACCGGCGGCCGACGCCATGGATGTCCCCACGCCGCTGTAGGAGGTCGTGATCGCGCCGATCGTGCCGTCGGCGGCCGTTCCCGACATGGCGTCGACCAGCAAGCCGGCAAGCGCCGGTACCTTGCCGTGCAACTGATTGCACTGGGCCAGGATTTCCTTCAGCGCATCGACCGCGGTGGCGAAGCCCGCCTCGAGCGCCGCCTTCTGAACGGCGTCGTTCGTGCCGAGCACGGCCGGCGAGAAAGCCGCGATAGGGTCGAGCGTGCCATCGGCCGCCACACCACCCGAATTGTCGACCAGCGCCGGCACGGCCGAGGCGGCGATGCGAGCGACACTCTGCGCCAGGCCGCGCAGGGCCGGCGTCAGGCCATTCTGGTCGACGCGATAGACTTGCGACGCTGCCGAGAAATGATTGACATAGATCCGTACGGGCATCGGGGCGCACCTTCTGGTCGTGCGAGGCCACGATCGGCCTCTCCATGGCAGGATGAATAGGCGGGCGCGGCGTTCGACGGGACGTCCCTCAGCCAGAGTGGCTCGCTTCTGCCGCCACTGCCCGAGGAGTGCACACATCCAAGCTGATACTCCTGTCTACGGATCGGGATGGAGGTCGCTCATTGGGTCCTCTCCGCCCGCGTAAGCGGGGGGAGAGGAAGGGGCCCCGCGCATCGCGCGGGGGAGGTGAGGTGGGTGGATGTCCAGGCCCCGAACCGAGCGAGCGGGTGCTCGAAGACCAGACCGAGATGGATCAGCTCCTGGGCGGCGCCCATGACCCACCTCTCCTGGCCTCCCCCCCCCGCTCCGCGGGCGGAGAGGAACATGAGGCTTCGCAACATCTCCGCCCGCGCCCGCGGGAGTGACGCCCTCATTCGTCATCTCGCGCCAACTGGCCGCTGCGCTCACGCCAGGCGGCGCGGATCGCGCATGGCGTGGCGGTAGGTCATGTCGAGGAGGACGACGCCGCGAACGTGCGTCTGGTTGTCGTCGCTCACCTTGTGGTCGTTGCCGGCCTCCTGGAGATCGATGACCAACCCGCCGAGCGACGGGTCTTCCGACACAAGCCGCTGCAGCGCGCCGAAGGCCCGGTTCATCTCGGCCGAGGGCCCGTCGCCGGACTGGATGACGAGGCCGACCTCGAGCGCGATGCGCAGCACGCAGTGCCTGACCATGAGGCGGCTCGTCTTGCTCTCGTGGCCGTCGAACACGCCGATCGTTCGCTGCTTCCTGAAGGTCCACTTGCCCGCCGGCGCCCACAGGACCTGGTCCCAGGCGAAACCGTAGGGGTCGCCCACCGGCAGGTGCGCGCGCTGGGCGCGCAGGCGCTCCACCAGCGCTTCGAGCGCACGCTGCCGGATGGTGCGCTCGTCGGGCACGAAGTCAGACACGGTTCCGCTCCCTCCGCCGGATGACAGGCTCAGAGCGTACGGCTCGCCCTGGGGATCCGTGCCCAGGGCAGGTAGCGCATCCTCGACTCGACGATCCGGTCGAGCTGGGACTGCAGCGCCGACGCGTCGGTGGTCGACAGGTTGGTCACGAACGCCGGATGGGCGTTGAGCGCGATACGGGCCGCGAGCTGCGCGGCGAGCGCCAGCCAGGCCGGGACGTCCCTGTAGGTCTCGCCGTCCTCGGTGGCGAAGCCAGCCTGGTAGGCGACGCGCAGCCACAATGGCTGCTCGCCGGGCAGGCAGACCGCGGCGACCACGCCGCGCTCGCGATCGACATCGACCTGGTTCGAGATGTCCCGGGCGGACACGCCGAGCGCGCGGCGATCCCGGGCGGCCCACACGGTCGGCGCGGCGCGGAGGAACCCGCGGGAGAGCGCGAAGGCCGACGACCCCTCGCAGAGCCGAAAGTCGTCCTCGCGCGTGGCAAGGTCGAGCGTGCCGCAGCGCAGGCGCGCCGCGAGATCGAGCGTGGCAGCCTCGAGCGCGGCGAGAATGGCATTCTCGCCGTCACGGCCGTTGTCCACGCCGATCGCCTCCTGCACCGATTGGAGCGAGGCCAGGCGCATGGCTAGATCGCCACCGCAGGATCGGCAGGCGGAGATGGCCGCCGCGCGCCGGCCTTGCCGCCATCGAAAGCCACGGTGAAGTACTGCGGCACGCCGGCGAGCGCCTCGGCCAGCTCGTCGGCCACGACGACGGGCTCGTTCGCGGCGAACACGAGCCCGCCCAGGCGGTAGGTCCTCGCGCCGTGCAGCGTTGCCGTAGCCGCCCCAAGAGCGCCACTGGAGTGCCGCGCTCCCGGCGCCCTCGCGCCGTGCAGCGGTGCTGTCGCCATCGTCCCCTCACACCGACGCGATGTTGGTGAACTTGACCAGCGCGTCGACCTCCTCGACCTGCACGGCGACGCGCGCCGTCAGGACGACGATGTAGACACGCTCGGTGATGCTCTTGTCGAACTCCAGGCTGACCTGGCGCTGGATGCCGAAGATCAGGTTCTTGGGGTTGGTGAACAGGCCGGTGGATTCCGGCATCAGTTGGACGGACTCCAGCGGCACGCCGAACGGCGACAGGCTGCTGCGCCCCTGGACCTGCGAGTCGCCCAGCGTGCCGACCCGGTTCGCGATCGTGTCCCGGTACTCGATCTCCTGGTTCACCGAGACGAGGTGCTTCATCAGGTTGAGGTTGCGCTGGTACGGGCCCGGCATCGCCTTCATGCCGGCCTTGAACAGCTCCTTGGAGATGGCGGCGTTGTTCCAGTCGACGACGTGGCCGCCGGCCGCGAGCTTGAGCCAGCCGTTGAACATCGACAGGTAGGCCTGGTCGTCGGCGTCGGCGCCGTTGGTGTAGGCCGTGTCGGCGAGCAGGCACAGCTCCTCGAGGTCGAGCGCGGCGCGCTCGGCGATCAGGGTCACGATGGTCTCCTGGAGGCCCGAGCTCCACGGCGTGTCGGGCGCCGCGTTCTCGGCCACCGTCATGCGCTCGATGTTGTCCTCGAGGACGTCGTAGGGCAGCCGGACCTCGGCGATCACTTCCTGGGTCGTCATGGTGATCTGCTCGGTCGCCGGCTTGGCGCGGCCGCCGAGCCCGGTCGTCGACACATTGTCGAGCGCGACGCCCTGGGTCGCCTTGCGCAGGATGCGCTTGGCGAAGCCGATCTTGTTGATGCGGCGCTGCGGCGCGGTCATCTCGACCACGCGGGCCTGCCGGATCAGCGTCGGCTCCTTGATCAGCTTGCGGATGAAGGCGGCACCCTGCTCGGGCTGCAGGAGCCCGCCATTGGCGCTGAGGTCGGCGAGGGCCAGGTCGGCCTTGCCGAGAAGGGCTGCGTTGGCAGTCATCGTGTTGGCCCCTCCTTGGGGCGCGCCGCGCGTGCGGCAATTGAGAAGGAAACGACGAGGACGAGCGGCGAAGCCGGCGGCCGCGCTCAGCCCGGAGGCCCGAAACCCGCCATGCCGGTATCGAGCAGCGGCGGCAGCCGGACGGGCTTGCCGCCTCGCGCCGGCGAGGCCGGCGGGTCGCCATAGGCAATGCCGATGACAGCCCCCTTCATGCTGGCCTCGGTCTTCCTGACCGTGGCCTCTACGGCGTCGAACCGGACATCGATCGCGTCGAGCCTCGACTGAACGAGGCCTGACAGCGCGTCGAGCGACTTCACCAGGGCATCGAGCTTCGCCGCGACCGCGGCGTCGCCCGCGTCCGGCTCGGGCCCGAGTGCGGGCTCGGGTACGGGCGCAGCGACGGGCTCGGGCCCAGGCTCGGGTTCCGGCGGCGGGGCTGCTTCGGACTTGTGAAAGAACTTGAAGAAATCCACGGGACTCTCATCCTTCTTGGTGAAGCGGAATGGGATGCGGTTGGCGCCGCGCCGCACGAGCGAGACGAACCGCACATCGACGTCGCTCAGCGCGTGAGCGCGGATTCTACGGAACACCGAGCAGGCGCTCCGCGAACGAGTAGCGGTGAGAGTGGCCGGCAGCGTCCTCGGTCACTGTCCCCTTCCGGATGCCGTGCCTGTGACCCGCGACCTCGTCGGTCTCGCCGCCGAGGAAGCAGCCGGCCTCGTCGAAGGCGACGACGAAGCGATGGCAGTGGCCCGCCGCTTCCTGCGACTGGCCCGAGACGCTGTCGGGGATGTCGAGCTGAACGGTCGCGGCGGCACGCAGACCGATTCCCTCGAACGAGAAGCCGTTTAGCTCGCCCTTCTTGATCCTGGCCCACAGGCCAGGGTCGGGCACCCTGACGCCGATCACCCAGGCGCCGGGGATGAAGGTCGGGTCGCCGTCGCGGGCGATGAAGCTCTCGACAACGTGGCTGCCGTTCAGCGCCCGGTCGTGGTCGGTGTCGACGGCGGCCTGCCGGCCCTTCTGCAGGAACCGGTACGCCGTCCTGGCGATCTCCGTGGCCGACATGCAATCGCCCTGGGCGTCGACGAGGCCCGGTGCGAGAACCTCGCCGAACACGATCTGCAGCTCGGCGTCTGTCTTCTTGATCTCGACTTCGACTCGATTGGACATGTGATCCCGCGCTGGTTGACGGATGCCCCGGACGTTAGCGCGAGCGCGGCGACGCGCGAGGGATCCGCTCCACCGAGCGTGCGATCTGGCGGCAGAAGCGATCCACCCGGCCGGCCGGCGTCGGATTGTCTCCCGGCAGGACGGCAGCACGCTGCGCGAGGTCCTGGCCGAGCGCACGTCGCTCGACCCGATCTAGCCCGGGCGGCTAGCGAAGCCGAAGGAAAGGATCTCAGCGCCAGGTTCCAAAGTACACTCGTACCAACCGGCGATGAGGTCCTTCGCTTAAGGCGCTTGCTCCGCAAGCGCCTTGCTCAGGACGACAGGAGAGGGGTGACGACCTCATCTATCGCCACAAGCGACTACTGAGAAAGTCACCGACTCTCAGGATGAGGTCCTAAGGCCTTTGTTGCCTATAGGCGCTTCGCTCCCGCCCGTCGGACCGCGGCGTGCTCGAGGATGCAGCGTGTCTGGGCCCGGCTCGCATCAGCCGAGCGAAGGGCGCCTCAGTCGGGCCGCGCGTGTGGCGAGCTGTACTCGACCCGCGCGCGGCGGCGCTCGAAGACGACCGTTGCGGTGTTGTAGGAATGAACGGCCGGGTCGAAAGGCACCTGAGCCTCGCTGGCGTCGAGGAGCAGCGCCATCTCGTCGATCGCCGTGGCTGCGCTCGCTAGGACGTTATCGACGGGCGGCGCCTGCTCGTCGACGCCATCGCCGATCGAGCGCCCTCGATCGCTGTGGTCGACTGCGCCGGCCACGTCGCCCGCCGACACGACGGCGAGCACGCCGCAGACGGTCGCCTCGGCGACGGGCGACGCGTCGAGGCACGCCGCGATCGCGGTCGCTGACGCGGCCGCGACGGCCGTTGCCGGGATCGTCTCGAGCGTTGCCGCCGCGAGCGCGCCCATAGCCGCCGCGTCCTCGATCGCCGAGGTGCCCTCGTCGTTGCCCGCCGGATACACCGACAAGCCCGCTGCATCGTCGGTCGCCGCGCCGGCCGCGTCGCAGACGGCCACCAGGCCGGCGCTGCCTCCCAGCGCATCGGCGAGGGCCTGCAGCTCATCGACCGACCCGAAGCCCGCCATGCCGGCGAGCGACGAGTCGACGGCGCTGCCCGCTTCGCCGATCGTCGAGGCGTGCACCAGGCTGGCGACGGCACCGCCTGTCGCGAAGCCCGCTTCCGCGACGAAGGCGACGCGTGCGGCGACGGCGCCGGCGTCGTCGTCCGCCGCTGCGGCTTCCGCGACCTGCACCGCTCCCGAGACCACGGCCGAGATCGTCGCGGTCGTCGTTTCGCTCTCGACGACCGCTCCACCCGCGATCCAGTCGGCGTCGCAGTCGTCCAGCAAGACCGCATGGTCCTGTGGATCGGCGCCGAAATAGACCAGGCTACACGCGGCCAGCTCGGCGGCGTTCCCCGCTTCCGTGCCCACCGCGCTTTCGGCGAACAGGCGGCCTGCGTCGGTCGCTTCCTCGGCAGCCGAAGCCTCACCGCATGTGGCGTGGCCATCGCTTGCGGCGTCCGCGAGCTCCAGGCCCGCCGCGCTTTCCACGGCGCCGCCAACCGCATCCGCGGACCCTCCGGACAGGTCCGCGGCCTCCGTGCTTTCGGCCACGACGGTGGACCGCGTCGCGGCAGCTCCGGCCGCGTCCGCCGCCGCACAAGCTTCGCCCCCGAGACCGATCGCGATCGCCGCGGCCGGCACGGCGTCCTCCGCCACGGCGAGCTCGCCGCAGCCAGCGGTCACCGACGATGATCGATCCGATCCGTCGACGGCGTCGGCCAGAGCCTCACAGCTCGCCGACAGGGCTCCGCTGCCTGCGCTCGCCGGCGCGGCGGCCGCCATCTCGGCGACCGCCGGCCAGGCATCCAGGGCCGCCGCCGGGTCGTCACCGGCCGGGGCCAGCTCCTCCACCGCGTCTTGAAGGAGCAAGACCGCCTGCTCGACCTCGGTCGCCCCCGCGAGCTCGCTGCTGGCGGCGTAGAGGATCGCAGCTGCAGCCGCGACCTCGCCAGCCGCCGCCGCGTTGTCGAGCGACGGGACGAAGGTCGCCGTGGCGCTTCTCGCATCGGCGACGCCCGACGCCTCGCCGATCCCGGCAGACCGGATGGCTGCGGCCCCCGAGGCATCCAGCACCGCGCCCGACTCGCTTCGTCCTGCGGCCTGCACCTGTCCGGCGACATACCAGTGCCGCGTCAGACGGGCAATGCGGCGCGCCAGGGAAGGTGACGGCTCGCGAAGCAGCCAGGCATGGGTCCGCTTCTGGGCGAGCGGGACTGCCGGCAACCGACGCGCCGCTCCCTCGGGGTTGCCGCGCGTTCGCCGCAGCAGGTTCACCCGCTGCGCCGCCGACGGGCTGCGAAAGACGTGAGACCCGGACATCGTTCAACGCCTGATGTAGGTCAGCCGGACCCGCCTGTCGCGGGTGGGCGGCACGACCGGTGCGAAGATCGACCAGCCGCTGTTGCCGCCCGCGTCCGTGGAGCTCGTCGCCGTGAAAGTCGCCCCGCCCGAGGCATGCGAGTCCTGCAGAACCAGCCACTCGCACGCGATGTCGCCGCCCGGGCACGACAGGTAGCAGGCGACCCCGCTGGTCCCGCTTCTGAGCGTCGTCCGGGTGCCCAGGCCGGTACCTCCCAGCGTCAGCGTGGTCACGGTCTGGGTGGTGCCCGCCGCGAGCTCGATCACATGCAGGCCGGCGTCCGACCTGAGATCATCGAAAGTATTGGACCCGGAGAGGCGCAGCGTCCCCGTGTAGGCGCCGGAGAACCATGCGTTACCGTAGATCTTGCCGCCGCCATTGAACGTGCGGTCAGCCCCGGACCCGTCGGTGAACTTGATCGTCGACGTTCCCGCCGCCAGGCTGCCCGCCACGAAATCCCACGCCGTGCCGGCCCCGGTGACCGTGACCAGGGACCCGTTCAGCACCGTCGAGGCGCCGGCCCCGATGCTCCTGAACTGCCCCACCGTCACGGCGTATCCCGCGGTATCGAGCACGCCGGTGGAGGAACAGACCAGCGACCCGCTGCACCACAGCGCGTCGGCCAACGTCGTCGTCCCGCCCGCGATGACCACGCCCCGGGCATCGTAGCCGTGCGACCGGAAGGTGCAGTCGCCCGTGACGACGAAGACACCCGTCGCCGGCGGATCGACGATCGTGACGCGAAACAACCTGACGTCGCCGCCGACGCTGATGGCGTACGTGCCTTGGAAGTCGAGGGCGACTGTGGGGCCACTAAACCGAAGCGACCTGCAGAACACGTTTGCCCCTAGTGTGATGACAAGAGGTACATCGGTACTACCGGTGTTGTTATCGAACACTACATCATCAACTGCGGTAGGGACGGACGCTCCCGGTGCACCACCTGGCGTGTGGGCCCAGTGCGACGTATCCGACGCACTCCACTGACTTGAGTTTCCAACCCAATATCGAAGAGCCATGCAAGTCCCTTCTCGACTATAAGCCCAGCTCCTCGTACGTAATCGTACCGGAAGCGACCATTGCCGCAGTTGGCGCCGCTGCTAGAGACACAATGAACCCCGTCCCGGGCGCCACGAAAATCCGATCCTCTGGCGCAGGCATCCAGAAAAAGCCATTTAGAAACTGCCAGACATCGGCATGAAGAGTTGTCAGCGTTCCTGCCGAGGCTTGGGTCGTGTCATTCATATGAATGGTGCAACCCGATGATGCACCACCTGGCGCAATGTTCTGAGGCGTCGGCGTTGATCCACCCGACCCTTGGGTTACGGTCGCAGTGTGTCGGATCAGCTTCAAATCCCGTCCTTCGACTGCTACAAGGGTCTTCTGACTCAGCACAATCTCGTGAATCAGAAGAGGATAGGTACCACCCGCTTTGATGTGCCAGAGATCCTGCACTGTAGAGATCGACACGGCACTCATTGGAATCTTGAAGATGGCCATATTGTTGGTCCTTATGCATATGTACTCCAACAGCCTCCAGCCAAGCACCGTTGGTCGCCAAACGGGAAAACTGAAGCGACTGCGACTACAATCCCAACGAGTAACTGACGTTCAAAGTGTCGCCATTGGCGACGGTCTTGTCGCCTCCAGAGAAAAGACCCGCGCTCAACAGAATGCCGGCCGTTCCGTCGACAGCATTGGTCGCTGCGGAACCAAGGACCATGAAGCACCCCTTCACGATACCGCTGCCCGTGATCGCGAACGAGAGTGGCGCAGAAAGTGCCTTCGACCCACCAGATGCACTTGCCCAGGCTGCGGTCTTGCGACTGCCGGAATAGGTCGGCGCATTGGCGTTCCCGGCCTCCGTCCATCCGCCATGACTCGACATCGTGTCCGTGGCGGCAACGGCCGAATATGACGTGCTCGATATCAAGCCCAAGTAAGGACCGGTAACTGTATACCCCGACCCCGCCAATGCCTTGTCGAGCAACTCGTTCTTGCCCGCCGTCGTGACGAGGTTTCGCGCACTGTCTTGCCACCTTCTCTTTCCATTCATGTCGATGCATTCAACCAGGTAGACACCCTTCGCTTCGACGCGCTCCTCGTACGCCGAACCACGAACCACGGCAGCACCACCCGAATCTGCCACATTGAGCAGTTCCATTTTTCGTCCTCCATTGACATTCGTGACACCTGGCAGCGACAGCCCACCATCGCCCATCAACATTAGACCAGGCTGCACAGTCGACCAGTTGCGGACCCCTCGGTCGCAACGCTTTGGCTCTACTTGAGAGCCACTACCGAGTAACTTGCCGAGTTACTCGGAATCTCCCCTCAATGACACGGCTTGTTCGACCCGCGACATCTACATACTGCAGATCGTAAACAGCCTCACGCGTAGGAGTGAAGGTTGCCGTTACGGCGGCAGGAACGAACACCAGAAATCTTCCATTAGACCCTTCGATTGCGATACCGCCTCTTGCACCACTATCCACATCAAGAATGAACGTCTGCGCACTAACGCTCGGGCGCGCTTGCATCCGAGCAAACCCACTTGTGATGTCCACAGGGATATCGCTGTCGGCGCGTCGATAGTTCACGACGAAGGCCAAGTCGGCGCCCTGTTCACAGACGAGGTCAAACTTGGTCGCCATGTTAGGCTATACCCTTCTGGTGCATCTCTACGCGTGTCCTCTCAATCCTTCGAAAGTAGACAAAGGCAACGGCCGCGAGGAGCACTGCAACTCCCCCAACTCCTATGAGTAGCGCCGGCGTTACACCGGCAAACATGCTTACAAATGCTTCCTTTAGAGCCTGTAGGCCCGTCATGATGCCGGTTGCAATGCCAGCGCCCCAGGCGATTCGCTGTCCTACTCGCGCGCTCTTGAGAATTGCGCTTTCCGAAAGATGCGCGCGCATCACATTTCCAGTTTCGGTCATCTCGTAACCAGGTGGCGGTACAGGGGCCATCGGTGGAATCGGCTCCAGAGTTTCATGCGGGCGACCTCTTGAACCACGGTAGACACTGTCCGTTGAGGAATCTTCGACGGACTCTGGAAGTGCGGCAACCGCGGCTGGTCGCGTACTGACCAGGGTTGGGTTGGTGTGCGACAAGGCATCACAGAGCCGTCTAAGATAGGCGCTGCGCGACGCGAGGCCGGTCGTTCCACCATTCACCTTGATAACGCAACGGACAAAGTCACCCGCGTCCGCGAGTTCATTGCATCCCATGCGAGACCAGTACTCCGCAGCCGACATTGCGCCGTAGTCGGGTTGCAGAAGGAGATCGGGATCACTTTCGTCCGGTAGCCCCAACGCTCTAAAGAACCGAACATAGTTGGTTCGCCCCGTGATCTGCATAGGCCCGCGACCGCGATACTTCCAGCCGTCCCCCGGCTGAACGTTTCCCATGCGATAGCCAGGAGGCCGGTGGACGTCCGCGTAGATGTGATTGCCAATCGCTTCGGCGCCTAGCCGAGCCAGATCGTGCGCTTTCTGCGGATTTGCCTTGAACATCGATGGGAATATCTCGACGAGACGCTTACCTGAGTAGTTGAGATTCTCCTGCCTGGCTTGGAGTTGTCCGGTTTCCTCCGCCACGTTCGCCAAGAAGTAGGTGAATCGCGCTGGAGTAGTTATGTTGTGAGATTCCATCGCTCTCACTAGAGCCGGATACCAGGAGCGCAATCGCCCTGTGGATCGAGCAATGGGAAAGGCAAGGCCTAGTTGATACTCAGTGATCATGGAGGATCTTGTCCTTGTAAGTGAGGCACTCGCCGACGTATCAAGAGTTCCGAACATGCCGGGCCACGCCGTAAGCGAGCAGCCCCTACCTTGCGCAAGTCCTGTCCCAGACATCGTTGTGGGCGTTCAGCTGATCGAAGAGCGGTCGCCACACGCTGCGGGATTCTGCGGAGCGCTTGGCGTCGTCGACCTGGGCGTCGGTGCCGTGGATGCGGTTGAACGACGCGCAGGGATCGGGGGCCGCGACGAGGCGGCTATCGGCGGCCGGGCCGCAGCCGGTCGAAAGCATCGTCGTCAGGCAGAGCAGCAGCATCGGCATTGGCCTTTGCCCGGCGCTTGATGGCCTCATTGGTCCTCTCCAGGGTTGCCGAGGCGTTGCGGGCGACGCCCGCCGACTTTCCCTCGTGGTAGATCCAGCCTGCGCCTGCCAGCGCGACCAGGACGGCGACGGCGGCTAGGGCCGCCTTGGGGTGAAGGGCGAACATTCAGGGGGCCTGGTGGCGGACCGGCTGGCGAGACGCCGTTGCCGGGTTGGCTGGGGCCCGCCGCAGGGCAGGCCGGACTGTACGTTCCCTCATGATCTCCTCCTCGATCCGTGGTGCGTCGTGGTGCGTTGGCACCGGCCTCTGCGTGGTCGATCCTGCTCGCCGGCACCGCGATCTCCTCGACGTGCTGTCGGCAGCGCGCTGCCCGTGCCGGCCATCGCCCCTCGGTCATCGTTCACGCCCATCGCTCATCCCGTCGTCGTCGCCTCGCCGGGCTGGCCGGCGCCCGCCGCCCCGGCACGGGAGAACTCGACGTCGAGGCCGGCCACCCGGTTGACCGCCTCGACGAGGCTTTGCGGCTCGACGCCCGGGAGCCTGGCGGCCAGCCCGAGGGCGGCGATCTGCTGGGAGACGTCGGTGAGCTGCAGCGGCCGCGACCGGAAGACGTAGCCGGCGCCGCCCAGCGCCGGCAGGAGCTTGCGCGTCACGATCTCGTCGAAGTGCGCGCGCTCGGGCCCGAACACCTGCGCCTCCGCCGCCAGGCAGCTCGCGTAGGCCGTGGCGAAGTTGAAGTCGGCCGACTTGCCGAGGAACAGCGGCGAGAAGCGGAACGCCCGCAGGATGCGCTCGAAGCACTTGTCGTCGTATCTCTCGAACATCGCATCGCCCGAGCGCTCGTGCCCGAACCGCTCGACCGCCACGCTGACCCCGCCGGCGCGGTCGAGCGTGCCCTCGCTCGACGGCACCTCGATGATGGCGACCCGCTGCTTGTGGCCGGGCGCGAACTGCTGCTCGAGCGCCTGGCGGGCGTCACGCGCCACCGAGCCGCCCTGCACGATCAGCAGCGCCGGCGGCAGGCCGCCCGCCCGCAGGTAGGCGATGTTGGCCTCCTCGGCGGCGCGCGAGCCGATCACCGAGGGAATCTGGCCCTCCCAGCGCGGCACGCCGTACGGGCTGTCGGGGTCCTGCCCGGTCTGGAAGTAGATCAGCTCGGTGGCGCGGTCGTGCGGCGCGACGGGCTGGTCGGCCGACGCCCATCGCCCGCTATGCTTGTCGAGCTCGCGCGAGGCGCCGAACTCGCGGAAGAACAGCAGCTTGCCGCCCATCACCTGGCAGAAGCGCCGCTCGCGCAGCATGACCTCGTAGGCGGCGGCGGCGCCGTTGCGCGTCACCGTCCGCGCGACGGCGACCGGCGCGTCGAGCCTGACGATGCGGAAGGTGCGCGCCGGCGTGCTGCGCAGGAAGACGAGCTCACCCTCGAGGTTGCGCATGACCTCGAGGAAGCCGTAGCCCACCCGCTCGAGATCGCGCCGCAGCTCGCGCCGCATGGTGACGAACGACTGCCCCGGATACGGCTCGTCGAAGAAGGCGGCCAGCCGCGCGACGATCGGGTCGTCCCGCTCGCTGGCGTCGAGGTCGGGGTCCTTGTTCGCCTTCTCGATCGCATGGCCGGTCCCGTCCGTGTTGACGACCATCGCCTCGATGCAGGCGCCCAGCACGTTGCTTTCCCGGGTCAGCCGCTCCAGCACGCGCGGCTCGTAGGGCGGCCTCAGCACCTGGCCCGACGCCTCCAGGCTGCTGCCGTAGAACGGGCTGAACTCGTCCTCGACCTCGCGGGTGTTGGCGGCGATGATCGGCCGCGCCGCCGTATCCAGCATGCGCACCCTCACCTCGCGCTTGCCGCGTGCGGGAGCCTTGCCCGTTGCGCTGCTTTCGTCGGTCACCGTTTGCGTCCCTCGCGTGTCGGCCCCTCGGCGTCACCGGGACGCTAGCCAGGCGACGCGGGAACGGGCACCGCCGCCGGCGGCGGCGGCGCGGTTCTGCCGCCACGTCGGTCGGCGGGACGAGGCCGGGGTCTGCCTATCGCCGCCTGGGACGCTCCACGATGGCCTCGCCCGAGCCGCCGTCGTCCTCGGCCGCCTTGCGCTCGTCGTAGCTGCGCTGGCCGAAGTAGCTCGCCTCGCCCTCGCCCATCGCGGCGATCATCGTCACGACGTCGTCCGGCGTGACCAGCAGGATGAAGTTCCGGTAGCGCCGGTTGGCCACGGGATGGGTGATGCGCGAGGCGCGACGCGCCATGTCCCCGACGATCGCCTCGGCGTCCGCGCCGAGGCCGAGACGCTCGGCCTGCTTCAGGGCTTCCGCTGTGACCGTGAAGCTGCGCGCCATGCCAGCCGTCCCCGCCGCCCGGCTGTCACGTCTTGCGCGCCATGCGGTATTTCGGCCCGATCAGGATGGTTTTGCTGCGCGGCGCGTCGATGCGCACCCGGGCGGCGCGCGTCGTTATGCGATCGCCGGTCTGGACCAGGACGTCGGGCTCGATCTCGCGCATCTCGTCGTTGGTGATCTCGAAGGCGGCACCATCGCGCGGGCGCTCGAGGCGCACCGTCGTCCCGGCGATCCCGGACAGCACGTAGCGCTCGTCGGCGATGAAGAAATCCTCGCCCGTGCGAAGCGAAATGACCAAGCCCATCGGATCCCCGGGACTCCTGCGCTGCAGATCGACACGAGGCGCTCGCGGGCGGAGCCGCGAGCCTGCCTCGCGCCGACAGTACACGATTTTGCGCCGGCCATCACACCGCTTCGATTCTCCTCCCCAGCGAAGCTGCTCCGGAGTGGACACATCTCATGTTCATGCTCCTCTCCCCCGCCCTCTGAGCGCGTTCGGCTTCGCCGAGCCGCACATAAGGGGGAGAGGTTGGGTGAGGGGGTTGCGGGTGATCTCGCAGCCTGCGAAGCCCCCTCACCTAGCCTCTCCCCCTAGCGGGGGAGAGGAACATGAGCTGTGTCCACTCCATAGCAGCGAAGCTGGGGATGAGAGCCGATACGGGATCAGCCCGCGTCGCTGGCGATCGACGGCGGGCCGTGCCGCTCCGCGCCGGCGCGGCCGGCGGCCCGGGAGTGGGCGTCGCGGTCGGCCAGCCTGCCGGCGATCTGCGCGAGGGCGCCGCGCATCGGCACGCCGTGGCGCACCCATGTTTCGCGGCGATAGCTGAGGCCGAAGACGACGCCGGCCATGGCGTCGGCGCAGTCCTTCGAGAAACCGGGCGGGTGGTCGATCCGGCCGGTCCGCGGGTCGCGTTCCAGCCTGACCAGCTCGGCCCGGGCCCGGGCATGCGCCGGCGCGGCGACCCGTCCGTCGTACAGCGCCGTCTTGGTCACGTCGTAGGGCATGGAATCGGCATCGATCGACTGGGGCCCGGTGCAGAACCCGCGCTGGCGCAGCAGCTGCATGCTGTCGCGCGACTGGAAGGTGTCGAAGGTGATCCATTTCACGGGCACGCCGAGCTCGGCCAGCCGGTAGAACAGCCGGCGGATGCTCTCGAGCTCGATCTCGCCGTTGCGCGGCGGCGCGACCTCGAGGATGGCATCGAAGCAGACATGCGGCAGGACCTCGGCGATGCCCTCGCCGCGCGCCACCGCGACGAAGCGATCGACATGGCCGATGGCGATGCCCGCGCTGTCGCCCGACACCGCGAGATCGACATGGGCGAACCGCGGCTCGTCCGGGCGCTCGATGCGCCCGGGATAGATCTCCAGCCGCGTGGTGACGAAGTCCGTGCGCTCCAGCGACAGGATCGACTGCCGTGCGCCGAACGCCCGGGCCACGGAAGCGGTGTCGATCAGGAACGGATGCAGCGCGAAGGTCGAGGCGCCGGCGATGTCGCGGATCGCCGACAGCAGGTCGTGCTCGAACTCGGAGCGGAACTCCACCGGGATGCGCTTCACCAGGTGCCTGTCCTCGTCCGCCACCGCCTCGCCGGGCGCCAGCAGGCGCGGCTTGCGCGCGAGGTCGCCGAGGAACAGCCCGAAGCGCTGCCCGCCGTAGGTGCCGCGCGGCTTCACGTCGAACACGGTCTTGTCGTAGACGAAGATCCGCGTGCGCCCGGTCTCGGCGATCTCGCGCCTGGCCTCGGCGATCTTGAGATCGGTGAACTCGCCGGGATAGCGCTTCGACGACACGAGGCAGACCATGCCGGGCAGCCGCCCGGCCGTCAGGAACCGGGTCTTCCGGCGGCGCACCAGGCCGTTGTACATCTCGAGCGCCTGGTCGAAGACGCCGCCGTCGGCCGCCTGCGCCGAGCGCGCGACGACGCGCATGAAGTTGACCTCGTCGATCAGGGCGTTCAGCACGTTGGCGCCGATCGCGGCGTGCACGCTGCCGCTCAGCGGCCGGACGATGATCCGGCCGGGAAAGATCATCTCCGCTTCCAGCCCGCGATCGAACGGAAAGCAGCGCATGAAGTAGGGCGAGCCCGCGATCATGGCGCGAAAGCGCGCGTAGTCGTTGCTCCTGGCCACCTGGGCATTGAGCGACTGGAACACGGTCAACAGCTCGGCCGCCGGATCCTGCGCGAAGGTGCCATGCGGATCCTTCAGGCACGACAGGACATAGATCTGGTAGGCCATGGTCAGCAGCGCCGCGGTCGTCTTGCCCGAGCCGATGCCGCCGGTCAGCACGCTCTCGACATAGCGCCCCGAGTTGAGCTCGATCAGCGCGGCCATGACCGCCGGATAGACGATGCCGCGCCGGCCGAGGAACCGGCGGCCCTCGACGAAGGTCTGGATGTCGACCGGCAGCCGGGCATAGTGCGACGCCGTCGCCTCCAGGCTGCGGAAGTGCGCGGCGGCACGGACGATGTAGTCGTGGCGCTCGTCGGGCGGCACGATCCGGTGGCCGGCGGCGTCGGTGTCCACGGAGTGCGCCAGGACCTCCGGGCCGTTCTCGACCTCGTCCTGGAGCAGGGCGTGGGCGGCGCGGAACTCAGGCGTCATCGCCGGCAGGGTCGGGAGCCGCTGCCCCTTTCGACCCGGTCTCCGGGGCCATGTCGCTGGTGACCGACAGATAGGTCATCCGCTCCAGCGCAGCCTGCGAGAAGGCCGGCAAGGACCTTCCGGAAGGACCCGGCTCGGCAGCCCAGCGACCCGGCGTGACCCGCTCGAGATGGCCCAGGTCGAGCTGCAGCTTGATGAGACCGTCGAGCGCCTTCGAGTAGACGCCGAGGTGCTTCGTCGCGTCGCCGCCTGACGGCGGCTCGGCCGCTTCCGCCTCCAGCGCGTCGAGGAACCGCACGCGCAGGCGCTGGCAGAGCTCTTCCTGTGCGGCCAGGACGTCGAGCGGCCTGGCTCCGTCGGGCCTGGTTGGCCACTCCCTGTCGGTTGGTGACATGGCTCAGCAGGCAATCACGTTGGTATGGTAGACGAAGCGCGGACCGGCAGCGTCGGCGGCGACGAGCGTCGCCGGCAGGGCGACGAAGCCGTGCGGCCGGATCAATCCCAGGACGCCGAGACAGCGCTCCGGGCGGGTGCTGGCGTCGACCGCGACGATCGATGCGCTCAGCACCGGCTTCCTGCTCATCAGGTCACGGTGGCGCAGGCAGAACGGACGAAAGGCGATCTCGTACCAAAAATCGACGCCGCGATGGCGCAGCTCCGCCCGGGAGAGGCCGATGCCGTGGCGGGCCAGCGGCCTGCCGAGGTGGCGGGTAAGGCGGAGCGCGCCGGCCCGGCTGTAGCCGACGGCGATGCTGTCGAAGCGGCGGCGGCGCAACGAGTGGTGAAGTGTGTCGAATGCCGCCGACAGCATCGCCTCGAGGGTGAAGGCGCGCGGCACCACGTGGGCGATCTCCCTCGAGCCGCCATCCTGTGCAATTGATTGCACGGCCGCGCCCTAGGGCCGGAACCAGAAGTAGGCGACCAGGGCAGATACGACGGCGAGCGCCATCGCCTTGCCGAAGGTCACCAGCATGCTGCGCTTGATGGCGCGATAGGCGTCGATCAGGGAGCGCAGCTCGGTCAGGTCGCGCAGCGCGTGCTGGTCGCCGAGGCCGATGGCGGCGAGCGCCTGCCGGGCGCCGCGCTGCGAGGCCTCCTCCATCAGCGAATGGAGCTGCGTCTGGGTGAAGGTGTAGGTGGGGTCCATGACGGACGCCAGTGATACCCGGAGCGCTCCGTAGCGACAGGGCACCCGGCGGCGGTGGCTGCAATCTGCGGCCACCGGGGCCGCGCACGGCCATGGGCGGGGCTGTTCCGATACGCCCGCCCCTCACCGAGGGGCGGGCGCCACGGCTAGATCACTCGTCGCAGCAGGAATTGCCCTCGTCGCAGCACGGCTGGTCGTCACAGCAAGGCTGTGCGGCGTGCGCCGTTGCACCGAAGGCAAGCAGCAGCAACAGAGTCGTCAGGAACGTACGCATTGAGATTCTCCGTTGAGAGGTTGAAGACTCGATCGACAACGGAGGTCATCGGGGGGGGGGGGGGGGGTCGGCCGGCTGCGGGTCGAACCCCCGAAAGGCGGCCCGCGCACGGCCCGACCACGCAAACTACACGACGCGCAGCGGCCCGGGTGCGCTGGCCTGCTCGGCGGGCGCGGCCTGGCAACCGGCGCAGCCGAGCCCGCCGGCAACGGAGGCGAAGCCATCGCAGCAAGGACACGAATCGCTTTCGCCCGTCTGCTGAGACATTGGCCACGCAGCAGCCACGGCTGGCGCGGCAATCCAGACGAGGGTCGCAACCAGGCCGAGGCATGCCATCAGGCGGGTAACCAGCGTAAGCACGTCCCAACCATACCTGCGGCAGCGCTGGACGGCTATCGGCTCGCTGTTTTGTGAAGCACGGCGGTTCTTGCGGGACTGGCGCCTACTCTACCATGTCGGGGAAGACTGTCCCGCGTCCAGCCGGATCGCCTGCCAGCCCTCCACGCACGATCGGCCGGACGAACCCGGTGGCTCGACGACCACGACATCGCCGCGACTACTGCGCCGTCAGGGGCGCCGCTGCGCGTCTGGGCAGCACGACCTGGTTGCCGACTGCATACAGCAAGCACGCGCCGTCGCGGTGGTTGCGTTGCGGGTCGGAGTTGCAGTCGGCAAGCGCCTTGGCCTCCGCTTCCCGCTGCGTCGCGGACCCTGTCACGATGAACAGGCTACCCCACGCACCATGCAAGGCTGCCGCTTTCGGGCCCGATGCGCCGCGGTAGCCCGCGACATCGGCACGGCTGCGCACGGCAGCGGCTACGGCAGGAACTCTCTGAGGATCGAACAGGCCATCGTGGAGCACCCGAGGCATCGCGCGCTTGCGTGCTGCCGCCTCGGCAGATTGAACGGTGTCGTCGACGGCGATCAGCTGACAAGGCTCGCCATAGCGTACCTGGCAGGCTTCGAGCGAACGCTCTTCCGCCGCTATGGCAGTGGACCATCCGGAGTTCCGCATGCTTCCGAATGGTGAGGATGAAAGGGCCTTGTGCTGCTTGTCCGACAGATAGTGGTAGACCTGCAACTCGCGATGCGGCGCCGACGGCGCGACTTTCGCCCATCGCTCGAGCAGGGCCGACCGCAGGACCGACTGCGACGTCTCGGCTCCCGGCCCGCTGCCGGCGCTCGCCAGGGGCACGATGCTGCGACGTGGCAGCACCACGCTGTCGCCGGCAGCATAGAGAAAGCACGGCCCGTCGAGCTTTCGGCGTTGACTGTCGGCATTGCATTCCGCCAGCACTTTTTCCTCGGCCTGCCGTTCACCGGCCGCACCGCTGGTGACGAACAGACGTGGGTCTTGCGGGTTGAGGGCGGCCGCCTTGGCGCCGACAGCGGCTCGATACCCCACCACGTCCGCGCGCCCGCGGATGGCTTGCACGACACCGGGAATCTTTCCGGGATCGAACGGACCATCGTATCCGACCCTGGGCATGGCGCGCGGCTTCGACAGATCGCTTTCGGGCTGCAGCTGCGTATTCACGGCAATCAGGAGGCACGGCAGCCCGGTAAACACCTGGCACTGTTCCAGAACCGATTCTTCGGCCGCCGACGGGCTCTCCCATCCCCAGGTGCGATAGAGCCCCGACGGATAGGCGGCGAAGGCCTTGTTCCCGGCGAAGTCGAGATACTGCGAGACTCGTATCTCGATCTGCCCCTTGGACGTGTACGGCGCGGCCTGCGAAAGCGCCGATACGAGGCGCCCCCTGAGATCCGGTTCGGTCTTCTGCGGCTCCGCGCGAACGGGGGGCGCCGCCAGAGCAGCGGTTGCCCGCCGCGACAGCACGACCTGGTCGCCGGCCGCGTACAGGTAACAGGGCGCGTCCTGATCGTCGTACTTCACCTGACGAGACGCATTGCACTCGTCCAATGCCTTTTCCTCGGCCTGCCTTTGGCTCGGCTGTCCGATGGCGACGAAGACACGCCCCCAGGGATGCAGCGCAACGGCCTTGGGACCCGTGGCATTCCGATAGCCCGTGATGTCCGACCGGCCGCGCGACATTTCGCCGACCACCGGGATCTTCGACGGATCGAAAGTCCCCTCGTACGCGACCCTGGGCATCGCCTGTCGTGCCGGCGTCTCGCCGAGGCGCTCGACGTCATGGTTGACGGCAAGCAGAACGCAGGCCGCTTTTGCAACGATCTCGCACCCTTCGAGCGCGCCCTGCTCGGCGGATCGAGGGGTCTGCTCGTTCGACGCGCGCCAGCTCCCTGACGGATGCCCGGCAAGGGCCTTGTTGGGGCTGGCGGCGAGGTAACCGGCAACCTGCGCCTCTCGCGAGGAAGCCGGCCAGGACGGTGCGACGCGCATCGACTGCTCGAGCAGGTTCGCCCGCAATGCGATCTCCGGATTGGCCGGCTCCGCAGGCGACAGGGGCGCGAGCGCGCGTCGCGGCAGAACGACCTGATTGCCGACTGCATACAAAAAGCAGGGACCGTCCCTGTTCTGTCGATCGGGATCGGCGTTGCAGTCCGCCAGCGCTCGTTCCTCGGCCTGACGCTGGCTCGCAATCCCCTCGGCAATGAAGAGGCGGCCCCATGGATGCAGCGCTGCCGCCTTGCCGCCCCGCGCGGCACGGTAACCGGCAACGTCGGCACGCGCGCGTACGGCGGCGGTCACAACGGGAATCATCGCTGCGTCGAAAACGCCGGCATAGGTCGCGCGCGGCATCGTGCGGCGTCTCACGGCGACCTCGGCCGGTTGCACGACGTCGTCGACGGCGAGCAGGACGCAGGGATCGCCGTAGCGAACCTGGCACCCTTCCAGGGTGCCCTCCTCCGCGACCGATGCACTGGCCCAACCCTGGCTTCGCCAGGTTTCCGAGGGTGGGAACGCCGCGAGAGCCTTGTGGGACGTCGCAGCCAGATAGCTCGCGACCCGGGCCTGGCGCGAATCGGCCGTAACATGGGGTGATACGGCCGCCACCATGTCCGACAGCCTGCTGCCGGGAGGAACTCTCTGCGTGACGACAGGCGCGCTCGCCCTCGCGGAGACGGGTTCCCGCGACCGGCGGGCGAGCACCACCTCCTCGGCCGTGGCGTACAGGAAACAGGGTCCATCCTGGCTGCTGCGCTGCGCTTCGGCATTGCAGGCAGAAAGCGCCTGTTCTTCCGCCGCGCGCTGATCGCCTGCGCCGGCCGACACGACGAGATGGCCCGACGGGTGCAAGGCGACAGCCTTCGCCCCGGGCGTGCCGCGGTATTGCGCGACGTCCCTGCGGGCCCGGGCATCGTCGCCGATCGCCGGAATCTTCCGCGGATCGAACGAGCCTGCGTAGGCAACCCTTTCCATCGGCCGGCGCGCCGCAGCGACCTCCGGTGGCTGGATGGCCTCGTCCACCGCCAGCAGCGTGCACGGCTCGCCATAGCGAACCTGGCACGCTTCGAGCGCGTGTTCCTCGGCAAGGGCCGCCGTGGCGACATTGGTGCTGCGCCAGCTTCCCGACGGATGGAAGGCCGCCAGCGCCTTGTGGGAGCCGGCGGCGAGATAGCCGGCGACCTGCGCTTCCCGGGCGGCGAGGGGAAAGGCTGGTGCCGACCTCGCGAGCAGGTCGGACAACCTCGCGCGCACCGCCTCGCCGGAGTTTCTGGCGGCGAGGAAGAAGTAGCTGCCGGCTGCGGTTGCCAGGACAGCCGCCGCCACGCCGGCTCCCAGCCAGAGCTTCAGGCCGCCTCGCCGTCGCACGGCGCCCGGGGCGTGGGCGGACCACGCCTCGAGGTCGAGCATCCCGCGCCACTGTGCGATCGATTGCGGGCGTCGGCTCGCGCGTATCGAGAGACCTGCATCGATGGCGCCGAGCAGCGCTGCCGGGAAGCCCGGCGGCTTCAGGCGGCTCAAGGGCTCCAGCGAGTCGCTCGCGACACGGTCGAGCGCGCTCGGCGGCTGCTTGCCGGTGATGGCGTGATAGAGAGTAGCCGACAGGCTGTAGATATCCGTCCAGGGCCCCTGCTGCCTGTCCGCGCTCATCTGTTCCACGGCGGCGTAGCCCGGCGAGAAGACGGCCGTGAGCGTCGTGCTTCGGCCAGCCATGGCGACGCGCGAGGCTCCGAAATCGATCAGGGTCGGATGTCCTGCTTCGCCGATCAGCAGATTGGCGGGCTTGATGTCGCGGTGGAGAAAGCCCTGCGCATGCAACGCCTCGAGCCCGTGCAGCAGCGGCGGGAGCAAGGTTCCGATTGCCTCGCGGGACAACGGCCCGCGCAGCTTGAGCCGTTGCTGGAGCGTGTCGCCTTTCACCAGCTCCATGACCATGTAGGCGGTGCCGTTCGCCTGCAGGTAATCGTGGACCCTGACGATGCCGGGCACCCGGTCGAGCTTCGCCAGGGTACGCGCCTCGTCGAGAAACCGCTCCAGTCCCCAGGTGAAATCCGGAGCAAGCTCGATCGAGCGCGGCACGACCGTCGAGTCGTCCTGCCGGAAGGCCAGCTGAGCCGGCATGTATTCCTTGATCGCCACCTCGCGGCCGAGAGAGCTGTCCCGCGCGCGATAGGTGATGCCGAATCCGCCGTGCCCCAGCACCGCCTCGATCTCGTAGGCCCGCAAGCGCGTCCCGATCGTCAGTGCACCATGCAGGTGCTGGCGAACGGCTCTCGTCTGGGCGGGCTGAGTGTCCGACACGTCTCGAATGCTAGCCCGAAGCCGGCAGCGGCGAAAGGCTCGCTGGCCGGCATGAGGGGACCGAAGGGCTGCCGCGGGCCGATCCCCTCGGCGGTCCGCAACGCCCCCTGATTAGGGTTCGTCTCCTCTCCGCGCTTGCCCGCAGGATGGATGCGCGGCCGAGCTCGGGCTGGAGCCCTCGGGTTACGGACGGGCGCCATCCCCCTTTAATTTCACGACGTGGCCCTGTGACCTTCCGATTGAACCGCAGTAGTCTTCCGCCCGCCCCGCGACGCATCGAAAGTATCAGCAGCAGCGCATGAACGACTCCAGCCTTTCCTCCTTCCTCTGGTCCGTGGCCGATCTCCTGCGGGGCGACTACAAGCAATCCGACTACGGCAAGGTCATCCTCCCGTTCACCGTCCTGCGCCGCCTCGATTGCGTGTTGGAAGCCACCAAGCCCGCCGTGCTCGCCGAGCTGGCGACGCGAACGAAGGCGGGGGTGAACCCGGAGCCCTTCCTCCTGCGGAAATCGGGCCAGCTCTTCTTCAACACCTCGACGCTCGACCTGAAGAAGCTGATGGGCGACCAGGACAACATCGGCGAGCACCTGCGGACCTACATGCAGGCCTTCTCCCCGGCGGTGCGCGACATCTTCGAGCGCTTCGACTTCCACGCCCAGATCGACCGCCTCGACAAGGCCGGCCTGCTCTACCTGGTCACCGAGAAGTTCGCCAACATCGACCTCCACCCCGACGTCGTCAGCAACGCCCAGATGGGCGCGGTGTTCGAGGAGCTCATCCGCAAGTTCGCGGAACTGTCCAACGAGACGGCCGGAGAGCACTTCACGCCGCGCGAGGTCATCCGGCTGATGGTCAATCTCCTCTTCATCGAGGACGACGAAGCGCTGACCAGGCCGGGCGTCGTGCGCTCGATCTACGATCCCACCGCCGGGACCGGCGGCATGCTCTCCGTGGCGGGGGAGCACCTCGCCGGCCTCAATCCCGACGCGCGCCTTGTCATGTATGGCCAGGAGCTGAACCCCGAATCCTATGCCATCTGCAAGGCCGACATGCTCATCAAGGGGCAGGACATCGCCAACATCGTCTTCGGCAACACGCTCTCGGCCGACGGCCTGCACGGCAAGCATTTCGACTACATGCTCTCCAACCCGCCGTTCGGCGTGGAATGGAAGAAGATCGAGAAGGACATCCGCAAGGAAGCCGAGCAGATGGGCTTCAACGGCCGCTTCGGCCCCGGCCTGCCGCGCGTCAGCGATGGCTCGCTGCTGTTCCTCCTGCACCTCGTCTCGAAGATGCGCCCGGCCGTCGACGGCGGCAGCCGGTTCGGCATCGTGCTCAACGGCTCGCCGCTGTTCACCGGAGGGGCCGGCTCGGGCGAGAGCGAGATACGCCGCTACGTGCTGGAGAACGACCTGGTCGAGGCCATCATCGGCCTGCCGACCGACATGTTCTACAACACCGGCATCAGCACCTACGTCTGGATCGTCAGCAACCGCAAGCCAGCCGCCCGCAAGGGCAGGCTGCAGCTCATCGATGCCAGCGGCTTCTGGCAGAAGATGCGCAAGAGCCTGGGCAGCAAGCGCAAGGAGCTGAGCCCCGAGCACATCGACGACATCACCCGCCTGTTCGGTCGCTTCGAGGAATCGACCCGCGACGGCGTACCGATCAGCCGTATCTTCCGGAACGAGGCGTTCGGCTATCGCACCATCACCGTCGAGCGGCCCGAGCGCGACGCCGCGGGCAAGATCGTGCTCGGCACGAAGGGCAAGGGCAAAGGCAAGCCGGTGCCCGATTCGGCGCTGCGCGACACCGAGAACGTGCCGCTGCACGAGGACGTCGATGCCTACTTCAAGCGCGAGGTGCTGCCGCATGCGCCGGATGCGTGGATCGACCACGACAAGACGAAGGTCGGCTACGAGATACCCTTTAACCGGCACTTCTACGTCTTCAAGCCGCCGCGCCCGCTCGCCGAGATCGATGCGGAGCTGAAGAGCGTTACCGATCGTATCTTGACGATGATCGGGGGGCTTTCGGCATGAGCTTTCCGCTCTATCCGAGATACAAGGACAGTGGCGTAGAGTGGTTGGGACAGGTGCCCGAACATTGGCGTGTAGTGCCCTTGGGTAGGGTGACCATCTCACGGTGCGACGGTCCCTTTGGTTCCGGATTGAAGTCCGAGCACTACCGCGCGTCCGGCGTGCGAGTAATCCGACTGCAGAACATCCGGAGCGATGGATTCGACGGTACCGACGAGGCCTTCATCGACGCCGGCTACTACGAGCGGGAACTTGGCGGTCACGATGTGAAAGGTGGCGATGTACTTATCGCCGGGCTTGGCGATGACAACAACACAGTGGGGCGCGCCTGCGTCGCACCTGTCGGCATTGAACCCGCAATGGTGAAGGCTGATTGCTTTCGCTACCGCCTGGACGCCGCACAGGTAAAATCGGAGTTCGTCGCCGCCGCTCTCAGCGCGAGCGCCGCCGTCGACGCTGGCCGGCTATCGTCGGGCTCGACGCGGTCTCGCATACCGCTTTCCGTAATGGCTACGCGGAGACTCGGCATTCCGCCCCTCCATGAACAAGCCATCATCACCAACTTTCTTCGTAGAGAGGTGAGGAAGATCGATGACCTGATCGCCGAGCAGCAACGGCTAACATACCTGCTGAAAGAGAAGCGCCAGGCGGTCATCTCCCGCGTCGTCACCAAAGGCTTGAACCCCGAGGCTCCGATGAAGCCGTCCGGCGCCGAGTGGCTTGGCGACATACCGGAACATTGGATAGTGACGCCGCTGAAGTGGCTGACCGATCCTCAGCGGCCTATCATGTATGGCATCGTGCTGCCGGGGCCAGACGTAGGGGAAGGCATTCCGATCTTGAAGGGCGGCAATGTCAAACCGTCTCGGATGAATCTTCAGTCAATGGCTCGCACCACTCCGGAGATTGAGGCTCCGTACGCGCGGGCGCGCCTTAAAGAGGGGGATCTGGTCTATTCCATTCGAGGCTCAATAGGCGACTGCGAGCTTGTGCCGGCAGACCTTGAGGGGTCGAATATCACTCAGGATGTTGCCAGAGTTGCAATTGCCAAAGATTTTTGCCCTTCCTGGGCAAGATGGTCTCTCCTGGCGACTGCGATACGAGAAGACTTGGCAAGCGGTAGTTTTGGCGCAGCAGTGAGAGGAATCAATATCTTTGATCTGAAGCGGGCCAGTATTCCTACGCCGCCTCTCGATGAACAGGAGGCGATTGCGAGGTTCATTGACGGTGAGACGGCAAAGCTTGAGCAGCTGTCCAGTGAAGCCCAACGCGCCATTGACCTCTTGCAGGAGCGCCGGACCGCCCTGATCTCCGCCGTCGTTACAGGCCAAATCGATGTTCGTGGTATTGTAGAGAAGGCTGCTGCATGACCCTCTATCGAGTCACCCCCGACAAGTTGGAATCCGTTCCTCGAACGACTTTCGCAGCCGAGAGCCTGCTGGAGCGCAAGGACCTGCAGCGACTTCTTCACCGCGACATCACGCCGATCGGCGATGACCTGATGGTGATCGCAGAGGAATATGGCGACTGGGAGGACAGCAATCGCCGAATTGATCTCCTGTGCCTCAGCAAGAGCGCCAGTTTGGTAGTCGTGGAGATCAAGCGAACGGAGGACGGCGGCCACATGGAGCTTCAGGCAATTCGCTATGCCGCAATGGTGTCCAGCATGACCCTGGAGCAGGTAATTCAGGCGCATGCCCGTGCACATGGGGGAGAACCGGAAGTCGCGAAGAGCGAGGTTCTCAGCTTCCTCGAGCTCGACTCCGCGGAGGAAGCGGAGCTGACTGGCGATGTTCGCATTGTTCTCGTCTCGGCAGACTTCTCTACCGAGCTCACGACCGCGGTGCTGTGGCTCAACCAGCGCGACCTGGACATCACCTGCATCCGTTTGCGTCCCTATCGGATGGGCAATGACGTATTGGTCGATTCCACTCAAATAATTCCACTTCCTGAATCAGCCGACTACGAGGTCAAGATACGAGCGCAGGATAAGGAGAAGAGGAAGGTTCTCAGTGGCCGGCAGGAGACCTTCCGCCGCTATTGGGCTCAGCTGATCGATCGCTCGAAGTCACGCACCGACTTGCTTGCAAACCGTTCGACCACCTCCGATCATTGGCTCACGGCGGGAATCGGCCGTACCGGATTCAACTTGGCCGCAACGCTCTTGCGCAACAGCGGCCATATCGAATGCTACATTCGTCCGGGAGACGAGGAGAAGAGCACGGCTGCGTTCAAGGCACTGCTTGCCCGCAAAGGCGAGATCGAGGCCCGCTTTGGCGAGGAACTCGACTGGCAGGAACTCCCGGGCCGTCTCGGATGCCGCATCGACAAGGAGTTGCCGGGCGGATGGAAGTCACCCGAGTCCGAGTGGCCGACGATGCAGGACCGGATGATCGAGACGTTGATCCGCCTCGACGGGGCGCTGAGGCAGCCGATCCAGGACCTCGTCCTGTAATGCCGCCATGAGCCTCCACAAGGAGATCAGCTTCGAGACCGAGATCTGCCAGCATCTCAAGGCCAACGGCTGGCTGTATGCGGAAGCCGATGCGACGAGGTACGACCGGGCAGCCGCCCTGTTCCCGCCGGATGTCGTGGCGTGGGTGCAGGACGCGCAGCCGGAGGCGTGGGAGGCGCTCACGCGCAATCACGGCGCGCGGGCTGCCGAGACGCTGCTCGCCCGCCTGCGCGACCAGAGGGAGCAGCGCGGCACGCTCGACGTCCTGCGGCACGGCATCGAGCTGCTGGGCGTGAAGCAGCCGCTCCGGATGGCGCAGTTCAAGCCCGCGCTGGCGATCAATGCCGACATTCTCTCGCGCCATGCCGCCAACCGCCTGCGGGTGGTGCGGCAGGTGCGCTATTCCGTGCAGAACGAGAACAGCATCGACCTCGTGCTGTTCCTCAACGGCCTCCCGGTCGCCACGGCGGAACTGAAGACCGACTTCACTCAGGGCGTCGGCGACGCCATCGACCAGTACCGCCTCGATCGCCTGCCGCGCCCCAGGGGCCAGGCGGCCGAGCCGCTGCTGTCCTTCCCGGGCGGCGCCCTGGTGCACTTCGCGGTGAGCAACCGCGAGGTTCACATGGCGACCCGGCTGGACGGGCCGGCGACGACGTTCCTGCCGTTCAACCAGGGCGACAACGGGGCGGCGGGCAACCCCGTCAATGTGGCGGGCGGGCATCGCACGGCCTACCTGTGGGAGCGCGTGTGGGCGCGCGACAGCTGGCTGGAGATTCTCGGCCGCTACCTGATCGCCCAGCGCGACCGCAAGAGGCGGATCGAGAGGATCGTCTTCCCCCGCTTCCACCAGCTCGACGTCACGCGCAAGCTCCAGGCGGCCGTGCTGGCCGACGGGCCGGGCGGCAAGTACCTGGTCCAGCACTCGGCGGGCTCGGGCAAGACCAACTCCATCGCCTGGACCGCCCACTTCCTCGCCGAGCTGCACGATGCCCAGAGCCGGAAGGTCTTCGATACCGTGCTGGTGGTGTCGGACCGCACCGTCATCGACTCCCAGCTCCAGGAGGCGCTGTTCGATTTCCAGCGGCAGACCGGCGTGGTGGCCACGATCACGGCCAGCGACGGCAGCAAGAGCGCGGCCCTGGCGGAGGCGCTCTCGGGCGACAAGAAGATCGTGGTGTGCACCATCCAGACGTTCCCAGTCGCCCTCGACGCCGTGCGCAGGCTGGCCGCCACGCAGGGCAAGCGGTTCGCGGTGATCGCCGACGAGGCGCACAGCTCGCAGACCGGCGAGGCCGCGGCGAAGCTCAAGGAGATGCTGTCGCCCGAGGAGATCGCCGACCTCGGCGATGGCGGCGAGGTCGGCATGGAAGACGTGCTCGCCGCCCAGATGGCGGCGCGGGCCGACCATTCCGGCATCACGTTCGTGGCCTTCACGGCGACGCCGAAGGCCAAGACCATGGAGCTGTTCGGCACCCGCCCCGACCCGTCGCGCAAGCCCGCGCCCGACAACCTGCCGGCCCCGTTCCATGTCTACTCGATGCGGCAGGCGATCGAGGAGAGGTTCATCCTCGACGTGCTGCAGAGCTACACGCCCTACAGCCTGGCCTACAGGCTCGCCCTCGAGGGCAAGGAGATCGACGAGAAGGCGGTCGAGCGCAGCGCGGCCCTGAAGCGGATCATGGGCTGGGTGCGGCTGCACCCCTACAACATCGCCCAGAAGGTGCAGATCGTCGTCGAGCACTTTCGCGAGCACGTGGCGCCGCTGCTCGGCGGCAAGGGCAAGGCGATGGTCGTGGTCGGCAGCAGGCTGGAAGCCGTGCGCTGGCAGTTGGCGATCGGCAAATACATCGCGGCGCGCGGCTACAGGATCGGCACGCTCGTGGCCTTCTCCGGCGAGGTGAGCGACACGGAGTCGGGCCCGGACGGCTTCACGGAGAGCAGCAAGGCCCTCAATCCCAATCTCCGGGGACGCGACATCCGCGAGGCCTTCAAAGGCGACGAGTACCAAATCCTGCTGGTGGCGAACAAGTTCCAGACCGGCTTCGACCAGCCCCTGCTGTGCGGGATGTACGTGGACCGGCGGCTGGCCGGCATCCAGGCGGTGCAGACGCTGTCGCGGCTGAACCGCGCCCATCCCGGCAAGGACACGACCTACGTCCTCGACTTCGTCAACGATCCCGAGGAGGTGCTGGCGGCGTTCAAGGTCTACCACGAAACTGCGACACTGGCGGCGACCACGGACCCGAACATCGTGTTCGACCTGCGCGCCAAGCTCGACGAGGCCGGGCACTACGACGATTTCGAGGTCGATCGCGTGGTCGCGGTCGAGCTGAAGCCGGACGCGAAGCAGAGCGAGCTGGCGGGCGCCCTGGCGCCCGTCGAGGACCGCCTCATGAAGCGCTACAAGGCAGCGCGGGACGCCTTGCTGGTCGCCCGGGACCGCCAGGACGACGCGGCCGCCGAGGCGGCGCAGAGCGAGCTGAACGCGCTGATCCTGTTCAAGAGCGACATGGGCGCGTTCCTGCGCCTCTACACGTTCCTCTCGCAGATATTCGACTACGGCAACACGGCGATCGAGAAGCGCGCCCTCTTCTACAAGCGCCTGCTGCCGCTCCTCGAGTTCGGCCGCGAGCGCGAGGGCATAGACCTCTCGAAGATCGTGCTCACGCACCACCACCTGAGGGACCTCGGCCGGCGCCCGATGCAGCTCGCCGAGGGCGAGGCGCCCAGGCTCGAGCCGATCACCGAGGCGGGCAGCGGCAGCGTGCAGGAGAAGGAGAAGGCCCTGCTGCGCGAGATCATCGAGCGGGTGAACGACCTGTTCGAGGGCGAGCTCTCGGAGCAGGACAAGCTGGTCTACGTGAACAATGTCATCAAGGGGAAGCTGCTCGAGTCCGAGACGCTGCGCCAGCAGGCGACGAGCAACACGAAGGAGCAGTTCGCCAATTCGCCCGACCTCGAGACCGAGCTGCTCGAGGCCATCATGGGCGCGCTCGACGCCCACACCGCGATGAGCACCCAGGCGCTGAACTCGCAGACGGTGCAGCGCGGCATCAAGGACGTCCTGCTGAACAGCGCCCGCCTCTACGAGAGCCTGCGCGACGCGGGCGGGCGGAGCTGACCGACGGGTTCGCCGGCACGAAAGTCGAGCCATGTTCGCCGGTACGCCAGCGAACGTCGTGCGCTTCCCGCCACCACCACGGAGCGTGGCCCGTCCCCGAACGCCGCCTCCCGATCGGCGTCCAGTCGTCCCATGGCTCATCCCCCGCCGACTACTTCTTCCAGGCCTGCGCCCATGCGCTGAACTCGGAAGGCCTGATGCGGTAGCGCGCGAAGTTGCCCTCGTGCAGGCCGAGGAGCTCACCCTCGGCCCTTGCACGGAACTCCTCGCGCTCCTGCCCGGGGATTTTCTCCGCTGTCCATTCGGCGATGTGCCGGGCCGCCTGCTTCTTTCCCATCGGCGCGCGGACGATGTCTCCGACGAGCTCGCGGATCTGGTTGCGGTATCGGAGGCGGAAAGCGTCGGGCTCGCCCAGCGACTGCCTGACGGCGGCGTAGCGGGCGGCGGAGCGCTCATACGCCCAGATGAAGATGTCGCGCAGCATGTCGGGGCGGCGGAGTTCGTAGACGCCGAGGACTGCGCGCAGGTAGGACTGCCGCGGCACGTCCGTGAAGGAGAGCGGCGCGAGATTGCCCTTGATGAGCGGAATGTTCGCGGCGAGGCGCGATACGCGCTTGTTCACGTCATCGAAAGGTTGCAGGTAGGGAAGCTGCACCATCACGAAGAAGGCCTGCTCGAAGGGATCGGTGATGCTGTCCGCCTTGGCGAGCAGCTCCACGAAGCACTCCTCGATGAGCTGCGGCACCTCGAGCGGGTGGAAGGCGGAATGCTCGATGCCGACCGCGATCCGGCGCAGCCTTCCAGGTGCGTCCGGATCGGCAAGCAGGTTGTCCGCGAGGAGCGCGTGGAGGTTCTGGATGGTGAGGCGGTTGAAGCCGATCTCCTCGGCCCCGCTCACCATGAGCTCGATCGCCTCCTTGTGGTTGAGGATCATCTGCGCCTCGAGTCGGTTCTTGCCTTCGGCTTCCTGCCCGAGATCGATGAGCCGCCTCGTATCGAGGAGCGAATAGGTGTTGCCCTCGAGGCGGCTGGAGTTCCACGCGAGATCGATCAGCAGCCTGCCGAGGATTTGCCTTGCGTACGTGCCTGCTGGCTGCGCTGCGATCTGCAGCGTGCCGACGGCGCGAAGACGAGCGCGTTCCTGTTCGGTGAGATAGAAGGTTTCGGTGGGCCGGTAGGCGTCGAGGAAGCCGCGCTCGTAGCCGACGGGTTTGCGCGCGGCGACGGGCTGGCTGACATAAGCCTGTACCTCCATTCCCCCGGTGGAGAGCGGCAGCTCGATCTCCTCGCCAGCCGCTTCGGCCCGAGCGGTCGCAGCGGCGAGGCCGGTCGCCTCGGCGATTCGCGGGGCGGCATAGCGCGCCCAGCGGCGCTCGCCTTCCATGATCAGGCGCTTTTGGCCGACCAGCTGCCTGAGATGGTATTGCAAAGTGCGCGATGGCGGCGGGTGCTCGAGGGCGGCCGCAATGTCCTTCGCGCTCATGCTCCCCTGGGGATGGGCGCGCACGATGTCTTCAATGGCCTTCAGGCTTCGCTCGTCGACGTCTTTGGCCATTGGCCTTGCACTTGTCGCGCATGAAGTCTCTATGCGCAATTAAAGCATGTCTATGCGCAACCATCAAGTACATGCGCAACTATAAACCTCTATGCGCAACAATAATTGCGTATAGAGGGCGCACACGTGTGGCCATCGTGGCCGGGAAGCGTTCCGTCGACAGACCCCATGCAGGCCGGATGGCCGCGGCCGCTCATGGCGTCCCCTCCGCCTCGACGGCGTGCCACGTCCCCGGCGCCCACGCGGCGACCGAGCCTGCCGGGAGGACCAGCACCAGCGCGCCGTGCTCGACGCGGAAGCCGTGCGCGGCGACGGTGCGCATCGCGCCGTCGGCCAGGATGACGCGCCAGCGCCTGGTCGGCGCGGGCGGCGAGAAGAGCGAGGGCTGGTCGGTCATCGGCTCGCCCCGCTCCAGCTTCTGCGCCAGTTCCATTCGCCGCCGTTTGCGCCAGTCAGTCGCGCCGTTCCCCTGAAGGGGAACTGGCGCAACTGACGCGACTGGCGCAGACGGCCAGTTGCGCCAGTCGTGCGCCAGTGTGCGCCAGTCCCCGATTCGAACTGGCGCAGGCGCTCCACGCTCATGTCTCGACCCATGTTCCCACCTCGATGAACTTCCGGCTCTTGCGGCCGCCGTCGGTCCGCTCGACCGTCACCAGCGAGCGGTTGCCGAGCCACGTCCTGAGCAGCGCCTTCACCCTCGCCCTGTCGGCCTCCTCGTCGAGGTCGAGCTCGAGGACCTCGGCGACGGCGCGGCCAACCCACTCCCCGGAGCGGACGTCGGCGCGCCACCGTCCGCCGGCGACCCTGTTCTGCACCGCCTTGAGGTCGTGCGACGTCAGGCCCTCGAAGGCGTCCGGCCAGGTCCACGCCGTCACGACGCCGACCTGGTCCTCCGGATAGGTCGCCGTGCCGTTGCCGAGGCCCACGCCGACCAGCTTGCGCCACGAGGCGGCGGCGGCCGGCGGCGCCATGTTCGCCTTGCCGTTGTCGATCCTGAAATAGAGCCGCCGCTCGTTCGGGACGATGTCGGCCTTCGTCGCCTCGACCAGGGTCATCGGGTTGAGGACGCGGACCGAGCGCGCCGCGCCGATCAGGGCGCTGGCGCCTCGGGCATCCTCGACCGTCAGCTCGGCGCCATTGCCCTTGCGGACGTGGTGGATCGTCTCGATGGAACAGTCGCAGCGATCGGCCACGCCGGCGAGCGCCTTGGCGACCATGTCGATCGCGCCGTTGTCGTTCTCGGGAACGGCGTGGATGGAGACGAACGGGTCGAACAGGCAGGCGTCGATGGCATGCCGGCCGAGCGTCTCCATCACCGAGTCGATGTCGGGCCGGTTGAGGACGATGCCGCGCTGGCGATCGTCGACGGCGACCTTGATCTGCATGTCGCGGCCATTGTCGATGAACAGACGGCCGCCGAGGTCCGCCTCGTCGAGACGGTAGTGCAGGGCAATCGCGGCGATGCGCCGATGCAGCTCCTCCTGCGGGTCCTCGCCGTTCCAGTACCAGACCCGGGCCGGCCGGATGGACGCACCGGTCAGCAGGTTGCGGCCGCTCGCCATCGACACCGCGTCGAGCAGGGCATGCGAGGATTTGCCGACGCCGGCGCCGGAGATCGTCGCGGTCAGGAACTTCCGGATGTAGTGCCGATCGTGCAGCCACTGCCGCGGCGGGATCTTCGCGGGGTCGATCCAGCGCCAGGGCGTCGCCGTCACGCGGCCGGGCACGGGTGCGTCGGCCGGCTCCCCGGCGCCCGGACCTTCCACCGTCCGGCTGGCATCGAAGGCCAGGCGCAGCCGGTCCGGCCCGTGCGCGCGCAGGATGTCGTTGGCGTCCATGGTCATGCCGCCCCCGTCGGGGCGTCGCCCAGCGCCACGATCTCGGCCCGCAGGCCGCGCAGCCGCAGCCGCAACCGGCCGACCAGCGCCTGCGCGTTCCGTCGACCGGCTTCGTCGCTGTCGGCGACCACCGACACCGCGTCGGTGCAGGCCGGCACGCGCTCGGCGAGGGCGGGCAGGCGCGAAGCGCCGCCGGCTGCCCAGGCCCCGAGCCCGGTCGCCTCGGCGATCGACAGCGCATCCTCGGTGCCCTCGCAGATCGCCAGCCCCAGCCCGTCGTTCAGCGGCGCCAGCACCGTCGGCCAGCCGGCCGACCTGCCGATCGAAATCTTGTCGCTGCCCGGCACCTTCGCGCCGTCGGGCAGCAGGCGGGTGATCTGCACGCCCCGCAGCGCTTCCTCCGGCGTCACGAGGATGCCCGGCTCCGGCTCGCCCGGCATGCCATAGCAGGTGATCATTGCCGGGCCGTGCTCGCGGTACGGTGCCAGGTAGCCCACCGTCGCGGGAATTGTCCCGCCGTAGCGCCGCACGTCGCGCAGATAGACCTCGACGACCGATCGCCGGGGATCGGCCCGGCGGCGCCACAGCCAGAGCGCCTTGCCGAGTTGCACGGCGATTGCCTCGCGGTCGCGGACCGCGGCGGCAGCCCGGATCACCCTCAGGCTCTCGGCATCGATCCGCCGGCCGCTTTCCCGGCTGCCGGCGTGCGCCTCGCCCCGGCTGCCGCACCGCGCGCAGCACCAGGTCGCGAACCGCTCGTCGAGGTACCAGACGCGCAGCACCGGGCGTGTGCGGTTCTTCGGCGCGCGGCGATGCGGCCCGCATTCGGGACAGGGCCCGTCGTAGACGCCGAACCTTCCGCCGACCAGGAGGCGGAGGTCGTCGAGGGAGAAAGCTGCCGTCATTGTGCGACCACGGTGAGCCGGCCGGGTCGGGCCGGAGGGTTGCGCCATGGGATGAAGGCCGGCATGGCCGGCACGCCGGACGATCAGCGGGAGGTGCTGAAGTCGGGCAGTCGCCGCGGCTTCCCCGGCGGCTCGGGATCGCGGCCTGGCGCGGGCAGCGGGGTGTAACCCCTCGGCTGGCCGAGATCCGTCCACACCATGTCGATCTCGTAGCCCAGCACGGCGACCAGCTTCTCGACCAGCTCGAGGTTGCCGCGCGTGCGCCCGAGCTCGAAGCGCGCCAGCGATGCCCGGTCGACGCCGGCCAGGTGGGCGAGCCGCCGCTGCGACAGGCTATGCGCCAGGCGCAGGCGCCTGATCTCGGTTCCCCAGAAGAACACCGGCCGCTCGGGCACGACGGATCGACGCCAGACGACAGTCATCGGCATGGGCTGCCCCTCCTTGGGCTGCGATCACGATAGGCAGAAATCGCCGTTTGTGAAGTGGCGACTGCCGGCCGCGCGCGCGATCGAGGGACCCGCCGGGCGAGGGTGTGCTATCAAGGGTGCGTGGTTGCAGGTCTCGACTTGCGGGGGCGGATGAGACGGCGGGCACTGATCGGATCCATCGCCGGCGTTGCCTCGTGGCCGATCGTCGCGCGCGCGCAGCAGAAGCCGACGCCGGCGATCGGCTACCTGAGCGGCGGCCTGGCCGATACGGCCGGAGCCTACCGGGCCGCTTTCGCCGCGGGCCTGCGTGAAGCCGGCTTCGTCGAAGGCCAGACCGTGACGGTCGAGCATCGGTTCGCGGAGGGCCGCTTCGAGCGGCTGCCGGCAATGGCCGCCGACCTCGTCGGCCGCAAGGTCGATTTGATCTTCGCCGGCGGAACCCAGGCGACGCGCGCCGCAAAGGCCGCAACCTCGACGATCCCGATCGTCTTTCTCATCGGCGACGATCCCGTTGCGGAGGGCTTCGTGCCGAGCCTCGCCCGGCCGCTCGGCAACCTCACGGGCATCAGCAATCTCCTGGCGGACTTGGGTCCCAAGCGGCTCCAGCTCCTGCGCGAGCTGCTGCCGCGAGCCCGGCGGATCGCCCTGCTGATGGACGCGCGGAATCCCGGCAACCAGCGGACGCTCCGGGAAATGCAGGACGCGACGCAAGCCAAGGGCCTCGCGCTCCATGTCGTCGACGCCACCAGCGAAGCCGAGATCGACGGCGCCTTCGCCTCGCTCGCCCGGCTGCAGGCCGACGCGCTCTTCGTCCATGGCGACCAGTTCTTCTCCGCCAGGCGCGAGCAGATCGTGGCGCTGGCGGCAATGCATGCCGTTCCGGCGATCTACGCCATCCGCGACTTCACGGCGGCCGGCGGCCTCATCAGCTATGGGCCGAGCCTGGTTGCCAGCATTCGCGACTGCGGCGCCTATGCGGGACGCATCCTGAAAGGCGCCCGTCCCGCCGACCTGCCGGTCGTCCAGCCGACGGTGTTCGAGCTCGCCATCAATCTCCGGACCGCCCGGGCGCTCGGGCTCGCGATCCCTCCCGCGCTGCTGGCCCGCGCGGACGACGTGATCGAGTAGAGGCCGCCAGGGCGAGGAGGCCGTCCTCAGGCCGTCGCCGGCTGCGTCGGCGACAGGGGTCGCCCGGGCTGCAGGGCAAAGACCTCGACCGCGGCGTCGCGCCCCCGCACCTGGACGGAGCCCACCGGCGTCACGTCGGCGGACGCCGTTCCTGCCTGCGCGACCGTGGCACCGCACGTCAGGCTGGCTGTCCCGAGCCTCTTGTTCAGGCGTTCGAGCCGCTGCGCCAGGTTCACCGTGTCGCCATAGACGGTGTAGGTCTGGCTCGTCGCCCCGCCCACCGTTCCGGCCGCGACGGGACCGGTGGCAATGCCGATGCGCAGGTGGAGCCGATGCCCGTCGAAGTCGCGGCTCGATGCGAGCGACTGCAAGGCGCGCGCAGCCGCCACCGCGCGGCCGGCATGGTCCTCGACCGGCAGCGGCGCGTTGAAGGCGGCGAGCAGCGCATCGCCGACATGGTTAAGCACGATGCCGCCATGCGCCTCGATCACTGTCGTGGCCGCGCCGAAGAAGCGGTTCATCAGGCCGATCACCTGGGGCGCCGTCAGGCGCTCGGCGAGGCGCGTGAAGCCCTCGATGTCGGCGAACAGGATGGTGGCCTGGCGGAGCTGCGGGACGAGCCGGCCCTGGTCCACCAGCTGCTCCGCCACCTGCGCCGGCACATAGCGGCCGAGCAGCTGCTGCACGCGACCCCGCTTCTCCTCGACGAGGGCGTGCGCGCGCACCACGTTTCGCGCGCGATGCACGGCCAGGGCCACGATGGCCGTCGAGAGCGCGAGCATCAGCCCCTCGTTCACGCGCACGGACACGGCGAGGAAATCCGGGCTCGACACCACCGCCTCGAACGCCTCGCGCGAGGGCGACCGCGGCAGGTCGCCGAACCCCACGACCCGCTCCATGCCGGCGGCGATCCACGCGGTCGCGCCCGCCAGGCCCGCCACCGCGCAGAGACCCGTCCAGAGGACGAGCACCGGCGACAGCGCCAGGGCCGACAGCACCAGGACGACGTGAAAATACTCGGCCCGGCCGGACAGGAAGACGAAGTTTTGCGGCAGCGGCTCACCGCCCCCGAGCGGCGCGAAGGCGATCAGGCCGCTGATCGCCGCCATGTCGAAGGCGAAGAAGGCGAAGCGCCCGGCCCGCTCCTGGCGCCCCCCGGCCAGCGCGAGCGGGGCGAGGCCCGCGACGGCGACCGCAAGGATCAACGCCGCGGGAAACAGGTTGTTCGGCCAGCGGTAGGCGAGAAGATAGAAGCCGGCGATCGCGACCAGCGCGCCGGTCCGACCCAGCACGGCCAGCCGGAAGCCCTTCCGCTCCGCGTCGGACAGCGCGATGTCGACCGCGTCGGGCTCGCTGGCTCCGGCCGTCACCGCCCTCGTCCGGTCGCCGCGGAGAGGCGGAGGGGGAACGTGCCCCGCGTCAGCAACGGCTCGACGCCGGCGTCGACGCGACCGAGGCGGATCAGGCCCGGCGAGTAGCGATAGCCGGCGTGGAAGAACGCCAGGTTGCCCCACGGCGCGAAATAGCACAGATCGGCCGGTGCCTCGTTGCCGAACGGGCCGCTGCCCTCCTCCGTGAGCTTGCGCGGCAAGCGCGCGATCTTCTCGTTGGTCGAGTAGTCCTCGATCACGAGGTCGAGCGGCAGCATCGAGAGCAGATCGCGCGCCGACGGGTTGTCAACGAGGCTCGCGGTGAAGCGATGCCGGTCGAAGGTGCAGACGATCGTGCTCATGGTCGTGGTCGTGGGTGCCTGGGCCCCTGCAGGGCGCGGCAGCAACGCCGATGCCAGGGAAAGCTGGGCCACGGCGGACGCCACGAAGGTGCGCCGAGGGGAGGCCGGCGGTCTCGATGTCGACTTCATGGTGCAGAGGATCTGGCAATTCGAGGCCGGCCCGATTAGGCCCGTCGGGCGGCATGAACTCATGAGACTTAGTCATGAATGCCGCCTCTCAGTGCGCGCGTCGGCACGTCGGCACGATCCATGAGGGCCTCTCATGACAGCATGCGGCGGCCGACGGCTAATCAGGCTGTTCTCTCCATCCCATCTGTCGGGCATGAGAACGAACACCACCACCCTCGTCGCACTGTCCCCCTGCCCATCGCCGTCTCTCGCACGCTGGCCGACCATGCGGACCCAGATACGCAGCTCGGCCACTCTCACCCGGCGCACGGTGTTGACGGGTGCAATCGGAGCAGGCGCGATCGGGCTCGTCCCGGCAGCCCCCGCGGCCGCGCATCATGGCTGGGGCAGCTTCGACACCAGCCGCGCCTTTTACGTCGCTGGCCTGCTGGCCGGCGTCCGCTGGGGCTATCCCCACAGCGGCGCCCGGCTCGTGCTGGAACGGGTGGCGCTGCCGGCCAACTGGCCGCAGCGGCCATTGCCGCCCGGCGCGAACGAGCGCGATGGCCGCGCGACCATGGCATCGGCCCGACCCTACGCCGGCCGGCACAAGGAGCTCGACCTCGTTCTTGCAGGGCCCGACTGGATGGAGCGATGGGGGCTGAAGCGTCCACTGCAGAACGGCGAGAGGATCGAGGCGGTAGGCTTCCTGAACGACGGCGGGGAGGGCGACGATCTTCGGCCGGTGATGTTCTGGCTCGCCGACGGTCAAGGAGTGTGGCAGCAGCTGACGGCGTTCCCGCAACCGCCCGAGCCCGCGCCGCGCCCGTGAGCGCGGCTACCCGCGATGGCGCAGCGCCTCGACCAGCAGCGCGAAGGCGGCCGAGGGTTGGCGGCGACTCGGGTAGTAGAGGTGATAGCCGGTGAAGGGCGGGCACCAGTCGGACAGGACGCGCACGAGGCGGCCAGCGTCGAGGTGCGGCCGCACGAGCGGCTCGGGCGCGTAGGCAAGGCCGAGCCCGGCCAGCGCGGCATACACCATCTGGTAAGTGCCGTTGAACACCATCTGCCCGTCGACCCGGACCCGCACCTCCCGCTCGCCCTTCTGGAATTCCCAGGCGTAGAGCCCGCCATGCGTCGGCAGCCGCAGGTTGATGCAGGCATGCTCGACCAGGTCCTGCGGGGTCGCCGGTGCCCGGCGTCCCTCGAGATAGGAAGGCGCCCCGACCACTGCCATGCACTCGTCCGGGCCGACGCGAACGGCGATCATGTCCTTCGCCACCTGCTCGCCGCTGCGCACGCCGGCATCGAAGCGACCCGCGACGATGTCGGCCAGCCCATAGTCGACCACGATCTCGACCTTGACGTCGGGATAGGTCCGCAGAAACAGCGCGAGCTTCGGCAGCAGCAGGTGGTCGGCCACGTAGTCGACGGCGGTGATGCGTATCGTGCCGGCCGGCTTCTCGCGGTAGGCGCCGAGCGCCGCCAGCTCGCTGTCGATCTCCTCCAGCCGCGGACCGACGGTCTGCAGCAGGCGCTCGCCCGCCTCGGTCGGCGCGACGCTGCGCGTGGTCCGCGTCAGCAGCCGAACGCCGAGGCGAGCCTCGAGCTCGCGAATGGTATGGCTGAGCGCCGACTGCGACACGCCGAGCTTGGCTGCGGCGCGCGTGAAGCTGCGCTCGCGGCCGACCGCTACCAGCGCCAGAAGAGCGTCGAGGCTGCCGCGCTGCATTTATGACGATTGCTCATGAGTGCTTGCGAACTATGCCGGGCCGTCCCGGCGGCAGGCAAGCCGTCTCGTCAATATCTCTCCTCCACCCGCCTCCGCTCCGCGATGCTCGCCTGGTCGTCGTACTCCTTCTTGCCCGAGCGATCGGGCAGCTCGACCTTGGCGTGCTTCACCTTCTTGTAGGGAATTCGCGACAGGATGTGGGAAATCGCGTTCAGCCGGGCGCGCTTCTTGTCGTCGGAATGCACGATGTGCCAGGGCGCGTCCGGCGTGTCGGTGTGCTCGAACATCAGGTCGCGCGCCTTCGAGTAGTCGTACCAGCGCTTGTAGGAGGCGATGTCCATGTCGGAAAGCTTCCACTGGCGCAGCGGATCCTCGATGCGCGCCTTGAAGCGCCGCTCCTGCTCCTCCTGGCCGACCTCGAGCCACAGCTTGATCAGGCGCGTGCCGCCGTTGATCAGGAACTTCTCGACCACCGGGCACAGCTCGAGGAAGCGCCGGTGCTGCTCCTTGGTGCAGAAGCCCATGACGTACTCGACGCCGGCGCGGTTGTACCAGCTGCGGTCGAAGATCACGATCTCGCCGCCGGCCGGCATGCGCTCGATGTAGCGCTGCATGAACATCTGCGTCTTCTCGCGGCTCGACGGCGCAGGCAGCGCCTCGACGCGGAACGTGCGCGGGCTCACCCGCTCGGTCAGCGCCTTGATGGTGCCGCCCTTGCCGGCGGCGTCCCGCCCCTCGAAGATGATGACGATACGCTCCTGCGATTCCTTCAACCATGCCTGCAGGTGGCACAGCTCGGTCTGCAGCTTCAGGAGCTCCTTCTCGTACTGCTTGCGCTTCATCTTCTCCGGAGCGTCGTCGGCCATGTCGCGTCTCCCCTGCGCATCCTGTCGGCGTGGGCACATCCATGTTCCTCCCCCGGTGGCGCTGTAATCAGCGCCACCGGGGGAGGTGGCCCGGAGGGCCGGAGGGGGAAGGCCTCACGCGAGGTCAATGAAGTTCCGACGTCGGAACTTCGTGAATCTCGTCTGGGGCCTTCCCCCTCCGCCCCCTCCGGGGGCACCTCCCCCGATGACGGGGGAGGAAAAGCGTACACGCCGTACCTCGCGCATCGGGGAGTCTGATCCCCCGCGAGACTTCACGCAATCGTAACGGTGGGGACCGCGTCAGTGTAACCGCGGGATGGCTCAAGCGTTTGACCGAGCGCAAAGCAGGCGGCTAGGAATGCCCTATCCGCTTCGCTCAGGTTCTTCCTCGAGCCCGGGAGTGCACCATGTCCGCGCCGACGCCCGATCAGACGCCCATCGACCAGGCGCCCACCCCCCCGATAGCCGCCAGCTGGGGCCTGACGTTCGCCCAGGATTACTGGATCGATGCGTGGCAGCGCGCCATCCTGACCCTCGACACGCTGCGCCGGCGCGGCAACACCTACCTCGAGCGTGCCCAGGCGGATGCGCCGCACGTGCTGGGCTTCACCTTCGAGCTCGTGGTCGACGGCCGCACCCTGGCGCGGCCGGTCAACTACATGCTGGTGCGCATCGTGCCGCCGGAGGGCACCAGGATCGATCCCGGCAAGCCGCCCTTCGTGGTGGTCGACCCGCGCGCCGGGCACGGGCCGGGCATCGGCGGCATGAAGCACGACAGCGAGATCGGCGTGGCGCTGGCCGCCGGCCATCCCTGCTATTTCGTCGGCTTCCTGCCCGAGCCGCAACCCGGGCAGACCATCGAGGATGCATGCACGGCGGAGGCACATTTTCTCGAGGTCGTCGCCCGGCTGCATCCCGACGCGGACGGCAAGCCGGTCACGGTGGGCAACTGCCAGGCCGGCTGGCAGATCATGCTGACCGCGGCGATTCGCCCCGAGCTGTTCGGCCCGATCCTGCTGGCCGGCTCGCCGCTCTCCTACTGGGCGGGCGTGCGCGGGGCCAACCCAATGCGCTATCTCGGCGGGACCATGGGCGGCACCTGGCTCACCGCGCTGGCGGGCGATCTCGGCCACGGCATCTTCGACGGCGCCAACCTGGTTGCCAACTTCGAGACGCTGAACCCGGCCAACACGTACTGGCAGAAGCCCTACGGCCTCTATTCCAAGGTCGACACCGAGGCCTCGCGCTTCCTCGAGTTCGAGACGTGGTGGGGCAGCCCGGTGCTGCTGAACGCGCAGGAGATGCAGTGGATCGCCGACAACCTGTTCGTCGGCAACAAGCTCACTTCCGGCGAGATCCACACCTCGGACGGCCACCGCGTCGACCTGCGCAACATCCGCTCGCCGATCATCGTGCTGTGCTCGCACGGCGACAACATCACGCCGCCGCAGCAGGCGCTGGGCTGGATCACCGACCTCTACGAGGAGGATGCGGAGATCGTCACCAACGGCCAGACCATCGTCTACACGCTGCACCAGTCGATCGGCCATCTCGGGATCTTCGTCTCCGGCAAGGTGGCGACGCGCGAGCATGCCGAGCTGGCCTCGTGCATGGAGATGATCGACCTGCTGCCGCCCGGCCTCTACGAGGCGGTCATCACCGAGGTCGACGACGCGACCGTCCATCCCGAGCTGATCCACGGCCGGTACCTGTTCCGCCTCGAGGCGCGATCGCTCGACGACATCCGCGCGCTCGGCAACAACGACGCCGGGGACACGCAGCGCTTCGCCACCGTGGCGCGCGTGTCGGAGATCAATCACGGCCTCTACGCCGCCTTCGCGCGGCCGGCGGTCCAGGCGATGGCGGGGCTGCAATCGGCCGACATGGCGCGCCAGATGCATCCCAACCGGCTGCGCTTCGCGATGTTCTCCGACCGGAACCCGGCGATGGCGCCGGTCGCGGCGCTGGCCGAGAGCGTGCGCGCCGACCGCAAGCCGGTCGCGGCCGACAACCCGCTGCTGGCGATGGAGCAGGTGGCCTCCAGCATGATCACCACCTGGTGGGAGGGCTATCGCGTGGCGCGCGACGCCATGACCGAGGCCGCCTTCGTCGGCACCTACGGCGCGCCCTGGCTGCAGGCGATGGTCGGGCTCGCCGCCCCCGATGGCACGATCGCGCCGCAGCGCCGCATCGAGCGCGACCTGGCGCGCGAGGCGATGGCGGCCCACGCCGAGGCCGAGCTGGCGACCCGCTTCGAGGTCGGCGGGCTTCCCGCCGCGGTGGCGCGCGCCATCATCCATGTCCGCCTGCCGCAGAAGACCGTCGACGAGCGCGGCTTCGCCGTGCTGCAGGCGCTGCGCAAGCTGCAGCCGGCCAACCGCCGGCTGGGCGCCGGCGAGGCCAAGGCGCTGTTCCGCGACCAGTTCCTGCTGCTGCGCCTCGACGAGGAGCGCGCCGTCGCCGCGATCCCGCGCCTGCTGCCCGACGACGCGGCGCTGCGCCACGAGGGCTGGCTGGCGATCCGCGACGTGCTGCAGGCGAGCGGCACGCTGCCCGAGGAAGGCGCGCGACGGCTGCAGCGCATCGCCGCGCTGTTCGGCGAGACGCCGGCGATGCCCCAGGGCATTCGCACGTGACAGAAAATCCCGTCAGCGTCTGATACGGTCGTTCCCATGCCCGACACCGCCGCCCATTCGAGCCGTCCTCGCGCCAAGTACGACCGCCTGATCGAGGTCGCGCTGAAGCACGAGCCATTGCCCACCGCCGTGTGCCACCCCTGCGATGCGGTCTCGCTCGAGAGCGCCGTCGAGGGCGCCCGGCTCGGCCTGCTGAAGCCGATCCTGGTGGGGCCGCCGGCCCGCATCGTCGATGTCGCGGCGCGCCATGGCTTCGACATCAGCCCGTTCGAGCTGGTCGCCTCCCAGCACAGCCACGATTCGGCCTTCAAGGCGGTCGAGCTGGTGCGGACCGGCCGCGCCCGCGCGCTGATGAAAGGCAGCCTGCACACCGACGAGCTGATGGGCGCCGTGGTGGCGCGCGAGGGCGGCATCCGCACGGCGCGCCGCATCAGCCACTGCTTCGTGATGGACGTGCCGAACCACCCCGAGGCGCTGATCATCACCGATGCCGCGGTGAACATCGCGCCGAGCCTCGAGGAAAAGGTCGACATCGTGCAGAACGCCATCGATCTCGCGCATGCGCTGGGCGTCGGCGAGGTGCGCGTCGCCATCCTCTCCGCCATGGAGACGGTCAACCCGCGCGTGCCGTCGACCCTCGAGGCGGCGGCGCTGTGCAAGATGGCCGATCGCGGCCAGATCACCGGCGCCGTGCTCGACGGCCCGCTGGCGCTCGACAATGCGATCAACCTGGAAGCCGCCGCGATCAAGAACATCGCTTCCCCGGTGGCCGGCCGCGCCAACGTGCTGGTCGTGCCAGACCTCGAGGCCGGCAACATGCTGGCCAAGAGCCTGTCCTTCCTGGCCGGCGCCGACGCCGCCGGCGTGGTGCTGGGCGCCCGCGTGCCGATCATCCTGACCAGCCGCGCCGATTCGCTGACGACGCGGCTCGCCTCGTGCGCCGTCAGCGTCCTGGTCGCCGCGGCGAGGCGCGCCAGCGCCACGGCAGCACTCGCGTGAGGCCGCTCGTTTCTCCCACTGAGAAACTGGCGGCGAGCCGCCAGTTTCTCGACACGGCGGGTCGGCCCACGGGCCGGTGGGCACGCTTTTCATTCTCCTCCCTAGCGAAGCTGGGGAGGTGCCCCCGTAATCGGGGGCGGAGGGGTCATGGGCCCCAGTCCCGCTGCTCATGACCCCTCCGCCCCCTCCGGGGGCACCTCCCCGCGCTGCGCGCAGGGAGGGGTTCCAGATGTGTCCACTCCGTAGCAGCTACGCTGGGAGGAGGTAGAGAGAGATACCCATGACCGCCACCCCCATCCGCCCCGTCCTCGCCGGCCAGAAGGCCCTGGTCGTCGGCATCGCCAACGACCAGTCGATCGCCTACGGCTGCGCCCGCGCCTTCCGCGAGGCCGGCGCCGAGCTCGCCGTCACCTGGCTGAACGCCAAGGCGCGGCCCCATGTCGAGCCGCTGGCCTCGGCGCTCGAGGCGCCAATCGCGCTGCCGCTCGACGTCGCGCAGCCCGGCCAGCTCGAGGCGGTGTTCGCCGAGATCGGCCAGCGCTGGGGCAAGCTCGATATCCTGGTGCATTCGATCGCCTTCGCCCCGCTCGACGACCTGCGCGGCGGGCTGCTCGACTGCTCGGCCGAGGGCTTCGCCAAGGCGATGGACATCTCCTGCCACTCCTTCGTGCGCATGGCGCGGCTCGCCGCGCCGCTGATGAAGGACGGCGGCACGATGTTCGCCATGAGCTACTACGGCGCCAACCGCGTGGTGCCGAACTACAACGTCATGGGCCCGGTCAAGGCGGCGCTCGAGGCGTCGTGCCGCTACCTCGCCTACGAGCTGGGGCCGCGCGGCATCCGCGTGCACGCCATCTCGCCCGGCCCGCTGAAGACGCGCGCCGCGTCCGGGCTCAAGGATTTCGAGCTGCTGCTGAACGAGGCCGCGCACAAGGCGCCGCTCGGCGAGCTGGTCGACATCATGGACGTGGGCTGGACCTGCGCCTATCTCGCGACGCCGTTCGCCCATCGCATCACCGGCGGCACCGTCTATGTCGACGGCGGCACCAACATCGTGGCCTGACGTGCCGGCCTCCGAGACCGATCCCGGCTGCGTCGCGGTCCTCAACGCCGGCTCGTCGAGCATCAAGTTCGCGCTCTACGAGCCGGGCGCCGACGGCGCGCTGCTGTTCCACGGCCAGGTCGAGCGGCTGGGCGGCGCGGCGCATCTTGCGGCGTCCGACCGGGCGGGCAACACCGTCGCCGAGCGACGCTGGCCCGAAGGCGCGCTCGACCATCGCGCCGCCACCGCCGAGATCCTCGCGCTGGGGCACACCTTGCTCGCCGGGCGCAGGGTCGCGGCGTTCGGCCATCGCGTGGTCCATGGCGGCGTCAAGTTCGCCCGGCCGACCCGCCTCGATGCCGGCGTGCTGGCCGAGCTCGGGCGGCTGGTGCCGCTCGCCCCGCTGCACCAGCCGCACAACCTAGCACCGATCGAGGTGATCGCGCGCGAGGCCCCGCAGCTGCCGCAGATCGCCTGCTTCGACACCGCCTTCCACCGCAGCCAGCCCGCGCTCGCCCAGGAATTCGGCCTGCCGCGCGCGCTGACCGACGAAGGCGTGCGCCGCTACGGCTTCCATGGCCTCTCCTACGACTACGTCGTGACCCGCCTCGCCGAGAGCGAGCCGGAGCTGGCCGGCCGGCGGCTGGTCATCGCCCATCTCGGCAACGGCGCCAGCCTGTGCGCCGTGCAGGGCGGCCGGAGCGTCGCCAGCACCATGGGGTTCACCGCGGTCGACGGCCTGATGATGGGCACGCGCACCGGCACGCTCGATCCCGGCGTGCTGCTCTACCTGATGGCGGAGCACGGCTACGACGCCAGGCAGCTCGAGGACCTGCTCTATCGCCGGTCGGGCCTGCTCGGCGTGTCGGGCATCGCCTCCGACATGCGCACGCTCCGCCGCTCGGGCGAGCCCGCGGCGGCGCACGCGATCGCCCTGTTCGTCTACCGGATCGTGCGCGAGATCGGCTCGCTGGCTGCCGCGCTGGGCGGCATCGACGGCCTCGTCTTTACGGCCGGCATCGGCGAGAATGATGCCGCCACCCGGGCCGAGGTGGTCCGGGGCTGCGCCTGGCTGGGCTTCGCGCTCGACCCGGCGCTGAACGAGGCCGGCAGCGGCCAGCGCCGCATCGGTGCCGCGGGGGCGCGGCCGGTGCTGGTCGTGCCGACCGACGAGGAACGGATGATCGCCCGCTATGCCAGCGCGGCCGTGTTGCAGGAGAGAGGGCAACCGCAATGACCAAGATACTCACCGTCAAGGAGCTGCAGCAGAAGATCGCGCTCGCCGAGGCGGCCAAGGCGTCGGCGGCGCTGAAGGCGCACGAGGCGGCCGAGCACGAGAAGCGCGAGCTGCTGGAAAAGATGACCAGGCCGTCCGGCCTGAGCGACGACGAGATCGTCGAGAAGGCCTCCATCATCGTCAACCGCGCGGTCGAGAACGGGCTGACCTCGGTGCAGGTCTATCGCTTCCCCCATACGCTCTGCACCGACAACGGGCGCGCCATCAACCAGGCCGAGCCGGGCTGGGAGACGACCCTCACCGGTATTCCCAAGGAAATCTACGAGTTCTGGAAGCGCCAGCTCCAGCCGCGCGGCTATCACATCCGCTACGAGATCATCGACTATCCCGGCGGCATCCTGGGCGACGTCGGCGTGACCTTGAGCTGGGGGTGACGCCGGTTTCTCCAGCCGACGGACCCGCTTGCGCAGCGGCCGGAGGATCGCTCCGCCGCCGCACCGCGTCGGCGACGTGCCGGTTCGGGGTGCAGCCGGTGCTCCCTCACGCGCTCGCCACTTGCACGACGAGCGCGCTCTGAACCGGAAGGCGGGAGGCCGGTTCCCACACCGGCCTCGCCGCTTCCGCTTCCCACACCTCGGCGGAGCCTCATCGGCTGCCACCACCCACGCACCGAGGGTTCGAAAGTAGGCTGCACCCGGGGCGCAAACGAGGCGGCGGCCACGCCGTTCAACGAGCAATTCGCCCGGTTCGTCGAGAACAGGTGCCAGAGCAGTGGTCTCCTGGGTCGAAGATTTCATGGTCTTCCGGACCGCGAGCGTCCCGCTCGCTCATGCTTCCGAGCGAGCGGGACGCTCGCGGTCCGGAAGAGCTTGACGTGCTTACACTTGAATCGCTCAGGCGCTATCCGGTGCCCAGTGGCCGCTCGAAGACGGTTTCGTCTTTCTCACGGCCTTTGTCGGTCCAGCCGTTCAGGCGGTAGAAGCGCTCGGCGCGGCTGCCGGGCTCCGTGGTGAGTCGCGCGACCGCGTGACCGGCCCGTCGCAGGTCCTCGCAGGCGAGCGGCAGCAGCGCCCGGCCGATGCCGCGGCCCTCGTAGTCGGGATGGACGAACAGCGCGAAGATCGTGCCGTCGCGCGGGTCGGCGGCGGAGAAGCCCTGCACCGCGCCATCCTGCTCCCACACCCAGAAGGTGCCGTTCTCGTAAAGCCAGCGCGCGGTGTCGGCCGCCCGCGGAACGCTGCCCGGCGACAGCCGGTTCTCGCGCACGGCCTGGCGCACCTCCGTGATGCGCGGCGCATCCGCGATCGTTGCCTTGCGAATCATGCCGCTCCTATAGCGCCGGTCGGTCTCCCGCGACATCCCCACCCAAGTTCGACCTTCGTGACGCAACGCGGGGCTGCCCATCGCATTGAGCCTCCCGGAAGGAGGGACCCGGCCTACTTCGTCGGTTGGCGCGTCGCTCGCTGACGACCGCTCCCGCTCCTGCCCCGAGCCATGCCGCCGCTACGCCGGGTCGGCGAGCTTGCTGATCCCGATCAGCATGTCGTTGTAGTCAAAGTCCGAGTTGCGGCTGGCGACCAGGTCCTCGACGCCGAAGGCGTTCTCGCCCATCAGGCGGATATGCTCCCGGCCGTCGACGTTGCCCGTCGTGCCGATGACCAGGGTCTCGCCGTACGGCGTGACCACGACCGGCGCGTAATAGCCGGAGGCGCCTGCCACCACCCACACCTTGTCGGTATCGAAGGTGCGGCCGCCATCGACCACGGCGAAGCCGGCGTCGATGTTGTCGGCCGCCGCCTGCCTGAATGCCGCCGTGTTGCCGTAGGCCACGCCCGCGACGCTCATCGCACCGCTGTCGTCGAGGTCGACCCTGACGAAGCCCAGCACGTTGACGTTGGCCGCGCTGCCCGCCACGTCGACCGCCATCCGCTCGCCATGCTGGAGGTAATACAGCGGCAGATCGCTGTCGTGCTGGGGGTCGGCCAGGTAGTCGGCGCTGGAGAGCGTGTTGTCGGCGCGGGTCACGAACTGGAACCCGCCGACAGTGGTGAGTAGCGAGCCGTCGGTCTGCGGCGTGATGCTGACCGAGGGGGTGCTGTCGATCGAGCCGTCCCTGTTCAGGATGGCGAAGTGGAGCTGCTCGTCGGTCTCCAGGAACAGCGAGTTGCCGAACTTCAGGAGGACCTCGCCGTTGTCGGCGTTCATCAGGCCGAGCCGTGCCAGCGTCGCGTCGGCGATCGTCACGCCTGGGCCCGTATTGCCGTCCCGGTCGAGAAGCTGGCCCTGCGTGTTGGTGGCGTAGAGCAGCACGTCGGCACCCTGCGCCAGGGTCGCATGATCGACCTGCACGGGATCGACATGCAGGAAGTTGCCGGACGGCGCACCGGCGCCGACCGTGGCGAACTGCACGCCGGTGCCGGACAGGGTCGCGCCGATCGCCAACGTCGCGACATTGACCGTCAGGATGAGCGGCGCGCTGGCCGGCCCGAAGTCGGTGCCGTCGGGGAGCTGCTCCTGCATCGTCACGTTGTAGGTGCCGTTGCCGAGCTGGGCCCCGCCGCTGCCGATCTGCACGCCGGTCGTCGTCTGCCACTGGCCGTCGAGGTCGGCGACCGCCGATACATGGATCGGCAGCATCTGCTCGGTCGCCGTGTCGAAGAGCTGGATCAGCGCGGTGTCGCCGGCGACGATCTTGTTGGTGTACTGCGACACCCACTGGGCGGTCGTCACCGGACCGCTGTTGCCGTTGTTCAGCCCCGTCCAGCCGAACTGCAGGTCGAAGGCTTGCGTCAGGGTGAGGGTGGGGTTCGGCGTGCCCGGCACCATGGAGCTGCCCGAGCCCACGCTCGGCAGGCCGTCACCGTTCTGTCCCCCAAACGCCCCGTTCGCCTGGAAGACGCCGCTGACGATCTGGCCGGCGACCGGCGCGGCCGGCATCGGCGCGAACTGGCTGTTGTACTGGAAGGCCAGCAGCCCGGCCGGCATCGAGAGCTGCGGATTGAGGTTGAGCTGGAGCTGGCCCGGAGTGTTGTTGTACTGGACGGAGGCTTGGCCGTCGGCGGCCATCGAGGTCAGCGCGCCCTGGATTTGCCCCGCCGCGCCGTTCGAGGTGGCGTAGAAGTCGATCACCTTCTGGTCGCCCGTGCTGTCCGAAACCACGAGCTGGTACCAGTAGACGCCGTTGTTGGGGGGGCGACGCGGGCGTCGGCACGTTGTTGATGATGAAGGTGCCGGTCTGGTTGCTGCCGCCGGAGGCGCCGGTCCAGCCGGTCGAGGACGATCCGGCGATATTGTAGTTCTGCCAGACGTTGGCCCCCGCGGTGTAGGTGAGCGGTACGTAGGTGAAGGTGCCCTGGCCCGTGTAGATGCCGAGCTGCAGCGTCGCGGTGGGCTCTATCACCGTGCCCGCGGCGATGCCGGTGACGAGAAGCTGCAAGCCCGTGGTCGACTGGGTCGGGATCAGGTAGTCCGCCTGGCCTGTCGGCAGGGGGACGTAGTTGGCCCCGACCGGCTCGATGTAATACGGGTCGGTCTCGCCCGAACCATAGACGTAGAGATCGATGTTGCCGACATTGGGGCCGGAGGACGTCGACAGCGGTACCAGCGGACCCGGCGTCAGGCCATTCGAGAGATTGTCCGAGAAGGCCGAGCCGTAGACGTTCGACTGGTTGAAGAACTGCTCGCTGTAGGCGTCGTTGTGCTGATAGGTCGGAGGCGTGCCGATGCGGTTGAGGTCGAAGGCGTACGACGACGACTGGTAGATCGTGTTGTTGAGATCGACCGGCCCGCCGCCGAGATTGCTGGCGCTGGCCGCCACCCGGTCCATCGTGTTGGACGAATTGGCCTGGGAGTTCCAGTAGCCGGCGGTGAAGCCGGTGAAGAACGGCGTGAAGATGTTGCCCCACTCGTTGTTGGCCGAGGGGTTGAACTGGTTGTTCGGGCCGCTGCCCGGAATGCTGTAGGGTTGGGAGAGAACGCCGCCCTGGAAGGACTCCCACAGGGTCGCGTAGCCCTGCCCGGCGGCGTACAGATTTTCCTGCAGCGTCGCCTGGCTGATCGCGAAATAGCCTTGGGTCTGGCTGTTGGCGTTCGGGCTGAACACGAAGTATGTGCCGGCGTCGCCCCAGCCCCCAGGGGTGGTGAAGTTCACCGATTGGACGTTGTAGGAGTAGTATTGCGAATTGTGCCAGATGCCGGCGGCATCAGGCTCGCCATTGGTCATGCCGGAGATGTTGACCTTGCCCGCAGTCGCCGTGAGCGTGACGAAGGCGTCGAGATAGTCCGACCAGTTGCTCGACGGATAGAACTGGCCCCCGAAGTCGCCGTTGGACGGCGAGATCACCATCGAGGTCGTGCCGTCGAGCGGGCTGTAGGGCGTGGTGCCCGTCGGCGCCTTCGGATACTCGAGCGCGGCCGCCGGCTCGGCGGCGGCGAGCGCCGCCGCCATGGCTGCGCCCGTGATGGCATAGCCGCGCGAGGCGCCGGTGAGCGTCGAGATGTTGACAGCGACATGCTGGCCGTAGCCCGGGATCCCTGTCAGGTCACCCTGGTCGGACGCCGAATTCTGCAAGGTGAACTCGAACTGGGAGTAGCCGTAGTTCCAATTCTGCACGTTGGGCTGGATGTTGCCCTCGTTGCTGCCGATCAGGTCGACCAGATCGTTGTGCGTTGCCGGGTTCTCGCTTTGCAACAGCAGGTAGATCGCGCCGCTCGAGACGCTGGGGGTCTTCGAATCGGTGAGGTTGATGGTGACGTTGTAATTGCCGTCGGTGCCCAGAGCGACGTTCGACGTGATGCTCCCGTTGGCGATCAGCGGAGTCCAGTTGTTCGACGCGTCGGTGATCGGCGATTGATAATCGGTGGGTGGTGCGTTGTTCCACAGGTAGGCCCAGACGCCGCCCTGCGTGCCGGCACCGCCGGTTCCTGTCGAGGAGCCGGTCACCTGCTGCAGGAAGGCGGGCGACATGTGGAACGTCAGGGTGGTCGTCATGACGGAAGTCTCCAGTATCGTCGCTCGTTCGGGCCTGCGGCCCACACGCCGCTCGATCGACAGATACCACGATGTCGCCCTGCTACGGTCCTGACGCCCGCTTAAAGCCTGTTAAATCGCCGTTAAAAGCGCCAGCCGCGTGCAGAACGTGTTGGGGCGTCAACCCAATCTTCTCGGGTGAGGTCCGCGCGCCGTACGTGCCGAAGCACGTGCTGTCCGATCACTCCGGTAGCCCAGCCTTGTGCAGGGCGTCCGCCAGCCGCTCGCGATCCCGAGGGCGCAGGGGAATGCGGTCGCCGAGATTGGAGACCCGCAGGCCCGGATCGAGCTGGCGCAGCAGCGACAGGTACCTGGTGGCGGCCGCGGGGCGGTCGAGCAACGCGGCGCTGGCGGCGGCAAGGCGGACCGCCGGCGCGGCGATGGGGTTGCGCTGCAAGGCCTTCTCGGCCCAGGCATAGGCCTCGTCGTCGCGGCCGGCCACGAAGTGTGCCAGCGCCATGGCGGTGTGCATGGTGAACATCAGCACGTCGACCGGGCTGTTGCGCATGGCGCGCTGCAGCTGGCGGATCGCGAGCTCCGGCTCGCCCAGCCAGGTCCTGACGAAGCTGCTCTGGACCAGCAGTACCGACGCGTTGGGATTGAGCACCAAGGCTTCGTCGATCAGGGCAATGCCCCGCTCGGGCTCGCCAAGCAAGCCTGCCAAGGCAAAGCCGGCCGACCCAAGGGCGAGGAAGTTGTCGCGGCCGATCTCGTAGACTCGGCCGCACAAGCGGTGCGCTTCGGCAAGCTCGTGCTCGGGGTCCGCGGTCCAGCCCGCCGTCCGGCGCAAGTAGAAGGTGGTCAGCACCAAGCCATACGGCGTCGCGTAGTCGGGATCGAGCTCGATGGCGCGATAGCAGAGCTGCACGGCCTTATCGAGCCCGTCGCGGCTCCAGGTATAGAAGACGCTCTGCGCCTGCATGTAGGCGAGATGTGCATCGATGGATTCCGTCGGGACGCGGCGCGCCCGATTCATCTCGGCCTCGCGCAGCTGCGGAACGAGCGCCCCCACCACGCTTTCGGCGATGCGATCTTGCAGAGCGAAGATGTCGGCGATCTCGCCTTCGAAGCGGTCGGACCAGATCTGCACCGCCGTCGCGGCGTCGATCAACTGTCCGCCGATGCGCAAGCGGTTGCCCGAGCGCCTCACGTTGCCTTCGAGCACATAGCGCACGTCGAGCTCGCGTCCCACCTGCTGCACGTCGACGGTTCGTCCCTTGTAGGTGAAGGTCGAGTTGCGCGCGATGACGAACAGCAAGGTCCGGTAGCGCGACAGGCCGTTGATGATGTCGTCGACGACGCCGTCGACAAAGTAGTCCTGGTCGGGTTCGGAAGTCAGGTTCTGGAATGGCAGGACGGCGAGGGACGGGAGCTCGGGCGGCAGTGCCGCCGCGGCGGCGGGGAGTGCGCGGCGTCTCGGCCCGCCAGCGTCGATCGCGATGGCGTTCCCGCGCGAGCCGGCCATCAGCTCGCGAGTCCGGGAATCGGGCTCCGCACCAAGCTCGTGATGCAATGCTTCCTTGCAGAGCTGGAATTGACGCAGCGCCGCGTTCGAGCGGCCCTCATGCTGGTGCAGCCTGATCAGCGCGCGATGCGCCTCCTCGGCGGCCGGATCGAGGGAAAGCAGTCTTTCGGCGAGCGCCTGGCAGCCGGTCTTGACTGTTTCCAGGTCCAGGCCGGTGAGCAGGCTCAGACGCTCCGCCAGCAGCAGGGCCTTGCGTCGATAGCTGCGCCGATGCGGCGCGAACCATTTGTCGAGCGGCTCGGGCATGGCAAAGTCTGCCAGGACGTCGCCCTGATAGCAGTCGGCGGCGCTGACAAGGTGGCAGGGCTCGCCCTTGTCGATCAGGTGGTCGAAGAGCCGGACATCGATGTCCTGCGGCCGCGCCACGAGTTCGATCCTGTCGATGTCGCCGTCGGCGCGGAAGCCCCTTTCCCCGTTGAGAGCGACGCGTCTGATGGCGGTCAAGGCCTGACGCAGGCTGCTTCTGGCCTGCGCTTCTCCGCGGGTCGCCCAGAACGCATCGCACAGGCTCTGTCGCGGCACGCCCTTCTCACCCGCGAGCGCGATTGCGGCCAGCAGCAGCGCCGTCTTCCGCGTGGGAAGTCGAACCGGCTCCCCCGCCGAAGACCTGATCTCCATGCCACCCAGGATTCGGATGTGCACAGCCCGTTCCCCAGTCTCACGATGGCCTGAGTGAGATTGCATCCCCGACGATCATTTAACGCAGATTTCACGCCTGTCCGCCGCCAAAATCTTTCACGGCAGGCTCTGTCGGCCCGAAGCGCATCCGTGACCCACCTTTCGCCGACTTCCTTTGATCGTTCGTCGAGTGGTATGACCACTGGGGCCGTTCGACGGTGCCGTCATCGCTGGCGTTGCGGGATCTGCTTCTCTCTTCGAATCTCTCGATTGATCTGGAAAGCGATCGAGGATCGGCCGCCTTGACACGGATTGGAGCAGCCTGCACACGAGCGGCATGGCCAGCGCGCTCAGCCTGCGTCCCGGTGATCGCGTTCCGGATTTCGCCCTGCCCGGGCTCGACGGCAAGCTCCGCAAGTTCGTCTGGTCGTTCACCGGTTCGCCGGTCTGCCTGATCGCGGTCGAGGACGTCGCCAGCCTCGACGTGGAACAGCTGGCGGCGCTGCGTACCACCTGCGCGCTGGCGGCCGTCGTGCCGGTCGTGGTCGCCGGCAACAGCGTCGGCAATGCGGCGACGACATGGGCCACGCTGTCGGATGGCGGACGCGACGGGACGCTGCTGCTCTGCGACCCCGAACGAAAGTTCCTGCCCGCCCTGCTGGCGCAGGGCAGCGGCGGGCTCGGCTTCGGCGCCGGCGGCGGCCTGCTGCGCCAGCGCGTGGTCGTGCTCGATCCCAACCAGCGCGTGGCCGCGACCTTCGACGGTCGCGCCCTCGCGGCGGCAAGCGAGGCGATGCCGGCGCTCGCCCGCTCGGTGCGCGCCGACGGCGGCGCCGGCCAGCTTCTCCAGACGCCGATGGCACCGGTGCTGATCCTGCCGCGGGTGTTCGAGCCGGAGTTCTGCACCCAGGTGATCCGCCTGTGGGGCAAGGGCGATCACGCCGACAGTGGCGTGTCGAGCCGCTATGGCAACGTCAACGTGGCCGAGCTGAAGCGCACCGAGGACTACACCATCGTCGAGCCGATGATGCAGAAGGCGATCTCCGATCGACTGGCCTATCGCATCGGCCCCGAGCTCACCAAGGTGTTCGCCTTCGACCGGCAGTTCACCTTCGACTCGCATGTCGTGCTGTCCTACTCGGCCGAGGGCAAGCACTTCTTCGGCGCCCATCGCGACAACGGCGCGCCGACGACGGCCGACCGCGCCTTCGCCGTGTCGCTGAACCTCAACGACGATTTCGAGGGCGGCGAGCTGATCTTCCCGGAGTACGCCGCCGTGCGCGTCAGCCCGCCGCTCGGCGCCGCCGCCGTCTTCTCCTGCTCGCTGCTGCACCAGGTCCTGCCGGTGACCCGCGGCCGCCGCTTCGTGCTGACGACGTTCTTCCGGCAGAAGTAAATCGTTTCTCCTCCCCCGTATTCGGGGGAGGTGGCCCGGAGGGCCGGAGGGGGAGAGCTTCACGCGAGATGCATGAAGTTCCGACGTCGGAACTTCACGGGATCGCGTCTGCGGCCTTCCCCCTCCGCCCCGTGTGACGGGGCACCTCCCCCGATTACGGGGGAGGGTTATGATGTCCGCTCCGGGAAGACTACGGCTGCGGCAGCGGGTCGTTCACGCCGTCGAGCGGCCAGATCGGGCGGCGCAGGCGGGTGAATTTCAGGCGGCCGAGGTCGGGCGAGCAGATGCCGCCGGAATCGACCACCACGACCTCGCGGGCGATCGGGCCGTAGGCGGCACGGAAGTGCTGGACGCTCTTCACCACCAGGACGCTCTTCGCCGTCGGGTCGATGCCCTGGCTGAGGAAGACCTGCAGGTCGATGGTCTGGATGCGGCGCGAGATCGTGACGACATCGATGCCGCCGATGCGCAGCACTGCTGTCGGCCCCATGACGGTCTCGACACCGGCATTCATCGGCCCGTCGTTCTTGAAGGTGCCATCGGACAGCATCCTCACCAGGGCACGGGCCTTCACGGGGGCGCCCATCGTCGGGTCGGTGCGGCCGCCGAGGCTGACATCGATCTCCGCACCGACGCCCGCCTGCATCGCCTGCTGCACCGTCGCCGGATCGTAGATAGTGCCGAACGCCACGTTCTCGATGCCGGCGTCCAGAAGAGCCTGCAACACCGGCGTGGTGTCGTTGTAGCCGCCGCCACCGGGATTGTCGGTGCCGTCGGCGATCACCAGCGGGCCCTGCGTGCCCGCGCCTCGATGGCCGGCGCCGGCGCGCGCGGCAGCGATGCCGTCGGCGATCGACCGGTAGTCCTTCACCGCCCCCTCCTCGCGGCGGCGCCACATGTCGTCGATCAGCTCGTGGGCGATGGCACGCGCGCGGGCCTCGCTGCCCGGCTCGTGGGTGACGGCGATCGACGGCCCGGTATAGGGAATGTCCGCCCAGGTGAAGCCCGCCTGGATGCTGACGGCGTCGATCCCGGGCTCCTGCTCGAACCTGTCGGCCTTGGCCAGGAGGTCGCGCATCAGGCCCGGCTTCGTCGTGCGTCCATGCTCGGCGCCTTCCAGCATGGCGGGCTGCACCAGCAGGCAGCGCGGCTTCTTCTTGCCGGCCATCGCCTGCTGCACCAGCGCCGCCGCCTGGGTGGCGCGCTCGTAGCCGTCGATGTGCGGATAGGTGCGATAGCTCACCAGCGCATTGGCGTTCTGCGCCATGCGCCCGGTCGCGTTGGCGTGCAGGTCGAGCGTGGTGGCGATCGGCACGTCGGGGCCGACCACGCCGCGCAGCAGCTCGAGCAGCGCGCCTTCGGCATCGTCCTCGGTCTCGCTCACCATGGCGCCGTGCAGCGACAGGCAGACGCCGTCGAGCCGTCCGGCCGCGCGCGCCACGCCGACGATGCGATCGCGGATGGTCTCCCAGCACTCGCGCGTCAGCTTGCCCGAGGGTGTGGCGTTGGCCGCGCCGCCCCACACCGGCTGCCAGCCGTATTCCTTCGCCGCCTCGATGTAGCCGCCGATCTCGTTCCGCGTGCCGGCGAAGTGCGGCACCATCGCCTCGCCCTCGATCAGCCAGCGCTTGCGGTAGTCGTCGAGGGTGGTCGGCAGCATCGAGAAGGTGTTGGTCTCGTGCATGAACTGCGCGATCAGGACCCGGTACGCCATCGTCGGTCCCTCGCCTACAGCTTCGCCGTCTTGAGCCATTCGGCCTGGCCTTCCTCGCCGTCGACGCCCATCGACTCGAGGAAGCGGCAGACCATCATGTAGTAGCCGATGGTGAGCGTCAGCTCGACCAGGGCACCCGGTGACAGCAGCGCCGCGACCGGCTTCAAGGTTCGGTCGGAGGCGCGCACGTTGCGCACGACGTCGTCGGTGTAGCGCAGCACGGCCTTGTCGCTGTCGCCGAAGGCCGGCGCCTCGATGGTGGCGTCGCGCAGGGCGGCGATCTTGTCCTCGGGGACGCCGACCTCGCGGGCGATGCGCTCGTGCTGGAACACCTCGTAGGCGGCACGGCTCAGGCGGCCGACGCGCAGGATGGCGAGCTCGCGCAGCTGCGCATCGAGCTCGCAGCGGTGCAGCAGCGCATTGCCCATGCGCGTGAAGCCCTTGATGCCGCTCTCCGAGTTGGCCAGCATGCGGTAGATGTTGAGGTGCGGCCCGAGCTTCTGCAGGAACTCGGCGTGCCGGCCTTCGGCCTTCTCGACGTCGTAGTACGGAATGCGCGACATGTGATCTCCCCTCGATCACGCCTCCCCAGATTCGCTGGGGAGGTGTCCGCGCCTGCCCTGAGCGAAGCCGAAGGGTCATACGCCGACGGAGGGGTCATGAGTCACAAACGCAACGGTGCCGTGGCTCATGACCCCTCCGTCCGCGATTCCGCGGACACCTCCCCACGCGAAGCGTGGGGAGGCGAACGAGGGCGACCTTGTCAGATCATTCCGCGCCTCACCAGCGGATTGAGCCAGCGGCCGAACGGGCCGGTGAGCACGATCGGCTTCTCGAGCACGATCAGGGCGATGCAGGGCTCGCCCGGATCGGCGAGCGGCTCGTGCTGCTCGGCACCGGGCCCGACGGCGAAGTCGCCGACGCCGTAGTTGCCCGTCGCATCGGTATAGCCGCCCTGCAGGACCACCGTGTACTCGGTGCCGACGTGACGGTGCATCGGCAGGCCGCGGCCAGGCGCCAGGCGCAGCAGGGAAACGCGGTGCGTGTCGCCCGGGAGGCCGAGGCGGATTTCCTCGAAGCCGCCCACCGCGCGCCGCCAGGCAGCGGAAGAGTCGAGATGACGCAGCAACGGCGGCGGCGCCCAGTCGAAACCGGGGCGGCGTGCCGCCTGCCCACTCGCCCGGACCGACGCCGGCGGTGCGTCGACCGGCACCGCGTCGATGGCGGCGAGCGCGCGCGCCAGCGCCGCGTCGCCGGGTTCCAGGTCGGCGGTGGCCTCGCTCTCCAGCATCGCGCCGGCAAGTGCGCCCAGCCGGCCGACCGTGCGGCGCGCATCCGGGTCGAGCGCGACATGCAGCGCCACCGCCAGCTCCGGACCGGCCGCCAGGGTGCCGGCGGCGTAGTCCAGCAGCAGCTCGTCGGGGGCAGGGTGGCGGCTACTCATAACGCGTCCTTCTCCAGCGCCTGGCGCAATCGCCCGAGGGCCATGCGAATGCGCGACTTCACGGTGCCGAGCGGCAACTTCAGCTCGTCGGCGATCGCGGTGTGCGACTTGTCCTCGAAGAAGGCCTTCTGGACGACCACCAGCTGATCCGCCGACAGGCTGCGCAGCAGCTCCTGCATCCGGGTATACGTCTGGCCGGCGAGAATGGATTTGTCGGCATCGTCCTCGCCGGGGGCGAAGACCGCCAGCCAGTCCTCGGTTTCTATGGGCGGCTTGCCGGCGCGCCGCAACAGGTCGATCCGCTTGTTGCGGGCGATGGTGTAGATCCAGGTCGCGGCCGACGCGCGGCTGCGATCGAAGCTGGCGGCCTTGCGCCACACCACGATCAGCGCCTCCTGCGCCACCTCCTGCGCGGCGTCGGCATCGGCGCCGCCGCGCATCAGGAAAGCCTTCACCCTGGGCGCGAAGTGCCGGAACAGCGCGGCGAAGGCGGCGCGATCCTGGCGGGCCGCGATGGCCTCGATCAGGTCGGCCGCTTCCTCGGGCGACAGCATCGCCGCCTCGACGGGCCTCAGGCCCGGGCGAGGGTCGGCGGATGGGCGCCGAGATCCCAGAACAGCCCGGTCATCAGCCTGAGCCCCTCGCGCGCGACCGGCGCCAGCAGGTGCTCGTTCGGCGCATGCTGCGAGCAGGCGGCATAGGAATGCGGCACCCACACGGTGGGCAGGCCGAGGATGTCGGTGAACACCTCGTTGGGCAGCGAGCCGCCGAGATTGGGCAGCATGTTGGGCTTTTGGCCGGCCGTCCGCTCGATAGAGCCGGCGGCGAACCGGGCCCACGGGTTCTCCGGGTCGAGGCGCGTCGCGTTCATGATCACGTCGCGTGCCGCCTCGAGCTCGATATCCTGGTAGCCGTGGCGGTCGAGATGGCGGCGCAGCGCCGGCAGGATGTCGTGCGGATCGGTGCCGACGACGAAGCGGAGCTGGCAGTAGGCGATGGCCGAGGGCGGGATGGCGTTGACCGGCCGGTCGGGATTGCCGGTCTTGAAGGCCAGCACCTCGAAGCTGTTCCAGCCGAACACCCGCTCGACCGGCGTGAGCGATTCCTCGCCCCACTCGGGATCGATGGCCGGCGCGCCCTCGCCCGCGTCGATGTGCGCGTCGGCGAGCGCGGCGCGCACCGAGTTGGTGAGCGTGGTCGGCCGCCATTCCGGCACCTTTATCTGGCCGCGCCGGTCGGTGATGGTGGCGAGCGCGTGCGCCAGCACGATGCCGGGGTTGGAGAGCAGCCCGCCCCAGTTGCCCGAATGGTGCCCGCCCTCGCGATAGGCGAGCTTGAGGTTGAAGTTCATGGTGCCGCGCGTGCCGCCGAAGATCGTCGGCCGGCGATGATCGAGGCGCGGTCCGTCCGAGCCGATCAGCGCGTCAGCCTTGAGCGCCGCCTTGTTGGCCTTGCAGAAATCGGCGAGGCCCGGCGAGCCGGTCTCCTCGCCGGTCTCGATCAGGACGGTCGAGTTGAAGCCGAGCGCGCCGCGCTCCCCCAGCACGCAGGCGAGGGCCGCGATGTTGATGGTGTGCTGACCCTTGTTGTCGGCGGTGCCGCGGCCGTACATGCGGTCGCCCTCGATGACGATCCTCCACGGCGACAGGCCGGCGCGCCACTGGTCGTCCTGGCCGCGGATGACGTCGCCGTGGCCGTAGGTCAGCACGGTCGGCTTGGCCGGATCCTCGACGCGGCGGGCGATCAGGAACGGCCCGTACTCGGCGCGCGGGTTGGGCAGCACGGTGCACTCGTAGCCGAGCTTCTGCAGCGACTCGGTCATCTCGCCCGAGACGTACTGCTGCAGGGCGGGCATGGAGTCCGTCTCCTGGCTGGTGGTCGGGATGGCCACCCGCCGCTGCAGCTCGGCCAGGAAGCCGCCCTCGTCGAAGTATCTTTCTGCGCGCGCGATGGCGCCGTCCCGGGTACCGCTGGTCATCATTCCTGTCCTGTTCACGCCATGGGCTGGCAGACTAGCACCGTTACGACCTCGACAGCGCGCCGGCGACGAAGGCCGCCGCGAGGGCCAGGGCGCCCATCCAGGCACCGCCGGGGTTGGCGGCAGCACGGGCCGACAGGCGAACGATCGACTGGCACCAGGAGGGCTTGCCGCTGATCCACACCGCCGTCAGCAGTCCCGCCACGCTGCCGATCAGGATGGCGTAGGAGACATGAGTCAGCGCCACGCTCCACTGGTGGTGATGGGCGGCCCACCGCGAGAAGGCGGTGACGACGACGACGACCGCGAGCAGCGTCGCCGCCGGCACGAGCACCGGCCACAGCACGATCGGCTGGCGTTGCGGTCCCTCGGTCTGCAGCGCCGCCGCCGTCATGAACGCCATGAACCCGCCCGAGCACAGGAGCAGGAACGCCAAGCCCGCGCTCACAGCCTGCCTCCCCTGGCCGCATCCAGATGCTCACAGGCGGACTGGCAGGCATCCGCCCCGCCCGGTTGCCTTCGCCCCGCTTGTCGCCATGCCATTGCCGTCATCGCCACCCAAACCTGCCTGCCCAACATGCCGGCCGATGTTTAGCGTCCATCGGGTCCGCGGCATAGGGGCTTCGGGTCGCTGGCGCGGGTGGTCGAAACGCAGGCAAGATGATGCTTTCCGGGAGGGCAGGATGCTGACATCAGGGCGCGTCGTTTTCACCGACATGGAAGAGGTCCACTACGGCAAGCCGGCCGACCAGTCGGTGGCGGCGCTGGTCGAGAGCTATGGTGCCGAGCGGGTGTTCGTGATGGCCAGCGGCACGCTCAATCGCGAGACCGACGAGGTCGAGAAGGTGCGCCGCGCGCTCGGCAACAAGTGCGTCGGCACCTTCGCCAGCATGCCGGCGCATTCGCCGCGCTCGGCGGTGATCGCCGCCACCCGGCAGGCGCGCGAGGCCGGGGCCGACCTGATCGTCACCGTGGGCGGCGGCTCGATCACCGACGGGGCCAAGGCGGTCCAGCTGTGCCTCGCCAACGGCATCGACAGCGTCGAGGAGATGGACAGGATCCGCGCCGCCGACGTCAGGGCGCCGACGGTGCGCCAGATCTCGATCCCGACCACGCTGTCGGCCGGCGAGTTCTCCGGCATCGCCGGAGTCACCAACGAGGCCACCAGGATCAAGGAGCTGTTCCGGCACCCCCTGACGATCCCGCGCGCTGTCGTCCTCGACCCCGAGGTGACGCGGCACACGCCGATGTGGCTCTTCCTGTCGACCGGCATCCGCGCCGTCGATCACTGCGTCGAGGGTGTGTGCTCCAACGAATCGACCGAGTTCACCAACGCCTCCGCCCTGCACGGGCTATCGATGCTGGCGCGCGGCCTGCCGCGCGTGCTCGCCGATCCGAAGGACATGAAGGCGCGGCTCGATTGCCAGATCGGCTCGTGGCTGTCGATGGGCGGGCTGGCGGCCGGCGTGCCGATGGGCGCGAGCCATGGCATCGGCTACGTGCTGGGCGCGGTGTTCGACGTGCCGCACGGCCACACCTCGTGCATCATGCTGCCGTGGGTGATGCGCTGGAACAAGCCGGCCAATGCCGACAAGCAGGCCGCCGTCGCCGCCGCGATGGGCCATCCCGGCGAGGACGCCGGCGACGTGCTCGACCGGTTCATCGCCGGCCTCGGCATGCCGAGGACGCTCGGCGCGGTGAAGATCGGCAGCGAGCATTTCGAGCGCATCGCCAAGCAGGCCATGGGTACGCCCTGGGTGCCGCGCAATCCCCGCTCCATCCACGGGCCGGCCGAGGTCCGGGAGATCCTGAACCTCGCCGCCTGAGACGCGACAGAAGGACCGATCGATGACCACCAGCATCGTGCCCGCCAGCACGCCGTTCAATTACAACCTCGGCATCGACTACGAGACCTGGGAGAACGGGCGCACCGGCCGCAGCATCAGCGCCGACCTCGACCAGATCGGCCAGTACTTCAAGCTGGTGCGGACCTATCACGACGCCGCGGTCGGCGTGCCGCCGGGCAGCCCGCCGGTCATCGATCCGACGCAGGCGGCGGCGATCAGCTACATCGTCGGCCATCCCGGCATGCAGCTGGTGATGGGCACCAACAACAATGCGGTGGCCAACGGCGGTTTCGGCACGCCGTTCACGCCCGGCCTGATGACCAGCTCGAGCTACACCGACCAGTGGGTTCAGATGGTGATCACCGCCTTCGGCAGCGTGGCCAGCGTCCAGGCGTCGCTGGCGCTGATCCAGATCGGCAACGAGCTCGACGTCAACGGACCGCCGCCCGGCGATCCCGCATTCTCGAGCTACCAGGGCTGGATCAACTCGGCCTTCACCAACCTCAAGGCATCGCTGGCCAGCGCCGGGCTGGGCTCGATCCCGGTGTCGACGACGATCGCCAACTACCCGACTGCGGCTGCGGCCAACCCGATCGCCTTCAACACGACGCAGTACGTCATCAGCAACTGGAGCGCGGGCTGGAACGCCAACACGCCGATGGTGTTCTTCAACCAATACACGCAGAACAACGGGCAGTCGACCGACTACCAGTACGACATCGACTATTTCACCGGGGTCAGCGCCAGCCTCCCCGGCTCAGCCGAGGTGGGAATCGGCGAAACCGGCTACTCGACCTTCTACGGGCAGGCCAACCAGCAGAACGTCTACAGGCAGATCGTGGCCTGGCTCGACGGCCAGTACACGTCCAGCGGCAACATGACCGTGCCGCTGTTCCTGTTCGACGCGTTCGACCAGCCGGCCATCACGAACTGGGAAGGCCAGTACGGCATCTTCGCGCAGAACGCCACGTTCCAGCCGACCGGCCTGAAACAGGGCATCGCGCTGCCCGCATGGTCGGCGACCCCGATCGCCACGACGACGGGCGGCAGCACCAACGACGTGATGTACTCGGCCGTGCCCGATGCGAGCTTCCTGGCGAGCGGCGGGAACGACGTCGTCGTCGCCTCCGCCGGCTCCAACAACCGGCTGATCTTCTGGGATGTGGCGCAGAGCTTCGCGGTGTCGATCGCCGCAGGCCAGCAGGCGGTGACGGTGCACGACAACACCGGCAGCCACGGTACCGACAGCATCTTCAACATCCAGTTCCTGCAGTTCGCCAACCAGACGGTCGACCTCGCCGCGCTGGTCGAGGCCGCCAGCCTGCCGGCCGCCAGCTTCGCGCCGGTGATCCAGCTCTACGGCGCCTATCTCGACCGCGCCCCCGATGCGCTGGGCCTGCATTACTGGCTGGCCCGGTCCGGCGAGGGTATGAGCCTCTCGGACATCGCCAGAAGCTTCCACCTCTCGGCCGAGGCGGTCACCCTGCGGCCCGTGACTCCGGGCGCGAGCGCGCTGGTCACAGCCGCCTACGAGCACGCGCTCGGCCGCGCGCCCGACGGCGCCGGCCTCGCCTACTGGGCGGCGGAGGTGCAGAACGGCCGCCTGCCCGAGGATATGCTGCCGCTGGCCCTGGTGATGGGCGCGCTTGCCTCGGGCGGCAGCGCCGACGCGCGGTACATCGCCAACCATGTCGCGGCCGGCGCCCATTTCGCGCTCGAGCAAGGGCTCGGCAACGTCGCCCAGGCGCACGCGGTGGCCGCCCTCGTCGACAGCACGGCGGCGAGCGTCGACGCCGCCAACCAGCTGACCGATGCCTATGCCGCCGCCGCGGCGGCGGCCGACACCGCCGAGCTGGTGGTCAAGCTGGTGGGCATTGCCGGCCAGATCGACGTCTGACGCAGGGCGCGGCCGCTCAACCGCGCCGTTCAACCGTGTGCGGCGACATGATCGTCGCCGAGCTTGATGCCGAGCAGGACGCTGTTGACGGCCGAGCCGACATCTTGCAGCAGATCGGTCGCCGCCGCGATGTCCAGCGCGCCCGTCCAGACCATCCCGTGCTCCTGCTGGGCCCGCACGAATTTCAAGCTTACCGCTACCTTGCCCATCAGGGCGCCGATGTCGTCGCCGTCCGGCATTCCGAGGGCATAGATGGTGTTCGTGCTCAGGTCAGGCACCGACGACTGGCGCTGCGCGCCGCCCATGATGTCGACCAATACCGAGCCGACGAACGCGCCCGCCGCAATTCTATCGCGAACTTGCCCGGTCCAGTAGGCGAGCCCGCCGGCGTCGGCCGGTCGGTTGAAGAGGTTGTGATAGACCCCATCGAGAAAGCTGCCGATCTCGCCGTCGCTCGCCGTGCCGGGGTCGGCCAGAAAGGCGTGGAGCCCCTTTGCCTCCTCGCTGATCGCGAACGAGCTCGCGATGTTGGCAAGCAATGCCTTCGGGCCCTGGATCACCCCGCCGTGAAACTGATCGACCCAGAACGCAAACCCCGCGGCATCCGCGGCGCGCCCCATGAAGGCGACATACGTCGCCGCGATCTGCTCTTCCGCCGTGAGAGCCAGCAGGTCGATCGTCGTCCCGTGGCCTCGTGTCAGCGGCACCACGTGGATCGTCACCCGCGCCTCGCCGGCACCGTCCGGACCGGAAGCGCGGTAGGTGAACCGGTCGATCCCGGTGAAGCCGGGATCGGGCTCGTAGGTGAAACTGCCATCGGCCTGGAGCGCAATCGCGCCGTGAGCCGGGCCGGTCTCGAGCGCGACGGCGTCAGCGCCGATGTCGTTCCCCAGGACACCCTTTCGCGACGACGAGAAGGGGGACAAGACCAGTTTCCCGGTCGTGACGTAGGAATCGTTGTGCGCCGCGACGGGAAGCGGATCGTCGTTGCGAATGTAGTTCCACGAGACGCCCCACGTGGCCGTCACGCCGGCCGGCAGGTCCGCGAGCTGCACGAGGAAGCCTTCGTCGGTCTCCGATGTCGTATCGCCCGACGCCAGGACCGTGAATGTCTTGCGGGTCTCGCCCGGCTCGAACGTCACCGCGCCGTTCGGAAACGAGCCGCCTGCGAAGTCCTGAGCATCGGCGGAGTAGACACCCAGGAGCTTCCATTCCTCCGTCACCTTCCAGGAGATGGTGTGCGCCTGGGACGTGTCACCCGTTCGCAGCAGCTCGAACGCGAAGGCGGCCGTTCCTGCGTCGCCCTCGTCCTCGCCGTAGGACAGTCGACGCAGCTCGACCTGGGCGTCGTCGTTCAGGATCGTGGCGGACGCCCAATTCGGTCCCTCGATCACGCCGACCATGTCCGGGACCTGCACCGTGAACGATTCGTCGGCTTCGACCTCCGTATCGGCGGCGACCCGAACGGCGATCGTCTTGCTGGCCTCCCCGGGAGCGAACGTGAGGACGCCGCTCGGCAGTGTGCCGCCCGGGAGAAAGTCGAGAAAGCCTGCCCCGCTGCCAGGGGGCACCACCGTCCAAGGCAGGACATGCGTTCCGGAGAGGTCGCCCCGGCGCGTCACCTCGAACAGGATCTCTGCCCCCGCCCCGTCGATCGAGCCCTCGCGCACCGCCGGCACGAGCGCCGCGATCGCAATCCTGGTGTCGTCGTCGACGAGGGTGCCGTGCGCCGGCGTTCCAAAGTCCGTGCCGGACGTCGGATCGACGGCACTGACCGTGAAGCCCTCTGCGGGCTCGATGGCAAAGTCCCCGATTGTCCACAGGGTGACGGTCCTCGTGGTCTCGCCCGGCTCGAAAAGGACCGTTCCAGCTGCGGAGTCGAAGTCCGACGCGCTCACCGGGACCTCACCCGAGCCGTAGAGGCGCCAATGAACGAGCCGTGACTCCGCGATACCCGCGGAACGCGTGATCGTGCAGACGACGGGATTGCCGCCGAAGGAACCCTCGAGCGGCCGCGGCTCCAGGAGAGAGATCGTTACCGACAGATCGTCACTGTCAGGCGGAGAGACGGAGACGAGGACGCTGGTCATGGTCGACAGGCAGCGTCCAGGTCAGGCGCCGGCGACAGGCGTGCGCCCGCTCGAGCGACAAGACGACACGCCGGCCAGCCCGCTGCCTCCCATCAACCGGCGGTCAACCGTGCTGGGCCACATAGGCTTCTCCCTCCCTGATCCCCAGCAGGATGCTGTGCTCGGCGACGTAGACGTCATCCAGGAGATCGGTCGCCGCCGCGATGTCGGCTGGACCGTTCCACGCCATGCGATGCTCCTGCTGGGCGTGCACGAAGCCCAGGCTCACCGCCACCTTGGCCATGAGGGTTCCGAGGTCGTTGTTGCCGATCACGACGCTCAGGAAGTTGCCGTTCGAGACCAACCCGGACGGCTGGTGCTGAGCGCCGCTCATGATGTCGACCAGCACGCTGCCGACGAACGTGTTCGACGCCAGCGCCTGCCTGACCTGCCCGGTCCAGTAGGCGAGGCCCGCCTCGTCGGGCGCGCGATTGAAGAGGTTGTGATAGACACTGTCGAGAAAGACGCCGATGTCGCCGTCGCCCGCGCCATCCGGATCGGCCAGGAAGGCAAAGAGCCCTTTCGCCTCGTCGCTGATCGCGAACGAGCTCGCGATATTGCCGAGCAACACCTTCGCCCCCTGCACCGGCAGGCCGGCGTGGAACTCGTTCACCCAGAAGTCGAAGCCCGCCGAATCGGCGGCGCGCCCGGCAAAGGCGATGTAAGTCGCGGCAACCTGCTCCTCCGGCGTGAGAGCCAGCAGGTCCAGTGTCCTCGTCTGGCCATGAACCATCGGCGTGACGTGGATCGTCACCCGCCCAAGTCCGTGGCCGTCCGGCCCGACGGCGGTGTAGGTGAAGCTGTCAACCCCGCTGAAGCCGGCATCGGGCTTGTAGGTGAATGAACCATTGGATGTGAGTTCCAGCGCGCCGTGGCGTGGGCCGATGCCGAGCGCCACCGCCTCGGCACCGATGTCATTGGCCAGCACGCCCGGCGTGCTGCGCCAGAACTCCGCCACGACCCACGCCCCTTCGGTCGTGACATAGGCATCGTCGTGCGTCCTGACGGGCAACGGATCGTCGTTTCGGATTCCAGCGAACGATGTGGACGCGGGGCCGAGCGTGAGGCCAGGCGACGGGTCGAAGAGCGTGATCCAGTACGATTCGTCGGTCTCCGAGAGCGCGTCGCCGGCGATCGGGACAGAGACGGTCACGCGAGTCTCGCCTGGCGCGAACGTCACCGTGCCGCCCGGGAACACACCGCCCTCGAAGTCGGCGGCATCGGCCGAGTAGGCGAAGCTCGACGGGTAGACGGGGCCGGGCGGTGTCACCACCCACGAGATGCTGCGCGATTGCGACGCATCGCCCGTGAGCAGAACCTCGAAAGCGGCCGACGACGTGCCGGCGTCGCCTTCGGCCGTATAAATCTCGAGCCGGCGTATCTCCACCGTCGCGTCGTCGTCGACGATGGTTACCGAATCGCCCCACGGCAACGCCGATATGGCCACCTCGAACAGCTCGTCGCCCTCGAGCTCGGAGTCGGGCGCGATCGCCAGGGAAATCGTCTTGCTGACCTCTCCCGGAAGGAATGTGAGCAATCCTCGCGGCAATTCGCCACCGGCGAAGTCCTCGGCGTTGGCCGGGCGATATCCGACCTCCACTGCCGACCAAGTGACGACCTCGGTCCACGAAGTGTCACCGAACCGGACCACCTCGAACAGGGCGTACTCGACCTCGCCCGAGCCCTCCCTCACGATTGGCGTCCGGGCAGCAATGCCCAAGCCGTTGTCGTCGGCCAGGATGATGCCCTGACCGGGCGTGCCGAACGACTGGGACGTCCCCGTCGCAATGGCCGTTACAGTGAAGGTTTCGTCGGCCTCCAGATTGGTGTCGCCCAGGACACCAACGATGAACTCCTTGCTGGTCTCGCCGGGTGCGAAATGAACGTGCCCGTCGAGCCGGTAGAAGTCGTCATTGATGTGCCCGGAGAGCTTCACCCTCCAGAAAACGTCGCGTGCGACCGAGGTGTCGCCGACCAGGGTCATAGTGAAGGTGAAAGGCGTGAACGGGGTCACGCCGGAATCTCCCTCGGGCTTGACTGCATCGAGGGGCGTTATGACGACCGTGAAGTCGTCCGCGGCCGGCGGTGAGACGGCGTCGTTGTCGTTGGCCATGATCGACGTGCAGTTTCCGGGTAGACGCAGGGGACGTGCGCGCATACCCGCCCACGACGGCAACGCGGCAAACGTCGCTCCTCGCACGACATTGTGGCAGCATCAAGCTGCACGCGCCCTGAAGGTGGCTTCTACAACCGTCCCTTGCGCCTGGCCACCGCCTCGGCGAGCAGGCAGAGAATCTCCCACATCATCGTCACGCCCACGAGGGCGGTGTTGCCGCTCATGTCGAACGGCGGCGAGACCTCCACGACGTCGCCGCCGACCAGGTCGAGCCCGCGCAGGCCGCGCAGCAGGCGCTGGGCCTCGTGCGGCGTATAGCCGCCGATCTCGGGGGTGCCGGTGCCCGGGGCGTAGGCCGGATCGAGGCCGTCGACGTCGAAGCTGACGTAGGTCGGACCGCTGCCGACGACGCGACGCGCCTCGGCGATCACCTTCTCGACGCCGAGGTCGAAGTATTCCTCGATGGTGATGACGCGCATGCCCTGCTCGACCGCCCAGTCGTTGTCGTCGCGCTTGTAGAGCGAGCCGCGGATGCCGATCTGCACCGTCCGCTTCGGGTCGAGCAGGCCTTCCTCGACGGCGCGGCGGAACGGCGTGCCATGAGTGTACTTGTAGCCGCCGAAATAGGTGTCCCAGGTGTCGCTGTGGGCGTCGAAATGCACCATGCCGAGCGGCGCCTGTCCCGAGACGATGCCGCGCATGATCGGCAGGGTGATCAGGTGGTCGCCGCCGGCGGAGAGCGGCACGGTGCCGGCGGCATGGATCTTTCCGAAGAACTTCTCGATCCGGGCCAGCGAATCGTCGAGGCTCGCCGGGTTGACCGGCGCGTCGCCGAGATCGCCGCAGCGCGCCAGCTCGTAGGGCGCCACGCGCGTCACGTGATGGACGCGGCGCATCATGGTCGACAGGTCGCGCATCTGGCGCGGGCCGTGGCGGGCGCCCGGCCGGTTGGTGGTCCCGCCATCCCAGGGCACGCCGACGATGCCGATCTCGACCTCCGCCGGGTCGCGGAACAGCGGCAGGCGCATGAAGGTCGCGACATCGCCGAAGCGCGGCACCACCGTGCCGGCCACGGGCTGCGGGAAATCTGTCATGGTTTCAGGAGCGCTTTCCGGGCAACGACAAACTCCTCGACGGCAGCGACGAAGCGATCGGCCTCGGCCTCGCCGATCATGATGTTGAGAGCGACGAAGCCACGCCGGGCGATCCAGATGCCGGCCGCCAGCATGTCGAAGAAGAACAGCTCCTTGGCGTCCTGGTTGCTCGTCGCGATGTCGGCAGCGGTGCGAATCGGCCGCGTCGTGGCGTGCGCCGTCATCATCGAGCCGATGCCGGAGAACTGGAAGGCCACGCCCTCCCGCTTGCAGATCGCGTTCAGGCGCTCGCGGATGCGCTCGCCGCGCTCGTTCAACTCCTGCGCGACCGCCGGCGTGTAGACCTCGCCGTAGCCGGTTGCGCCGGCCGCCATGGTGAGCGCGTTGTTGTTGAAGGTTCCGGCGTGCGGCAGATGGTCCGGCTTGGTCGGGTCGAACAGCTCCATGATGTCGCGCCGGCCGCCGAAGGCGCCGAACGACATGCCGCCGCCGATATACTTGCCGAGCGTCGTCATGTCGGGGATGACGCCGGTCTTCTCCTGCAGGCCGCCCGGCGACAGGCGCGAGGTCATGACCTCGTCGAAGATCATGGTGATGCCGCGGGCCCTGGTCTCCTGGCGCACCATCTGCAGGAAGCCGAGATCGCCCGGCAGGCAGCCGTGGCTGCCCTGCATCGGCTCGAGCAGGACGGCGAACAGCTCCTCGCCATGCTTCGCCAGCAGCGCGCGCGTGCCCTCGACGTCGTTGTAGGGGGCGACGACGTATTCATACGGCATGTTCACCGGGCTGCCGCCACTCACGAAGTAGAGCACGCCGCCGTGGTAGCCACCGTGGAACACCATGACCTTGGTGGCGCCCTTGCGGCCGTTGCGCTGGGCAAAGACGCGGGCACCGGCCAGCGCCATCACGTTGCCTTCGGTGCCGGAGTTGGTGAAGCGCACCAGGTCGATCGACGGCATCCGGTCGGCGACCAGCTTGGCGAGCTTCGCCTCGTTGGCGTTGCGCCCGCCGTAGTTCCAGCCGTGGTCGAGGGCGCGGTCGATGGCGGCGCGGATCACCGGATGGGAATGGCCGTAGATGCCCGCCGTGTACTCGCCCAGCACGTCGATGTACTCGTGACCGTCGACATCCCACAGCCGGCAGCCCTCACCGCGCGCCACGGTGAGCGGGAACGGCGAATTATGCAGGGTCGTGCGCGTGTTGCCGCCGGGCATCGCCTCGCAGGACTCGTGATGGCGCGCGAGGCTCTTCTGGTTGCGCGCGGTGTAGGCCTGGCGCGCCTCGGCGAGCGCGGAGTGCAGGTCCGAATTGACCAGAGCTTGATCGGGCACGGTTCTCTCTCCTCTGTTCGAAGACAGTATCACACCACGTTCAGCTCCCGGATAGGCCGGCCTGCGGAAAGGCGCTCGTAGCCGAACGGCGTCAGGTCGAGCGTGCGATAGCTGCCATGCACGATCAGCTCGGCAACCGCGCGACCGACCGCGGGCGACTGCTGGATGCCGTGCCCCGAGAAGCCGGTGGCGAAGATCAGGGTCTCGACCTCGGGATGGCGGCCGACGATGCCGTTCTGGTCGAAGGTGTTGTACTCGTAGTATCCCGCCCAGGAATTCACCACCTTGGCGGCCTCGAAGGCAGGGACGCGGGCCGCCAGCACCGGCCATACCATCTCGTCCCATTCCTGGTGCTGGACCTCGAGCGGCGCACCGCCCGGGTCGTTGCCTTCAGCCGGCGTGGTGCCGCCGATGTAGAAGCGGCCCTCGGGCCGGAACCAGGTGCCCGACGGGTCGATCGTGAGCGGCGTCAACCCCGGCGGCTGGCGCACGTCGAACACGAACACGGAACGCCGCCGCGGCTCGACCGGCAGGGAGATGCCGGCCAGCGCGGCCACCGCCCCCGACCACGGGCCGGCCGCCAGCACGATCGTGCTGGCGGCGAGGCGCCCGCCATCACGCAACAGGACGGCGTCGGGCGCGAGGCCCACGACCTCGTCGGCCAGATACGTGACCCCTGCGTCGCGTGCCTTGCGGCGAAACGCCTGCATCAGCGCCGGGCCGTCGAACCAGCCCTCGTTGGCGACGCCGTGCGAGGCGAGCGTCACGCCATCGGTCGCGATCCAGGGAAAGCGCCGCCGCAGCGCGCCCGCATCCAGAAGCTCGACGGCGCAGCCCTCGCCCTTCTGGACCACATGATTGGCGCGCAGCACGGCTTCGCCTGCCGGGCTGCCGAGAAACAGGTAGCCAGGCTCCTTCAGCCCGAGGTCGACGCCCAGCAGCTCAGGCGCCCGGCGCAAGACCGAGAGACCATGGCGCGACAGGTGGATGTTGAGTGGCGTCGAGAATTGCTGGCGGATCGAGCTCGCCGACAGCGCCGACGACGCCCGCGCGTAGGTCGGATCGCGCTCGATCACGACCACCTTGCCACCGAAGTTGGGATCCGTCGCCAGATGCCAGGCGGTCGACGAGCCCATCACGCCGCCACCGATGATCACGACCGGTAATGTTGAACTCAAGAGATCGTCCTCGGGGCTCGCATCTGGACGGACACGTCTTAAGTCATCCCGAGGGACTCTGTCATCTGAGCAAGGCGCGGTTTACCGCGCCTTGCTCAGACGACAGGAATATTCGCGGTGGCGACCTCGTCCATCGTCAAAAAAAATGGCTGTCGAAACGTCACAGGCCCTCAGGATCACATGAGGGCGAGCGCGACGCCTGCGAAGATGCGTCAGGTTCACCGCATTGCGGGCGCGCTCCGCAGCAGCTCGGCCAGCGGTTCCTTGTAGAACCTGGCCATGGCAGTGGTGCCGTGGCCACGCGTGTCGGCGCTGGCGGGGATCAGCAGCAGGCGGCCGTTCGCTACCTGCTTCATCGCCGCCTCCATCAGGCCGGTCTCGGGCGGGTTGCGCTCGTCGTCGGCGGCGTTGATGGCGAGCAGGCGCGCCTTGATGCGCGCGAGGCCGGGCGAGGGATCGTAGTCGCCCGACGATTCCCACTGATAGAGCGTGTCGTTGGCGTCGGCCCTGAAGGGCGCGGCGAGGCGCTGGTCCAGCAGCTTGTCGGCGGCCTCGCGGGTCGGCGCAGCCTTCTGCAAGGCGATGTTGCCGCCGTTGGTGCCGATGGCGAAGAACACCGACGCGACCTTGGCCGAGCGTGGCTGCGTCGTGTAATTGCCATCCTGCCATTCGGGGTCGTTGCGGATCGAATCGATGATCAGCCGCCGCATCATCCAGTTGCGGCTCGACATGGCGGTAGGCTGCGCCGCCATCGGGGCGAGCACATCCATGAAGTCGGGATACTTCACGCCCCACAGCCAGGTGTGCATGCCGCCCATCGAGTTGCCGATCACCAGCCGGACATGCGCGACGCCGAGGCCCTCGGTGAGCAGGCGATGCTGCGCGTCGACCATGTCGGCGTAGTTGTATCGCGGGAACCTGGCCTTGAGACCATCCGATGGTTTGGATGACCTGCCGTGGCCGATGCCGTCGGGGATGATGATGAAGTACTTCGTGGCATCGAGCGGCTGGCCTGGACCGAACAGCTCGCCGGCGAAGACCGGCGTCAGCATGCTCGCCGCCGAGCCGGTCGTGCCGTGCAGCACCAGCACGGGCTGGCCGGTGCGCTCGCCCACCGTCGTGTAGGCGAGCCGCAGCTCGGGCATGACCTCACCGGTGTGGAACCTGAAGTCGCGCGCGACCCATTCGCCGCTGCGCGGCGCCGGATAGTCGGCGGCGGATGCAGCGAACGGTGCCGCGAGCAGCGCCAGCACGAACGCGAGGACGATTGGCAGCCTGATGTTCATGGTTTCCCACCCTGTCTTGCTTTCACATCGTGTTCATCATCCCGGTACCCTCACCCAGCCCTCCATCAAACGTCGGGCAGAGCGGCTCATCATGACTTTTGCGACCCGCCAGTGCTCGCCGACGCGGCACACCTCGGCGCCGACCTTGAGCGTCCCGGAAGGATGCCCGAAACGCACACGGCCGTCCGCGCCGGCCGGGGCGACGCGATGCACGATCGTGCCCGGGATCGCCGCCGCCGCGGCGATGGCGACGGCGCCGGTTCCGGTCATGGCGTGGTGCAGCACGCCCATCGAGAAGATGCGCGCCAGCAGATCGATCGAGTCGGCCGGCACCGCGCGGCCGTCCGAGGCAGTGTAGCCCGCGGGCCTGGCGACAAAGCAAAGCTTGGGCGTGTGCTGTCGGGTGGCCGTCGCCTCCTGCGGCGTCCGGGCATCGCCCATCATCACGGTGGCGACCGCGCGCACCGCCTCGGCGCGGGCGAGCAGCGCCTTGTCGCCGTTGACGTCGCCCTGCAGCTCGGTGCCCTGGAGCCCGAGGCTCGCGGCGTCGACGAACACGGTGGGATTGCCCGCCCTGATCAGGGTCGCCTCGACCTTGCCGACGCCCGGGACGTCGAGCACGTCGATGGGGTTGCCGGTCGGAAAGGTGGCACCGGTGCCGCCGACCCCGTCCTCACCGTCGTCAGCCGGATTGAGGAACTCGAGCTTCACCTCGGCCGCTGGAAAGGCCACGCCGTCGAGCTCGAAGTCGCCCATCTCCTGGACCTCGCCGCCGTGCATTGGCACGCGGGCGACGATCTTCCTGGCGATGTTGGCCTGCCAGATGCGCACGACGGCGTCGCCCTCGGCCGGGCCGTCGAGCAGGCCCATGCTCAGCGCGAACGGGCCGACGGCGGCGCTGAGATTGCCGCAGTTGCCAGACCAGTCGACCAGCGGCCGGTCGATCGCCACCTGGCCGAACAGGTAGTCGACGTCGCAATCCGGCCTCGTCGACCTCGCCAGGATGACGACTTTGCTGGTGCTCGAGGTGGCGCCCCCCATGCCGTCGGTCTGCTTGCCGTAGCGGTCGGGGCTGCCGATCACCCGCATCAGCAGCCGGTCGCGCTCCGCCGGGTCCATGGGAAGATCCTGGGCGAGGAAGAAGACCCCCTTGCTGGTGCCGCCGCGCATGTAAACGGCGGGAATCCGGAGCTGCTTCATCGGTGCCTCGACAGGATCATGTCAGTTTCGGCGAAGTATAACCCCGATCCTGGCCAATGGCTGGGGATGCGATAGATGCGGGTGTTGGTGGTCGAGGACAATGACGAGCTGGCCAGCCTGCTTGCCCGGGCGCTGGAGCGCGCGGGCCTCGACGTCGACAGCGCGCGCAGCGTCGCCGACGCCGAGGCCTCGCTCCGCGCCATGGGCTATGCCGCAGTGGTGCTCGATCTCGGCCTGCCCGACGCCGATGGCCTTGACCTGCTCGACCGGTTGCGGCGCCGTCGCGACACGACCCCGGTCCTCATCCTGACCGCGCGCAGCGGCATCGCGGACCGCGTGAAGGGCCTGGACAAGGGGGCCAGCGACTACCTGATCAAGCCGTTTGCCACCGAGGAGCTGATCGCCCGGCTGCAGGCGCTACTGCGCCGCGCCCCGGCAGCCGAGGGACATGTGCTGACGCTGGGAAACGTCGCGCTGGAGACCGCCGGCAGGCAGGCCAGCGTCGCCGGCAAGCCGGTGATGGTGCCGGCTCGCGAGGCCGACCTGCTGGAGGTCCTGATGAAGCGCAACGGCCGGCTGGTCTCGCACGAGGTCCTGCGCGGCCAGCTCTTCGGCGCCGCGCAAGGCGTGTCGGCCAACGCTATCGAGGTCTACATTCACCGGCTGCGCAGGCTGCTGGCCGATGCCGGAGCCAATGTCCAGATCCACACGATCCGCGGCGCCGGATACCTGATGAAGGCTGACACCGCCGACGCGGCATAGGGCCAGCGCCCCGGCTGGCCGCCGCCACCCGCAAACCCGGTGCGTCGGACGTGGCGGCTTCGCTCGTCCCGCCAGCCGTCGCCCGTCCATGTTGCCCCGGTACGCTTCCTTCGCGCAGGATGACGCCCTGTCCACGAAAGGAACCCGCACGATGCAGATCGGCGTCTTTTCCACGTTTATGTCGCCGCAAGCGACGCCTGGCATGATCCGCGATTTCGGCCGCCGCGCCGAGAACATGGGTCTGGAGTCCATCTGGATGGGCGAGCACGTGGCCCTGTTCGACAAGAACACCTACGGCTATCCCGGCTCGAAGGACGGCCGCATTCCGGTGCCCGAAGGCGGCGGCATGCTCGACGTCACGGCGACCTTCGGGTTCCTCGCCGCCGCCACCACCAAGGTGCGGCTCGGCACCGGCGTGGCGCTCGTGCCGCAGCGCAACCCGATCTACACCGCCAAGGAGATGTGCACGCTCGACTGGCTGAGCGACGGCCGCATCGATTTCGGCATCGGCGTCGGCTGGAACAAGGAGGAGGTCGAGTCGTGCGGCTACCGCTGGGAAGACCGCGGCAAGCGCTGCGACGAGTTCCTCGAGGTGATGCGCCGGCTGTGGACCGAGCCGGTCGTCGACTTCGCCGGCAAATGGGTGAAGTTCGAGACCATGCGGCTAGACCCCAAGCCGATCCAGAAGCCGCACGTGCCGATCATCGTCGGCGGCTACGCCGAGGCGGCCTTCCAGCGCGCCGTGAAGTTCGGCGCCGGCTGGTATGGCTTCAATCTCGACCCGGCCCGCACCAAGGACATGCTGGGCCGCCTCGATGCCGCCTTCGCCAAGGCCGGCCGCAAGCGCGCCACGGACTTCCAGATCATCGTCACGCCGCCGCTCGCGATGACCGCCGATGCAGTGCCCGCCTATGCCGATCTCGGCGTCGACCGCCTGCTGGTCAACCTGGGCAGCCAGCGCCCGGAACGCGTCGACACGAGGCTGGGCGAGATCGAGACGATGGTGAGGAAGGCGGCATAAGCCGCCTGTGTGAAAGGTACACAAATGTCCGCGTCGAAATCCGACATGTCCCTCGACGAGTTCCGCGCCTGGGCGGGCCGGGTCGGCATCGCGCTCACCGAGGAGGACATCGTCGAGCTGCACAAGGGCTATCTCGGGATGATGAAGCTGGCGGCCCGCATCCCGCAGGACTGGGCGTGGGAGGCGGAGGCGGCGCATGTGTTCGCGCCGCCGGGCGGAGGCCGGCGATGAGCGAGCTGGCGTTCCTCACCATCGCCGAGGCGAGCACAAGGCTGGCACGAGGGTCGCTGAAGGCGATCGATCTGGTCGAGGCGTGCCTCGCCCGGATCGCCCGGCACGACGGCAGGCTCAACGCATTCGTGACGCTGACGCCGGACGACGCGCGGGCGGCCGCGCGACAGGCCGACCGCGAGATCGGGCGCGGGCATCGCCGGGGGGCGCTGCATGGCATCCCCGTGGGCATCAAGGACATCTACGAGACGGCGGGTGTGCGCACGGCCGGGCAGTCGCATCTCAAGGTCGACCACGTGCCCACCGTCGACGCCGAGACCGTGGCGCGCCTGCGCGCGGCCGGCGCAGTGATCATGGGCAAGCTCGCGACGCACGAGTTCGCCACCGGCGCGGCGACGCCCGACCAGCCGTTTCCGCCGGCGCGCAATCCGTGGCTGCCGGACCGCCAGCCGGGCGGCTCGTCGAGCGGCTCGGGCACGGCCGTCGCCGCCGGCTTCTGCGCCGGCGCGATGGGGTCGGACACCAGTGGCTCGATCCGCAACCCGGCCGGCTGGTGCGCCATCTCGGGCCTCAAGCCGACCTACGGGCTGGTGAGCCGGCGCGGCGTGTTCCCGCTCGCGCCGAGCTTCGACACGGTGGGGCCGATGGCGTGGACCGCCGAGGACTGCGCCCTGATGCTCGACGTGCTGGCCGGCCACGATCCGCTCGATCCGGCCTCGGCGCGGACCGAACCCGTCGCCTACAGCGAGCGCCTGGCGCAGCCGATCGCCGGCACGCGCATCGGCCTCGTCAAGCACTGGTATGCGCACGACAACGGCGCCAGCGCCGACGTGGTGCAGGGCATCGACGAGGCGGCGCGAGTGCTGCGCGGGCTGGGCTGCGTGGTCGAGGAGATCACCCTGCCCGACCTGCTCGACTACCAGGCGTGCGCCCGCTTCATCATCTCGCCGGAAACCCATTCGATCTATCGCCGCGACGTCGATCGCGAGCCGCTGAAGTTCGGCTACACGACGCGACGGCGGGTGCAGATCGGCGCCTTCATCACCTCCGAGCAGTACGTCAACGCCACGCGCTTCCGGCGCAAGCTGATGCTCGACACGGAGACGGCGATGCAGGGCTACGACCTCGTCATGACGGCCAATCATTGGGGACCGCCGGAAGGCTTCGACAATCCGCCGATGTTCCTGTTCTACGGCAAGCCGTCGCTGCCCAACCCGTTCAACGTCACCGGCCAGCCCGCCCTCACCGTGTGCTGCGGCTTCGGCGCCGACGGCTCGGCGCTCGCCTTCCAGCTCGCCGGACGCGCATTCGACGATGCGACGGTGCTCAGGGTCGGCGCCGCCTACGAGCGCGCGACGCCGTGGCGCGACAGACGGCCAGGGCTCTGACGGCAGCCGATCAGAGACATAACCCGGAGCGCGTCACTCCGAGGCTTTCCTCCCCAGCTTCGCTCCAGCGAAGCTGGGGGAGGAAAGCCGAAAAGTCGGCGCCCTCAAGATGGCGTGCCCCCTGCCATGAGTCCCGACTTTCGGTCGATCCTCAGCGCCTCCGCCACGCCTGTAGCCGCCCGAGCAGGTAGCGGTCGGCGAGAAGGTGCAGGGCCTTCACGGCGGCCGAGGTGATCACGATCACGATGCAGAGCGCCGCCGCCGCCGCCGTCGCACCCGTCTCCTCGATGTTCACCGCGGCCACCGAAGCGAGCTTGGTGTCGGGAGCGTAGAGGAAGATCACCGACGACACCGTGGTCATGGCGTTGACGAACAGGTAGATCGCGATGTCGAGGATGGCGGGCAGGCAGATCGGCGCGGTGACGCGGCCGAAGGTGCGCCAGATCGGCACCTTGAGCGAGGCCGAGACCGATTCGAACTCGGGGTCGATCTGCTTCAGCGCCGTCGTCGCCGTGAGATGGCCCACCGTGTAGAAATGGGCCACGCAATTGATCGCCAGGATGCCCATGGTGGCGTATAGGAAGTTCAGCGGGTTGCCGGGCGCGTTGAAGAAGAAGATGTAGCCCAGCCCCAGCACCAGGCCGGGCACCGCCATGGGCAGGAAGGCCAGGAACTGGACGATGCCGCGCATGATGAAGAAGTCGCGCGTGCGCTCGTTCAGCCAGGCGCCGACGAACATCAGCGCAGTCCCGCCGATGGCCGCGAACGCCGCCATCTCCAGCGAGTTGAAGTACGACATCCACCCGTTGGCGTCGAAATTGGAGAACTCGTAATTGTCGAGCGTCAGGCTGAGATTGTAGGGCCAGTACTTGATCAGAGAGCCCCACGCCGCCATGAAGAGGATCGTCAGGATGCCGATGGCAATGACGGTGCAGTAGGCGGTGAAGAAGAGATCGCGGCCGAACCTGGGTCGCGGGATCAGCGGCACGGCGCGCGCGGTCAGCAGGGCAACCTGCTTGCGCTGGACCACGCGGTCGACCACGAATGCCAGCGCCGCGGGCGCCAGCAGCACCATGCCGACCACGGCGCCCATCGAGAAGTTTTGCTGGCCGATCACCTGCTTGTAGACGTCGGTCGCCAGCACGTTGAAGTTGCCGCCGATCACCTTGGCGATGCCGAAATCGGTGATCACCAGCGTGAACACCACCAGCGCCGCGCTGATCAGGCCGTACTTGGCGCCCGGCAGGGTGACCGTGAAGAACACCCGGAGCTTGGAGGCGCCCAACACGTCGGCGGCCTCGTACAGGCGGGCATCGGCGGTGGCGAGCGCCGTCACCAGGATCAGGGTGGCGTGCGGGAAGCAGTAGAAGACCTGTGCGATCAGGATGCCGTCGAAGCCGTAGATCGGCCCTCCCAGCACACCCTTGAAGAAGCCCTGGTTGCCGAACAGGTAGACCAGCGCCAGACCGGGCAGCAGCGAGGGTGCGAAGATCGGGATCAGCGAGATACCCTGGAACAGCCAGCGCAGCGGCAGCACCGCGCGGGTCAGGGCGTAGGCATAAATGAAGGCGAGCGGCACCACGATCACGGTGGTGGCCGTGGCGACGTGCAGCGAGTTCAGCGCCGAATCGAATAGCGCCGGCGTCGAGAAGTAGGCGACGTAGTTGGCCAGCCCGACGAAATTTCCGTCCCTGTCCTCGAACCCCTTGGCGAGCAGCGACCACAGCGGCAGGCCCACGATGAGCAGGAGAACCGCGGCCACTGCCACGACGCCGGCGCGCATCAGCATGTCGTCGCGCGACAGCATCACGCGCGATCTCGGGCGCGCGGCGGGCGCAGAGACGGCCAGGGTCACGCCGCGAACACCCGCAGGCGGTCGGGCGGCAGGGCGATGTCGAGCCGGGTGCCGCGCTCGACGCCGAGGTCGCGGATCAGGTTGCTGGAGAAATCGGCCACGAGGCTCACCTCGCTCGCCGCGTGCACCGCAAGGGTGGCACGGCAGAACGAGCCGACGAAGTCGAGCTCCCCGACCTCGACGGCGACACGGTTGGGCGCGTCGGCCGGCAGGTCGCGCACGCGCGCGTCCTCCGGCCGGATGCAGAGTCGCACGGACGTACCCGGTGCCAGGCCCTCCTCCACCGGGCAGGCGAACTCGTATCCGTCGACCTTCACCCTGCCGGGCGCCGCCAGCGTTCCGGCGAGGAAGTTCATCGAGCCCACGAAATCGGCCACGAAGGCGGTCGCAGGCCTGCGGTAGATTTCCTGGGGCGCGCCGACCTGCTCGAGGCAACCGGCATTCATCACCACGATCCGGTCGGCCATGGTGAGCGCCTCCTCCTGGTCGTGCGTCACCATGATGGTCGTGACGCCGAGCGTGCGCTGCAGCGCCTTGATCTCGTGGCGCAGCCGCAGGCGCACGCGCGCGTCGAGGGCGGAAAGCGGCTCGTCGAGCAGCAGGAGGCCGGGCGAGGTCGCGAGCGCGCGGGCGAGCGCGACGCGCTGCTGCTGGCCGCCGGAAAGCTGCGCCGGGTACTTGGACGTCGAATCCGGCAGCCCGACCAGGGCCAGGAGCTCGTCCACCCGCCTGGAGATCGCCGCCCTCGCCATGCGCCGGCTCACCAGCCCGTAGCCGACATTGTCGCCGACCGTGAGGTTGGGGAACAGCGCATAGGACTGGAAGACGATGCCGAAGTCGCGCTGCGCCGGCGGCAGGGCCGAGATGTCGCGCCCCTTCTGGCGGATCGTGCCCGAGCTCTGCGGGTCGAGCCCGGCGATGGCGCGCAGGAGCGTGGTCTTGCCGCATCCGGACGGGCCGAGGAAGCAGACGAACTCGCCCTCGGCGACATCGAGCGAGATGTCGTTCAGCGCCGTGAAGTCGCAGTAGCGCTTGAAGAGATTGCGGACTTCGAGATAGGCCATCGTCGTCAACCCGAGGTCGGGTCCGGGCGCACGCTCGTCGTTCTCCTCCCCGGCGAGCCTGGGGAGGTGTCGCGGCAATCCGCGACAGAGGGATCATGAACCATGGGCCCCCTCATTTCTTGTGACTCATGACCCCTTCCGCCGCCTGGGCATTTTGGCCGCAAAGCGGTCAAAAGCCCTCAGACGGCGACACCTCCCCAGCTCCGCTGGGGAGGCACGCTCCAGGGCTGTCACTTGGCCTTCGGCGCGGACTTGCCGTCGTAACGCTTGGTCCACTCCGCCAGGATGCGGTCGCGGTTCTTGGCCATCCAGTCAACGTCGACCTTGGCCATCAGCTTCTCGCCGTCGGCCGGGTAGTTCTTGGGCATCGACTTGACCTCGGGGTCGGCGACGATGGCGTAGTACTTGCCGTAGAGCTCGTTGGCCTTGCGCGAGGCCGACCAGTCGGCGAGCTTCTTCGCCGCCTCGAGGTTCTTGGTGCCCTTGATGATGGAGGTCGCCTCCATCTCCCAGCCGAGGCCCTCCTTCGGCACGACGAGATCGATGGGCGCGCCCTTGGTCTTCTCCGACGCGCCGCGCATGTCGAAGCCGATCCCCATCAGGCGCTCGCCCTTGGCCGCCTGCACGCACGGCGCCGAGCCCGAGTGCAGGTACTGCGCCACGTTCTGGTGCAGGGCGTCCATGAACTTCCAGCCGGCCTCCTCGCCCATGATGGTGAGCCAGCCTGCGACGGTGAGATAGCCGGTGCCCGACGACGCCGGGTTGGGCATCACGATCGAATCCTTGTATTCCGGCTTGATCAGGTCGGCCCAGCTCGCGGGCTTGGCCTTCTTGCTCTTCTCGGCCTCGGCGGTGTTGAAGCACACCACCGCGAGATAGGCGTCCATGCCGACCCAGGTGTCCGGGGTCTTGCCGCTGCGGAAGATCGGCTTCAGCTTGTCGGCACCGGCCGGCGTGTAGGGCTCGATCATGCCCATGCTCGCCATCAGGCCGAGGCTTGAGGCCGCCAGGCCCCACACCACGTCGGCGCGCGGGTTGTCCTTCTCGGCGATCAGCTTGGCGGTCATGACGCCGGTCGAATCGCGCACCCAGCCGATCTCGATGGTGGGATTGTCGGCCTCGAAGGCCTTCTTGAACGGCTCGAGCTGCTCGTTCTCGATGGCCGTATAGACTGTGAGCTTGGTCTTCTGGGCCAGCGCCGCGCCGCCCGACAGCGCCACGGCCGCCAGGGCGGCACCACCCAGCATCGCGGCACGCCGCATGGTTGCAACTATCCTCATGTTCGATCCCCCTGCTTCGGTCACCCTTCGACCGTCATCGCTACACGCACACTATGATCGTTTCGTTGCAGCGATACACAAAACCTTAACATGGGGCTGGGGACCGGCAAGCGCGGCATGGTAGTTTGCCGGCAAAAGGAGACGAAAATGGATGGCACGCCGCTCACGGCGCGATCCCCCCTGACGCCGGAGCTGGCCCGACTGGTCGCCGGGCACCGGTCCGGCGGCCCCCTGGTGCGCGATTTCTACGTCTCGCCCGAGGTCTTCGCCGCCGACTTGGCACGGATTTTTCATCGGCACTGGGTTTTTGCCGGCTACGCCTTCCAGGTCGCCCGGCCGGGCGACTTCTTCACCTGGAAGCTGGGAACAGAGTCGATCATCGTCGTGCGCGACCGCGCCGGCGAGATCCGCGCCTTCCACAACGTCTGCCGCCACAGGGGCTCGATCGTCTGCAAGACCGAGCACGGCAACGCCCACCGTTTCGTCTGCCCCTATCACCGCTGGACCTACGAGCTCGACGGCCGCCTGGTGCTCGACACGCAGCGCGAGTTCGGCGTCGACCGCGCCACCCTCTCGCTGCGCCCGGTGGCGATCGAGAACGCCGGCGGACTGCTGTTCGTCTCGCTGGCCGAGTCGCCGCCCGATTTCTCGGCGGCGCTCGCCACCATCCGCCGCAAGATGAAGCCGCACGCCATCGAGCGCGCCAAGATTGCCCATCAGGTCGACTATGTCGTCAAGGCGAACTGGAAGATCGTGTTCGAGAACAATCGCGAATGCTATCACTGCCCGCCCAATCACAAGGAGTACAACACGGTCGCCTACGACGTGCAGCGCGACCTCGCCATGCTCGACCCGACGCAGCAGCCGGCGATGGACGCCATCGTGGCCCGCGCCAATGCCCGCTTCCGCGCGCTCGGGCTCGACGAAGGCGACGCCCTGTCGACCATGACAGGCGCTTCGTGGCGCTGCCATCGTACGCCGGTCATGGAAGGCTTCGTCACCCAGAGCCTCGACGGCAAGCCGCTGTCCTGCCTGATGGGCGACATTGAGGAATGGGATTCCGGCACGTTGCGAACGACCGTGTTCCCGAACTTCTGGCAGCACACAAATTGCGACTACGCGGCCGCGTCGCGCATCACGCCGATCGGCCCGGACGAGACGCATGTGCGCGGCTACTGGCTGGTCGACGAGAAGGCGGTCGAGGGCCGCGATTACACGATCGACCGCCTGCTGCCGATCTGGGACATCACCAACCGGCAGGACTGGACGATCTGCGAGGACCAGCAGCACGGGGTCGCCTCGCGCGCTTACGTGCCCGGCCCGTTCTCCCTGGTCCGCGAACGTAACGTCGCGCACTTCCTCGACTGGTATCTCGGCGAGCTCGGCGCGTGACCCTCCCGACGCAAGCCCGCATCGTCGTGATCGGCGGCGGTGCGGTAGGCTGCTCCATCGCCTATCACCTCGCCGGGCTCGGCCAGCGCGATGTCCTCGTGCTCGAGAAGAGCGGCCTGACGCACGGCTCGACCTGGCACGCCGCCGGCCTGGTCGGCCAGCTGCGCAGCAAGCGCAACCTGACCCGCCTGATGCAGTACAGCGCCCAGCTCTACGGCAGGCTGGAGGCCGAGACCGGCCAGGCGACCGAGTGGAAGCCGGTCGGCAGCCTGCGGCTCGCCTCCTCGCCCGAGCGCTGGAGCGAGCTCAAGCGCATGGCGACGACAGCGAGGAGCTTCGACTTCGAGCTGCATACGCTCTCGCCAAAGGAGGCGCAGGAGAGATTCCCGCTGATCGCGCCCGGCGGCATCGTGGGCGCGGTGTTCGTGCCGACCGACGGCTCGGTCGAGCCCTCCAGCCTGACTATGGCCTATGCCAAGGGCGCGCGCGCCGGCGGCGTGCGTATCCTCGAGAACGTGCTGGTCACCGGCTTCGAGGCGACCGGCCGGCGCATCGCCCGCGTGATCACCGACCAGGGTGCGATCGCCTGCGAGATCGTGGTCAACGCCGCCGGCATCTGGGCGCGCGACGTCGCGCGCATGGCGGGCGTCCAGGTGCCGGCCGGTGCCGTCGAGCATCAGTACCTGATCACCGAGAAGAGCGACGCCATCCCCAAGGGGCTGCCGACCCTGCGCGATCCCGACCGCATCTTCTACCTCAAGCCCGAGCCCGGCGCGCTGGCGATCGGCGGCTGGGAACAGGGCACGCCGCCCTTCGGCGCCAATGGCGTGCCGTTCGGCTTCGGCCGCGAGCTTCTGCAGCCCAACCAGGACCGCCTCGAGCAGTTCGTGCTACCGGCAGCCGAGCGCCTGCCGATCCTGAACGAGCTCGGCATCCGCACGGTGATCAACGGGCCGATCCCGATCTCGCCCGACGGCGAGCCGATCATGGGGCTGGCGCCGGAGCGCGACAATTTCTACGTCGCCTGCGGCTTCACCTCGGGCATCGCCGCCTCGGGCGGCGCCGGCAAGGCGATGGCGGAATGGATCGTCGAAGGCGAGCCCGGCCTCGACCTGTGGGCGTTCGACGTGCGCCGCTTCGGCAACCATCACATGAGCGCCCGCTATCTCGCCGAGCGCAGCGTCGACAGCTACTGGCGCTACTATCAGATCCACTACCCGATCGAGGAGCTGCAGTCCGCCCGCGGCGGCCGCCGCTCCCCGCTCTACCCGCTCCTCCAGGCCAGGAATGCCGTATTCGGCTCCCGCTTCGGCTGGGAGCGGCCGAACTGGTTCGCCCCGGCGGGCAGCGAGGCGGTAGACCGCCCCTCCTTCGAGAGCCGGCCCAACTGGTTCTCCGCCGTCGGCAACGAATGCCGCGCCGCCCGCGAGCGCGCCGTGCTGATCGACCAGAGCTCGTTCTCGAAGTACGAGATCGCCGGCTCTGGCGCGCTGGCCGCCCTGCAACGCCTCGCCGCCAACGACCTCGACAAGCCGCCGGGCACCCTCGTCTACACCCAGCTGTGCAACGAGCGCGGCGGCATCGAGGCCGACCTCACCTTCGCCCGCCTCGACGAGAGCCGCTTCTACATGGTCACCGGCAGCGCCTTCGGCGTGCGCGACATGGGCTGGATCAGACAGCACCTGCCGGCCGACGGCTCGGTGACAGTGCAGGAGCTGACCTCGGCCCGCGCCACCATCAATCTCGCCGGCCCTCGGGCCCGCGACATCCTGGCGAAAGTCGCCGACGGCGATGTCGGCAACGAGGCCTTTCCCTACATGAGCGCGCACGAGGTGCGCATCGGCTACGCGCCGGTGCTGGCGCTGCGCGTCACGTACGTGGGCGAGCTGGGCTACGAGCTCCACCTGCCGACCGAGTACGCCGCGCACGTCTACGAGCTTCTGTGGGCCGCCGGCCAGGAATTCGGCATCGCCAATGCCGGCTACCGCGCCATCGAATCGCTGCGCCTGGAGAAGCGCTACCTCTACTGGGGCGCCGACATCACGCCTGACTACACGCCCTGGGAGGCCGGCCTGGGCTTCGCCGTGGCCCTGAAGAAGAACACCGACTTCATCGGTCGCGACGCGCTCGAGAAGGCGCGCGCCCTCGGCCCGCGCCGCCGCCTGATCACGTTGCTGGTCGATGCCGAGATCCAGCTCTACGGCGGCGAAGCCATCCGCCGCGACGGCAGGGTGCTGGGCGTCACCTCGTCGGGCGGCTGGGGTCACACGATCGGCAAGGCGATCGCCTTCGGCTACGTCCCCGCCGAAGAGGCCGGCCACGCCGACTACGAGGTCGAGGCCTTCACCCGCCGCCATGCCGCCCGCCGGATCCCGGGCGCCGCCGTCGATCCGGAGCGACGGAAGATCCTGGCCTGATCTCACCGCCGGGAGCGCGCCATCTCCGATGGCGCGCTTCTTCTCGATGACAATTCCCATGAGCGCCACCGAGTGGCGCTCTCTCGGCAAAGAAGCGAGATCTTCCGGCGAGGTCGGCGCCTGTGGGAGGCTAGGCCCGCTCTTTCCCCAACGTCTCCGCGACGGCGCTGAGCCAGCGGCGGACCACGCGTTCGTCGTCGTGGCCGGCAAGGGCGGCGATTCGGCCCTCGATTGCGTGAACGCGCGTGCGGCAGCGCTTGAGCAGGGCCCGGCCGCTCACCGTCACCGCGAGCTGCAGGATGCGGCCGTGCACGGCATGGGCCGACTTCTCGATGGCGCCCGCCTTCTCGAGGTTGCGCACGATGACGTTGATGGTTTGCGGCGTCAGGAAGGTGAGCCGTGCCAGGTTGGCGCCCGAGACGCCGGGATAGGCCGCGATCATGGTGAGCACGGCGAACTGGGGCGCCGTAATGTCTAGATCGGCCAAGGCCTTCTCCATCGCCGCGCGCACCGCGACGTTAGCCTGGCGCACCAGATAGCCGAGATGCCCCTCCGGCCCGCGCTTGCCCTCGCCCGGCCGCGGGATGGCGGCCACCGTCTTGCGACCCATATCAGCCTTCTTATAGAGGAGAGAGCACGAATGGACATCGCCGCGCAACGGGAACTCGCGCGCCTGCTGGCCGATCTGCGGCGCAGCGGACGTCAGCGGAGCGGGCTCGATTCACGCCTGGTGCCGCCCGACGCCGCGACTGCCTATCGCGTGGCCGCGCTGGTCGAGGAGGAGCTCGGCTGGCCGGTCATCGGCTGGAAGATCGCTGCTGCGAAGGAGGAGATGCAGAAGGCGCTGCGCACCGATGCACCGATCTACGGCCGCGTGTTCGCCCCGCTGATCAAGCAATCGCCGGTCACGTTCGAGCGCGCCCGGCTGGCAAGCCCGATCCCCGAGGTCGAGTACGAGGCGAAGCTCTCCGCCGACCTGCCGCCGCGGGAAAAGCCCTACACCGTCGAGGAGGTCGGCGAGGCGGTCGCCTCGCTGCATCCCGGCATCGAGATGGCGGAGTGCCGGTTCATCCACGATTCGGCATTCCCTCCGCTGCCCGCCATCCTGGCCGACGGCGCCGGCTCGGGCACGATCGTCTATGGGCCGGCGATCGAGGATTGGCGCAAGCGCGACATCGCGGGACAGCCCGTCACGCTCTCCTGCAACGGCACGGTGCGGCGGACCGGCACCGCGGCCGCGGCCCTCGACCATCCGCTCGTGCCCCTCACCTGGCTCGCCAACGAGCTTTCTCGCACCGGCATCGGCATGAAAGCCGGACAGATGATCAGCACCGGTACGCTGACCGGCATGCTGGCGCCCAGGGCCGGCGAGACCTTTGTCGCCGATTTCGGCCCGTTCGGCTCGGTGACGCTCAGCGTCACCTGACCGGGTTGGAGAACACCATCGCCTCGTCGCGCAGCGAGCCGAAGCGCAGGCCGAGGAGATCGAGCAGGTAGTTCTGGTGGAGCTTCCACGGTCGGCGCGAACCCTGCTTGGGCGCCTGCGCCAGCGCGCGCTGGATGTAGCCGGACGAGAAATCGACCCACGGCTCCGCCGCGAGCGTCGGGTCGGCGTTGCGGGGCGTGCACTGACGAAGGCCGTGGCGATCCATGTGGTTCAGCAGCCGGCAGACATACTCGCACACCAGGTCGGCCTTCAGCGTCCACGACGCGTTGGTGTAGCCGAACACGGACGCGAGATTGGGCACGTCGCTGTACATCATGCCCTTGTAGAGAAAGGTCCGTGCCGGATCGACGGCGCGGCCGTCGACCGCGAGCCTGACGCCGCCCAGCGGGATCAGCACCAGCCCGGTCGCCGTCACGATCAGGTCGGCCGCGAGATCCCTGCCCGACCTCAGCTTCAAGCCGGTCTCGGTGAAGGTCTCGATATGGTCGGTCACGATCGAGACCTTGCCGGCGCGGATGGCGTGGAAAAAATCGGCGTCGGGCACCAGGCAGAGCCGCTGGTCCCACGGCTTGTAGCGTGGCGTGAAGTGGGTGGCGATGTCGTGGTCGGGACCCAGCATCTGGCGCACGCCGCCCAGCAGCAGGCGCCTCAACTTGTCGGGCCGGCGCTTGCACAGCCGGTAGAAATACATGCCGAGCAGCACGTTCTTCCAGCGCGTCACCCCGTAGGCGACCCGGAGCGGCAGGAGGCGCCTGAGCCGGTTGGCGAGCGAGTCCTCGCTCGGCCGCGCCACCATGTAGGTGGGCGAGCGCTGCACCATGGTGACGTGGCTCGCCGTCTTTGCCATCGCCGGGACCAGTGTCACTGCCGTGGCGCCGCTGCCGATCACCACCACGCGCTTGCCGGCATGGTCGATGTCGTCAGTCCAGCTCTGCGGATGGACGATGCGCCCTTCGAAGCGGCCCATGCCGGCGAAGTCCGGCAGGTAGCCCGCCGCGTAGTCGTAGTAGCCGCTGCACATCCACAGGAAGCTGCAGGTGAGCCGGACGGGCTCGCGCGCCCCGCCCCTCTCCACGTCGACAGTCCAGCGCGCGTCGGGCGTCGACCACTGTGCAGCGACGACCCGATGGCCGTAGCGGATCTGCCGGTCGATGCCGCCGTCCCGCGCGACGTCTCGGATGTAGGACAGGATCGACGGGCCATCGGCGATCGCCTTCGCGTCCTTCCAGGGCCGGAAGCGATAGCCCAGCGTGTACATGTCCGAGTCCGAGCGCACGCCTGGATAGCGAAACAGATCCCAGGTGCCGCCGCTCGCCAGGCGCGCCTCGAGAATGGCGTAGCGCCTGCCCGGGCACTGCTTCTGCAGATGCCACGCCGCGCCGATGCCCGACAGGCCGGCGCCTACGATCAGCACGTCGAGGTGCGCGGGAGCTTCAGAGTCGGCGATACGCGTATCCATGGCCGGAGCTTCGTCGAGCGGCGCCGCGCCCGCAACCGCCGCGACCAGCTACTCGATCGCGGTGAAGTGCAGGCCCTGGATCGTATGGACCAGCTTGGTGAGCCGGTTGCGCTGCGACTGGTCGAGCGGCTGGTTGTCGGATTCCGACTGGAAGACGAGCTCGGCCTCCTCGAGCTGCTTCACCAGCTTGAACGCCTCGCTCGCCTTCTCCTTGTCGGTCCCGGCCAGCAGGGGCATCAACCCCATGTAGAGCGAGCCGAGGCTGCGGTTCTGCAGCTCGGGCGACAGCGGGATGGTGCTCTTGAAGATACCGTCGAGCGCCGCCTTGGCGTCGCCCACGGTCTTGGCCCGCCGCAGCAGGAAGGTCATGTTGTCGAGCCGATGGTGTATCTCGAAGCGGTGCGTGCTGAGGGTCTGGCGGTTCTGCTGCCTGGCTTCGTGATCGTGCTGGATCTGCTGGATGACGGCCGCGCCGCCGGTCAGCACCACCGACGACAGCAGCCACATGCCGACCGAGCTGTTGAGAAACTCGAACAGCTTGTGGCCCATGCCGTGATGCTCTTCCGGCGCCGCAGGGGCGGGCGCCGCCGCCGCGGCCTCGGCCTCCAGGGACTTGCGGATCGTCTGGCGATAATGCTCCTCGGCGGCAATGCGCTTGAGTTCGTCCTCCGTCAGCATCGCTGCCCTCTACTCCTTCATGAAGGCGTTGAGGTCGGGAGTCGCGATGGACCGGTCGAGATAACCGAAGGTGCCCTTCTCCTTCACCTCCTTCGCCGCGTCCAGGAGACCCGTCATCGCCGCCCGGTAGAGCGACGTAGCGAGGCTGATCCGCTTGACGCCGGCCGCCTCGAGATCGGCCTTGGTGAACGACCGGCCCTTGATGCCGACCATGAAGTTGAACGGCTTGCCGAGCGCGCCGCAGACCTTCCTCACCGCGTCGAGGTCTGGCAGGCCGGGCGCCATGAGCACGTCGGCGCCGGCCGACTCGAAGGATTTCAGGCGCCTGATCACGTCGTCGAGGTCGGGCTTGCCGCGCAGGAACCCTTCGGCGCGGGCGGTCAGCACGAACGGAAAGTCGAGCGCGCGCGCCGCCTTCGCCGCGGCGGCAACGCGGGCGGTTGCGGTCTCGATGTCGTAAAGCGGCGCATCGCGGTTGCCGCTCGCATCCTCGATCGAGCCGCCGACCAGGCCGACGCCGGCGGCCTGGCGGATGGTCTCGGCGGCCGCGTCCGGGCCATCTCCGAAGCCCTTCTCCAGATCGGCGGCAACCGGCAGGTCGCACGCCTCGACGATCAGCCTGGCGTTAGCCAGCGCCTCCTCGCGCGTCACCTTGCCGTCGCGCTTGCCGAGCACGCCCGCCTTGGCGCCGCTCGACGTCGCCAGCGCCTCGAAGCCGAGGCCTGCCAGCATGCGCGCCGACCCGGCGTCCCACGGGTTGGCAATCACGAAGGCACCAGGCGCCTCGTGCAGGGCGCGAAACTTCTTGGCCTTCTCGGCCTGGCTGACGCTCATGGATTTCCTCCGTTTGCCCGCACACCACGCCTCCCGGGGCGGCGCGGCCGCAGTGTGTCGAAATCGAGGCCCCCGACGCAACGAGGAATATCGCTGTGCCGACAAGGATGTCGCTCCCGCGCCGGTCCGGCGCTATCGTGACGGCCGTCAAACACCCCTCTGCAGCAATGGAAAGCCGGCACACCGAACGCAAGCTCACCGCCATCCTGGCGGCCGACGTGGTGGGATACAGCCGCCTGATGAGCCGCGACGAGGAAGGCACGCTGCGCCATCTGAGGTCGCACCTCGGAGAGCTGATCGAGCCGCACATCGCGGCGCACCGCGGCCGCATCGTCAAGCGTACCGGCGACGGGCTGCTGGTCGACTTCTCCAGCGCCATCGAGGCGGTGCGGTGCGCGCTAGCCGTGCAGGTCGGCATGGCCGATCGCAATCGCGCGATCCCCGACGACAGCCGGATAGAGTTCCGGATCGGCATCAATCTCGGCGACGTCATCATCGAAGGCGACGACATCCTGGGCGACGGCGTGAACATCGCCGCGCGCCTCGAGGCGATGGCCGAGCCCGGCGGCATCTTCGTCTCGCGCGCGATCCGCGATTCGATCCGCGACAAGCTCGACGTCGCCCTGGAGGATCTGGGCGAGAGGCCGGTCAAGAACATCCCGCGCCCGGTGCGCGTCTTTCGCGTCGTCCGGGCCGGCGGAGCGCACCCGGCGACGCCTCCACCCGCCGTGCCCGACAAGCCCTCCATCGCCGTGCTGCCCTTCGCCAACATGAGCGGCGATGCCGAGCAGGAATTCTTCAGCGATGGCATCTCGGAGGACCTGATCACCGACCTGTCGAAGGTCTCCGCCCTGTTCGTGATCGCTCGCAACTCGTCCTTCACCTTCAAGGGCAAGGCCGTGAAGGTGCAGGAGATCGGTCGCGAGCTCGGCGTGCGGTTCATCCTCGAAGGCAGCATCCGCAAGGCCGGCAACCGTGTGCGCATCACCGCCCAGCTGGTCGACGCGACGACCGGCGGCCACCTGTGGGCCGACCGCTTCGATCGCGACCTGACGGACATCTTCGCCACCCAGGACGAGGTCGTTCAAAGGATCGTCAGCGCCCTGGCCGTCACGCTCGGCCCGCGGGAAACCCGGGGCCCGCGCCGCGGGACCCGCAACGTCGAGGCTTACGAGTGCTGGCTGCGCGCCCGCGAGGCCCTGGGCAGAGGTACCCGCGACTCGGTGGCGCGCGCCAAGCTGATGCACCGCCGCGCGATCGAGCTCGACCCCGGCTTCGCCGCTCCATATGCCGGCCTCGCCTTCGCGTTGGTCGCCGACTTTGTGAACGCCTGGTCGGTCGACGGTGCGGCGACGCTGGCCGAAGCGGAGAGCGTCGCCCGGCACGCCCTCGCCCTCGACGATGGCGAGCCGGTCGCGCATGTAGCGCTCGGCAACGTCCTGGTCTGGCGCCGCCGCCTCGACGACGCCCTGCTGGCCATCGGGCGCTGCCTCTCGCTCGACCAGAATTACGCCCAGGGTCACGCCATGTTGGGCTTGGCGCTCGTCTACGCCGGCCGTGCCGGCGAGGCACTCGAGTCGTTCGCCAAGGCGCGGCGACTGGATCCGCTGCATCCCGACATCGTCCTGCATTTCGTCGCACAGGCACATTTCAGCCTCGGGCATTACGATGCTGCCGCTGGCCTGCTGGCCGATCGCATCGCCCGCAATCCCCGGACCGACGCGAGCCGCATGTTGCTCGCGGCCTGCCTCGGCCATCTCGATCGCCTCGAGGAGGCGCGCGCGACGTGGGCGGAGCTGCTCGAGATCAACCCCGCTTTCGCGGTCGCCCAGCGCGCAGCGGTCCTGCCCTACCGGAACGACGACGACTTCCGGCGTGTCGTCCAGGGCCTCGCGAAAGCAGGGCTCGGTTGACGGCAGACCTCGCCAAGGCAGGACCAACGCCATCGTCGTCTCAGGCGCAGGCGTGCGTCGCCTGCGTCCCGCCCGGTGACATCCGGTCGGGCCGGATTCACCATCGGCCCGCTCAGCTCGGCTTGATGTTGCCTTTCACGATCACGTCGGCCCAGCGCTTCATCTCGCTCGGCATCTTCGCCTGCACGTCGGCCTGCGGGCCGCCTGCGATCACGATGCCGAGCTTAAGCATGCGCTCGCGAAGCTCGGCCTCGGCGATCACCTCGTTGCCGACCTGGTTCAGCCGGGCGACGATGTCCGGGGACACGGCCCGGGGCGCGAACAGCGTGTAGTTCGTCGCCGATTCGAAGCCCGGCAGGCCGGCTTCCGCCATGGTCGGCACGTTGGGCAGCAGCGGCGAGCGCGTCCTGCTGGTGACGGCGAGGCAGCGCACCTTGCCGGAGGCGATGTGCGGCAGGTGGGCCAGCACGTTGTCGATCGAGACCTGGACGCGGCCCTCGTAGAGGTCGGCCTGGAAGAAGCTGGTGCCCTTGTAGGGCACGTGCGTCATCTCGGCGCCGGTCATCTGCTTCAGCATCTCGTAGTTGAGATGAATCAGGCCGCCGAAGCCCGACGAAGCATAGGAAAGCTGGCCGGGCTTCGACTTGGCGAGCGCGACCAGCTCCTGGACGGTGGTCGCGGGCAGGCTCGGGGTCACCAGCATCGCGATGGTGCCATTGCCGATCTCGAGGATCGGCATGAAATCCTTCGCCATGTCGAAGCTGAGATTCTGATGGAAGTACGGCGCGATCGAGTAGTCGACCATGCTGCCGATCATCAGCGTGTGGCCGTCCGGCGCGCTACGGGCCAGGGCGGCCCCGCCGATCGTGCCTCCGGCACCCGGCTGGTTGTCGACCACCATGGGCTGGCCGATCTTGGCCGACACCTTCTCGGAGAAGGCGCGCGACACCGTGTCGACGCCACCGCCCGGCGGATAGGGCGCGATCATGCGGATCTGCTTCGCCGGCCAAGCCTGCGCGCCGGCCGTGGCGGGTAGCGCGAGCGTAAATGCCGATGCCGCCATCAGCCGGCGGCGCGAGAGTGTTGACAGGCTCATGAGGTTTCCTCGGTTTCAGACCTTGTCTCCTACGAACGACAAGGCGGTTTGTCACGACATCGCAGCCGCTCGGTGGCCCTCGGCCCTACAAAAAAGCGCGAGGCGGCACGGATGGCCTTGCCACCTTGGGTGATTGGACGCGCTATGCGTTCATCGCCGCCTCGTTGCCCCCGGGGCGTCGGCGGCTGGGAGACGGCGGCACCGATCTCGACCGGAAATTCCCGGGGCTGCCGCTCGCACCGTGACGGAGGGCGTGGCTGTGACGTCGATGCTCGAATGGCCCTTGCGGCTGATCTTTGGGGTGGCGCGCCCCGACCGATGGCGTGACGCATTCAGGCTGGCGGTCTTCGCCGCCCTGCTGCTTCTCGCGGCCGCGCCGGCGATGGCGCAGACGCCGGATGTTTACGCCCTGCTGCGCCAGCCAGGCCATGCTGCATTCCTGCGCCATGCCGCCACGAGCGGCGCTTACGGCGACCCGCCCGGCTACCGCCTCGATGATTGCGCCACGCAGCGACTTCTGGTCGACGCCGGCCGCGCCCAGGCAAGCCGCACGCGCGAGGCGCTGGCCGCCAAAGGGGTCGCCTTCGATCGCGTGCTGACCAGCCCCTGGTGCCGCTGCAAGGAAACAGCGGCGCTCGTTACCGGCCGTGAGGCGGAGGTGATGGGGGCACTTGCGAACCTGGTCGGCCGCACCGAGCACCGCGACGCCCAGGTCACGGCGCTCAAGGCGTACCTTGCCGGCATCAAGGACGCGCGTGCCCTGTTCGTGACGCACGGCATCGTCATTTCGGCCCTGGTCGGCATCAATCCGGCCGAGGGCGAGATGGTGATCGTGCGGATCGGCACGGGTGGCGTCCCGACCGTCGTCGGGCGCCTGAAAGTGGAGTAGGACGCAACACTCGGCGCCTCGACGACCCGTCGGAGCGGGCCGAAGCGTGACAGAGAAGCAAGGTACCTTGCCTCCGGCGCCATGTGGCCGACGGGGAGGCGCGCAGTGATTCGATACCTGGACGCGCGAGACGCCGGCTCGGCGGACGCACAAGCCGAAGATCAATGCCAAGTGGCGGGCAACCGGCTGAGCCCACGCAGGGCAAAGCTCTGTCGCCAGGCCGGATTGTCCTTCTCGGGCAGCCTCAGATTGGGCAGGCGCTCGATCAGGGCAGCGAAGACCAGCTCTCCCTCGAGCCTCGCCAGCTGCGCGCCCAGGCAGTGATGGATGCCGCCGCCGAAGGACAGCGGGCGGATATCGGGCCGGCCGACGTCGAGCCGGTCTGGGTCGGGGTACTGGGCAGGATCGCGGTTGGCCGCGCCCAGCAGGGTGATCACGCTCTGCCCCGGCGGCACGGCAACGCCGCCGATCTCGACCTCCTCGCGGGTCACGCGCACCGACAGCTGCACCGAGGAATCGTAGCGCAGCAGTTCCTCGACGGCATTGGGAAGGAGCGAGGGATCGGCCTTCAGCCGCTCCCACTGGTCGGGATGGCGGTGCAGCGCCAGCAGGCCGTTGCAGATCAGGTTGACCGTCGTCTCGTGGCCGGCGGTGAACAGGAGGTTGATGTTGGATTGCAGCTCCTCGGGCGAGAGCCTGTCACCCGCCTCCTCGGCGCGCACCAGCTCGGTGGCGAGGTCGTCCCTGGGCTCGCGCCGGCGCAGCGCGCACAGCTGGTCGAAATAGTCCGCCATCATCCTGGTGTTGAGGTTGGCCGCATCGAGCTCGGCGCGCGACATCGGCACCGGCTCCAGGATCCTCGTGTTGACGGTCGAGCCCTCGAGGAAGGGCCCGCGCTGCTCCTCGGGTATGCCCAGCATGTCGCAGATCACGATCACCGGCAGGCGATGCGCCAAGTCGTGGATCACGTCCATCTCGCCCCGGTCGATCACGCGATCGATCTGCTGGGCGACCAGTGCCTCGATGCGCGGCCGCATGTCGGCAACGCGGCGCGCGGTGAAGGCCTTGCTCACCAGGCTGCGCAGGCGGGTATGGTCGGGCGGATCGAGGACCAGCATGGTGCGGCCCGCGCTGGCTATGGCCGGCTCCTTGAGGCAATCTTCGCTGCCAAAGCGCTGCACCATGTCGCCGGCGAAGTCCTTGCCGAACCGCTTGTCGCGCAGCACCGCATGGGCATCGGCATAGCGCGTGACCAGCCAGAAGCCCGGCGGCGCCTTGAACACCGGCGCGACCTGGCGCAGCAGCGCGTAGAAGGGATAGGGATCGGCGATGAAGGCCGGATCGAGCGGGTTGAAAGCCGGCAGCGCGGCGCTGGCGGCGAGCGGTGTGGCGTCGTTCATTAGCAGACGGTAAGGCGACGCGCGGGCGACCACCATCGCGCATGTGTTTCGTGCGTCACAGCTGTGTTTCGTGGGTAACGCGGCGGCGCGCCGTCTCTTCTCTCCGTCGAGCGGAAAGCCGCTTGCGACGGACGAACCGGCACTTCAGCCCGGTGTCCCGGCGGTCGGGCCTCGTGCGGCGCTCTCGACCTGTCGCTTGAGCGCGGCATTGTGGGCTTCGAAGCCTTTCGCCGTGTCGGCGAGCATCCCAGGGAAGGCTCCGGCCAGCAGGCCCGTGAAGCGCTCCTCGTGGCGCAGAAGGCAGCCTCCGCCGACCGGCTCGATGACGAAGGCATGCTCGCCGTCGAACAGGCCGGGGATCAGAACCCGCCCCAGCCAGCGCAGCTCACGCGCCGGCTCGGCTGCACGCACGGTCGGCTGGAAGGTCATCGGCTTGCGGCCCGGCGGCTGCACTGTCACGCGAAGCCTGGCGCCGACGCGCGCATCGCCCTCGATGCGGCGAATGAAGGGATTCCAGGCCGGATATGACGGGAAGTCCGTCAGCACCCGCCACACCGCAGCCGGCGGTCGCGCGATCTCCACGCTCGTCTCGATGTGGCGCATGGTTCACCTCATGCCCTACTCGAGCTTGAGGCCGATCTTGCGGATCAGAGCGCCCCAGCGTTCGGCCTCGGCGCGCCAGATGTCGCGGAAGGCCTCGGGCGAGATCGGCTCGGAAGCTACGGCACCCAGCTCCGACACGCGCTTGCGGTAGGCCGGCGACGCGATCACCGCATTGAGCTCGCGGTTGGCCTTGTCGACGATCGGGCGCGGCGTGCCCTTGGGCGCCAGCACGCCGTACCAGCCGGCGACGTCGAACCCGGCGAAGCCCTGCTCTGCCATGGTCGGCACCTCGGGCAGGCTGTCGAGCCGGGATGCCGTCGTCACCGCGAGCCCGCGGATCTTGCCGCCGGCGATGCCGGCGCGCGCCTCGCCGATCGGCGACACGAACACGTCCATCTCGCCGCTCGACAGGGCCAGGATGGTCTGGGGCACGCTGCGATAGGGGATCATCTCGGCCTTGCCGCCGATCGTCTGCAGGTAGAGCTCCCCCACCAGGTGAGCCAGGCTGCCCGGCGCGACATTGGCGAAAGTGACCTTGCCGGGATGGGAGCGGATGTAGTCGGCCAGCTCGGTCATCGAACGCACCGGCAGCGACTCGCGCACCAGGATGGCGAACGGCGCATAGGCCAGCATGGCGACCGGGTCGAAGTCGCGTTCGGTGTCGTAGAGTTGGGTCTCGAAGACGAACGGATTGGTGACCACGAGGCTCGCGATCATGAACAGGAGCGTGTAGCCGTCGGCCGGCGAGCGCGCGGCGATCTGCGCCGAGATGCCGCCCGTCGCGCCCGGCTTGCCGTCGATGTAGAAGCGTTGGCCCAGCCGGTCCGACAGCGCCTCGAAGACGATGCGGGCATGGGTGTCGGTGATGCCGCCGGTCGACGGCGACACGACCCGAACCGTCTTGGCCGGCCAGTCGTTCGATTGCGCGTGGACGATCGCGGGTAGCGCGAGCCCGGTCGAGGCAATGAGCCCCAGCGTGCGCCGGCGCGTTGGTCCAGCGCTATCGATGAGATCGCAGTTCGGATCGGGCATGATGGTTTCCTCCGATTGTTCTTGTCGACGTGCCTTCTTCGAGGAAGGCGATCACCAGCCGGGCGACGGCGGATGGATTCTGGATCGTGGCGACATGGCCGACGCCCGCGATGGTCTCGGCGCGTGCACCGCCGATCTCCCGGGCGAGCGACAGGGTGTGCGCCGGCGGAATCAGGCGATCGTCTGCCGCCGCCAGCACCAGGGTCGGGGCGGCGATCGAGCCGAGATCGACCGCGACCGGACGCGCCAGGATGCCGGCGCGCCTCTGCCGCTGCCCGGCCGTGCGGCTGCTGCCCGAGAAGATGCCGACCACCGCGGGATGGCGGGCGATGTGATCGTCGGGAAAGAAGTAGCGGGCGATCTCGCCGGCGCTGTCCGGCAGGCGGGCGCGCAGCGTACCGAGCGCCGCGAAGACCTCGGGGTTGATCGAGGCTGGCGACGTGCCGGCGCGAAAGATGCTCGACAGCACCAGCCGCTCGATGCGCCCGGGATGACGCACCGCCAGCACCTGGGCGATGATGCCGCCGAGCGACGTGCCGAAGACATGGGCACGCCGATGGCCAAGCGCCGCGATCAGCGCGGCCGCATCGTCGGCAAGCTCGCCGAGGCCATAGGCTGTCTCCGGATTGCGCGTGTCTCCGGAGTCGCGCTGATCGTAGGCAATCACCGTGAAGTGCGGCGCGAGCAACGCGGCGAAGGCGTCGAACATCGAATGATCGGCTTCGGCGCCGTGGATCAGGATCAGCGGCGGCCCGCTGCCCTGCTGCGCGAAGCCGATCGAGGTGCCGTTGGCATCGATCAAGGGCATGGCGTCACCTCTTCCCGATCGCGAATGCCTCTCCGGAGCAGGCCGAAGGGTCTCGCTCGCTTGCTTCACGAATCCGAGCGAGCGAGGCGCTCGCGGCCCGGGAGACCACGACCCGCGCTCAATGCAGCAACGTGCCGAGCGCGCCCGCGAGCTCGCGCGGCGGATCGGGCGGGATGTAGGGCATGCGCCAGGCGACGTGCCCATCGGGCCGCACCAGCACGGCGCCGCGCAGGCCCATGTGGATGCCGTCCGCGGGATGCGCGTTGGGAAGCTGCTTCAGCGCGAGCGGCAGGCCGAGACTGGCCGACACCGACCGCCCCGCCTCAAGCCAATCGTTGGCCATAGGGCCGGCGACCAGCGTGAGCTCATGGTCGAACCAGTCGAGGGTCGAATGCTTGCGGGCGGGATCGAGCCACAGATGCGGGAAGCGTCCGCCCGGCCGATCGCTCGGCGTGTAGACGCGCGTCAGGTGGCCGCCGCGCGGCGTGCCGTCGGGGATCACCGCACCCTCCTCGTAGGAGAACCCCAGCGCCTGGCCGATGCTGTGCAAATGGTTGTCGAGATCGTTGATCCAGAAGCGGATGTGATCGTCGTTGCCCGAGCGGATCGCCTGGTCCATGCGCAGGAAGCGGACGCGGTTGCCGAAGCTGAAGTCGGCGTTGGACTGCGCCACCGGCCGGCGCTCGCAGTCGTAGCTGTCCAGGAGCTTGTCGGACGCCCAGCCGCGCAGCACGTAGACCAGCTTCCAGGCGAGGTTGTGCGCATCCTGCACGCCCGAATTCAGGCCGAAGCCGCCAGTCGGCGGGAAACGGTGCGCGGAATCGCCGACCAGGAACACGCGACGGCTGCGGAACGAGCCCGCCACCTGCTTGCTCATCCGCCAGATCGAGCGATTGAGCAGCGTCACCTCGAGGTCGGGAACGCCGACATGGGCACGGATGATCTCGACCGTCTCGGCGTCGGTCCACGGTCGTGGCCGGTCGTCCTGGGTCTCGCCGATCTGGATGATGCTCAGCCAGCGGTCTCGGCCGTTGGTGTTGAGGATGCCGGCGCGCGGCACGCCGGGTGTCCTGGAATAGACTTGGTAGCCGGCCGCCTCGCGCGCCAGCGGGAAGCGCGAGAGGTCGGCGCGCCAGTATTCGTTCAGCAGCACCGCGAGCGCCGCCGGCCCCACCATGTCGATGCCCGCGGCGCGGCGCGTCTGGCTTCCGGCGCCGTCGCACGCCAGCAGGTACTTCGCATGCCAGCGCTCGCTCTCGCCGCTGTCGACCGAGCGAATCTCGGCCACGATGCCGTCCGCGGTTTCCTCGAAGCCCACGAACTCGGTCGAGAAGCGTACCTGCACCAGGTTCGAATGCTCGATGACCTTGTAGATTTCCTCCTCGACCGCATCCTGGGCGACCAGGCATTTCCAGGCCGGGGTCTGGCCGAGGTTGGGTTCCGGCCTCGAGCGCCCGATCTCGCGCCCGGCGATGCTCTCGACCTGGACGAACATGTCGGAATTGTCCTGCAGGCCGCGATCGCGGATCGCCTGCTCGATGCCCCACTGGCGGAAGATCTCCATGGTGCGCACCCAGCAGCCGCGCGACTTGGGATGATCGGTCGTGGTCGGGCTCTTCTCGACGATCACGGCATCGATGCCGAAGCGATCGAGCAGCAGCCCCATCGCCAGCCCGACCGGCCCGCCACCGACGATGAACACCGAGGTCCGGCGCGTCACATCCGCTGCATCACCCATCACGTCCTCCCGTAGTCCCTCCTCCCCCGTCATACGGGGAGGTGGCCCGCAGGGCCGGAGGGGGAAGGCCGCAAGCGAGCTTCATGAAATTCCGACGTCGGAATCCCGAGGACCTCGACTGAGGCACTCCCCCTCCGCCCCGTATGACGGGGCACCTCCCCCGCTGACGGGGAACTTGAGTCGAAGTCTCGCCGAATCGGTCTATCTCACAAGAATATGTTTGATATGGTTCCAATCTCGGATCGAGATGAGACCATGGACCTGCGTCAGCTCCGCTACTTCGTCGCCGTCGCCGAGCGCGGCGGATTCGGCGCCGCCGCCAGCGCGCTCAACGTGGCGCAGTCGGCGTTGAGCCGGCACATCAAGCTCCTGGAGCACGAGCTGGGCGGTGCGCTGCTGGAGCGTGGTGCGCGCGGCGTGTCGGTCACCGAGTCCGGCAGGGTCCTGCTCGACCGCGGGCGCTGGCTGCTCGGCGTGGTCGACGACGTTCGTGCCGAGGTCCGGCTGGAGAATCGCGAACCGGGCGGCACGGTGCGGCTCGGTGCACCCTCGAGCCTGGCCGACATCTTCTACACGCCGCTTGCCCGCCTCTTCGCCGAGCGCTTTCCGCGCGTGCAACTCGAGCTCAGCGAAGGCCTCACCGAGGAGATGACCGATCGCCTGCTGCGCGGCGACATCGACGTCGCGATCCTGTCCGGGCCGCGGCCCAACGATCATCTCTCCTACCAGACGCTGGTAATCGAGCAGGTCTTCCTCATCGGGCCGCCGGGTGACCCTTTGCTGAGCCGTGGGCCGCTGTCGCGTCCCGATCTCGCGCACCTGCCCGCGGCCGTGCTGCCGCTCAGCGCCGGCACGCGGGGCGCGTTCCCGCCCGACGTAAAGTCCACGCTGCGCGTCGAGAGCATGGCATCGATGAAGCAGATGGCGGCTGTCGGCCTGGGCTACGGGATGCTGCCCTACTCCGGCATCCACAAGGAGGTCGCCGAGGGCACGCTCGGGGCGGCGCACCTGCCGTGGCTGCGCGGCGACCGCGTGCTCGCCCTCTCACGCGGCCGCCCCGTGACGCGCGCCACGCGCGAGACCGTCATCGCCCTCGAGTCGATCTGCAAGACGCTGATCACTGACAGCAAGATCCTCGTCGCCCCGCCGCGGCGGCAGCGCTGAGGACAGGCGGACGAGGCCCGCGGCGCCTTGGCACTGCGCACTGTCATGGCAGATGCCCTGGTGAGCGGGAACGACTTGATGGACCGTATCGGCTATCGTCCGCAGGAGAGCCGAAACTTCGAGGGAGTCACGACGATGGCGGCAGAAACCCAGGCGGCACGCAGCGAAGGCGAGACCTATGCCCAGCGCCCGGCGCTGCGCGGCACGCGCCACATGGTGTCGGCCGGGCATTACGGCGCGGCCCATGCCGCCTTCGCCATCCTCGAGGCGGGCGGTAATGCCGTCGACGCCGCGGTGGCAGGCGGCATGGCGCTCGGCGTCCTGCAGCCCGACATCGTCAACGTCGCCGGCGTGGCACCCATCCTGGTGCGCATGGCCGACGGCGTGGTGTGGAACATCGAGGGGCTGGGCTACTGGCCGGCTTCGGCCGATCCCGAACTGTTCGTGCGCAAGCACGGCGGCGCCATTCCCGAAGGGGTGCTGCGCACCGTCGTGCCCGCCGCGCCCGACGCCTGGATCACCGCGCTGAAGCGCTTCGGCACGATGAGTTTCGGAGAGGTTGCCACCGCCGCAATCCGTTTCGCGGGCGAAGGCTTCCCGATGTATCCCCTGCTCGCCGACATGCTGGCGGCAAAGCGCGACAAGTACGCCAGATGGCCGTCGAGCGCCGCGATCTACCTGCCGGGCGGCCAGCCGCCCAAGGTCGGCGACCTGTTCGTCCAGGCCGATCTCGCGCGCTCGCTCGCCCACATGGCCGACGAGGAGAAGGCGGCGCGCGCCCGCGGCGGCGACCGCACGGCCGGCCTCGAGGCGGCGCGCGCCGCGTTCTACAAGGGCGACATCGCGCGCGCGATCGTCGACTATCACCGGCAGGAGGGCGGCTGGATGTCGGCCGCGGACCTCGCCGGCTACAGCTCGCCGGTCGCGCGCGCGCCGTCGGTGCATTTCGCCGGCTCCGAGGTCTTCACCTGCGATGTCTGGTGCCAGGGCCCGGTGCTCGGCCAGGCGCTGAACATCGTCGATCATTCGGCGCTGCGCGCCGCCGGCCACAACACCCCGGACTACCTGCACACGATCATCGAGGCGCTGAAGCTCGCCTTCGCCGATCGCGAGGCCTTCTACGGCGATCCGCGCCATGTCGACGTCCCGCTCGAAGGTCTGCTCGATCCCGAATATGGCGCGCAGCGCCGCGCCCTGATCGATCCGCACCGCGCCCATCCCGAGATGCCGCCGCACGGCATGCCAGCCGGTGCAACGCCTTCCGCCGGTGCAATAGCTCCCGCCGCCGCGCTGGTCGCCTCGGCGCTGCGCCAGGACGGCGCGCCGACCGGCCTGCCGCGCGACACGTCGTACATCTGCGTCGTCGATCGCTGGGGCAACACGGTCTCGGCGACGCCGAGCGACGTGTCGTCCGAATCGCCGATCATCCCCGGCACCGGGCTCTGCCCGTCCTCGCGCGGCTCGCAGTCGTGGACGACCGCAGGCCATCCCAGCCGCCTCGCCCCCGGCAAGCGGCCGCGACTGACGCCGGCGCCCGCTCTGGCGGTGGCAGCCGGCCGCTACGTCCTGCCGTTCGGCACGCCGGGCGGCGACGTGCAACAGCAGGCGATGCTGCAGGTGCTGCTGAACATGATGCTGTTCGGCATGGATCCGCAGGACGCAGTCGAGCATCCGCGCGTGGCGAGCTACAGCTTCCCCGACAGCTTCGAGCCGCACCCCTACCTGCCCGGCCGCCTGTGCATTGAGTCGCGCATCCCCCGCGACACCGGCGAGGAGCTGGCCCGGCGCGGCCACCAGGTCACCTGGTGGCCCGACCGGATCTGGCGCGCCGGCGCGGTGTGCGCCATCCATGCCGACCTGAAGAGCGGCATCCTGACCTCCGGGGCCGACCCGCGCCGCGCGAGCTACGCGCTGGGCTGGTGAGCGTTCAGGCGACAGTCGCTGCTCGCGCCGGCTTCACTACGCGTGCCTCCCGGTGGAGGCATACGATGTTGCATCCGAAGCCTGATGACCGCCAAGCTGGAAGCGAGATGAGACCCCAGGTCACCCAGGCCAGGGCAGCGACCAGGTCTTCACGTTGGTGAAGCTCTTCATCGCCTCGAGCACGCCTTCCTTGTAGCCGAGGCCCGAATCCTTGATGCCGCCGAACGGCGACATCTCGATGCGATAGCCCGGCACCTCCCAGACGTTGACGGTGCCGACCTGCAGCTCGTCGACGAAGCGGGTGATGTAGTCGAGGCGGTCGGTGCAGACACCGGAGGAGAGACCATAGGCGGTGCCGTTGGAGGCGCGGATGGCGTCGGCGATGTCCTTGACGCGGATGATCGGGATCGCCGGGCCGAACGTCTCCTCGCGCACCAGCTCGCAGGCCGGGTCGACGTGATCGACGACCGTCGGCGGAAACAGCGCACCGCGCCGGTCGTTGCCGTGCAACAACTTCGCGCCGTGGCGCGCGACCGCCTCGCTGACGCGATTCTGGAACAGAGTCGCGGCACGCTCGTGGATCACGGTGCCGACATCGGTTTCGGGATCGAGCGGATCGCCGGCCCTGAGCTTTCTCGCCCTGGCGACGACGCGCTCGACGAAGGCGTCGGCCACGCTCTCGACCACCAGGATGCGCTTCACCGCCGTGCAGCGCTGACCGGAATTCTTGGTCGCGCCGGCGACCGCGAGCTCAGCCGCCTTGTCGAGGTCGGCATCCTCCATGACGATCAGCGGATCGTTGCCGCCCAGCTCGAGCACCAGGCGCTTGTAGCCCGCCGTGGCGGCGATGTGCTTGCCGACGCGCACCGAGCCGGTGAAGGTCACGAGGTCGGCGTGCGGGTCGGTGATCATGGCGTCGCCGATGTCGGACGGGCTGCCGGTGATGACCGACAGCATCTCGGGCGGCAGCCCGGCCTCGTAGAGCGTGTCGGCCAGGAACAGCGCGGTGAGCGGCGTCAGCTCGGTCGGCTTCAGCACGACGCAGTTGTTGGTCGCGATGGCCGGCGCCAGCTTGTGAGCCACCATGTTGAGCGGATGGTTGAACGGCGTGATCGCCGAGATGGCGTTGAGCGGCTGGCGCAAGGTGAATATCTTGCGCGACTTGCCGTGCGGGGTGAGGTCGCACGAGAAGGTCTGGCCGTCGTCGAGCAGGCAAAGCTGGCCGGCGAACGTGAAGACGTCGTAGGCGCGGCCCACCTCGTACAGCGAGTCCTTCAGGCAGAGTCCAGACTCCAAGGTGATCAGGCGCGACAGTTCTTCCTTGCGCGCGACCAGCAGCCGGGCGGTCTCGAGCAGAATCTGCTGGCGCTTATAGCGGGTCAGGGTCGGCTTGTAGGCATGGGCGATGCGGAAGGCTTCGGCCACCAGCTCCGGCGTGGCCCGTGGCACGCTGCCGACCAGCCGGTTGTCCCATGGGAATCGCACCTCAAGCCGCGCGCCGGTCTCCACCTTCTTGCCGGCGATGCGCAGCGCGTCGTGCCGCACGTCTGAGGCGGGGCGGGTCAGGGTGTCCATGGCGGGCCTCTCAGGCGACGAGGTTCAGGGCGAGGTCGAAGGCGTCGAAATTGCGCCAGGCACGCTGGCCGGCATCGACGGCGAGCGGGCGGTTGCAGAGCAGCGGCACCTTCTGCTCGGAGATGCCGCCATGGCTGCGCAGCGGCTCGGTCAGGCCGGAGAGATCGTGGCGCGCCGCCGAGGTGCCCAGCACCTTGTGCTTGGTCGAGACGACGACGAGATCGCCCAGCCGGTCGGCCGGCAGCTCGAAACGCTGCGCCGCCTCGTCCTTCGACAGCGCCGCCTCGACGCCGGGCAGCGCCGCGAGCTTCGCGGCCATCGCCGCCGCCGTGGTGCCGGCGGGCAGATAGACCACGGCGAACGAACCGAGCGCGCCGTGATGCACGACATAGGGATCGGTGATCGGCAGGATCACCCTCGCGTGGTCCTTCCCCACCCAGCCGTCGAACAGGTCCTGCAGGTAGATCACGTCGGGCTGATGGCTGGCGTCGAACTTGGCATTCATGCCGTGGTCGGCGGTCAGCACGATGGTGCAGCCCATGGCGTCGAGCTTGCCCAGGTAGCCGTCCATCATCGCATAGAAATCGTCGGCGACCGGCGTGCCCGGCGCGTGCTTGTGCTGGATGTAGTCGGTGGTCGAGAGATACATGACCTGCGGCCGGTCACGCTCCATCAGCTTGACGCCGGCGGCAAAGACGAACTCGGAAAGACCGGCGCTGTAGACGTCGGGCACGGCCATGCCGACCAGCTCGTTCACCTTCTCGATACCGTTCCCGGCCAGCGTCGCCTTGTCCGACCTCTCCGACGAGAAGCTGCAGGCCTTGCCGGCGCCCAGCTCCAGCCCCTTGCCCAGCAGGCCGCGCAGCTTGTCCTTGGCGGTGACGACGGCGATGCGGCAGCCGGCGCGCTGGAATGACGGGAACAACGTCTCGACGCGCAGGAACTTCGGGTCGTTCATCATCACCTCTTTCCCGCTGTCGGGATCGAGGAAGTAGTTGCCGCAAATGCCGTGCACCGACGGCGGCTGGCCGGTGACGATGGAGAGGTTGTTGGGGTTGGTGAAGGACGGCACCACGCAATCCGCCAGCAGGCTGGTGCCCCTGGTCAGCACCTTGCCGAACCACGGCGCACGGCCGGCCTCGACAGCGCGCTCGATGTAGCCCGGCTCCGAGCCGTCGACGCAGACCACGACGGTGGGCTGGCGCGGCAGGCGATAGCGGCGGCCGTTGACGGCGATCTCGCCGCCACCCGGGGTGAGACTGTCGGGTGCCATGCTGCCTCCTGCTCCTACTCTGCCGCCAGCGCCGGACCGCCGTTGCTGACGCGCAGCTCGTCGAGCACCTCGCGCACGGCGGCCAGCGCGCCCTTCATGTGGTCTGGATAGAGCCGGCCGATGCAGCCCATGCGGAACGAGTCGGCGACCGTGAGCTTGCCGGGATAGATCACGTAGCCGCGATCCTTCAGCCCATCATAGAAGCGCTGGAAGACGAACTTGGGATCGCTCGGCATGTGGAAGGTGACGATGATCGGCGCCTGCAGCCGGTCGGGGAGCAGCGTGCGGAAGCCCATGGCGCGCATGCCGTCGATCAGCACCCGGGCGTTGTCGCGATAGCGCCGGCCGCGGCCGGCAACGCCGCCCTCGGCCGCGTGCTCCTCGATCGCCTTGCCGAGCGCCACGATGACGTGGATGGGCGGGGTGAAGCGATACTGGCCGGTGCGCGCAAAGGCCTCGGCCTGGTCGTGGAGGTCGAGCACCAGCGTCGTCGCATTGCCCTTGCATTCGGCCAGCACCTCGCTACGGCAGACCACGAAGCCGAGACCGGGCACGCCCTCCAGGCACTTGTTCGACGAGGCGGCAAGCGCGTCGTACTGCACGCGGCGCGCATCGATCTCGAGCGCGCCGAAGGCGCTCATCGAATCGACCAGCAGTCGGCGGCCGCGACGCGCCACCAGGTCGGCAATCTCGGCGATCGGATTGAGGATGCCCGACGTCGTCTCGCAATGGACGGCGAAGACGTGGCTGATCGCCGGATCGTCGGCGAGCAGGCGGTCGAGCGTCGCCAGGTCGGGCGGCGTGTCCTCGGGAGTCTCGAGCGCCAGCGCGGCGCGGCCGGCGATCTGCGCGATCCTGAGCGCGCGCTGGCCGTAGGCGCCGTTGATCAGCACCAGGAGCTTGCCTGTCCTCGGCACGAAGCTGGTGATCATCGCCTCGACCACGAACGTGCCGGAGCCCTGGACCGGCACGGTGACGTGCGTGCCCGCCGCGCCGGCCAGCTCGGCGATCCTGTCCAGCACCATGCGGTTGATGCGCAGGAACTCGGCGTCGCGCGAGCCCCAGTCGTGCACCATGGCCTGCTTCACGGCAGCGGAGGTGGTGAGCGGACCTGGCGTCAGCAGCAGCGGATCGCCGGTTTCGGAGGCGGCGGGTCGGGTGTTCATGGCGGGCACCATGCGGTCGCGAAATCTATCCGTCCACTCTATATTCGATATGCCTTCCATCGGTTTCACCTATATGACGCCCACCCAGCTCCGCGCCTTCCATCTCGTCGCCGAAGCCGGCTCGTTCTCCGCTGCCGCGCGCGCCTCGGACCTCAGCCAGCCCAACCTGTCAGGCCAGGTCACCGCCCTGGAGAAGACCTACGGCGTTCGCCTGTTCGACCGGCGCGGCCGCGGGATAGCGCCGACCGAGACCGGCCGGCAGCTGCACGGCCTCACGACCCGCCTGTTCGCGCTCCAGGAAGAGGCGCGCGCCCTGCTGGCCGGCGAGCAGGCGCTGACCCGCGGGCACCTGCGCATCGCCGCCGACTCCGCGCACCATGTCGTGCCGATCATGGCGAACCTGCGAACGCGCGCGAAGAACCTCACCTTCGCGCTCTCGATCGACAATTCCGCCGTCGTGCTCGACCGCCTGCTGCGCCACGAGGCCGACGTCGCGGTGATGGCCAAGAGCGTATCGGACCCACGGCTCCACGCCGTGCGCCTGCGCCGCGACCGGCTGGTGCTGTTCGCTCCAGCGGGACACCCTCTCGCAAGACGCGGCCGCGTCCCCCTCGCCGCCCTGTCGGGGCTCGAGCTGGTGCTGCGCGAGCGCGGCTCGATCACCCGCGAGGTTCTGGAGCAGGCGATGGCCGACGCCGGCATCCGGCCCGACGCCATCGTCGAGGTCGAGACGCGCGAGGGCGTGCGCGAAGCCGTGGCCGCGGGCTTCGGCATCGGCGCCGTGTTCGAAAGCGAGCTCGGCCAGGACCGCCGTTTTCGCCGCATCGTCGTCAGCGACCGCGCGTTGCAAGTCGCCGAGTACGCCGTCTGCCTGCAGGAGAGCCGCCGCCTCGCCCTCGTCCGCGCCTTCATGGACGAGGCGGGGCGGCTGGCGGAGGCCTCGAGCTGACGTGCGTCGCGAAGGCAGCCCCCCTTCCCCTCATGTCATCCTTATATGAGCGATAAGGAGTCAATGGGTGGGGTTGGCTTTTTTGTCACTCAGTCATTTGGCAAGCTCGACGATGGAAAGCAGTGAGCGCCGGGCGCAAGCGAGGTCAAGGCTGGCCGCA
>Ga0268299_1000374_pt1 | contig 148804 bp, 111 predicted proteins | sample NOBtaG_FD_193484 | JGI IMG/M metagenome (GOLD analysis project Ga0268299, IMG submission 193484) | Activated sludge microbial communities from bioreactor in Nijmegen, Gelderland, Netherland - NOB reactor | ecosystem: Engineered > Bioreactor > Aerobic > Activated sludge | place: Netherlands...
CCCGCCCTGGAAGCCTTGCTGGAAGCCGCCCTGGAAGCCCTGTTGGAAGCCCTGGAAACCTTGCTGGAAGCCCTGCTGGAAGCCCTGCTGGAAGCCCTGGAAGCCCTGCTGGAAGCCGCCCTGGATCTGGACCTGAGCCTGGCCCTGAGCCTGGCTCTGCGCCTGGACCGCGTTGCCGGTCGCGGTCCCGATCTGGGCCTGGTAGCCGACCTGGACCACCGGCGGGTTCGTCCGCGGGGCGTTGAGGCTCGGCATCCTCCCCGGCGGAAGGGTCGGCGTCCGGAACCGGGCTGGTACCGGCGTTTGCGTTGACTGGGCGGTCGCGTCGGTCGGGGCCAGCAGGTAATAGGTGCCGGCGAGGAGCGCAGCCGCGAAGCCGGCCTGCATCAGTCGAACGGCGGAGAGCATGGGAACTCCTGTAAAGCGGAATAAGCGACGCCGGCGGGCGGCCGGTTGCCGCGACGCCGATTCACGATCTTCCCCTAGCAGTAGTCCACCCGCGCCCGGTCTCCTTTCGGGCGGGCTGTTCGACCGCTGCACTAAGGGAGATTCTCAACCAGAAGGAACGCGCCGTCAAGCGGATCTTGCGCCGGTCCGGCGAGATGGCGAAGCGATTCGAGCCAAGGCAGGGGCGCGTCCGACCGTTCCGGATGCGCCGACCGGGTCGGGTTTCCGGTTTTTGCCGGAAAGTGGCCTTGACACCCCGGCGTCGCGCGGTATGTTTCGCCGCCTTCCTGAATAGACCGTCGATCGGGTTCTCAGGCGGATCGGCCCGGGGGAAACGGGGCCGGACCTGCCCGGCGAATCGCACTGTTGGCGTCTCGCGGCCGGGGGAACCAGGGCCGCCACCATACGGCGGTGGGCCGAGGCCGGGCGAAGGCACCTTCGTCACGGAGGAGAAGGGGCGTATGACCAGAAAGCTGTACTTGTGGGCCGTGCTGGCAATCGCCGGCCTGGGGCCGGTCGGGGGAACGGCCCGGGCTCAGGACTATGCACCGCCCGATCCGGTCCTGCCGATCCCGACGTATAACCAGCGGCCGGAGGACGGCGGCTACTTCGGCGCGTTGACCTGGCTGTTCTACCGCCAGACCAACCCGCTCGAAGACCAGCAGGTCGCCTTCCGCGGCTTCATCGACGTCGATGGCAGCATCACCAACGCAATCTTCCCCGGGATCGGCTTCGCCCCGGGGGCGCGCTACGGGTCGTTCACCGAGGCGCTCAACGTCGATCAGGTCACCGGGCCGAACCGCTACTCGCCCGGGTTCAAGGTCGAGGTCGGCTGGAAGTTCGGCGACAGCCGGGCCCTGACCCTCGGTTGGATGTACCTGTTCCAGCAGAGCCGTCGCGCCGTCGCGACGCTGATGCCGAACGGGCTCCAGATCGGCGCGAATCAGGCCGATTCGTTCCTGTTCGCCCCGGTCTACAACTTCCCGCCGGAGTACGCCGGCGCGCCGCGCTCGGTCAACATCGGCAACGACTTCGCCACCTACGGGCCGTGGAACGCCGCCAGCGTCATGACGATGGAGTTCGAGCAGAAGACGCAGCAGCTGGAGGCGACCTGGCGCGAGACGATTTACCAGACGGAGTGCTACCGCCTAAGCGGCCTGGTCGGGCCGCGCTTCTTCTGGATCTGGGAGCGCTTCCGCTGGCGGACGTCGGACTACAACTTCGACGGCCAGGTCAACCCGGCCTGGGTCGCCCTCTACTCGAACATCATCAGCAACCGGATGTACGGGGCCCACGTCGGCCTGCAGTCAGAGTACTACCTCGGCCACGGCTTCGCGACGATCGCCGAGCTGCAGGGGGCGTTCTACCTCAACGTCGTCAAGGCGCGCGTCAAGTACGAGCTGGGGGCGAAGCACCTCCCGCCGGCGAACAAGCGCTCCCTGACCGACTACTCGTTCGTCCCGGAGCTGCAGGGGTCGGTCGGGCTGATGTGGTACCCGTACGAGGGCATCCAGCTCAAGGTCGGCTACGACGTCATGGCGTTCTTCAACACGATGTCGTCGCCGAACCCGGTCGATTTCGACTACAGCCGGCTCATGCCGTGGTTCACGTTCAGCAAGAACCGGTACTTCGACGGCATCCACGCGTCGATCGCGCTGAGCTTCTGACGCGGCGGGCCGCGGCCCCGCCTCCGTGACGCCGGCTGCTCGGTTCATCCCCGGATGAATCGGGCCGCCGGCGTTTTCATTGCCGGACCGGCTCCATAGAATGGCCCCCGCCCGGCGGGCCAAGGGCACGGCCCGCCCGCCCGGGGAGGGACCAAGAAGGAGCAGTCATGGCCGATCAGAAAGCGGACGCGCGCGACGTGTCCTGGCGTCGCCTGGTTCCGTGGACCGAACTCTTTAACGGCTTCAAGCTCACGCTCGACCCGAACAAACTCTTCCTGGCGGCCGGCGGCATATTGGTCATGGCCCTGGCGTGGTGGCTTCTGGCCGTCGTCTTCGGCGCGTTCTACGGCAAGACGGCCGACAAGTGGACCGGCGGCAGCGCCGACTGGACGGCCTTCGCCGCCCGCCGCGACGGCTGGAACCTCATGCACGAGGCGGCCGGCATCGGCGGCCCGCAGGCGACGATCCAGCCGCAGGACATCGCCGACAGCCCGGCCGAATATGACGCCCTGACGAACCTGTCCGACGCGGACCGCGCCTCGCCCAAGGCGATCGAGGCCAAGCTCGTCGCCGCCGGGGTCAAGGCGGACCGCGCCGAGCGCGTCGCCGCGGCCCTGGGCCAGCCGAAGCCCGGCGGCCGCATGGCGACCTGGCCGTGGTTCGAGCCGCGCGGCCCGAACCCGTACCTGATGGTGACCGGCCAGACCGGCAAGCCGTGGGAGACCGGCCACTTCCCCGAGTGGTTCGCCACCGAGCAGGCCCCCGTCCTGCTCGAGCCGCTCTTCAAGCTCCTCAGCCCGGTCATCTACCTGCTCCACCCGCGCGCCGACGTCGTCATGCGGATCTACTGCTTCCTCGTCCTGCTCGCGACGTTGACGATCTGGTCCATCTTCGGCGGGGCGATCGCCCGCATCACGGTCATGTACCAGACGCGCAAGGAGCAGATCGACGCCTTCGAGGCGCTGCGTTTCTCGCGCCGCCGCTGGCTGTCCTACATCGGCGCGCCGCTCTTCCCGCTGGTCATCACGCTCGTCTGCCTGGCGTTCGGGATGTTCCTCGGCCTGTTCTACCTCATCCCCGGCTTCGGCGACATCTTCGTCGCCGGCCTGGGCTGGTTCCTCTTCGTCGCGCTGGGCGCGGCGATGGCCGTCCTGCTGATCGGCCTGGTCTCCTGGCCGATGATGCCAGCGACGATCAGCACCGAGGGCCGCGACGCCTGGGAGGCGTTCAGCCGGGCGTACTCGTACCTGTTCTCCAAGCCGTGGCAGTACATCTGGTACGGCCTGGTCGCCGTGGCGTACGGGGCGGTGCTGATCTTCTTCGTCAACTTCCTCGGGTCGTTCTCGCTCTACCTGAGCAAGTGGACGATCACGCACACGCCGTTCGTCCGCTGGGCGGAGCGCGAGCCGCACTTCCTGTTCATCTACGCCCCGACGACGTTCGGCTACCGGGACCTGCTCCTGGACGGGGCGACGGTCAAGATCCGCGACGCCGCCGGCAAGGTCGAGGTCCTGCCGGTCGTCCGCGGCGGCCGGATCGACCCGGTTGCCTTCCGCATCTACGCCAGCGGCGAGACGAAGGAGCCCGGCCGGGAGGTCGTCGGCCCGCTCGCCTGGTACAACCAGGTCGGGGCGTTCCTCGTCGCCTGCTGGTTGGCGGTCCTCTTGCTTGTGATCGTCGGTTTCGGCTACGCCTACTTCTGGACGGCGAGCACGCTGATCTACCTGCTGCTGCGTCGGCAGATCGACACCGCCGAGGTCGATGAGGTCTACCTCGACGACGAGGAGGCGTACCGGCCGCCGGCGATCGCGCCGACGACGCCGCGCGCCCCGACGCCGGTCCCGACCCCGGTCTCTGTGCCTTCGCCGGCCCCGCAGATGGTCGATCCGCCGGCGATGCGGACACCGACGCCGGTGACGACGCCAACGCCGACACCGGCGGTCCCGCCGCCCGCCTCGACGAGCGAATCGGCCCTGGTCAAGGACGAGCCGGAGCCGGAGAAGACGCCGGACCCGGAGAAGAAGCCGGACGACGAGACGACGATCTAACCCCGAGCCCGACGCGCTAGCAAGGGTCTTCTCTACAGGAACCCTTGCTTGCGCGTCGGGCTCGGGCGTGCCAATGGGTAGGACGCGCCGATGGCCCGATCCGTTCTCCTGTTCACCGGCGGCTGGTCGGACCTGCCGCTGGACACGCTCGCCCAGCTCGCCGCCGACTGGGGCTACCACGGCCTCGACCTCGCCTGCTGGGGCGACCACGTCGAGGTGCAGCGCGCCGTCGCCGAGGACGAGTACTGCCCGGGGAAGCTCGCCCTGCTCGGCCGGCTCGAACTCAGCGTTCCGGTCGTCTCCGCGCACCGCGTCAGCCAGGCCGTCTGCGACCGGGTCGAGCCGCGCCACCGGGCCCTGCTGCCGGACTACGTCTGGGGTGACGGCGACCCGGCCGGTGTCAACCAGCGCGCCGTCGAGGAGATGCTCGCCACGGTCCGGGCGGCGCACCGCCTCGGGGCGGCGGTCGTCGCCGGGTTCTCCGGCTCGCCGATCTGGGCGGCCGTCCTCGGCTATCCCGGCGCGACGGACGCCCTCGTCGAGGAGGCGCTGCGCGACTTCCAGCACTCCTGGGGCCCGATCCTCGACCAGTGCCGCGACTGCGGCCTGCGCTACGCCCTGGAGGTCCACCCCGGCCAGCTCGCGTACGACTTCCACTCCGCCGAGCGGCTGCTCGACCGGATGCAGGACCGCGAGGAGTTCGGCTTCCTTTTCGACCCGAGCCACCTGCACTGGCAGGGGATCGACCCGGTCGCGTTCGTTCGCCGGTTCGGCGAGCGGATCTACCACGTCCACGTCAAGGACGTCGCCGTCCGGCTCGACGGCCGGTCGGGCCTGCTCGGGTCGTACCTGCCCTACGGCGACCCGCGGCGCGGCTGGGAGCCGCGGTCGCCCGGACATGGCGACCTGGACTGGGAAGCGATCGTCCGGGCGTTGAACGAGGTCGGATACGACGGCCCGCTCGCGGTGGAATGGAGCGACCCGGGCATGAACCGCGAGCACGGCGCTGAGGAGGCGTGCCGGTTCGTCAAGCAGCTCGACTTCGAGCCGGCCGCGCGCGGCCGGCCTGCCTTCCGCTGACCCGGCCGCTACAATGACGGCATGATCCTCCTGATCGACAACTACGACTCGTTCACGTACAACCTCGTCCAGCGCCTCGGCGAACTGGACGCGTCGCTCGACGTGCGCGTCTACCGCAACGACGAGGTCACCCCCGACCAGGTCGCCGAGCTACGGCCGACGCACCTGATCGTCTCGCCGGGGCCGTGTACGCCGCGCGAGGCCGGCGTCTCCAACGCCGTGCTGGAACGCTTCGCCCCGACCCTGCCGGTGCTCGGCGTCTGTCTCGGTCACCAGTGCATCGGCCACGTCTTCGGCGGCGAGGTGGTCCGCAACTACCGCGTCATGCACGGCAAGACGTCGTGGATACACCACGACGGCGAAGGCGTTTTCTGCGGGATGTCGAACCCGTTCGAGGCGACGCGCTACCACAGCCTCGTCATCCGGCGCGAGACGTTCACGCACCCGGACTTCGTCGTCTCGGCGTGGACGGACGAGGGCGAGATCATGGGCGTCCGCCACCGGGCCTGGGCGCTGCATGGGGTGCAGTTCCACCCGGAGAGCTTCCTGACGACCGAGGGCCCGCGCCTTCTGCGGAACTTCCTGGAAATGCGCTGACGTCACCCCCACCACCCAAGCCCGGGCGTTGCAACGCCCGGGGCCGGGCCCCGCGCGTCACCGCTCGGGTCGATACAGCGACCCGATGAGGTCCTGCCACGACGGGATGTTCCAGTTCGACATGTCGATGATCTCGTCGTCGTCCTCGTCGCCGGCTTCGGCCCGGGGCGGTGGGAGGGCCGCCTCGTCCTCGTCCGCGTCGTCGGGTTCCTCCGGCGAGACGATGGTCTGGCGGGCCGGCGCGCGTTCCCCGGCGGTCGTCGCGGCCCCCTTCTTCTTGCGGCGGCGACGTCGGCGGCGCTTACGTTCACCGTCGCCGTCGCCGTCGCTGTCGCCGGTTTCTTCGCCGTCGGCGGTCAGGGGCGGCTCCTCCAGGTCGAGGTCGTCGCCGAGGTCGTCCGGCTCCTCTTCGATCTCCTGCTGGAGGGCGGCCGCCGGTTCGATGACGACGTCCTCGTCCGCCTCGATCGGCTCGTCGGTCGCCTCGATCGGCTCGTCGGTCGCCTCGCCGGGCTTCTTCTTGCGGCGGCCGCGCCGGCGGCGGCGTTTCTTCTCGCCGTCCTCGGCAGTGTCGTCGGCCTCGGCGGCCTCGACCGGCTCGGCTTCGGCTTCCGGTTCGACCTCCGGCTCCGGCTCCGGTTCGGGAGCCGCCTCGGCGGCCGGCCGTTTCCGGCCGCGGCGCGGCGTCGGTTCCGGCTCCGGTTCCGGGTCGGCCGCGCGCTCCGCCGGTCGGGGCGGGGCTTCACCCGGCAGGCCAAGGTCGGCCAGGAGGTCGTCCCACTGGTTGTTGTCGTCCGGCATGGTCATCACCGTCGTGCCCTTTCCTGCGGAGCATCCGCGAAGTAGCCATTGTACGACGTCGGCCCCGACCGGAAAGGACGCGGGGCGACCGAACCCGGTCGCCCCGGCGCACGGACGGCGGGCCTCGTCAGCGTTTCCCGCCTTCGACCGGCGGCTCGGTGAGCCGTTCCGCCACGGGCGGGGCCGCCTTGCCGGTAAGGAGGGCGTACAGGCCGGTGAGGGTCATCTCCTGGCAGCAGTCGCCCATCTTGACCGCGAAGCTGATTTCGATCGGGGAGGAGGCCCCCACCCCGATGCCGATGGAGAGGGTGTTCCTCGGCTCGGCCGGGACCTCGATCGGGTCTTCCAGGATCGGCTCCGGCCGGAGTGGCTCCGGCTCGGGCATGATGCGGAACTCCTCGCCGGGGACGACGACCTCGCGGACCGCCGGCGTCCGGACGATGACCGGCAGTTCGATGTCGGCCCCGTCCGGGTCGGGCATCGGCCGGAAGGTCGGCTCCAGGACGATCAGCCCGGCCGGCTTGTGCGCCTCGACCTGGATTGTCGTCGGCGTTGTGTCGTCGGTGCAGCCGGGGGTGCGGACGCAGACCGGGGCGACGGCGACCGGGGTCGCCGGGGTCTGACCGAGGCCGAACCAGGCCAGTGCCTGGCCGACCGGCGAACGCGGGTGGACGGTCGCGTGGGCGACGCTCCAGTAGACGCCGGCCAGCAACGCCGCCGTCGCGGCGGTCCAGAACACTTTCCGCATGGGTATCTTGTCTCCCTTGCCGGCGCGCGCGCCGCGACCCGCTCCATCGGGTCGTGTCGGCGCAGTCCGCGAGGTGCGGCAAGGGGCGTATAACGGCGGGGTCGGTTCCGTGCCAGGCCAGTCAGGAAGAGGCGTCCGTCAGCGGCTTCAGGGACGGGTAGGTCGCCCGGTAGCGCTCGTAGACGGCGCGGTAGGCCCGGGCGGCATCGGGGCGCGGCTCGACCACCGCGCCGATGCGGACCATCGCCGTCGCGGCGGCGTCGAGGTCCGGGAACGCCCCGACATGCACCGCGGCGACGAGGGCCGAGCCGAGGGCGCACGCCTCCGGGTCGGCCGGGAGGTGGATCGGCCGGTCGAGCACGTCGGCGTGGATCTGCATCCACAGCCGGCTCCGCGCCCCGCCGCCGCCGGCGAAGAGGCGTTCGATCGCGAGGCCGTGGCCGGCGACGTCGTCGAGGATGGCCCGCGTGCCGCACGCGGTCGCCTCGCAGATCGCCCGGTAGAGGTGGCCCGCGCCGTGCGACAGGGTCAGGCCCCAGAACGCCCCGCGCGAACGCGGGTCCTTGTGCGGGCAGCGGTTGCCCTGGAAGTGATCCAGGCACACCAGGCCGTCGCAGCCCGGCGGCACCTCCGCCGCCCGGGCGTCGAGCTGCTCGAACGTCTCGGCCGGGGCGAGGTGCTGGCGGAACCAGTTCAGGATCGACCCGGTCGCCGTCTGGCCGCCTTCGAGGGTGTAAGTCCCCTCGGTGACCGCGTCGGGGTAGCAGCCGAGCATGCCGCTGCCGAGCAGCGGTCGCGGCGATGTCGCCAGGTGGCAGGTGCTCGACCCGAGGATCATCGCCAGGTCGCCCGGCCGGGCCGCCCCGAGGCCGAGCATGCCGAGGTAGGCGTCGATGCCGCCCTGGGCGACCGGCACCCCTGGCCGGAGGCCGAGGTTCCCCGCCGCGCCCGCTGACAGTCGGCCGTCGCCACCGCCGAGCGGGACGATCCGCTCCGGCCAGCGGCCGGGCAGGTCGTCCAGGCCGACCGTCGCCAGCAGCGCCCGGCTCCAGCCGCCCTCGGGGCGGACGTAGTTCCACTTCGCGGCGACGTGGTTGAGCGACAGGGTCCACTCGCAGGTCAGGCGGTACATCAGCCAGTCGGTGCATTCGACGAGACGGTCGGCTTGGGCGTAGACGTCGGGCCGGTGCCGCTTCAGCCACAGGGCCTTGGGCAGCATCCACTCCGGCGAGACGACGCCGGATACCCAGCGCAGGCTCGCGTCGCCGGTGGCGCTGACCTCGGCCGCCTCGCGGTGGGCGCGCTGATCCATCCACATCAGGGCCGGCGCGAGCGGCGTGCCGTCGGCGCGGGAGGCGAGCACGGTGCAGGCGGTGCAGTCCAGGCCGAGCGCCGCGACGGCGTCGGCCGAGCCGGGCACCTCGGCGACGGCCCGGCGGACGGCGTCGCCGACGGCGTGCCACCACTGGTCGGGGCTCTGCTCGGCCCAGGCCGGGGCGGGGTGGTGCGTATCAAGCGCGGCTGTGGCGTAGCCGTGACAGTGCCCCGTCGCGTCGTAGAGCGCCGCGCGGACGCTCTGGGTGCCGACGTCGAGGCCGAGGAACAATGGCGGGGGCATGGTGAGGACCGGGGGGGAAAAGGACGAGCCCCCGGCCCAGGCCGGGGGCTCGTCGTGCTAGCGGGGTGTCACTTCGGCGACGTCGGCGCGGCCGGGGCCGACACCGGCGTCTCCTCCTGGCCCGGCGGCGCGGGGACGACCGGGGCGATCGCGTCGAGGTTCTCGACCGTCTCGCCGCCGGCGATCGTGCACAGGGCCCGGAACTGGTCCGGCGTGATCGACGCCTTGAGGAATCGCACCTTGCCGTCGGCCATGATGGCGAAGGTGCCCTGCTCCTTCGTCTCGGGGTGCTGCGCCGAGATGAACGGCTGGAACGCCTCGGTGTCCTCGGAGACGCCGCGGACGGTGCCGCCGCCGCCGATGATCCACGGGGCGCGCTGGCTCGGCGGCACCTGGATCAGGAGGATCGTCTGGCCGAGGTCGTCCTTGACGTCGTCCTTCTTGGTGACGCGCTGGTAGCCGAAGACGCCGAGCTTCTTCGCGACCGCCTCGTCGTCGGCCTTGTACATCGCCGCGTCGAGCCCGACGCCAGCGATGCCGACCCAGGCGCTGGGGCCGAGCGGCTCGGCCCGGCCGGGGTAGGTGACCCGATACTTATCGCCGACCTTGTCCCGGGCGATTAAGTGCGGCAGGGCCACCTGGGCCGCCTGGAGGTTGCTCCCCTCCGACCAGTCCATGTCCGGGTTGACCTGGATCTGGGAGTAATCCGGCCCGAGGTGGGGGATCAGCTCGACGATCCAGCTGAGGCATTGGTCCGGGGCCCACTCGGTCAGGGCGTCCGGCGACGGCGTACGCGGCGCGGTGCCGCGCGGGAAGGCCCCCTTCGCCTTGAGGTACGCCTGTGTCGCCCGGGCCAGCTCGTGGGCGCGCGACCGGCTGTTGGCCATGTCGGCGTCGCTCTTGAGCTGGAGGGCCACGGTCTCCAGATTCTGCATGACCGACTGAAACGTCTCGTCGGGGAGCGGGATGTTCGCGGTCACGACGAGGGTCTTCTCGATCGCGCGGGCGTGGAGGTATTGCGCGAGGGGGTTCTGACCCATTCCCGTGCCGGGGCCCATCCCCGGCCCGGGGAAGCCGGGTCCGCCGTCACCGGGGCCGGGGAAGCCCGGACGACCCGGACCGGGCGGGGTGCTGCTGCCGGGGTTGCCCGGGCCAGGGAACCCCGATCCGGGGTTCATCCCGCCGGTCGGGTCGGTCATCGACCCGCCGAGGAAGGTGAGAAAGGCGGTCTCCGCCTTGGTGGCCAACTCCGGGGCCAGCAGATCGACAGCGACCGTCACGCCGAGTTTGTCTTCCGTCAATTCCCTCAAGGCGAAGCTGGCCCGCTTGATGGCGAGCTTCGCGGCCTCGAGGGCGACTTTCGACTGGGCCTTGGTAATCACGGGCGCTCCCGCCGCCATCCCGGGGAGCGGTTTGTCCGTCACCTTGTCGATTTCCTTCTCGGCGTAGTCGAAGAACTCCTTCGAATCGACGGTCCTGCTCAGGATGACGCCCGACTCGCCCTCGACCTTGTCGAGGAGGCCCTTCAGGATCGGGTCGATGGTCAGGTACGACCCGCTCGCGACCGGAGGCGGAATGCCCGGGCCCGGCTCACCGGGCTGTCCCGGCTCTCCGGGCTGTCCGGGTCCCGGCTGACCGGGTCCGGGCTGTCCCGGTCCCGGTTGACCCGGCCCCGGTTGGCCGAGCGTGGGGGGCGTAACTGGCCCGGGCTGGGAACCGGGGCCCGGCTGACCGGGGCCGGGCTGGCCAGGCCCAGGCTGGCCGAGAGTGGGAGGCGTGACCGGCCCGGGCTGACCCGGTCCGGGCTGGCCGGGCATGGGCGGTGTGATCGGGCCGGGCTGCGAACCGGGACCCGGCCGACCACCTGGCCCGTCGCCTGGCGTCGTCGAACCGCCCGGCCCAGGGCCCGGGTTCGGCGACGGCGACGGCGTCCCGGCCTGCGAGCGGATCGGGAACTCGCCGTTGGCCTGCAGGAACGCCTGGACCATGTCCTTGTTGCTAAAGACGAGAGTCTGGCTGTCGGCGAAGCACAGGGCGAGATCCTGGTTCGGCCGGTTCCCCTTGACGAGGAGGTTGCCGAGACTATCCAGGTCGCGGCGGACCGTGAACCAGCTGTGGCCGCGCTCGCGCGCCTCTTCGTTCAGGCTCAGCCGCCGCGTCAGCTCCGGCAGATCGACCGGCTTCGTCAGCCGCATCACCGAGTAGACCCACTTCGGGTTCAGGGCGACGACGACGCGCTGGACGTCCGCCAGGCCGAAGCCGAACGTCGTCTGGAAGTCCTGCTCACGGAAGCCGCCCGGCGTCTGGAGCATCGCCTTGCGGAAGGCACCGGCATTGCCGCGCTCGACGTTCAGGTTCCAGACGCCCGAGGTCTCGCCGGGCAGCAGGTTCGAGATGTCCGCGATCTGGTCGCGCCGTACGGCGTGGGCGAATTTGCCCGGCGCGGGCGGCGTCGGGTTCATGCCGCCGGGGGTCGGGTTCATGCCGCCCGGGCCCGGATCGCCAGGCCCCGGCCCCGGATCTCCCGGCCCCGGAACGCTCGGCCCCGGCCCGGGACCCGTGCCCGGCCCGGAATTCACCTGAGTGTTGTTCGGCTTCGACCCGGAGAAGAACAGGAAGTAGCCGCCGACGCCGAGGGCGACCACGGCGATGACGCCGACGACGGCACCGATCATCACCGTGTTCGACGAGCCGCCGGCCGCCTTCTTCTTTTTCTTCGGGGCGTCGTCGCCCTTTTCCTTCTTGCCCTTCTTGGCCCCCGCGGCCTTGTCGCCGCCCTTCTTCTTCGGGGCGTCGTCGTCCGGCTCCTCGACGACGAAGCGGTATTTGCACTTGGGGCACTCGGTCTTCTTGCCCACCAGCTTGGCGTCGCGGATGGGGACGAGCGCCTCGCAGCTCGGACAGGCTTGCTTGAAACTCACCGTGGAGGCCATGTGTCCTCTCTCCCGGAATGACGGGAATGGTCGTCGCGACGGTCGCTACTGTGTGGGCCCGAACGGGAATAGGGTCATCGTATCGCGAGTCGCGGGCCCGTTGCAATGAAAAAGCCGACGGGGCAAGCGGCGTTGGCGCTGCGGGCGCCGTTCCGACCGGACCGGCGAGAAAATGGCCTGGACTTTGCCGAGTACGACTGGCATAGACGCCGCCTCACGGAATGAATGATCGGAGGGACGGGCGACGGGCACGCCGGGGGTATAGCGCGTGCCGAACGGCCTCGATCTCCACGGCGCAAGGGGAGGGGAGACCCATGCGAAAACGGTTAATCGGCGGCCTGGCCCTGGCGGTGTGCCTGGGGCTGGCCGTCCTGCCGGGCCGGGCGCAAGGCCCGGCACCGACCGGCGATGACCTGACGACGAGCGGCATCACCGACCCGTACTACCGGGCGTGGGCCGGCCGGTCGGCGGCGTACCGGATCGCCCAGCAGAAGCAGCTGCAGGCGGAGAAGGAAGCGCGCGAGCGCGAGGCGAAGGCGACCGCCGCCCTCGGCGGCGTCCCGGGCGGGCCGCCGCCGTCATTGAAGTCGCTCGAAGAGGAGCGGGCCAAGGAACAGAACGCCTACTTCCGCCGGATCGAGGTCTGCGACCGGCTCATGCAGATCGCCTTGCAGACGAACGACTCGGCCCTGCTCCGCCAGGTCGAAGACCTGGAGAAGCAGGCGTTCGACCTGTATCAGAAGCGGACCGGCGTCGCCGCGGCGAAGTTGCCGGCCTCGTCGGCCGACCCGGACGCGAAGGCCCTCGACGCGAAGCTCGGCCCGAAGTCGAGCGAGACCGGCGTCATCCTGCCGAAGGATCCGCCCGCTGGCAAGTCGCCGACCACGGTCGCCACACGCACGGAGGGCAAGCGATGAAGAGACTGGCCGCCCTGTTCCTGCTGGCCTTGGTGCCGGCGGGCTGCCTGACGATGCCGACCGCCCCGTGGCAGCAGCTCCCGCCGTCGAAGCCAATCGAGGCCGACGTGTCCGTGGCACCGCCGCCGGTCGTCCAGCCGGACCAGGTCACGCCGCAGACGGCTCAGGACGCCGTCCAAGCCCTGCGCAACGAGCTGGACCACGACGCCCGTCAGGGCAAGAAGTAAAGCAGAGGATCGGACCGCCGCCCGCGCCGGGTCATCCCGCCGCGGGCGGTTTTCGTCTTCGCCTCATCCGGTACAATCCCTCTGGAGTCGACAGAGACAGCGGGCCGCGGGGCGAACCGATGCTCGACCGCAAAGCGATGCTCGACAACCTGCTCAACCAGAAGGTCGTCATCGATCTACGGAGCCCGTTCGTCTGCCTCGGCACCTTGCTCCGCTACGACGACGCGTTCCTGGAACTGAAGAACGCCGACCTGCACGACCTGCGCGACACGGAGACGACGCGCGAGAACTACGTCGCTGCGTCGGTCGCGACCGGGATCAAGCGCAACCGGAAACGGCTCCTCGTCCGCCGCGACGAGATCGTCGCGATCGGCGCGCTCGCCGACGTCGTCGATGAGTGAGCCGCTGCACCGAACCGAGGCCCCGATGCCCCCTCCGACGTTCGATGGCCTACTTGTCCTCGACAAGCCTGGTGGCATCACGTCGCGCGACGCGGTGGACCGCGCCCTGGGCTGGTTCCCGTCCGGCACGCGGCTCGGCCACGCCGGCACGCTCGACCCGCTCGCAACCGGCGTCCTCGTCCTCGCGGTCGGGGCGGCGACCCGGCTGGTGGAATACGTCCAGCGCATGGACAAGGTCTACGTCAGCACGTTCCGCCTCGGCGCGACGAGCGACACCGACGACGCCGACGGCGCGATCACCGAGCGGGCGACCGACGGGCCGCCCCTCGCGGCGGTCGAGTCGGCCCTCGCCGGCTTCGTCGGCGACGTGGGCCAGGTGCCGCCGGCGTACTCGGCCGTCCACGTCGGCGGGCGACGTGCCCACGCACTGGCACGCAAGGGCCGGGTCGTCGAACTCGAGGCGCGGACGGTGACGATCCACGCTATCGACGTCGTGCGCTACGAATTTCCGTGGCTGGAGGTCGAGGTTCGTTGCGGCAAGGGGACTTACATCCGGTCGCTCGCCCGGGACGTCGGCGAGCGGCTTGGGGTGGGCGGTTTGGTGCAAATCCTACGGCGGACGCGCATTGGTCCGTTCCGGGCCGAAGCGGGGCTCACCTTGGAGGCAGGCGCAGAAGCGGCCCGGGCGGCGTTGTTGCCGCCACGGGCGGCCCTGGCAGAACTACCGGTCGTGACCCTGACCGACGCGGACGCCCGCCGGCTACGGCAGGGCCAGCGGCTCGGCCCGCTCGACGTCGCGGAGGGGGAGGTCGTCGTCGTCGATGGGGCGGGCCGCCTCGTCGCCGTCGCCGAGGCGGCCGCGGGGGTCGTCCGCCCGGTCAAGGTCTGGCCGGCCGGTCAGAACTGATCCAGCCAGAAGTGGAACCCGCGGTAGTGAGAGCGGGGGGCCCACAGGTCATACCGCCAGTGCGGCTCGTGGAACGGCGGGTAGGCCATGTACGCCGGCGGGTACATGTAGGCGTCGCCGGGCTTCTCAGGCCACTTCTGGCCGGTCGTCGGCCAGTAGTTGTGCGGGAAGTACCAGTACGGGTAGTGGTAGTACTGACCCGGCGAGCCGGCGTACTGGCCGCCGGTGTTGTAGACCGTCGCGACGTTGCCGCCACCGCCGCCGATCGTGACCGCGCTGTACGAGTAGCCCGAGCCGACCTGGGCCGACGCGTCTGACGACATGGCCAGGGCCACGGCGAGCGCCGCGACCCAGAGAAGGGGACGTTTCATGGGGGTGTCCTCCCGACACGAGAAGCGTTGTCCTGACGACGCGGAGAAGCCTACCCGCCGGATGGCCGCGCCGCCGGGCGGGCGGGCCGATTCCCGCTAGAATGGTCAGCGCCGCCGCCGGGTCGTGCCGTCGGGGACGACCCGGCCCGCCGTGCCGTGAGGGACAGTCGCATGGATTCGACCCAGACGTTCGAGAATCCGCTCGTCGGCCGGTACTGCTCGCCGGAGATGAGCCGACTGTGGGGGCCGCAGCGGAAGTTTTCGACGTGGCGCAGGCTCTGGCTCGCCCTCGCCGAGGCGCAACACGAACTCGGCTTGACCAGCGACGACGGCTCTGGGCCGCGCATCCGCCTGGAGCAGCTCGACGCGATGCGCCGCCACCTCGACGACGTCGATTTCGACGCCGCCGAGCGCTACGAACGCAAGTTCCGCCACGACGTGATGGCCCACATCCACACGTTCGGCGACGCCTGCCCGGAGGCGCGCGACGTCCTCCATCTCGGTGCGACGAGCTGCTTCGTCACCGACAACGCCGACCTGCTCCTGATGCGCGAGGGGCTGACCCTGCTCCGCGACCAGCTCGTCGCCGTCATCGACGCCCTGGCGACGTTCGCCGTCCGGTGGAAGGACCTGGCGACGCTCGGCTTCACGCACTTCCAGCCGGCCCAGCCGACGACGCTCGGCAAGCGGGCCTGCCTGTGGTGCCAGGACTTCGTCCTCGACCTGGAGGAGGTCGAGCACCGCCTCGCGTCGCTCCGGTTCCGCGGCGTCAAAGGCACGACCGGCACGCAGGCGAGCTTCCTCACCCTGTTCAAGGGCGACCACGACAAAGTGCGCCACCTGGACGAACTCGTCGCCCGAAAGATGGGCTTCGAGCGCGTCTTCCCGGTGACCGGGCAGACGTACACCCGCAAGGTTGACGGCCAGGTGCTCGACGCCCTGTCCGGCGTCGGCCAGAGCGCCCACAAGTTCGGGACCGACCTCCGGCTGCTGTCGCACCGGCGCGAGTTGGACGAGCCGTTCGAAGCGGACCAGGTCGGCTCGTCGGCGATGCCGTACAAGCGGAACCCGATGCGCGCGGAGCGGATGTGCGGCCTGGCGCGGTTCGTCATGAGCCTGCCGGCGAACGCGGCCGCGACGGCGGCGACGCAGTGGCTGGAGCGCACCCTCGACGACAGCGTCAACCGCCGGCTCGTCCTGCCGCAGGCGTTCCTGGCGACGGACGCCGTCCTCCGCCTGGCCCTGAACGTCGCCCGCGGCCTGGTGCCGTATCCCGAGGTGATCCGGCAGCAGCTCGACCTGGTCCTGCCGTACATGCTGACCGAGAACCTCATGATGGCCGCGGTCGCCCTCGGGCGCGACCGGCAGGAGGTCCACGAGGCGGTCCGCCAGGCGAGCCTCGCCGTCGCCGACGAGTTGAAGGGCGGCGCGGCCCGGAACGACCTGCTCGACCGGCTGCGGCGGCTGCCGCTCTTCGCCGGGGTGGATTTCGACGCCGTCCGGGCCGGGGCGTCGATCGTCGGCCGGGCCCCGGAGCAGGTGGCCGAGTTCGTCGGCGAGGTGGTAGAGCCGATCCGTCGCCGGCATCCGGACGCCCTGGGCCAGTCGGCCGAGGTGCGGGTGTGATTGTTCCGGTTGGGGCGGTCGCGCCGTCTGCGCGTTCGGGAGCGGGGAATTGCAACCTACCGACTTGGCGTTTTCTCACTTCGTGAGCCATACTTGAGCGGGTGGCGCGGCGACCCGCCACGTCCCCGTATTCGGTTCCGTGGGGACGCCGCTCGCGATGCGAAACGAAAACCATCCCCCGCCTCTCCGGGACGACGCCCCGACCAGCCGACTCTTCGGCCTCGGGGTGATCTGCCTTCCGCTGGTTCTCCTTCTGGCGACCCTGCCGTTCGTCCCGGTGGCGCAGTCGAACCTGTTCCTCGCGTGCGGCCTGTTCCAGGTGGCGGTCACGCTGTTGGTGTTGTTCGACCGGGGCAGCGTCTCCGACCCGACGAACGGGTCGGTCATCGTCCTGTATATTGTGGCCTATATCGGCCTGCGCCTGGCCCGGCCGGACGTCGCCCAGGTGCCGGTCCTGCTCGTGCAGGCAGCGCTCCTCGCCGTGCCAGCCCTCCTGTTCGCCCGGCTCTGCCTACGCGAGTCGGGGGCGCTCGCCTTGCGCCGGGCCCGGCTCTTGACGGAGCGTCTGGCCCGGCGAAAGTCGTGGCCGGCGGACCTGCACCAGATCCGGGAATTGGCCGACGTGCGGGCCCTGCGCGATTCGCTCCAGGGCGACGCCTCACCGGCGTTCCCGTTGTTGGTCCATCCGCGGATCGAAGCTCGCCTGGCAGGCCTGGCGGCCCTGGAATACCGCGGCCAGTGGCGGCCCGGCCAACCGGAGTACGTCCTCGGCTTGCTCAAGAACGCGACCGAGCCGGAGTTGAAGGCCGCCGCCCTGCTCGTCCTCGCCTGCGTCGAGGATCACACCCTCCTGGAGGCGATGGCGGAGTACCTCTGGGACGAGACGCCGCTCGTCCGCCAGGCGGCCGCCGACGCCCTGTTCTGGAACACGTCCGTCCGCTGGCCGTGGATCCGGATCGCCGTTCGGCAGGGCCTCGCCCATCCGAACGGGCAGTATGACGGCCCGCTCGTCCGGCCGGGCACGATCCTTGACGCGGATGTCGTCGTCGATCTGCTGACGTGGACGGCTGAGAAGGGCACCCTGGCCAACCGGGCCGCGCTGACCCTTGCTGCCCACTACGACCACCTGCTCCACCACGGTGCCGACGTTGCCCAGGTCCGCCGGTTGGAGCGTCACCTGATCGATCCGCATACGCCGGCGGTCTGGCGGCTGGAGATCGCCCGCCTTCTCACCCAGGCGCGCGAGGTGTCGGCCGAGGTGGCCCGGTCGCTATTGAGCAGTTCGAACCCGGCCCCGCTCCGGCTGCTGGCGATCGAGACGCTTCTGGCGAAGGGGCAGAGCGGCGAGGCGGTCGCTGCCCTGACCGACCTGGCCCGGTTGCCGAACCGCGAGATCGCCCTCGCCGTGGCCGAGGTGGTCCAGCGCCGCCTCGGCGTCGACCTCGGCGTGCCGCGCGACCAGACCCTGCCGCCGGTCCATAGCCGCCAGGCGGCCGAGATCGTCCGCCGCCTCCTCGTCTGGGCCGACCACCAGGACGGTGCGGTCGATCGGGTGCCGGTCGGTCGCTCCTACGACGACGACTTTTAACGCTATCCACCCGGGCCAACCGGCGTCCTCCCCGACTCCGCTGGCTGGCCCCTCCCCCGGGATCGCACCACCATGGACATCTGGATCGGCACGTCTGGCTACTCGTACCCGGACTGGGTCGGCGACTTCTACCCGGCCGACCTCTCCGCGAAGCGGATGCTCGCCTACTACGCGACGCAGTTCCCGCTCGTCGAACTGAACTTCACTTTCTACCGTCCGCCGACCGCGGACGTGCTGCTCCGCCTGGCCGACCAGACCCCGGCCGGGTTCCGGTTCCTGGTCAAGCTGCCGCGGACGGTCAGCCACGACCAGGCCCGGACGGACCTCCCCGGCTTCCGCCTCGCCGTTGAGCGGCTGCACGGGACTGGCAAGCTACTCGGCCTGCTCTGCCAACTCCCGCAGGCGACGCACAACACGCCGCGCGACCGGGCGTGGATCGGCCACCTCGCCGAGAAGCTCGGCGACCTGCGTCTGGCGGTCGAGTTCCGCCACCACTCCTGGCACCGGGCCGAGGTGCCGGACTGGCTCGGCGAACTGGGCCTCGACGTCGTCGCGGTCGATGTGCCGAAGCTGTCCGGCCTCTATCCGTCCGGCTGGGTACAGTCGAGCGCCACGGCCTACGTCCGGTTCCACTCCCGGACGGCCGGCAACTGGTACGCCGACGACAAAGACCGCTACGACTACGACTACTCCGACGACGAGTTGGGCGAATGGGTGACGGCGGCCCAAGACAACGCGGCATTCACCGACCGGGTGCTGCTCCTGTTCAACAACTGCCACCGCAGCCAGGCGGCGCTGAACGCCCGGCGGATGCGCGACCTCTTCTCGCGCGCCGCGACCGGGGCGAGCGTCGTCCAGCCGTTCGCCCCGCCGCCGCCGGTGCAGGGGCTGCTGTTCTCCTGACGGGTCGTACAACGACCGCATCGCCCGGACGAGGGACGACGATGCGGACACTTGCGGGCCTTGTCGCGATGCTGTTTCTAGCGCTGGCGGCTGCGGGTCAGGACGACAAGATTCTGACGTTGGAGCAAGCGGCGAAGATGGTCAACAAGGACGTCCTGATCGAGTTCGTCGTCGGCTCGACCGGCAAGAGCAAGGCCGGCGACAAGGTGTTCCTCAACTCCGAGGCGGACTTCAAGTCGGACAAGAACTTCACGGTGATGCTCACCAGGCCGGCCCTCGACGAGATGAAGAAGGACAAGATCGACGACCCGGCGGCGTACTTCAAGGGCAAGAAGGTCCAGGTCTACGGGACGGTGAAACTCTTCAAGGACAAGCCGGAGATCGCCGTCGAGAAGGCGGGGCAGGTGACCGAGTTGAAAGCGAAGAACTAACCACAGAGACACAGAGACACAGAGAAGAGAAAACGAGAAGGAAGACCCAGGTCGATGGGTCTTTTTGACTTTGCTCTTGTCTTCTCCGTGTCTCTGTGTCTCTGTGGTTAGCGGCTTACTTACTTCCCCGCGCGATGAGGCCGCCATGCTCCGCTGCTTGCTGCCGCTGTTGCTCGTCTTCTCCGTCCCGGTCGCCGCCCAGCCGGCGAAAAGGCCGATGACCGTCGCCGACCTGTGGGCCCTCCAGCGCGTCGGCCCGCCGAGCGTCTCGCCCGACGGCAAGTGGGCCGTCGTCGAGGTCGCCCGGTGGGATGTCGAGAAGGACGAGGCGTCGTCCGACCTGTGGCTGCTGTCCACCGACGGCAAGGAGCAGAAGCAGCTGACAACCGCCCCGGGAAAGAATTCCGGGCCGCGCTGGTCGCCGGACGGAAAGTCGATCGCCTTCGTCGCGAAGCGCGCCGGCGACGAGGGGCCGCAGGTCTACGCCATCAGCCCCAGCGGCGGCGAGGCGCGGCGCGTCAGCGGCATGGCGATGGCCCCGTCGGCGCTGAAGTGGGGCCGCGACGGCAAGACGATCTTCGCCGTCGCCTGGACCTGGCCCGACGTCGCCGACGACGCCGCCTACCGCAAGAAGGACGCCGAGGAGAAGGCCCGCAAGTCGAAGGCGGTCGTCATCGACGACGCGGTCTACCGCTACTGGGACAAGTGGCTGACCGACGGCAAGCGGCCGACCGTCTTCGCGATCGACGTGGCGACCGGCCGGCACACGAACCTCCTCGCCGGTACCGGGAAGACCCTGCCGCCGTACGAGCCGTCGGCCGCCGACTACGACGTGTCACCCGACAGAGGCGAGTTGTGCTTCGTGGCCGACTCCGTCGAGCAGGTCGGCATCGACGTCAACCACGACCTCTACACCCTGGCGTTGAACGGCAAGGGCGAGCCGGCCAAGCCGAAGAACATCACCCTCGACAACCCGGCCCAGGATTCGAGCCCGGTCTACAGTCCCGACGGCCGGTCGATCGCGTTCCTGCGGCAGAAGGTCAAGTTCTTCTACGCCGACACGCAGCGCGTCGTCCTGCACGACCGCTTCGGCGGCAAGAACGAAGTGCTGACCGGGGCGCTCGACCGGTCGTGCTCCAACCCGCAGTGGATGCCGGGCGGCAACAGTGTCCTCTTCGACGTCGAGGACGCCGGCTACAACCGCATCTTCATGGCGACGGTCCGCGAACCGGTAGTCAAGCCGCTGACGAAGGGCTATTCCGACCGGCTCGGCGAGATCGCCCGCGAGTCCGGTGCGGTCGTCTTCTCGCGGTCGAGCTTCGACTTCCCGTCGCGCGTCTTCGCGATGCGCGGCGAAACGACCGAGCGGATCGACCGCTTCAACGACGCGCTCACGTCGCAGTGGGATCTCGGCAAGGTCGAGTCGGTGACGTTCGCCGGGGCGGACGACGCGGACGTGCAGATGTGGGTGATCTACCCGCCGGGGTTCGACCCGGCGAAGAAGTGGCCCCTGGTTCAGGTCGTCCACGGCGGGCCGCACAACGGCATCGCGACGGACTGGAGCTACCGCTGGAACCCGCAGCTGTGGGCGGCCCAGGGCTGGGTGATCGGCATCGTCAACTTCCACGGCTCGAGCGGCTTCGGCCAGAAGTTCGCCGACTCGATCACCGGGGACTACGGCACGAAGCCGCTCGCCGACGTCAACAAGGCGACGGACTGGTTCGAGAAGCAGCCGTGGATCGACAAGGCCCGGATCGCGACGGCCGGCGCGAGCTACGGCGGCTACATGATGGCATGGCTGAACGGCCACACCGACCGCTTCAAGGCGATGGTCTGCCACGCCGGCGTCTACAGCTACCACAGCCAGATGGCGTCCGACATCGTGCGGGGCCGGGAGCGGGCGCTGGGGGCGTTCCCGTGGAAAGACATCGAGAAGATCGACAAGCAGACCGCCCAGCGCTACGCCAGCAACTTCAAGACGCCGACGCTCGTGCTGCACGGCGAGAAGGACTACCGCGTACCGGTGACGCAGGGGTTCGAGTACTACAACACGCTCAAGCAGAAGGGCGTCCCGACGCGGCTGGTCTACTTCCCGGACGAGAACCACTGGATCCTCAAGGCCCAGAACTCGCTGGTGTGGCACCGCGAGGTGTTCGGCTGGCTGGAGAAGCACATCGGCCGGGGGCCGACGAAGTAATCCCCAACCGAGAACGCCCATGGACGTCTCCCTCGCCCTGCGCGTCGAGGAGGTCTGCACTCGGTTCGAGCGGGCCTGGCGGGACGGCCCGCCTCGGATCGAGGATTACCTCGCCGGCTGGTCCGGTTACGAGCGAGCTGCCCTGGTCCGGGCCCTGATCGCGATCGATGTCGAACGGCGGCGGAAGGCCGGCGAGGCGGTATCGCCCTCCGACTACCGCTCTCGCTTTCCCGACCTGCCGCCTGGGTCCGAAGACGCGACGGGGGCGTATTCGCCCTCGCAAGGACAAGCCGTCGCGGTATACCCGCCGGGGACGGTCCTCGCCGGTCGGTATCGCATCGTCGCCTTGCTCGGGCGCGGCGGCATGGGGGAGGTCTACCGCGCCGACGACCTGGCCCTCGGCCAGCCGGTCGCGCTGAAGTTCCTCCCCGGGGCGGTGGCCGGCGACCCGGACCGGGTCGCTCGATTCCGGCAAGAGGCCGTCTCCGCCCGGCGTATCACCCACCCGCACGTCTGCCGGGTTCACGACATCGGCGAGGCGGACGGGCGCGCCTTCCTGTCGATGGAGTACGTCGCCGGGCAGGACCTCTCTTCCCTTCGCCGGAGCGTCGGCCGGTTGGCGGAGGAGAAGGCGCTCGAGATCGCACGCCAGTTATGCGCCGCCCTGGCAGCGGTCCACGAACAGGGCCTACTCCACCGCGACCTCAAGCCGGCGAACGTCCTCCTCGACGAGCGCGGCCGGATCCGCCTGGCCGACTTCGGCCTGGCGACGGCGGCCGACCGGGTGTCGGACGTCGGCTCCGGGACGCCGCTGTACATGGCCCCGGAGCAGCTCACCGGACGAGAGGTCACCGTCCAGAGCGACCTATATTCGCTTGGGCTCGTCCTCTACGAGCTGTTCACCGGCCGGTCGGCGTTCCCCCCGGAGGCTCCTCTCCGCGCCCGGCTTCACGCGGCTCCCGTCGCGCCGTCGCTGCACATCCCTGGGCTGGGTCCGGCGATCGAATCCGTGATCCTGCGCTGCCTGGAACCGGTTCCGGCGAACCGGCCTCGGTCCGCGCTGGACGTCCTTGCCGCCCTGTCAGGGGGCGACCTGATCGCAGCGGCCCGCGAGGCCGAGGTGGCACTCTCCCCGGACGAGGTCGCCCGGGCGGGTGGCAAGGGGGCCCTGCGATCGGCCGTCGGGATTGCCTGCCTGGCCGGGGTCGTGCTGGGCCTGCTCGGCGTGGTCTTTCTCGCACCGGCGACAATGATCGTCGGCGTGGTTCTGCTCCCGAAGTCGCCGGAGGTCCTGCGGGGCCTTGCCGTCGATTACCTCGCCGCGCTGGGGTACGGGGATCGACCCGGCGACCGCGTTGAGGGCTTCCTCGTCGATGCCAGCGTGCACCCGCCGACCCTCGGCTACTGGTACCGCGGCTCGGCGGTGCCGCTGGTGATTCTCGACGGCCCGACGTTCGGACACCTGGATCGACCCCCTGGGCCGAACCACCCCCCCGTCGGTCCGGGGATGCACGGCATCCGGCTCAACCCTCACGGCCGGCTCGTGTCCTTTCACGCCTTCCTGGATGGCGACGTGACACCGTCGGCGGCGCTGTCCGACTGGGGGGCCGTATTCCACCTGGCGGGCCTGGAGCCGTCCTGCTTCCGGGAGGTCGAGAACGTGGCGTCGATGCCGCTGCCGCCGGTCCCGTGTGACCGCCAGCACGGCTGGGAGGGGGTCGATCCGGATGGGCGGCCCATCCGCGTTTCGGCCGCGACGTGCCGCGACCGGCTCGTCTGGTTCGTGGCCGGTTCGCCGGACCTCGCCTGGGGCGGGCCAAGATACGATCCTCCTGGCCGGATCTGGTTCGAATCGCTCGTCGCCATCGTCCTGTTCGGCTGTTTGGGTCTGGCGATGGTCTGGGCGCTGGACCACTGGCGGCGCGGCGTGATCGACCGGGCCCGGGCCTTCCGATTCGCGGCGTTCTTCCTCGCGGCGGAGGGGCTCGTCTGGGCGCTCCGTGTCCACCACGTCGCCGGCCGCGCGGAGATGGACCTCGTCTTCGTCGGCCTGGCAAAGGTGCTCCTGATCGCGGCGTTCGTCTGGTTGTTCTACGCGGCCCTTGAACCGCACGCACGCCGCGTCCGGCCCGATACGCTCGTCGCCTGGAACCGCCTCCTTGGTGGGAACTGGCGGGATTCGCTCGTCGGCCAGGCCGTGCTGATCGGCGTCCTCATCGCCGTCCTGGAACGCCTGTTCTACCTCCTGCTCGTCGCCCTTCCGGGCTGGGTCGGCTGGCCCGCCGCCTTGCCGGACGGCCTCGCGGAGGGGAGTTGGGGCTTGCCGCTGCCGGTCCTGCTCGGCACCGGGCCGGCCGTGGCGGCCGTGCTCCGGTTCGTGACCGTCTCGGTCTTCGAGGCGTTCCTCATTTCGCTGACGCTGCTCATCGTCCTCGGCATGATGTTCCCGCGTCCTCGCTGGCTGGCCGGGCTGCTCTACTGCTCGATCTTCACCGTCTTGTTCGCCGCGGCCCTCAGCCATCGCGGCGTCCTGGCCCTGGCCTACGGCCTGGCGGTCGTGGTAACGTATCAACTGCTCAACCGCGTCGGGGTCCTCGCCCTAGCCACCTGTCTGCTGGTGACCCACCTGTTACAGTTCCCGCTGACGAGCGACCCCGGGTCCTGGTACGCCCCGCAAAGTGCGGTTGCTCTGGGAACGATTTTGGCCCTCGCCGGTTACGGATTCGTCGTGTCGCGCGGACGGGCGGCATGATGCCGGGGCGGTTTCCGGTTCGCGACTGGAGAGCCGAAGTCGTTCCGGAAGCCTGACGACTTCGGCGGCGCGGGGTGATAGTCTAGCGGCTCACCCGCATCCCCGCGAGGCAGCCATGAAATCGAGCCAATACCTTCTCTCCATGCTGGTACTCATCCCGTCGTCGGTTCGCGCCGCGGAGTACGACCTCGTCGTCTACGGCGGCACGTCCGCCGGCGTGGCGAGCGTCGTCCAGGCGACGCGCATGGGCAAGACCGCAATCCTCATCGAGCCGTCGAAGCACATCGGCGGCCTGACGTCCGGCGGCCTCGGCTGGACCGACTCCGGCAACAAGGCCGTCATCGGCGGCGTCGCCCGCGAGTTCTACCAGCGCGTCAAGAAGCACTACGACAAGCCGGAAGCCTGGGTCCACGAAAAGGCGGAGGACTACAAGCTCTACCGCCCGACCGAGGACGCCATGTGGACCTTCGAGCCGAAGGTCGCCGAGGCGATCTTGCGCGACATGCTCAAGGAAGCGAAGGTCGAGGTCGTCCTCGGCGAACGGCTCGACCGGGCGAAGGGCGTCAAGCTCGACGGCAAGCGCATCGTCTCGATCGCGATGGAGTCCGGCAAGACGTTCGCCGGCAAGATGTTCATCGACGCGACGTACGAGGGCGACCTGATGGCCGCCGCCGGGGTGAGCTACACCGTCGGCCGCGAGGCGAACAAGCAGTACGGCGAGACGCTCAACGGCGTCGCCGTCGCGTGGAACAAGCACAACCACCTCTTCAAGGTCAACGTCGATCCCTACGTCAAGCCGGGCGACAAGTCGAGCGGCCTGCTGCCGTTCATCGAGGCCGGTCCGATCCCGGCCGATGGCGAGGAGGACCACCGCCTCCAGGCGTTCTGCTACCGGATGTGCATGAGCCGCGTCCCGGCCAACCGCGTCCCGTTCCCGAAGCCGGCCGACTACGACGAGAAGCTCTACGAGCTGCTGTTGCGCAACTTCGAGGCCGGCGACCTCCGCTTCCCGATGAAGCCGGACATGATGCCGAACGGCAAGACCGACACGAACAACAACTGCGCCGTCAGCACCGACTTCATCGGCGCTAATTACAAGTATCCGGAAGCGTCCTACGCCGAGCGGGAAAAGATCCTCGCCGCTCACGAGTCGTACCAGAAGGGCCTCATGTGGACGCTCGCCAACCACCCGCGCGTCCCCCAGAAGATCCGCGACCAGATGGCGGTCTGGGGCCTGGCCAAGGACGAGTTCACCGACAACGGCAACTGGCCGCACCAGATCTACGTCCGCGAGGCCCGTCGCTTGGTGGGCGACTACGTCCAGACGGAGAAGGATTGCCGTCGGCTCCGTGACACGCCCATGTCCGTCGGCATGGGGTCGTACAACATGGACTCGCACAACTGCATGCGCTTCGTCACCAAGGAGGGCTTCGTCCAGAACGAGGGCGACGTGCAGGAGAGCCCGGGCGGGCCGTACCGGATCAGCTACCAGGCCCTCGTGCCGAAGAAGGGCGAGTGCCCGAACCTGTTCGTGCCGGTCTGCCTGTCTTCGTCGCACATCGCGTACGGTTCGATCCGCATGGAGCCGGTCTTCATGGTCCTCGGGCAGAGCGCCGCGACGGCGGCCTGCCTGGCGATCGACGCGAAGACCGACGTCCAGGCCGTGGACTACGCCAAGCTGCGCGAGCGGCTCCTGGCCGACAAGCAGGTGCTGGAGTCCGCCGCGCCGCCGAAGGTCGCCCCGATCGACGCGAAGAAACTGCCCGGCATCGTCCTCGACGACGACGCGGCGGAGCGGAAGGGCTTCGACGGCGTCTCTAGCGCGATGAGCCCGCATGTCGGCGGCGGCTACCGCCACGACGGCGGCACCGACCGCGGCAAGCAGTCGGCGACGTACTCGCCGGACCTGCCCGAGAAGGGCCGCTACGAGGTGCGGATCAGCTACGCCCCGGCGAGCAACCGGGCGACCAACGTGCCGGTAACGGTCACCCACGCCGAGGGGAAGAAGGTCGTCAGGGTCAACCAGCGGAAGGCCGGGCCGATCGACGGGGCGTGGGTGTCGCTGGGGGTCTTTTCGTTCGAGAAGGGCAAGGCCGGCTCAGTGACGATCGCGAACGACGGCGTCGATGGACACGTCATCCTCGACGCCGTGCAGTGGATTCCGGTGAAGTAGGTCGGGTTGAGGCCGGCGTCAGCCGGCCGAAGCCCGACGGTCGGGGCGATCTCCCCGGTTGTCGGGCCTCGAAGACTCGACCCGACCTACGAAATCAATGCTTCGCCCCGCACGTCGGACACGCCGGCAACGGGCTGCCCCAGAGCTTGAAGCCGCGGTGCAGGCAGGTCGGGCACTTGTTCGGCGGGCAGGCCGGCGGCATCTCGTGGCAGACGCCGCCGACGCACGGCGGGAACCACGCCACCAGCGGCGGCCGGTACGGCTCCGGCTCCGGCAGGCAGCACGGCATCTTGTGGACCGACTGGTAGCAGAAGAAGCCGACCAGCTTCTTGAACTTCTCCTGCCAGGTCCAGCCGCCGTGGCACGACTCGCACGCCGGGGCGTCGCAGATCGGCGTGCCGGTCACCTTCGCCTGGTAGCGGTGGTAGTGCGCCGGCGGGACGACGACGGCCGTCGCGATCGGGGCCGTCGCCGGGGCGCTGACGACCACCGGGGCGGCGGTCGGCGTCGGGTGCGGGGCCTGGGTGGGCACGAGCGTGGTCAGGGCGACCAGCACCAGGGTGTTGCCGTCGAGCATGGCCCTTCGCCTCCTTGCGCCGGGGTCGGGTCTTCCCGTCGGCCGCCGCCTTGCGTCGTCGTGCCGACTTACCCCTACATTCGGCACGGCCGGCCTTCCCAGACCAGTCGAAACCTCGCCGATCCTCGCCCGGGCCAGGGCAAGGTGGGGGCTCCGCGTAACGCCGGCGGATTTTCCGCCTCCCGAAGCCGATTCGATTCGTCTATCATAGGGCGGACTTGCCCACGGACCTGCGCTCGCACCCCGGGATGGCGGAGGTGTCGCCGTGATTGCCGCATCGTCGGTCGGCCCACTCGTGGTCTTCCTCGTCCTGACGGCCGCCCCGATCGGCCCCGGGGCGAACGCGCCGCGGGCCGTCGCGCCGGGCGACCAGGCCACCCTCCAGGCGGCCGGCCTGCCCGTCGATGGCCCGACCCTCCTGCGCTTTCTCACCCGCCGGGCCGATCCAGACGCCGCCCTCAAGGAGGTCGATGCCGCGGTTGCCCGCCTCGCCGAGGCGGGCACCGACAAGCACGCCCCGGCCCAGGTCGAGCTGCTCGGCTGCGGTCCGGTCGCCCTGCCGGCCCTTCGTCGGCTGGCGAACCGGATCGACCTCCCCGAGGCGTCGGCCCGGGCCCGGACCTGCGTCGGCCTGATCGAGAGCCCGGCAGGCGGCAACCTTTGCCTGGCGGTTGCCCGGGCGGCGGCGGCGTTGCGGCCGGAAGGCATCGACGCCGCCCTGTTCGCCTACCTGCCGTTCGCCGAGACGGAGCCGGCGTTCCGCGACCTGCAACAGCTCCTCGTCGGCCTGTGCCCGTCGCGCGGCGACCTGCCCGAGCCGTTCTCCGCCGCCCTCAAGGACGCCGACCCGATCCGCCGCCAGGCCGGGGCCGAGGTGCTCTGCGCCGCCCGCGGCGTCGCGGCCCACGGCCTGGTCCGGCCACTGCTCGAAGACCCGAAGGCGAGCGTTCGGCTGCGCGTCGCCCTGGTCCTGACCGAGAGCTACGACCCGGCGGCGGTACCTGTTCTGATCGACCACCTCGGCTCGGCCGGCGTCAGCGAACGGAAACGGATCGAGGAGACGCTGTCTCGCCTGGCCGGCGACTGGTCGTTCCAATCGCCGCCGGCCGAGGACCGAACCGCGGGCGAAATCCGTCGGGCGTTGTGGAAGGCGTGGTGGGACACGCTGAGCGAGGAGCGCCTGCTCTCGTTGTTTCGAGCCGTGACGCACGCCGAGGCGGACCACGTCACCTGGCAGGCGATCCTCGCCCGGCTGGACGACCCGGAGGCGAGCGTCCGCGACAGGGCCGTCGCCGAGCTGGTCGCCGTCGGGCCGCGCGTCCTGCCGCTGGTCCGCCGCGTCGCCGGCGAGGGGTCGCCGCGCTCGCGCGGCCTGGCCGGTCAGGCGGTGACGGCTCTGGAGCGGCAGGCCGGCGTCGTCCGCGTCCCCGAATGCGCCCCGCGCCTGCTCGCCCTCCGCCGGCCGGCCGACACGGCCCGCGTCCTGCTCGACGCCCTGCCGTGGATGGAGAACCCGCTCCTGGAGCAGCAGGTGCGCGACGTGCTGCCGCTCGTCGCCGTCGTCGGGGGCAAGCCGTCCCCCGTCCTGCGCGAGCGCTTCGCCAGCAAGCTGCCGGCCGTCCGCGCCGCGGCGGCGGCCGCCCTGGCGCGCGTCGGCGGGCCGGACGATCTGGCCAAGGTCCGCGAGCTGCTCGACGACCCGGACCCGGCCGTCCGGCTCGACGCCGCCCTCGGCCTGGTGCAGCGCGGCCAGCGCGACGCGGTCGAGGTGCTCATCGCCTTGATGCCGGCCCTTCCGCTGGAGAAGGCCGGCGCGGTCGAGGACTTGCTGATCGAGCTGGCGGCGGAGAAGGCCCCGAACGTCGGCCTGGGCACCGGCCCGCAGGACCGCGACAAGTCGCGCGACGCCTGGCTGGCGTGGTGGCGCGATCACGGCGACAAGGTCGCCCTCGACGACGGCCTGGCGATCCGGCTCCGGCCGCGGACGCTCCTCCTGGTCGAGAGCTACGACCAGGCCCGCCGGTCGGGGCGCGTCATCGAGATGGACCGCACCGGGCGGGTGCTCCTCGACGTGCAGGGCATGTCGTACCCGATGTACGCAGAGCGGATCGGCCCGGACCGCGTCCTGATCGCCGAGCAGGGGACCGGCAAGGTCACCGAGCGCGACACGCAGGGCCGCGTCGTCAAGGAGTGGGCCGTCCCCAGCGCGTTCTACTGCCAGCGGCTCCGCAACGGCAACACGTTCCTCGGCGGCCGGAACCAGCTCCAGGAGGTCGATCGCGACGGCAAGGTGGCGTGGACGTACGCCTCGCCGCAGGACACCATCTTCTGCGTCACACGGTTCCGGGACGGCAACATCACCCTGCTGACGTACCAGGGCAACCTCGTCCGGCTCGACGCCGCCGGCAAGGTGGTCAAGACGAGCAATGTCCCGATCCAGACCCTCGGCGGCCTCAACGGGGCAGAGATCCTGCCCGGCGACCGGGTCCTGGTGACGTCGTCCGGGACGAACCGCGTCGTCGAGTTCGACGAGAACGGCAAGGTCGCCTGGGAGACGAGCGTGCCGACGCCGGCCAGCGTCAGCCGGCTGCCCGGCGGGACGACGCTCGTGTCGAGTACCGGGAACACGCGCCTGGTCGAGATTGACCGGGCCGGCCGGGTCGTCCAGGAATGGAAAGACCTGCCCGTGAAGCCGATCCGGGCCACGCTGCGCTGACGCCCCGCCGGAGAGAGCGACCGATGACCTCTGCCGCGACCTTCCTGCTGCTCGTTTCTACCCTGGTCGGCCCGGCCCAGCCGGCGACGACCAGGGAGCCGGACGAGTTGCTCCTCCAGCGCGTCGGCGTCGAGCCGGAGGCGGACGCCCTGTCGCGCTTCGCCCGGCTGCGCGTCGAGTCGCCCAGCCCGGCCGCGATCCGGGCGGCGATCCAGGCCGTGGCGTCCGGAACGGACAAGGAGCGGTCGGACGCGAGCGTCCTCCTGCTGGCGGCCGGGCCGGCGGCGCTGCCGTACCTGCAGCGGGGGGCGCGCGAGTTCGAGGACGGCGGCGGCGAGCCGTTCGCCGCCCTGGTCACGGCCCTGGAAGGGAAGGGCAGCCCGACGACAACGGCCGCGGTGCGCCTCCTGGTCAAGAAGGCCCCCGACCGGGCCGCGGCGGCCCTCCTGACGCTGATCCCGACCGCCGAGGACGAACTGGTCCTGGGCGAGGTTCGCACCGGCCTGGCGGCTCTGGCCCGGCGGCAGCCTGCCGCGGCGTCGGCCCTGCGCAAGGCGCTGGAGGATCCGCTCGCCCTGCGCCGCGCCGTCGCGATCGAGGCGGTCGCCCTGGGGTTGCCGGCCGAGGCGATGACGACGCTCAAGCCGTTCCTCGACGACCGCGTCGCGTTCGTGCAGTTCCGCGCCGCGCTGGCCCTGGGGGCGACGCACGAGGAGGCGGTCGTTCGGCTGATCGGCCTTTTGGCCGACCTGCCGGCCGAGGCGGCCCAGGAGGCGGAGGAGTTCTTGCTCGGCCTGGCCCAGGACCAGGCCCCGCGCGTCTCGCTGACGAACCGGGCCGAGGCCCGCGACGCCTGGCGGAAGTGGTGGGACGCCACGACCGGCGACGCCCTGTTGACCGAGTTGCGCAAGCGCACCCTGTTCGAGGAGGACCGCGTCAAGGTCCAGAAGCTGATCGCCCAGCTCGGGGCGGAGGACTTCGACGCCCGCGAGAAGGCCAGCGCCGACCTGAAGACCCTCGGGCCGCGCGTCCGGTCGATGCTGCGCGAGGCGCTCCGGGGCGACGACGCCGAGGTCGTCCAGCGGGCGCGCGGCCTGCTCGACGGCATGGCGAAGGACAACGTCATCCCGCTCCCGGTCGGCGTGCCGCGCCTGCTCGCCCTGCGCCGGCCGGCCGGCGCGGTCGAGGCCCTGCTCGCCTACCTGCCGTTCAACGAAGACGCCGGCCTCGTCGAGGACGTCGTCGCCGCCCTGGACCAGATCGCCCAGGTCCAGCCGACCGCCCGCAAGCTGCTCATCGCCGCCCTGGATGACGCTGTGCCGGTCCGCCGCCAGGTCGCCCTGGAGGCGCTCGGTCGCGTGGCCGACCTCGCCGCGCTCGACCCGATCAAGCGCTGCCTCGACGACCGCGACGGCGGCGTTCGCTTGCGGGCGGCCCTGGCCCTGGTTCGCCTCGGCGAGCGCGCCGGCGTCTCAGCCGTCCTCGAACAGGTCGCCCAGGTGTCCGGTACCGACGACGAGCGCCTGCTCGACGACTTCCTCCACCGCCTCTGCGATGGCCTCGACCGGCCGGCCGTCACCGAAGGGGGGGCCGAGGACGCCCGCCGCAAGCGCCAGGCCGAATGGCAGAAGTGGTGGCGCGACAACGATGCCCGGGTCGCCTTGCCGCGCTACGACGACGAGCAGGCCCGCGAGGTTCTGCGCCACTCCGGCCTGACGCTCGTGGTACTGAACGGGACCGGCACGGTCGTCGCCTACGACCCCGACTTCGCCATCCGCTGGCAGTTGCGCGGCCTGACGACGCCGTTCGACGCCCAGGCCCTGCCCGGCGACCGCGTCCTCGTCACCGAGCACGACCTGCGGCGGGTCACGGAACGGAACTTGCAGGGGGACGTCCTCTGGGAGAAGAAGGTGGCTGGCAACCCGGTCCAGGCGGAGCGGCTGCCGTCGGGCAACACGCTGATCGTCTGCCGGGACCGCGTCGTCGAGGTGACGCGGACCGGGCGCGAGGTGTTCACGATCCATCGGCCGAACGGCGACCTGTACACCGCGCGCAAGTTGCGCGACGGCAGCGTGGCCTGCGTGTCGAACCAGGGGCGCTGCTTCCGGCTCGACGCGCGCGGGGCGGAGGTGAGCGGCTTCCGCCTGCCGAACGGGGCGGCCCACCTGGCGAACGACCTCCTCCCCGGCGGAGGGGCATTGATTCCGATCGCCTGGCAGAACAAGATCACGGAATACGACCGCGACGGGAAGGTCGTCAAGGACCACGCCTTCCCGACGCCGGTCTCGGCGCAACGGCTGAGCACCGGCGGCCTGCTGCTCGTCAACCAGCAGTTCCCGCCGCGCCTGGTCGAGCTGGACCGGGCCGGCCAGGTCGTCCGCGAGACGACCCTGGCGACGAACCCGATCCGGGCGGTCCGACGATGAAGGCGAACCGGGGACGTCAGCTCCCGGAGGAGGAAACGTCATGCGTCCGAGTCTGAGCCGGATCGTCCTGGGGTGCCTGGCGCTGTCCCTGCTCGTCGCCGCCCAGGAGGCCGGGCCCGACGAGCGCCTCCTGAAGGAGAACAAGCTCGCCCTCGACGGGCCGGGCCTACTGACGTTCTTCAAGGAACGGACGGCCAACCTCGCCGATGCGGGCAAGATCGGCAAACTCGTCGCCAAGCTCGGCGCGGACGACTTCGAGGAGCGCGAGGACGCCTCGCGCCAGCTCATCTCGCTCGGCAGCCGGGCACTCCAGGCGCTGCAGGAGGCGACGAAATCGACCGACGCCGAGGTTTCGCGCCGGGCGGAGGACTGCGTCAAGCAGATCAAGTCCGGCTCGACGGCGGTCGTCCTCCAGGCGGCGATCCGCCAGCTCGCCCGGACGAAGGACGCCGGGGCGGCCGACGTCCTGCTCGCCTACCTGCCGACCGGCGAGCAGGAGAACGTCGCCGACGAGGTGCGCGAGGCGCTCGTCGGCCTGGCGCTGCGAGACGGCAAGGCGGAGCCGGCCCTCGTCGCGGCGCTGGCCGACAAGGAGGCCGTCCGCCGGGCCGCGGCCGGGTCGGCCCTGGCCCGGGTCAAGGCGGCCGACGCCCTGCCGGCCGTCCGCAAGCTGCTGGAGGACCCCGACGCGAAGGTCAAGGCGCGCGTCGCCCTCGCCCTCGCCGCCGCCCGCGAGAAGGAGGCGATCCCGGTCGTTATCAGCCTGCTCGACGACCCGTCCCTGACCCCCCTCGAACTGACGGTCATGGAGGATCTGCTCTACCGCCTCGGCGAGGACCGCTCGCCGCTCGCCCCGGCGGCCGGCAACGCCGACGGCCGCAAGAAGTACCGCGCCGCCTGGAAGGCGTGGTGGGACGACCACGGCGAGAAGCTCGACCTGGCCAAACTGGAACAGGCCACCAAGGTCGAGGGGAACACCCTCATCGTCCTGCTCGACGAGAACAAGATCATCGACCTCGACGCGACGAACAAGCCGCGCTTCACGCTGGAGAACGTCCTCTTCCCGCTCGACGCGCAGTACCTGCCCGGCGACCGGGTGCTGATCGCCGAGCACAACGCCCAGAAGGTGACCGAGCGCGACAAGACCGGCAAGGTCCTCTGGCAGAAGGAGGTCGACATGCCGCTGTCGGCCCAGCGGCTGCCGAACGGTAACACGCTCATCGGCACCCGGCAGCAGGTGATCGAGGTCGATCCGAAGGGGAAAGAAGTCACGACGTACACCCGGCCAGGCGGCGAGCTGATCATGCGCGTGCAGCGGCTGCGCAACGGCCAAACGGCGATGGTGACGCAGCTCGGCGTGACGCGCTACGTCCTGCTCGACGCGGCGATGAAGGAGATCCGCAGCTTCGGCGTCGATATCCGCACGTCGGGCGGCCGGATCGAGGTCCTGCCGAACGGGAACGTGCTGTCTCCGGAGAACGCCAACAACCGCGTCGTCGAGCACGACGTGAACGGCCGGGTCGTCTGGGAGGTGGCGGTCGATCAGCCGATCGCGGCGCTGCGGCTGCCGAACGGCAACACGCTCGTCACGTCGATGAACCTGACCGTCGGCGCGGTCGAGCTGGACCGGTCCGGCAAGATCCTGTGGCAGCATAAGGCCGACACGCGCGTCACGCGCGCGATCCGGCGGTGACGCCGTAGCCGAAGTCGTGAGACTTCGGACTGCCACGTCCGAAGTCTCACGACTTCGGCTACGCCCGGATCGCCCGCTCGAGGTCCTTCCGCAGGTCTTCCACGTCCTCGATGCCGACGCTGAGGCGGATCAGGCCGTCATCGACGCCGCGCTTCTGGCGGATCTCCAGCGGGATGCTCGCGTGCGTCATCGTCGCCGGGTGGCAGACGAGCGACTCGACGCCACCGAGGCTCTCCGCGAGACTGAACAACTTCGTCGCCGGCAGGAAGCGCCGCGCCGCGTCGGCCCCACCCTTGAGCCGGAGCGAGATCATGCCGCCGAAGCCGCTCATCTGGGCCTTCGCGAGGGCGTGGCCGGGGTGGTCCGCCAGGCCGGGGTAGTACACCTTCTCGACCTGCGGCTGCTTCTGGAGCCACGCGGCCAGATCGACGGCGTTGGCACAGTGACGGTCCATCCGCACCGCGAGCGTCTTGAGGCCGCGCAGCGTCAGGTAGGCGTCGAACGGCCCGGGCACCCCGCCGGCGGCGTTCTGGTAGAACGCGATCGGATCGACGAGGGCCTTGCGGCCGACGACCGCCCCGCCGACGACGTCGGAGTGGCCGCCGAGGTACTTCGTCGTGCTGTGGACGACGAGGTCCGCCCCGAGTTCGAGCGGCCGTTGCAGGTACGGCGACGCGAACGTGTTGTCCACGGCGAGGAGCGCCCCGCGCGCGTGGGCCGCGTCGGCGATGGCCTTGATGTCGAGGACCTGGAGCAGCGGGTTGGTCGGCGTCTCGATCCAGACGAGCTTCGTCTTGTCAGTGCAGAGGGCGGCGAAGCCGGGTGCGGAAGCGTCGTCGGTATAGCGTGCGACGAGGCCCCACGGCTTGAAGACGCGCTCCAGCAGGCGGAACGTGCCGCCGTAGAGGTCGGCTGCGGCGACGACCTCGTCTCCGGGCCGCAGCTGGGCGAGGACGGCCGTCGTCGCGGCGAGGCCGGATGCGAAGGCGAGGCCGCGCTCGCCGCCTTCCAGCGCGGCGAGGCACGTCTCCAGGGCGGTGCGGGTCGGGTTACCGCTGCGCGAGTACTCGTAGCCCTTGTGCTGGCCTGGGCCGGCCTGGGTGTACGTGCTCGTGGCGTAGATCGGCACGACCGTCGCGCCGGTGGCCGGGTCGGCGTCCTGGCCGGCGTGGATCGCCCGGGTCGAGAAGCCGTGGTCGTCGTGGGTCGCCATGCCGAGGTCTCCGCTTCGGGGTGGTTCTCCGACATGGTACACGCCCGGCCGCCCTTGCGGCCACGGATCGGTTCGGATACCTTTCCCTTCGTTCCCCCGCCCGCCTATCTCGCGGAAGGTGCCTCGTGAAGACGGTCCTCGCGGCGCTTCTCGTCTTCGTCGTTGCCTCGGTCGTCTACGGCCAGGCGGATCCGTTCGGCAAGCCGGTCGCGTTCTGGCTCGACCGGCTCAAGTCAAAGGACGTCCTCGAACGCGACGAGGCGGTCCAGGTCTTCATCCGGCTCGGCCCTGCAGGCCGCGACGCGGCCCCGCTGCTCAAGCCGCTCCTCAAGGACGCCAGCCCCGAGGCGCGGTACCAGTCGGCGCTCGCGCTCTGGAACGTCCTCGACGACGGCACCGACGCGGTGCCAATCCTGCGCGACGACTTCGCTCGCCTGTCCGCGACCCGGAAGGACCAGCTTCTCAACTACGCTCTCGAACGCAAGAAGCCGGACGATGCCCTTTTCGCTCTGTTCGATGTGCTGCGCAAGGAGCCGCAGTTCGAGGCGCGGGTCACCTTCCACATCCCGACCCTCGGCAAGGCCGCCATCCCAGCCTATGCGAAATGGATCGAGGCCCGCCAGGGCAAGGAGCGGGCGGCGGCAATCCAGGGGACGCCGTTCGTGTTCCTGCTGGCCGATAAGGGGGCGATGCTGGTCAAGTACCTCAAGGACCCCGACCCGTACTGCCGGATCGCCGCCGCGGCGGCGCTCGCGCCGCTGCCCGAGCCGCGGGACGACGCCCTCGCCGTGCTGGTCGAACTGGCCGAGGCGAAGGACGCCGCAGTCGTCGATGCGGTCCTGCGAGCCCTCGTCAACCAGAATCTCACCTACCGCAAGGCGGCCGCGATCTACCCGCTCGGCCTGAAGCATCCCAGCCTGGAGGTCCGCCTCGGCGTCGTCCGCCCGGTGACACAACTCCATCCGGACAAGGTCGATGACGTCGTCGATATCCTGACCGAGGCGGTCCGCGACCAGTCCCTGATGGTCCGCTATCGGGCCTACCAACTCGCCACCGAACTGGGGCCGAAGGGCGAGAAACTCGCCCCGGTCCTGCTCGGCGAACTCAAGACTCCGGACGCGGCCCGGGACGCATCCGCCCTGCTCGGCGCGCTGGCCCCGCACGCCGCGCGCGTCGGCAAGGAGGTCGGCGAACTGGTCTTCGCCGATCCGCGTCGCGGCGAGCGGATGCTGACCGCGACCCTGCAGCCGTTCGTGCCACACTTCGCCGACGCGGTGAGGACGCACCTCGAAGGGGACGACCCGGCCCGTAAGTTCCTCGCGGCGCGGGTCGCGAAGGCCCTCCCGCCCGCGACCGGCAAGGCGTTCGTGCCGCTGCTCGTGCCGCTCCTAAAGAAGCCCGAGACGACGCAGGTCGCCCTGGAGGCACTGGAGGCCTACGGCCCCGAAGCGAGGTCGGCCGCCACGGACGTCTTCGCCGTGCTCGACCAGCCGGACGGGGCACGCCACCTTCCGGTCGTCAAGCGGGCGCTGCTGGCGATCGGGCCGGAGCCGAAGGCCCTCGACGCGATGCTCGACGCCCTGAAGGCGAAGGCGACGCCCACGCCAGCCGAGCGCCTGCTGACGGCCGACCTCGCCCTCCTGCACCCCGAGCGCCGCAAGGAGGCGCACGACGCCCTGGAGGCGGTGCTTCTCGACGCCCGCCGCTTCGACCGCAACGAGCTGGCCCGGACGCTGGAGGGCGTCGGCCCCCAGGACGCGAAGCTCGTCGCGCCCCTGCGGGCCGCCTTGAAGAACGACCCGAGCCTGCTCCTCCAGCTCGACCGGGTCTTCATCCGCCTCGGCCCGGCGGCGAAGGAGGTCGCGACCGACCTGCTGGAGCAGATCAAGACGCAGTCGGACTACTCGACGATCCTGCGGGCGGCCCAGGTGATCTACTTGCTCGACCCGGAGCACCGCGGGCAGGCCGACGAGCGGATCGCGGCCCTGTTCCTGGAGCGCCTGGAGCGGGCCCCGCAAGGCGACGAGTTGAACTACCACTTCCGCCAGGTGGCGGACCTCTGTCAGACGAAGCCCGGCCCGACGAAGGCATTGCTGCCCCTGCTGCGGACCCTCTTCCGCAACTATCCCCGGCCCGACGTGCAGGGCGACCTCGCCGGCCGGCTTGTCGAACTCGACCCGGCCATGGAGGCGGAGGTGGTCAAGTCGTTCGAGGATCGGCTCGGCGACTATCCGAGCCATCCGCAGGGCGTCTTGCTCGGCCTGCTGCGCATCCGGCCGGACCACCTGGCCGCCCTCGCCGCGGTGAAGCGGTTCCTCGACGGGAGTAGCACGTCGTTCCCGACAATCGGCGCGCGGGTCGCGATGCTGTGCGAGAAGCCGCTGCCGGGGGTGCGGGAGTTGCTGGAAGCCCAGCTGGAGACGAACACCGACCCGGCGTTCCGCCTCCCGGCCCGCGTCGCGCTGATGCGCTACGACGGCAAGCTGAACCCGGCCTGGATCGACGAGATCGTCAAGGCCGAGACGCCGCCGGTGAGCCTGCTCGACCTGCGCTGGCTCGGCCCGCTCGGCCGGCCGCTCATCCCCCGGATCCGCGCCCTGCCGGGCGACCCGTTCACGAAGTACGGCCACCAGGAGGTCGTCGCCTCGCTGGAGCGGTCGCGATGACGAAGGCCGGAAGTCGGATCCCCTTCGGAGGCCCTGCCGTGCGAAGCCTGCGAGCCCTGTCCCTCGTCGTCGCCGTGGTGGCCGTCCCCGCCCTGGCCCAGGTGCCGCGGTCGCCGCAGCCTGCGAACCCCGACGCGATGGTCCTGTCGCTCGGCGACAACCACCTCATCGAGGCGGTGTTCCTCCAGGGCGGCAAGCTCCTGGCCACCTACGGCGCGGACGGCAAGCTGCGCCTGTGGGACACCGACCGCGGCACCCCGCGCGGCGAGGCGGCGCAGGTCGGCCACCCGACCAACTACCACGCCTTCCGCTTCCTGGAGCACCCCGACGGGAAGCGCCTCGTCGTCGCCGGGGCCCACGTTAAGGCGACCGTCCTCAGCTTGGAGGACGGCAAGATCCTGCACCAGATTGCCGTTCCGTACGATAACTACCCCGTATCGTTCGCCCTGCTCGACCACGGCAAGACCCTCGCCCGGCTCGACCGGACCCTGAACTTTCGCCACTACGACGTGGACTCGGGCAAAGAGAAGGCCGACGTGAGGAACGCCGCCCCGCCGAAGGGCATCGAGGTGGACGGCGGCGGCCGGTCGCGGCTCGTGCTCGCCCCGGACGCGAAGACCTACGCCGTCAACGACGGCAAGTGCGTCCTTCGCGACGCGGCGACACACGAGGCGCGCTACACGCTCCGGCCGGACGGCAAGCGTACCTACACCTACCGCAACGGGCCGTACCGGCCGTACTACTCGGCCGACGGCGGGCGCGTCCTGTTCCATGGCACCGACGGCACCCTTCGCGTCGTCGACGTCGCGACGGGCAAGGAACTCCAGACGTTGCGGATGGAGGAGGCCGACCCGCGCCGGCCCGGCGTGCGGCGCGTCATCGCCCCGGTGGCGTTCGCTCCGAACGGCCAGTGGGTGCTGGCGACGACGGAGGACCAGTTCGGCGAGTTGGTCCTGTACGGCGTCGCGTCGGGGCTGGAAGTGCGCCGCTTCCCACCAAAGGTCGTCGGGCCGACGACGGCGAGCATCGCCCTGTCGCCGTCGCCGGGGAACCTGCTCGTCGTCCCCGGGCCGGCGTTCCACCAAGTCGAGGTCTGGGAGATGGACCAGAGCCGGATCCGACCGAAGGCTCCGGCAGGGAAATAGATCACTTCCCCCGCTGCGTCTTGTAGTACTGCACCAGGTCGATGCGCGTGATGATGTCGAGCACCTTCCCCTCGTGCGTCACCAGCACCCCCGTGTTGCCGGACAGCAGCAGCCGGTAGACCTCGTCGAGGTGGACGCTGCCGTCCACCTGCGGCAGCGGCCGGGCCATTACGTCGCCGACCCGGACCTTCGCCGGGTCCTCCTTGTCGTGCAGGATGCGCGCCAGCGTTACCTCCTGGATGCTGCCGGCCGCCTGTCCGTCCTTCAGCACCGGCAGCTGCGAGATTCCTGCCGTCTGCATCAGGTCGATCGCCTCGCCGACGTTCGCCTCCGGGGCGATGAACACCAGGCCCCGCTTGCCGCGGTGCCGCAGAAGGTCACCCGCCGTCGAGACGACCTGCTCCGTCGTCGTCAACTGGTTCGAGGCGAGCCAGGCGTCGTCGTAGAACTTGCTCAGGTAGTTCCGCCCCGTGTCGCAGATGATCGTCACGACGATCTGCCCCGGCTGCAGCCGCCGGGCATAGCGCAGCGCCGCGGCGACGTTCGTCCCCGACGACCCTCCAGCGAGGATGCCCTCGGCGCGGGCCAGGGCGCGGGCCGTGGCGAAGCTCTCCGCGTCGCCGATGCGGATCCAGTCATCGACGAGCTGGCTGTTGAACGTCCGCGGGACGAAGTCCTCGCCGATCCCCTCGACCTTCCACGACTTCGGCGACCCGCCGGAGAGGATGCTCCCCTCCGGGTCGGCCCCGACGATCTTCACCTCGGGGTTGCGCTCCTTGAGATACCGCCCGACGCCGGTCAGGGTGCCGCCGGTGCCGACCCCAGAGACGAACGCGGCGAGCTGGCCCTCGGTCTGCTCCCAGATCTCGGGGCCGGTCGTCCGGTAGTGGACCTCCGGGTTGGCCATGTTCGTGAACTGGTTCGGCCGCCACGCCCCGGGGATCTCACGCGCCAGCCGGTCGGCGACGCCGCCGTAGCTGTCCGGCGAGTCCGGCGCGACGTTCGTCGGCGTGATGACCACCTCTGCACCGTACGCCTTGAGCAGGAGGATCTTCTCGTGCGACATCTTGTCCGGCAAGACGAAAATGCAGCGGTAGCCTTTCACGGCGGCGACCATCGCCAGCCCGACGCCGGTGTTGCCGGCGGTCGCCTCGATGATCGTGCCGCCGGGCCGGAGCAGGCCCCGCTGCTCCGCCTCGGCGATCATCGCCATGCCGACCCTGTCCTTGACGCTGCCGCCGGGGTTCTGCGACTCGAGCTTGACGTAGACCTGGGCCGGTACGCCGCTCGCCACGCGCTGCAGCCGGACCAGCGGGGTGTGGCCGACCGACTTGAGGACGTTCTGCTGCACGGCGGGCTTCCTCCTGAGGACGGGTTCCTGCCGGGTATTGTGGTCGGTCGGAGCGGGGCAAGCAAGGGTGGAAAACCCCCTTGCTTGCGCTGCGGGCTCCGGTAGGATGACTGTCCCGGTCCCCTCCTAGCTCCGAGCGCACGGAACACGGCATGGCCCAGCTGCCCACGCAGACGCGAGTCCTGTTGCAGACGGCGACCCAGCTGGTCGAGGACCTGCCCGCCGACGCGGTCCTCTTCCTAACCGAGAAGGACCTCGACTGGGCCGCCGTCCGCACGATCGTGGGCGGCTGCAACCTCCTCGTCGCGACCGGCCGGCAGCACCTGCTCAAGGCCCTCCAGGCCGAGCCGAACCTCAACCTGCTCGAGTTCGACCCCGGCCCGACCCCCGTCTCGGAATGGCTCAACCTCGCCCTGCTCGAGGCCGTCCGCACCGAGAAGCTGCCGCAGAGCGGCACGGTCGTCGCCCTGTACAACGGCATCAGCGTCGGCGACGAGCCGGAGCCGGTCGACAGCCTGAGCATCATCCGCATGGAGCAGCACATCGAGAAGCTGTCCGCCGCCGACCTGAAATCCCTCGACACGGCCGTGCCGCTGGAGACGCTCAAGGCCGTCGTCGAGTTGGCGCTGGAGATCGGTCGCGACGGTCGGGAGGGCAAGGCGGTCGGGACGATGTTCATCATCGGCGACACGAAGAAGGTCGCGTCGTATAGCCGGGCAATGAACTTCAACCCGTTCCGCGGGTACTCCGAGCCGGAGCGCGACGTGCGCAAGAAGCAGGTCCGTGAGCAGATCAAGGACATCGCCCAGATGGAAGGCGCGATCCTCATCCGCCGCGACGGCATCGCCATGCACGCTTGTATGTTCGTCGATGCGCCGAACGACCCGGGCATCACCCTGAGCATGGGCCTCGGCACCCGCCACGCCGCCGCGGCGCGCGTCACCAAGGCGACGAACGCCGTTGCGGTGACGGTCAGCCAGTCCGGCGGCATCGTCCGCATCTGGCAGAACGGCCAGGTCGTCCTGCACATCGTCCCCGGGCCGCGCCCGAGCGTCTACGGCCCGCTGCAACAGGCCCAGCCCGAGACGAACGGCTCGACCCGGCTGCCGGCCCTGCGGACGGCGGCCGTCATCGATTGAACCGACCCCGGAGACGAACCATGCGTCCGACGACCCTCGCGGTGCTGGCCCTCTTCATCCTGGCGACCGGCTGCAACCGGCTGTCCGACTCCCGGACGATCGACCTCAAGCCGGGCGAGGTACACGAAAGTACCGAGATCCCTGAGCAGGCGCGTCCGCTCAAACTCGACATCAAGATCGAGGCGACCGGCCCGGTGACCGGCTGCCTCTACGCCGCGTCGAAGGACCAGGAAGTGTCAAAGGCCCTGTTCCAGAAGAAGCAGCCCGCCGACGCGCTCGGCTACGCGACCGACCAGACCGCGTTCACGCTGTCCGGCACGCTGCCGGCCAACGAGGTCGGCCGGCTCTGGATCAAGAATGTTGGAACCGGGGACGCCACGGTCAAGGTAAAGATCGTCGGGTACTGACCCGGCGGAGTGAACCCGTCGGTAACGACTGACTTTAGAACCGACCTCAGGAGAGTTTTTCATGCGACGTTCGCTGTCCCTGGCGTTCCTTTGCCTGGCGGCGGGAGCGCTCCCCCTCGGCGCGGCCCCGCTGCCCGCGGCGAAGACCGGCCTCTCGCAGGTGCCGGCTTCGGCCCCGCTCGTCATCCAGATGCGCGGCCTGGACGGGACGATCGACCGCCTGGCCGCCTTCTTGAAGGCGGCCGTCCCCGACCACGCCGACCTGGCGACTCTGTCACTGAAGCTCGGGCTGGAGGGCGGCCTCGACGGCCGGTCGCTCAAGGCCCTGAGCAAGGACGGGCCGCACTTCGTCGCCTTCCTCGAGATGCCGAAGCCGAACATGGAAGGCCCCCCGAAAATGGCCGTCGTCATCAGCACGACGGACAACCAGAAGTTCCTCGACGGCCTGCTCAAGGACGGCGAGAAGAAGGCCCTGAAGAAGGAAGACGGCTACAAGTCCACCGTCGTCGAGAATACCGGCGAGCCGATGTTCATCGTCGAGCGCGACGGCTTCGTCCTGTTCACGCCGCGCAAGGACGTCGCCAAGGAACTGGTCCAGAAGGGGGCCGGCCTCGACTCGCGCATCAGCGAGCCGCTGATGGAGAAGCTTCTCGGCTTCGACGTCGGGGCGTACCTGAGCATGGACGTCCTGAACAAGGACTACGCCGAGCAGATCAAGGCGGCGAAGAAGGAACTCCTCGACAACCTCGACAACCAGGGCGGGGCGGCCGGCTTGGACAAGGCCCAGCTCGCCCTGGCGAAGAAGGTCATCGGCGGCCTGGCCCAGTCGGTCGAGGACAGCAAGGGCATCGTCGCCGGGTTGGAGTTCCGGCCGACCGCCGTGGCGATGCACCTCCAGTCGGAACTGCGGCCGGGCTCCCCGACGGCGAAGCTCCTCGGCGACGCGCCGGCGTCGAAATTCGACGACCTCGGCAAGCTGCCGGCCGGCCAGATCTTCTATGTCGGCGGCGAGCTGAACCCGGCCATCCTCGACACGATCAAGCCGGTCCTCTTCCCGCAGATCGGCGAGCCGGACAGCAAGGAGGCGAAGGCCGCCGCCGCGGCCGTCGAGAAGATCGTCTCGGGCAAGCCGACGACGATGGTCTTCTCGTCGTCGATCCCGACGGCCGGTCTACAGATCTGGCGCGCCGCGGACCCGAAGGCGATGTTCGCCGGCCAGGTCGAACTGTTCAAGGCCCTCGCCGGCGGGTCGAACTTCGGCGGCATGGCCTTGAAGGAGCCGCCCACGGTCAAGGTCGATGCCCAGAAGCTGCGCGACGTCAGCTTCACCCAGGTGGTGCTGAAGATCGACCTGGACAAGCTCGGCGACCAGTTCGGGCCGGAGTTGCCGGAGGACTTCAAGAAGGCGATGCTCGAAGGGATGAAGAAGGCGATCGGCGAGGAGATCCAGATCTTTGTCGGGGCGGACGACAAGGGCGTCTACCAGGTGACCTCCAAGGACTGGGCCGGGGCCCAGAAGCTACTCGACGCCTACCACGACGGGAAGGACACCGTCCGGCCGCTCGACGGCTACGGCCAGATCCGCAAGGACCTGCCGACCCAGGCGACAGTCGTCGGCCTGGTCGATTTCCCGACGTACCTGGCCCAGGTCGTCGAGATGGTCAAGCCAGCCCTCGGCGGCCTGCCGATCATGCTGCCGGCGAAGTTCCCGGCCGAGGCCCCCAAGGGGTCGGCCGGGTTCCTCGGCATGGCGGCGAGCCTCGGCAAGGACCGCGCCAGCGCCGATTTCGTCATCAGCGCGGAGTGCGTCCTGGTGACATACAAGCGCTTCGTCGCCCCGTTCCTGCGCGGGGCGGCCGAGTAACCGCGCCGCGGGTTAACCTCGCACCCCTCCCAAGCCCGGGCGTCGCGACGCCCGGGCTTGGGGGGGGAAGGTGTGCTACCTCAACCCCTGTCCGAACACGTCGTACCCCATCTCGTACTCCGCGCGCCACGCCGCGACAGGCTCGACCGGCTCGGGGCGAAACTTCACTAACTGGCCGACCGCATCCGCGACGGTGTACGGCTGGGCGACCCCCTTCGCCCGCCGCAGGTGCGTTTCTACGGCGGCCAGTGCGGTCACCGCCGCGCCGAGGGCCGGCCCCTCGAACGACACGAGCCGTTCCAGCCGGCGGTTGAGCACCGTCGCGAGGATGCGGCACATCAGGTCGCTGCGGGCGATGCCGCCCGAGACGGTGATGCGCGTCGGCTTGCGGCCGCTCGCCCGCTCGTGCTCCTCGACGCCGCGGCGGATCAGGTACGCCAGCGCCTCCAGGTAGGCGCGGAACGTCCGCCCGGTGCCGGGGACCGGGTCGCCGCCTTCCCAGCGGACGCTCTCGACCGCGACGCCGACCGACGGTTCCGGCAGCGCGAACGGCCAGACGCGCAGCCCGCCGCTGCCGACGCCGGCGTCGTTCGCTTCTCGCTCGAGCCGCTCCCATTCCGGCCGCGTCCCCGGCGGATTGCCGAGGAGGCCGTCGAGGAACTGCGCCCCGTTGTTGTAGCAGCGCATCCACAGGTACGGGCCCCAGTTCAGGCGCATGCAATCGAGCTTGCTCGTCTCCGGGACGAGGTCGGCCGACGACGCATTGACGACGGCCGAGTTGCCCAGGACGATCGCCATCTGGCCGGCCTCGACCGCGCCGCCGCCGACGAGGCCGGCCTGCTGGTCGTCCGACGTCGGGAAGACGAGCGGCCGGACGCCGGCCGGCAGGGCCGCGTCGAGTGCGACCGACTCGCTCATTGGCCCGATCGGGTCGTACTGGTCGCGGATGCGCGGCAGCTGGGCCTGGGCGAGGGCGGCGAGGTCGGGGTTGGCCAGCGCCCCGAGCATCGCAGGGCACCACTCGCCGGAACGGAGGTCCATGATCCCGGTCGAGGCGGCCGATGAGAGGCTCGCCGTGTCGAAGACGCCGGTGAGGTAGCCCGCCGCAAGGGAACCGTGCGGCAGGATCTTCCACGTCCGTTGCCAGTCGTCGGGCGAGAGGCAGGCCTCGTCCTTGACGAGGTGGCTGAGCGAGTAGCGGATGGCCCACGGCCCGCCGATCAACTCGCGCACGCGGCCCTCGCCGCCGAGGCGGGCCTCGCCGGCGGCGTGATACGCGCCGAGGGTCGGGTCGTTCCAGCAGATGGCCCGGCGGACCTGGCCGGCGTCGCGATCGATCCGGCCGGCGGTGTGGTGCGTCGCGGAGATGCCGCCGGCGACCCAGTCGTCGAGTCGGCCGAGGTCGCGCAACAGGGCGGCGATGCCGCGGACGCTCGCCCGGGCCTGGCCCTCCAGCTGCATCAAGTTCAGCTCGCGGACGCCGCCTTCGGTCCAGAGGTCGGTCGGCGTGCGCCATTCGGCGACCGTCTCGCCGTCGAGGTCGAAGGCGAGGCACTTGACCGCGCCGGTGCTGAAGTCCCAGCCGGTGACGATCGCTTGTCGCGGGACGCAGCGGAGAGCGTTGGCCATGTCGAACCTCCTGCGGGGTGCGGCCTCGGGACAACGGTAGCAAGCCGGCCGTCGCCCCGCAAGGGCGAGGCCGTACAATGGCCCGGCGGAGTGTGAGCCGTCGGCACCCATCGCGAAGGAGAAGGCATGAAGGGGACGGAAGCGGTCGTCGCGTCGTTGAAGTCGAGCCTGGGAGTGCTCCAGATGTTCCTCGCCGACCTGGCCGACGCGGATCTGCTCGTCCGCCCGGTCGACGGGGCGAACCACGTCGCCTGGCAGCTCGGCCACCTGATCGTCACGGAGCGGCGGCTCAGCGCCGGTAACCTGGCCGGGGCGACCTACCCGGCCCTGCCGGACGGGTTCGAGGCCCAATACACGCCGCAGACCGCGGCGACCACGACCGGCTTCGCGACCAAGGCGGACTACCTCGACCTGCTCGGCAAGACCCGTGCCGCCACGGTCGCGGCGGTCCACCAGCTCGCCGACGCCGACCTCGACAAGCCGACGCAGGGGCCGATGGCCGGCTTCGCTCCCCGGCTAGGCGACCTGCTCATCCTCGTCGGGAACCACACCCTGATGCACGCCGGACAGTTCAGCGTCCTGAGGCGGCGGCTGGGGAAGCCGGTATTGTTTTAGTCGGAGCGCCGCCGTCAATCCCCGTACTCGTCGTAGACCTCCTCGAAGCACGGATGGCAGCGCGAGAACGCCTGGACGAGGGTCGGATCGAACTGGCCGACGGAGCGGTTGAGGATGACGCGCACCGCGTCGTCGTGGCTCATGGCGCGCTTGTGGACCCGGTCGCGGCGCAGCGCGTCGTAGACGTCGGCGACGGCGGTCAGCCGGGCGACGGCCGGGATCGCGTCGCCGGCGAGGCGGTCCGGGTAGCCGGTCCCGTCGTAGCGCTCGTGGTGGTGGCGGACCAGGGCCCGCGCCGTGCCGAGGAACTCCAGCGACGCGCCGTGCTCGCGGCCGAGCGCCTCCAGGATGCGGTCGCCGACGACCGGGTGCGTCTCGATCAGGCGGCGTTCCGCCTCGGTCAGCGCCCCGGGCTTCAGCAGCACGTCCTCCGGCAGGCCGATCTTGCCGATGTCGTGCAGCGGCAGGCACCGGTCGAGCAGTTCCAGGAATCGTGCATCGACCAGGGCGTTCCACGGCGGGGCGCTCGCCGCTTCGAGGGCGAGTGCCCGGCAGTAGAGCTGGAGCCGGCGCAGGTGGCCGGGCGTCTCGCCCTCGCGCGATTCGGCCATCTTCGCCATCGCGAATAAGAGGGCGTTGTGAGCTTCACGCACGTCGTCGGCCCGGGCCCGGAGCGACTCCTGGAGCTGGTGGGCCGTCAGCTGGTTCTGGGCGGTCAACAACTGGGCCCGCTCCTCGGCCTGCTTCAGTCGCAGCAACCCGTCGCAGCGGAACGGCAGCAGGGCCGGCACGTCCGCGGGCGGCAGGACGTCGTCCGCGGACGTGCCGGCGGCTTCGGCCGGGCCGACCACGAGAACCTTCAGTAGCTGCTCCGTCGCGCGGGCCCGCAAGGTTCGGCACGTCTCCGCCACGTCGAGCCCCGGATCGGCCTGGATCACCAGGAGCGGGTACGCCAGCCGGCGGAGGAGGGCCTCGGCGTCGTCGGCCGTGGCGGCCTGGTGCACCTCGTGGCCGTGTAGGCGGAGGAGCGGGGCGAGGTCGTTCCCGTCCGGGGCGAGGACCAGGACGCGCCGCGCCGCGACGGTGGCCCCGTGCTGCGACGGGGTGACGGCCACCTCCGGCAGGACGAACGCCGTCAGGGCGTGGGCGACCAGGAGCGGAGGGCACGGCCGGCGGGCCGGGTCGCGGTCGAGCATCCGGGCGACGAGGTCGTCCAGATCGGCCGGCACGTCGGGGCGCAACTGGCTGACGCGCCGGGCGGGGGCTTCCTGGAGCCGGCGCAGGGCGGCGGTCGTGTTCCGTTCGACCGGGTGGGGCGGCTCGCCGGTCAGCAGGTAGAACAGCGTCGCCCCGAGGCCGTACACGTCCGCCTCTTTGCCGATCGACGACGGGTCGATGCTCTGCTCCGGCGGCATGTAATCGACGCTGCCGAGCAGGGCGCGCGGGTCGGTGAGCCGGCTGCCGAAGTGGCGGGCCAAGCCGAAATCGACCAGTTTGACCTGGCCGTCGTCGGTCAGGAGGAGGTTCGACGGCTTCAGGTCGCGGTGGATGATGTGTCGGTCGTGGGCGGCGTGCAGCCCGGCGGCCGCCTGGCGGATGAAGGCGCACGCCTGGGCGACGGTGCACGGCCCGTTCTGCTCGATGTGCCGTTCCAGGTCGCCGGCGGTGACGAGCTCGAGGACGAGGTAGACCGACCAGGCGCGGTTCGCGGCCGAGGCGACCTCGCCGGCGTCGATCGCCGCGACGATGTGCGGGTGGCTCAGCTCGGCCAGGGCGCGCATCTCGGCGTAGAAGCGCTGCCGCAGGGCCGGGTGGAACTCGTCCTCGACCTGGACGACCTTGATCGCGACCTTGCGCTTGAGGAGGCAGTGCTCCGCCTTGTAGACCGTTCCCATGCCGCCACAGCCGATCACCTCGAGCAGGCGGTAGTTGCCGAGCAGGAGGTTGCGCCAGTCGCCGGACAGAACGCTCTCGCGCTGGTAGCCGGTCAGCAGGCTGTGGCGGTAGAGCAGCTGGACGAGGCGGCCCGGCTGGCCGAGCTCGCCCAGGGTGTCGCGGCGGTCGTTCAGTAGGTGGACGAGCGACTCCTCGTCGAGGAGCCGGCCGGCGAGTAATTCGAGGGCGAGGGTGCGGGCCGGCTGGGGGAGCTCGCTCAGGAGCGCTTTCAGCGTCGGTTCGGCAACGGCGTGCATGGACGGCATCCTCCGCACAAACATACCGCCGAACGCCGCGAAAGGCAAAAGGGCCGGCCGACATTGCCGAAGCCGGCGAGTTTGCCCCGGTCGCGCCACCGGCACAGTCGATTGGGTCGGCACGGTCGATTGTCAGGCCTCTTCGCTCGCGCGGAGGGGAAAGCGTCTCAGGCCCTTTGCGTCGCGGCCGGGGCGGCTTATCATAGGGGTGTCGAAGGACCCACCGGAATTGTTCGCGCCGGCCCCACCCCCCTTCGACATCTCCGGCGAAGCATCGCCCGCCGGGAGCCGGCGTCCCAGGATCGAACCGTGGAGTCGAGGATGATGCGAAACCTGCGCGTCGGGTTGCTGGCCTTCTTCGTGGCCGGCCTGGTCTTGCTGACGGCCAATCACGGCATGAGCGCGCCGACGATGGAACAGATCGCCCAGGCCCGGAAGGCGATCGAGGAGATGGTCAAGACCGGCGGCAAGGGGGCCGACAAGGCCGCCACCGACAACGAGATCCTGCCGGTGATGATCGCGTTCAAGCCGGAAGCGAAGGGCGGCATCATGGCCGGGCAGGGCATCGAGTTGAAGGTCATGGCCCTGGCGAAGAAGACCGTCCCGGCCGACCAGCTCGCCAAGGAGGCTGCCGACCTGATCAAGATGGCGCAGCATACCAAGGCGATCGGCGACATCGCCCACTTCTACGCGCCGAAGGAGAACAAGCCGAAGATGAACCCGAAGGACTGGGTCAAGTACAACGACGACATGAAGAAGTACTCGCTCGATCTAATCGAGGCGCTGAAGAAGCCGGCCCCGGACAAGGACGAGGTCAAGAAGATCGCCAACTCGCTCAACTCGTCGTGCGTCAACTGCCACGAGAAGTTCCGCGACGCCGAGCCGTGAGCCGTCACCTCAGGAAATGCCGCATCAGTTCGTGGCCGCGCTCGAACGCCAGGTTCGACGCGGCCGCCGTCACCTCGTCGTACGTCGTCGCCCCGTCCGGGGCGATGCCCGTCCCGCAGATCGCGACCGGCACCGCCCCGTAGGCGTGGGCCCGCGTCCGCAGCGTCGTCCGGTGGTCCGGCGACACGAGGATGCGGTAGTCGCCGTGCCCCGGCAGCGCCTCCAGCAGGGGGCCGACGATGTGGTCGTCGATCCGTTCCAGGGCCTTGACCTTTTCGTCGGCCTTCCCCTCGTGGGACGCTTCGTCCGGAGCCTCGACGTGGACGCAGACCAGGTCGTGGTCGCGTAACGCTTCGATGCCGTAGCGGCCCTTGGCGGCGTAGTCCGTGTCGAGGTAGCCGGTCGCGCCGGGGACGTCGATGCGCGTCCAGCCGATCAGGACGCCGACGCCGCGGACGAGGTCGACCGCGCTGAGGATCGCGCCGCGCGGCCCGTACACGTCGTGGAAAGGCTTCAAGCTCGGGGCGCGGCCCTGACCCCAGAGCCAGCACTGCGTCGCGGCGCGCTTGCCTTCGCCTCGTCGTCGGACGTTGATCGGATGGCTGGCGAAGAGCGGCCGGCTGCGCTCCATGACGGCGCGGAGCAGTTCGCCGCCGGGGCCTTTCGGCAGGTAGTCGGCGATCGGTTTGTCGGGGACGTCGTGCGGCGGCTGCGTCTTCGTGCCGCCGTCGAACGGGGCCGGGTCGTCGGCGCGATAGACGAGCAGGTTGCGGTAGCTGACGCCGGCGTGGAACTCGAGCCGGCCCTTCCGGCTGAGAACCTGGCGGACGACCGCCTCGCCGCCGAGGTGGTCCTGGAGGGCCCGTACGAGCGGCGCGCCGTCCTCGCTGGTGATGTGGCCGGCGGTGAAGTCGCGCATCTCCTCCTGATCGACATGGACGAGGTTGCACCGGATCGCCCAGTCGAGCGGTCCGAGCGCGACGCCCATCGCGGCCGCCTCCAGCGGGGCGCGCCCTGTGTAGACGACGAGCGGGTCGTAGCCGAACAGGCTGAGCGTGGCGACGTCGCTCGCCGGGGTGAGGGACGGCGGCACGTTGTCCGACCGGGCGACGACGCCCTGGCGGGCGATGCGGTCCATGTTCGGCAGGCGCGCCGCCTGGAGGGGCGTCCGTCCGCCGAGCGACTCCTGCGGCTCGTCGGCGCAGCCGTCCGGGATGACGATGACGTATTTCATGGGGCCCTTCTTCACATAGCCCCGGGCTTGCCCGGGGTCTTCGCAACCGGCCCCCCCGGCTTGCCGGGGGCTATATGCGTCAATCCCCGACCGGGTAATACACCGCCGGGGCGGCGACGCAGCCGAGCGGCTCCATCGCCTGGGCGGCGGCGCGGAACTGGCCCGTCACGGCGGCGTGCGTCATGACGACGAGCTGGACCCAGTCCCCCTCGCTCTCGTCGGACGCCTCGTGCTGGATGACGGACGCGATGCTGATCTGGTGCTGGGCCAGGACGCGCGTCACCTCGGCCAGGGTGCCCGGCTTGTCGCGGACGAGCAGGCGGAGGTAGAAGCGCGACTTCACCTCGCTCGATGGCCGCAGGGGCAGCCGATGCTCCGCGCCGTTCCACAGGCGGCGCGTAAGCAGCACGCGCCGCGTCCGGCTCAGGGCGAGATCGACCAGGTCGGCCAGGACGGCGCTCGCCGTCGCCATCATGCCGGCCCCCTGGCCGTAGAACAGGCCGTCGCCGAGCACGTCGCCGACGACGTGGACGGCGTTGTACGGCCCGCGCACCTGGGCGAGCGGCGTCTGCCGTCGCAGCAGCACTGGCGAGACGTGGACCGCGAGCTGCCCCTGGCCGAGGTGCGCCTCGGCGAGCAGCTTGATGACGTAGCCCAGCTCGCCAGCGTAGTGGACGTCGAGCGCCTCGACGTGCGCGATGCCGCGGCGTTCGATCCGCTCGACCGGGACCGTGACGCCGAATGCGATCTGCACCAGGATCGCCAGCTTGTGGGCGGTGTCGGTCCCATCGACGTCGAGGGTCGGGTCGGCCTCGGCATAGCCGTGGGCCTGGGCCTCGGCCAGGGCGTCGCCGTAGGCCAGGCCGCGCTCGGTCATGCTCGTCAGGATGAAGTTGCACGTCCCGTTGAGGATGCCGAGCAGCGAGACGACCTGGTTGCCGGCGAGGCCCTCGATCAGAGCGGAGATGATCGGCACGCCGCCAGCGACGCTCGCCTCGAAAGCGACCGCCCGGCCGTGCTGCCGGGCGGCGTCGAAGATCTCCCGGCCGTGCAGGGCGAGGAGGGCCTTGTTCGCGGTGACGACGTCCTTGCCGGCGGCGAGGGCCGCGAGGATCACCCGCCGCGCGAAGTCGGTGCCGCCGGCCAGCTCGCAGACGACGTGGATCGCCGGGTCGTCAATCAGGCGGCGCGGGTCGGTCGTCAGGAGGTCTGGAGGGAGGAGCACCGGGCGCGTCTTGTCCGGGTCACGGACGAGGACTCGGCGAAGGGCGACCGGCCGGCCCGCCCGGTTCGCGAGGCGGTCGGGGTGGTCGAGCAGGACGCGCGCGACGCCGCTGCCGACGGTGCCGCAGCCGATCAGACCGACGTTGAGAGGTTCTGCCATGTCCGCCGCCGGAAGAGTGGGGCGACCGTCCTCGGTCGCCTCTTCAACCTAGAGGCGACCGAGGACGGTCGCCCCACCAAAATCTACGACCCGCCCGTCCGCCGGAACAGGTCGTCGCAGATGGCCTTCATCAGCTCCGGCGTCAGGCGCGTCACCCGGCCGGCCTCGATGTCGCCGAGCATGATATCGGCCAGGGCCGGGTTCAGCTCGGTCGCCCGCTCCCGGTCCTCCAGGGCGGCGACGGCGTCCTCCAGCCCCTCGTGGACAAACGACCGCAGCAGGTACGCCAGGGCGTGGTTCCGATTGCGTTCCAGGAGCGTCTCGCAGTCGGCGAGCGCCTCGGGGAACTGCTCCTCCTCGTAGTGGACGATCCACCGGCCCAGGTAGCCGGCCGGGTTGGATGGGTGTGTCGCAACGACGTGGTCGTAGTCCTCGATCGCCTGCGGCCGGAGGCCCATCTGCACCCGGACCAGGCCACGGATGAGCCGGGCCTGGACGTTGTCCGGGTCGAGTTCGACCGCCAGCTCGGCGTCCTGCCAGGCGGCGTCGCTGTCGCCGTCGGGGAGCAGGTGGAGCGCAGCCCGCCGGGCGAGGCCCTCGACGTGGTGCGGGTCGAGGGTCAGCGCCCGGTCCAGGTCGGCCAGCGACGCTTCGCCGTCACCGCGAAGCAAGTGCAGGGTCGCCCGCTGGACGAGGGCCTCGGCGTCGTCGGGCCGCAGGCGGAGGGACTCGCCGAGGTCCTCGGCCGCCCCGTCGAGATCGCCGGAGCGGAGTCGCTGCTGCGCCCGCTGGAGGCGGATCATCGCCAGCGGCACCTTCAGCGACGTGTTGCCCGGCTCGCGGGCCGACACGTCGAGGAGGTCCTCCAGGGCCCCGTCGAGGTCGTCGCGGTCGAGGCGGAGCAGGCCGCGTTGTAGGCGAGGCACCCACTGGTCCGGGTCGAGCCGCAACGCCGCCTCGCAGTCCGCCTCGGCGGCGTGCGTCTCGCCGAGGGCGCGCAGCACATGCGACCGGGCGATGAGCAGCGTCACGTCGTCGCCGGCGAGGCGCAGGGCGGCGTCGAGGTCGTCGCGTGCCTCGGCGAGGTGGCCGGCCGATTCGAGTAGACGGGCGCGGTAGAGCAGCGGCTCGACATCGTCGGGGGCGAGGTGCATCGCGATGCTGAAGTCGCGCAGGGCCTGCTCCGCCTCGCCGAGATCGCGCGCCGCTAGGCCGCGCTGAAGCAGGCCGTCAACGTCGTTCGGCCGCATCTGCAAGAACCGGCTGAACGAGCCGACCGCCGCCTCGTTGTAGCCCCGGCCGCGGTGGCACTGGCCGAGGTAGTAGTGCGCCAGGGCGAGGTGGTCGTTGCGGGCGAGGGCCTGCTCCAGGTCGCCGACCGCGTCGGCGAACGCCCCGGCGTGGTAGCGGGCGACGCCGCGCAGGTACCAGCCCTGCTCGTCGTCCGGGTCGAGCTCCGTCACGCGGGTGAACAGGTCGATCGCCGCCGCCGCGTCGCCGCGCTGGAGGCGCACCTGGCCGAAGCGCAGGAGCGGCTCCGGGTCGTCCGGGTCGAGCTCGTACGCCCGGGCGAAGTCGATCTCGGCCCCGTCCGGGTCGTCGAGCAGGTGCAGCACCCGGCCGCGCTGCGACAGGGCAGGGCGGTAGTCCGGCTCCGCTTCGAGCAGGCGGTCGAGCTGCTCCTTCGCCTCGGCGTAGCGTTCGCAGACGGTCAGCGCCCGCGCGTAGTCGAGGCGGATGACGCCGTCGTCCCGGTCGAGCTCGACCGCCCGGCCGAGATCGACCAGGGCGGCGGCGTCTTCGTCTCGGTCGAGCCGGGCGACGCCACGGACGTGCAGCGCCTCGGCGTGGTCCGGCTCGCGGCGGAGGGCCTCGTCACAGTCGGCGAGGCAGTCGGGCAGGTCGCCCTGCGTGTATCGGACCCACGCCCGGCCGACGTACGCGGCGACGAGGTCGGGGTTTAGCCGCAGCGCCTCGGTGAAGTCGGCGACCGCCTCGTCGAGGAACAGCTCCAGGTCGTTGATCCGGCCGCGTTGCAGATAGCCTTCCGGGTCGTCCGGCCGGGCGGCGAGATAGGCGTCGAGGTCGGCCCGGGCCTCGGCGTAGGCGTCACGGCGGATGGCGACGACGGCCCGGTTGTAGCGCGCGTCGTGGTGGTCCGGGTCGAGGGCGAGCGCCTCGGTGAACGCCGCATTGGCCCCGTCGAGGTCGTCGCGGTCGATGCAGGCGTTGCCGCGCCGGTAGGCGTCCTGGCCGGGGGAGGTCGGACTCATCTCGGACATGCAAGCTCCTTCCGTCTGCTCCCCTCAGTATATGGCCGGGGCGGTCGGCCGGGTTGGCGTTGTTTCCACGGGTCGGCTTCGCTATCGCCGTCGGCAGGAATCCTGTCCCATGGAGTGCTGACGATGTTGACGCGACTCGGCGTCCTGTTGCTGCCGTTGATCTTGACTTCGGGCCTGGCCCGGTCGGAAGAGCCCGCCCTGGGGGACGAGCCGCTTTTGTCGTTCCGGATCCGGTTGGTAAACGTCCCGGCGGAGACGTATGAGAAGGTCCGCGAGGCGTTCGCCCTCGACGACAAGAAGCCGCTCCTGTTCGGCGAGGAGCAACTGGCCACCTTTCTGGAGATGGTCCAGGGGGACAAGGGGGCCAACATCCTCATGGCCCCTCAGGTCAAGACCCTCCCCAACCAGTCCGCCCGGATGAGTTGCGGGTCGTACCAGTCCGTCGTCATCCCGTCCCGCGTCACCCCGGTTAACGGCGTGCCGGTCGAGGCTCCGGAGGCGACGAAGGTGTTCGTCGGCCTCACAGTGAACATGACGCCGCGCCTCGCCGGCGGAGCCGACGCCAAGGCGGTCGAACTCGACCTGAACGCGATTTCTAACCGCCTGAGGCCGACCGAGCCGGGCTGCGAGCCCGAAAAGAGCCTCCAGAAGGGGGAGGTCGTCACGAACACCCTCGACCGCAAGCTCCACCTGTCGTTCGGCAAGACGGTCGTCCTGCCCGGCTGGTGGGAAGTGGCGAAGTCCGGCGAGAAGCCGAGCCGCGTCGTCGTCTGCGTCACCGCCGAGGGGAAGTGATACGAGGCGCGGAGGTGCCCCGGGCGTCGCAACGCCCGGGCTTGGGTTGGGGGGGACGCTTACCCCTCCTTGCGGAGTGGGGCGCGTCCGGTCATCACCAGCACCCACCGCGACACCGCCAGCAGCAGTAGCGTCAGCACCAGGACGACGACCATCACGGTGAACGCCAGGCTCAGCCAGCCGGTCAGCGTCTGCCCTGACTGGATCATCGCCGGGAAGCGGAAGCGCACCATCGACTGCGCCGCTGTCATCGTGGTCGAGACGACGAATACCATCGGCAGGATCGTCACCCAGGCCCACTTCCCGCGACCACGGTTCACCAGCAGCGTCGTCACCACCGCAAGGGCCAGCACGGCCAGCAGCTGGTTCGCGATGCCGAACATCGGCCAGATCGTGTCGATCGACCCGGTGTAGACGAGCAGGCCCCACGCCGCCGTCACCGCCGCCGTGGCGATCAGGCTGCTGACCAGGTGGTCCGGCTTCTCCCACGACGGCACGACGCGGCCCATCGCCTCCTGGAGTAGGAAGCGGGCGATGCGGGTGCCGGTGTCGATCGTCGTCAGGATGAACAGCGCCTCGAACATGATCGCGAAGTGGTACCAGTAGCTGAACGCCCCCTGGACCACCTTCGGATCAACGACCCAACTCGACGCATCGCTCAGTACGTCGGCCATGCCGACTGCGAGCGTCACCGCACCGCCGGTCCGGCCGCGTAGGGCCTCGTTGCCGACCTTCTGCTCGATCGCGGCGAGGTCGGTCCGGTCCTCGGCACCCGGCAGTTGCAGGTGGGCGAGGTCGCCGCCGGCCTGACTGAACTCCTGGTACATGCGGTCGAGCTGCGGCTGGAGCGTCGGGTCACCGACCTTGTTGAGCGGGACGTTGATGTCGTAATACACCTTCGGGTCGAGCGACGACGCGGCGATCAGGGCGACGATGCCGACGACCCCCTCCATGAGCATCGCCCCGTAGCCGATCGGGCGGATGTCCGTCTCGCGATCGACCATCTTCGGTGTCGTGCCCGACGACACCAGGGCGTGGAAGCCGGAGATCGCCCCGCACATGATGCAGATGAACATGAACGGGAAGATGTGGCCGGCGAAGGTCGGGCCGCCGTTCTCGAAGATCGGGTTGAACATCGGCTGGTACAGGACCGGGTTCGCGAGCATCACCCCGGCAATGAGCAGGACGATCGTGCCGATCTTGAGGAAGCTCGACAAGTAGTCGCGCGGACAGAGCAGCAGCCAGACCGGCAGCACCGCCGCGACGAAGCCGTAGCCCACGAGGGCGAGCACCGTCTGGCCCTTCGTCAGCGAGAAGAACCACTCCCACGACGAGTTGGGGATGTTCGCGCCGTAGATCGTCGCCGCGATGACGAGGGCCGCCCCGATCAGCGACGCCTCCAGGGTGCGGCCCTTGCGGAAGATGTACATCCACCAGCCGACAAAGAGGGCGATCGGGATCGTGCAGGCGATGGTGAAGACGCCCCACGAGCTGCCCTTGACGAGCTGGCTCGCCTTGTCGGGCAGGGCGACGACGCCGTCGGCAGGCGTCAGTTCGGTGCCGGCCGGCACCTTGATGAAAAAGCCCTCCGGACGGTCGATCGGCTTCTCGACGCGGGGGTACTTGATCTTGCAGCCTTCCGGGAACGCATACACCGCCCAGGCGGGTGTCGAGAGGCTCGCTTCCGGCGTCACTTCCATGCCGGCGGGGAGGGTGATGCGCACCTCCTTCGACAGAGCAACTTCCTCGCCGCCGAGGGCCTTGACGACGACGACGCCGAGGCCGGCCAGGGCGATCAGGACGATGAACAGGATCGCGGCCGACGTGATGCCGTAGGCCCACGGCCCGAGTTCCGCCCGGGCGATCTCGGCGAGGGATTTGCCGCCGCGGCGGACCGACGCCGCCAGGACGAGCATGTCCTGGACCGCCCCGGCGAGGCAGACGCCGATCACGAGCCAGAGCAGCGGCAGCATGTAGCCGTACTGCACCGCGAGGACCGGGCCGATGAGCGGCCCCGCCCCGGAGATCGCCGCGAAGTGGTGGCCGAATAGCACCCAGCGGTTCGTCGGGTGGTAGTTCTGGCCGTCGTTGAGCGTGTGGGCCGGCGTGACGCGGGAGTTGTCGAGGGCCCAGACGCGCGACGCGAGGAAGGCGCTGTAGTAGCGGTAGGCGATCGCCAGGACGCAGAGAGCACCGAGCAGCAGCGGCATCGCGTGCAGGACGACCCGGCCGTTGAGGTCCTCGTAGAAGATCCCGGCCCACAGCGGCGCGTGCATCGGCGAGACTCCGGCGGAAGCGTGGCCCGTCGTCTGTTGTAGGACGGGCCTCCCGGCCCGTCTTATCGGCCGAGGAACTGCCCCCGGATATCGACGCCGACGAGGTCGCTCCACGCCGCCAACAGGCGCTCGAAGATCGGCCGTTCCGCCGGCATGTCGCGGCCTTCGAGCCGCCCCACCGGGGCGAGACAGAACGTCGTGCAGCTGAGCAGCGCCTCGTCCGCGTCGAAGCAGTCGCCCGGCCGCAACGGCCGTTCCTCGAACGGGATGCCGAGCCGACCGCACAGCTCGCGGACGACCCCGAGCGAGACGCCGCCCAGCACCTGCCCGGCTGGCGGCGTCCGGACGACCCCGCCCCGGACGAGGAGCAGGTTCGCCGCCGCCGTCTCGGTGACGGTGCCGTCGTCGTCGAGGAGCAGCGCGCTCGCCGCCGGGTCGCGGCCGCGCACCTCGTGCTCGGCCAACCACCAGAACAGCCGGCTGCGGTGCTTGATCCGCCGGTCGATCATCTCGGCGGGCAGGTGGCGCATCGCCGGGATGAGGAGCGTCGCTCCGTCGCGGAAAAGCGCCGCGTAGCGCGCGATTGGCAGCGGAAACGAGTACAGGCCGAGCGTTGGGGACGCCGGCTCGTGCGAGTTGGAATACCAGCCGAGCGGCCCCGGTGTGGCGAACAGGACCAGGCAAAGTTCCTGGCCCGCGTCGATCAGCTGGCTGTTGTGCTCGACCAGTTCCTGGGCGGCGGCGGTGAGCGTGGCGTCGTCGGCGAGGAGGGGAACCTGGGCGAGGCGACAGCTCTGCCGGAAGCGGGCCAGGTGTTCCGGCCAGCGGAACAACCGAAGTCGGAACGTCCGCGCCAGATCGGTGACCGTGACGGCCTGGACGAAGCCGGCGTCGTGCAGCGACAGGCCGGCCCGGGACTGCGGTAGGAGGCGGCCTTCTCGGTAAGCCAGGGGTTCTTTCATGGCGGACGGATTAAAAGAAGACGAGCGACGTTCGGAATTCTATCAAAAAAACGTTGCGGTTCGCGATCGAGGCCGCTAGAGTACTTTTCACACTTCCGTTCGATCACTCTCCTGGCAATGGAGGTCGTACCATGTTGACGGATTACATGGTCTCCTGTCCGCACTGTCACTGGGCCGGGTGTCTGCTCCCGGCGATGAACCGGGCCGCGTGGAAGGCGGCCGTACCGACGGTGAAGGTCGTCTGCTTCCAGTGCCCACGCTGTCACGCGGACTGGCACGCGCAGGTCGTCGGCGACGACGTCAAGCCGCTGCCCCCCGAAGAAGAACTCGTCGCCCTGGCGCACGCCTGACCGGAGGCGTGACCGGCAAACGCACAACCCGGCGGGCCTCGCAAGGCGGCCCGCCGGGTTGCGTGCATTCCGACCGCGATCAGCGGCGGCCCTTACGGGCCGGCTTCTCGACGATTTCTTCCTGGGTCCACTCGGCCGGGATCGGCCGGCGGTGCAGATCGGCGGCGTAGCACCAGAAGCCGAGGCGCTCCTCGCCCGGCTTCCAGTTGAAGTACGCCCGCCGGTCGTTGACCATGGTCGGGAAGCCGACCAGGCCCTGCTCCGGGTCAAGGAGCGTCAGGCCGAGGGCGTCCAATTCCCGCAGGACGTCGCGCAGCGACGTCTCGACCCGGGCGACTTCCTCGGCGACCTGATATCGACGCGACCGTTCCGGCCAGCCGAGGCTGTGCCGGGTGCGGTCGAGTTGTTCCCGTTCGGCGTACAAGGCGGCGAGTCGTTCCTGGTGGCCCAGGACGTCGCGAGCGATGTGGGCGACCAGGGGCAGCATGGCGTTGCTCGTCCCCCAGGTCAGAACCCGTTCTTCCGCCCCCGATTGCTCGGAGGCACCGGAAGCACGGCGTCCGGTGAATCCGCTCATCTGGTTGTCTCCCCCTCAGGCCAGAACCGTTGGCTTACCTCTCCACTGCTTATACTACGCTCGGAGATCAAGCCCCCCCGCCTGAACGCAAAGCCGGCCGTGCGCCGGCGGTTGCCGGTCGGCCTCTCGCGTCAGCGCGGTGGTGTCGTACGGCCGGGTTGGGGTAGACACCGGATCGACAGTTGGGAGGGATTTGGTTCAACCACATAGCCCCGGGCAAGCCCGGGGTGCTGCTCGTTGCGAAGAACCCCGGGCAAGCCCGAGGCTATGTGAAAAGCAGCGGCTCAATTCGGGTTCGGCCGCGCCTCGCGGAGGCGGGTACGCAGATACCGCGCCCGAGCCGCGTTGCGCTCCTCGCCGTCCAGCGGCGAGCCGACCAGTTTCTGCAAATGGGCCGGCTGCGTGTGAATGAACAGTTCGTTGACCGTGTGGATCGAGATATCCTCGACCAGGCCGAGGTGAATGCCGAGCCGGACGAACGACAGCAACTCCATCGTCTCTTCCGACGTCATCATCGTCGCCGAACCGAGCGTGCCGTAGGCGCGGGACACCTTGTCCTGGAGGCCCTGGCGGTTGTCGCGCAGCCAGGCGGTGCGCGCGCCGCGCTCGTAGGCGATGATCTGTGGGATGACCCCGGCGATCTCGGCCAGGATGGTCGGCTCGTTCTTGCCGAGGGTGACCTGGTTGCTGATCTGGTAGAAGTGGCCCGACGCCCGGCTCCCCTCGCCGTACAGGCCGCGCACCGCGAGGTTGATCTTCTGCAACGCCCGGAACACCTTCTCCAACTGCTTCGTGAACTCCAGGGCCGGCAGGTGGAGCATGACGCTCGCCCGCATGCCGGTGCCGACGTTCGTCGGGCAGGCGGTCAAGTAGCCGAACTCCGGGCTGAAGGCGTAGCTGACCTTCTGCTCGACGAGGTCGTCGATCCGGTCGATCTCCTGCCACGAGGCGTCGAGGGCCAGGCCGGAGTGCATGACCTGCATCCGCAGATGGTCCTCTTCGAGGATCATCAGGCTAACCGTCTCCAGCGGGCCGACGGCGACGCCGCGCGGCCCGTCCGCCAGGGCGAGTTCGCGCGAGATGAGCTGCCGCTCGACGAGCATCTGGCGGTCGAGGGTGGACAGGGTCGGCAGGGTGAGGTAGTCGAGGCGTGGGGTCAGGTCGAGCCGGCCGATCCGGTCGCGCAGGTGGGCCTCGATCTCCGCCTTCTGGAAGGCGGAGGCCCGGTTGTTGAACGGGAAGGAAGCGAGGTTGCGGGCGAGGCGGATGCGGGTGGAAATGACGATGTCCGACTCGGGGCCGGTGCCCCGGAGCCATTCGCCACACCGCTGGGTCAGCTGTTCAAGATTCATCCCGGTCGTCCCTCTCTCGGAGCAGGTCGCGGATCCGTGCGGCCTCCTCGTAGCGCTCGTCGTCGATGGCGGCCTGCATCTGACGGCGCATCTCGATCAGCTCGGCCGGCTTGCCGCAGTCGGCCGCCCGGCGCGGGGCCTTGCCGACGTGGCGGACGTGGCGGTGGATCCGCTGCAACAGCGGCTCCAGGCCTGCCTGGAACACCTCGTAGTCGTGCGGGCAGCCGAGCCGGCCCTGGGCGCGAAACTCCATGTAGCGGATGCCGCACACCGGGCAGGCGAGCCGGGCGAGCTCCTCCATCTGCTGGCCGACGTGCTGGCCGAGGAACGTCTGCAAGACGGCCGGCAGGTTCAGCTCCGCCTTCTCGACCAGGTTCCGGGCCTCGGCGCACGGCCGGCACAGGTGGATCTCGCGCTTCTTGTTCTGGACGATGTCCGTCAGGTGGATGGTCGCCGGGTTGTCGCACTGTTGGCACTTCACGCGTCACGCCTCTTCCATCCGGCGGATGCGGTCGCGCAGGCGGGCCGCCTCCTCGTACGCCTCCTTGGTGACGGCCTGGGTCAGCTGCTTGCGCAACTGGGTCAACTCGGCCTCCTTGCGCTGCCGGTCCGGCTGCTGCCGCGGGGCCTTGCCGCAGTGGCGCGTCTCGCCGTGGATGTTCTCCAGCAGCGGCAACAGCTCCTCGCGGAAGGCGGCGTAGTCGTGCGGGCAGCCGAGGCGGCCGGAGTTGCGGAAGTCGATGAACTTGAGGCTACAGACCTCGCATTCGCGGTTGAGGACGTTCTGTTCGTCGGGGTCGTCGTGCGTCTCGACCGGGGCGGCGTGCTTGTGCGGGCTGTTCTTGTGCGCCTGCTCGACCTGGAAGCGGTGGAAGCACTCCTCGCACAGGTGCCACTCTTCGATCTGGTCCTCGCCCAGGATCTCGGTGATGTGCAACGTCGCGGTCTTGGGACATTTCTGGCACTTCATCATGGCCATGCCCCCCTGGCGAGCCTGGTCAAGCCGTCCTCAGCGCCATTCTAACAGGGGGGTAGATGGTGTCAAGAACAGGGGGAAGGCGGGCTGGGCGTCTCGCGCGCAAGCCGATCGACCCGGCGCAGGAGCGTCGGCACCCGGCAGTCGCCGTGCATCGCCTGGACCCACGCCGCCGCCTGATCGACGTCCACGCCGGCCGCCGTGACGAAGAGCGGGTTGTGGCCGACGCCGCGCTGGACCGCCCGGGCCGTCGTCGCGGAGGCGTAACGCGTCTTCGCGACGCCGACGACCGGCACCCGGCCGTCGAGCGCCCCGTACAGGTGCGCCCCGAGGCCGGGGTGGTCCACGTCGTCGAGCCAGACGTAGCTATCGACGACGACGAGGTCGAGCGGCTCGGCCACCTGCCCCAGCACGGCGAGCAGGCACGGCAGTTCGCGCTTGTAGAACCGGCCCGGCTCGTAGGCGGCGACGCCGGTCACCCAGGCGGTCAGCTCTCGGGCCGGCGCGCCGTCGTCCCAGGCGGCGAAGAGGCAGCACGCCGCGAGGGCGTCCGGGTCGCGGTAGTCGACATCGACGCAGGCCAGCATGGGCGAACCCTCCCGTCACTCCCGCGGGACGTTCCACAGCCGGGCGGAGCGGTCCTTGCTCGCGGTGAGGAAGCGCCGGCCGTCCGGGGCCAGCTCGACGTAGCGGACGTAGTCGTCGTGGCCCAGATAAGACCGAAGCGTCTTGCCGTTGGCCAGGTCCCAGACGCGGATCGACCGGTCCTCGCACGCCGAGAAGAGCCGCCGGCCGTCGGCCGAGAAGGCGGTGCTGTAAACGAAGCCGGTATGCCCCTCCAGGCGGGACAGCTCCTCGCCACTGGCGACATCCCAGACCCGGACGTGGTGGTCGGCCGTCCCGGTGGCGACCTGCTTGCCGTCAGGCGAGAAGCCGACGCCGAACGCCATGCCGCCCTCGGGCCGAAGGACGTGAAGCGCCTCGCCGGAGTCGAGGTTCCATACCCGGACGGTGCCGTCGAAGCTCGCCGTCGCCGCCCGCCGGCCGTCGCGCGTCACGGCGACGTTGCGGATCATGTCGGTGTGGCCCTCACACGTCCGCAGCAGCTTCGGCGTCGCAAGGTCCCAGCGCTTCAGGGTGCGGTCGCGGCTGACGGTGACCGCCTCCGTCTCGCCGGGGAGCAACTCGACGCCGATGACCTCCTCGGCGTGCTTGCCGACGTGGAGGACCTGGCCGCCGGTCGCCACGTCGTAGACGCCGAAGTTGCCGTCGGCCAGGCCGACGAGGAGTCGCTTGCCGTCGCGGAAGAACCGGGCGCAGTTGACGGCCGAGCCGGCCTCGATGCGGAGGAGTTCGCGGCCGGTCGCCAGCTCCCAGATCCGGAGCGACTTGTCGTCGCTGCACGTCGCCGCGCGGGTGCCGTCGGGCGAGAACGTCGCACTCCACAAGCCGTCACCGTGGCCGACGAGGACGGTCAGTTCGCCGAAGAGTTTTCGCTCGATGGCGGCGACGAGCTCGCCGGCGCGGCGGCGGACCTCGGCGTCTCGGGCCGTGCCGGCGGCTTTCAGCAGCGGCAGGACGTCCTCGCCGAGTTCGGCCAGGCGACGGCTGGCCGCCTCGCGGCGCTCGAAGTCGTCATGGCCGAGCTGGCGGATCAGGTCGGCGAGGTCGATCTTGCCATCGTCGGCACGGGCGAGCCACGCCACGACGGCGAGGATCGCGACGGAGACGACGGCGAGGGCCACGCGAGCCAGGGGGCCGCGCGCGACGGGCCGGCAACACGATCGCATGACCACCTCCGCTGTCGCCCACGGGAGAGGACACTCGATTATCCGCCGGCCGGGCGATCCGGGCAAGAGCGGCTACAATAGCGCCGCTCGTTCACCAACCGGAGGAATGACGATGCGCGTCGCCGTACTCAGCATGTTCGTGGTCGCCCTGGCCCTGGCGGCGGGCCAGGCCCAGGAGGCGAAGAAGGGCACCGCCCGCGAGATCGCCGTGCCCGGGTTCGTCGGCAGCGAGACGAAGGGGAAGGTCGGTACCCCGACGAAGCTCGCCTCGGCCGACGACCTGGCGAAGGTGCTCCCGACGAAGGAGTTCCAGAAGAAGGTCGCCAGCCAGGTCGATTTCAAGACCGAGCACGTCCTCTACTTCGCCTGGGGCGGCTCCGGTGGCGACAAGCTCGGCGTCGCGACCTCGATGGGCGACAAGGGGCCGGTCGTCACGTTCGCCTACAGCCCCGGCTTCACCGACGACCTGCGCTACCACCACAAGCTGTTTGCCGTGCCGAACGACGCTCAGGTCGTCTTGCCGAAGTGACGCGGCTCAGCCCCGCAGCGCCGCCAGCCGCTCGGTCAGTAGCTGGCGGACGACGTCCGGAGACGCCTTGCCCTTGGACGCCTTCATGACCAGGCCGAAAAGGGAGTTGAAGACGGTCTCCTTGCCGCCGAGGTACTGCTGGACCTGGGTCTGGTTCGCCGCCAGCACGCCGGCGATGATCGCGGCGATCTCGCCGGCGTCGGAGACGGCCTCCAGGCCCCTCGCCTTGATCACCGCGGCCGGGTCTTCGCCGGTGGCGAGGACGTCCTTGAGGACATCCTTGGCGCTGTTCGCGTTGACCTTCTTCGCCTCTACCAGCTTGATGAGTGCGGCGAACTGCTCCGGCGTTGTCTTCACGGCGGCGATGTCGAGCCCCTTGTCCTTTAGCAGCCGGAACACCTCGCCGGTCATCCAGTTGGCGACCGTCTTCGGGCTGCCGCCGAACGCCTGGACCGCCGCCTCGAAGTACTCGGCGACCGGCCGTTCGACCGACAGGACGCCGGCGTCGTACGCCGACAGGCCCAGCTCGGTCATGAAGCGGGCCCGCTTCGCGTCCTCCAGCTCCGGCACCGTCGCGCGGATCTTCTCGACCAGGGCCCGCGCGACCTTGAACGGCGGCAGGTCCGGCTCGGGGAAGTAGCGGTAGTCGTGGGCGTCCTCCTTGCGGCGCATCGAGTAGACGTCGCCCTTGTCGGCGTCCCAGCCGAGGGTCGCCTGGCGGATTGTCTTGCCGGCGCGGACCAGGTCGATCTGCCGGGCGATCTCGCGCGTCGCGGCGGCTTCGAGCGTGCCGAAGCTGTTCAGGTTCTTGATCTCGGTGCGCGTGTTGAGTTCCGTCGTCCCCTTCGGCCGGACGGAGATGTTCGCCTCGAAGCGGAGGACGCCCTTCTCCATGTCGCCGGTGTTGACGCCGAGGTAGCGCAGGATCGAGCGGATCTTCGTCCCGAAGGCGACCGCCTCCTCGACCGAGGCGAAGTCCGGCTCGGTGACGATCTCCAGCAGCGGCACGCTCGACCGGTTGTAGTCGGCCAGGGAGTAGTCCTTGCTCGCCCCCTCCAGGTGGGTCAGCTTCGCCGTGTCCTCTTCGAGGTGGGCCCGCCGGACGCGGATGCGCCGGGTTCGGCCGTCCTTCAGTTCGACGTCCACGTAGCCGTCGTGGCAGACCGGGTTGTCGAACTGCGAGATCTGGTAGCCCTTGGGCAGGTCGGGGTAGAAGTAGTTCTTGCGGGCGAACCACGTCGTCTCGTGGATCGAGCAGTTCAAGGCGAGGCCGACCTTGATCGCCATCTCGAGGGCGGTTTGGTTGATGACCGGTAGGGCCCCCGGCAAGCCGGTGCAGACCGGGCAGATCGCCGTGTTCGGGTCGCCGGAGAGCGGGTCGATGACCGGGCAGGCGCAGAACATCTTCGTCGCCGTCATCAGCTCGGCGTGGATCTCCAGGCCGAGGACCGGCTCGTATCTCACTCCACTCATCTTCGCAATCTCCGGGCAACCGTCATTCCGAGCCGGAAGCGTCAGCGACGGGTGCCGAAAACCGTCGCTGACGCTTCCGGCTCGGAGGTCAGAAGTTCCGCTCGACCGGCGCGAGCGACGCCGGCAGCTCCGGCGGCCGGCGCGTGTGCCAGTCAGTCGCCCGCTGGTAGGCGTCGCCGACCTGGAACAGGGTCGCCTCGTCGAGGTGTCGGCCGATTAACTGCAACCCCACCGGCATCCCGGACACGAAGCCGCACGGCACCGACAGGGCCGGCACCCCGGCCGGGTTGATCGGCGTCGTGTAGATGTCGGACAGGTACATCGCCAGCGGGTCGTCCGTCTTCTCGCCGAGCTTGAACGCCACGGTCGGGCTGACCGGCCCGACCAGCACGTCGCACTGCGCCAGGGCCGCCTCGAAGTCGCGGCGGAGCAGCGTCCGCGCCTTCTGCGCCCGCAAATAGTAGGCGTCGTAGTACCCGGCCGAGAGGACGTAGGTGCCGAGCATGATCCGCCGCTTGACCTCCGGCCCGAAGCCGGCTCCACGAGACCGGAAGTACGTCTCGACGACGCTGTCCGGGTCGTCGGGCAGCTGCGTGCCGAAGCGGATGCCGTCGTAGCGCGACAGGTTCGCACTCGCCTCGGCGAACAGGCACAGGTAGTAGATCGGGATGGCCCACTTCGTCGCCGGCAGCGACACCTCGACCGTCGTCGCCCCCTGCTTGACCAACTCGGAGATCGCGTCGCGCACGACCTTCTCGACCCCGGCGTCGAGGCCCTTGCCGAAGTATTCCTTCGGCAGGCCGAGCTTCAGGCCCTGGATCGGCTTGCCCAGCACGGCGAGGTAGTCCGGAACCGGCGCGTCGAGCGTCGTCATGTCGCGCGGGTCGACTCCGGCCGTCGCCTGCGTCACCAGGGCACAGTCGCGGACCGTGCGCGTCATCGCCCCGATCGTGTCGAACGACGAGCAGAGGGCGATCAGGCCGTAGCGCGACACGCGGCCATAGGTCGGCTTGAGGCCGACGACGTTGCAGAAGCTGGCCGGCAGGCGGATCGAGCCGCCGGTGTCGCCGCCGAGGGAATAGTAGCCCATGCCGTGGGCGACCGCCGCGGCGCTGCCGCCGGACGAGCCGCCCGGCACCCGGGCCGGGTCCCACGGGTTGCGACCGGGGCAACACGCCGAGTTCTCGCACGACGAGCCCATGCCGAACTCGTCCATGTTGTTCTTGCCGAGCAGCACCCCCCCGGCCTGCTCCAGGCGCTCCGTCACCGTCGCGTTGTACGGGGGGACATAGCCTTTGAGGATACGCGACCCCGCCGTTGTGCGGACGCCGCGCGAGACGATCGCGTCCTTGAGCGCGTACGGGATACCGAGCAGCGGCCCGACCCGGTCCTTCCTCGCACGGCGCGCGTCGGCCGCATTCGCCTGGTCGAGGGCCTTGTCGGCGCAGACGGTGACATACGCCCCGAGGCGGTCGTCGCACGCGGCGATCCGGTCGAGGACGGCCCGGGTCAGCTCGACGGACGACAGGGCCCCGGCGTCGAGGGCCGCGGCGGCGTCGGTCAGGGTGGTGGGGAGGTCGGCCATGTCAGTCCTCGGCGTTGATGACCGGGGCGACCTTGACCCGGTTCTCGACCCGCACCGGGGCCTGGGCGAGGAACTCCTCGCGGTCGATGCACTCCCCCGGCACATCAGCCCGCATCTCGCCCTCGCGGACCGTCAGGAGGTAGGCCGGCACGACATCCGCGACGCTGGCGTCGTCCAGGAGGTGGAAATATTCGATGATGCTGGTGAACTGCTTGCTGAAGGAGGCGACCTCGGCGTCGGTCAGGGCGAGGCGGGCCAACTCGGCGATCGCCCTCACCTTGGCTTCGTCGATGCGGTCGCCCGGCGGGGCCGGTTCGGCGGACATGCGGCGCTCCTGGCGGCTCGGGGCGGATGTTCATTCCCGGTCGAGTATAGGGACATCCCCGGCGGCCGCCAGGTTCGGATGCCCGGGTTCAAGGTGGTAAGTCCACCCTGGCAAGGTAGAATAGCCGGACAGTTATCGTTCCAGGGAGGAAACGAATTCTGACGATCGGAGCGTCCCACCCGGCCGAAGCGAGAACCCCGCCCATGCGTCCCACCGACCGCCGCAGGATTCCGAGCCTGGAACTGCTGGAAGACCGCGTCGTCCCGTACGCGACCTACCTCGGCGACGCGCTTCTGGTCAACACGACCACGTCCGGGACGCAGGATAACCCGGCCGTGGCGATGGACGCCACCGGTGACTACGTCGTCGTCTGGGAGTACAACGGGCCGGGGATCATCGCGCGGCGCTTCGACGCCGCCGGCGTGCCCCAGGGCGACGAGTTTTCCGTCCATTCTCAAACCCCAACAGGGGAGGCTGACCCGGCCGTCGCGATGGACGCCGCCGGCAACTTCGTCGTCGCCTGGTTTGGTCGGGCGGGTGAGAACCGCGTCGTCCGCGCTCAACTCTGGGCGGCCGACGGCACCCCTGTCGGGAGTGAGATCCTCGTCGCGACCCTCACCGCGTCGCCGTTCGACCCGCGGCCGTCCGTGGCGATGACGCCGACCGGGTTCGTCGTCGCCTGGGACGCCAACGACTCCGCCATCCACTTCAAACGCTACGACGCGAGCGGCAACCTCCTCGGCGAGGTCAGCCACGCCGTCGGCCGCCCGGTCGAGGCACCGCGCGTCGGGGCCGACGCCGCCGGCAACCTCGCCGTCGCCTACGCCGACGACCTCGAAGCGGGGACCATCTACGCCCGGCGCTTCGATCCCGCTGGCCTCGCTCAGGGTGGCGAGATCGTCGTCATCCCGGACGCGACGAACCGGACGCCGGAGATCGCCGTCGAGGCGGACGGCGACTTCGTCGTCGCCTGGGCCGGCGCGGCCGAAGGCATCTTCGCCCGGCTGTACGCCGCCGACGGGACGGCCCGGACCGACGCGCTCCGGCTCGACTCGCCGCTGACGGCCGGGGAGTCGGAGCCGACGGTCGGCGTCGATGCCGCCGGCAACTTCGTCGTCGCCTGGCAGGTCGGCGGCGACATCCACGCCATCCGGGGCAGCGCCGCCGGGTTCACCTACGGCTCCTCCTTCCTCGTCAACTTGGTCGCGGTCGATACCCAGTCCAATCCGAGCGTCGCCGTGTCGGCGGGGCAGTTCGTCGTCGCCTGGCAGACGGCCGGCACCACCCTCGGCCGGGAGGTCTACGCCCAGCGGTTCGCGACCGGGCCGAACCATGCCCCGGTCCTGGACGCCAGCGCCGACCCGACATTCGTCTACGTCGCCCAGAACGCGGCCGACCCGCACGGCGACACGGTCGCCAGCCTGCTCGGCACCTCGGTCACCGATGCCGACCTTGGGGCGTTGCAGGGGGTCGCCGTCGTCGGCCTGACCGGCACCTCGGACGGGACGTGGGAGTTCTCGACCGACGACGGAACGACGTGGGCTCCGGTCGGGGCGGCATCGGAGAGCGCCGCCCGGCTGCTGCGCGCGTCCGACCTGCTCCGCTTCGCACCGAACGCCGGCTTCCTTGGCACGGCGACCGTGACGTACCGGGCCTGGGACTGGACCCAGGGCACCTTCGGCGGGACGGCCGACCTGACCGTGTTAGGCACCGGGGGTGCTACGGCTTTCAGCACGGTGACCGAGACGGCGACGCTGACCGTGACGCCGACCGGGAACCACGGCCCGATCCTCAACAACCTTGGCAGCCCGACCTTCACCCACGTGCCGGTCGACCGGGTCACCCCCGGAAACTCGGTCGCCGAACTCGTCGGCGCGACGATCACCGACCGGAACCACGACGCCCTGGAGGGCATCGCCGTCGTCGGCCTGACCGGGGCGGAGGGCGGCACCTGGGAGTATTCGACCAACGGCGGCTTCTCGTGGACGCCGGTCGGCCTCGTCGCGCCGACATTCGCCCTGCTCCTGCGCGACATCGACCGGCTGCGCTTCCTTCCGAACGCCGGCTTCCTCGGCACGGTATCCATCACCTACCACGCCTGGGACCAGACCGCCGGCTCGCCGGGCGGGCGCTTCCACACCACCCCGATCGACGGCGTGAACGGCCCGTTCAGCGCCGCTCAGGAGACGGCGACGCTTATCGTGGCGCGCTTCCACCTCGCCGGCAACGTCCTGAACATTTACGGCACCCCCGGCGATGACCTGTTCTCGCACGTGCCCGGGGTGGTCTCCCTCAACGGCGTGTCCTGGGCGTATACGACGTCCACCACCATCATCTTCGACGGATGGGCCGGCACTGACATCGCCAGCGTCAACATGACCAGTACGCTCAGCGGGATATTCACTGGCGGCAACCCCAACCAGGTCCCCATGCAGTGGGGGAGGGCCGACCTGTACGAAGACTACGCCCGGATCAATAAGAACTCGATTGCGGGACGCTACGACCTGACCCTGTCCGACGTGGAGAACATCTTCCTCAGCACCGGCGGCGGCGACGTCGTCAACCTGTACGACTCGGCCGGCGACGACACGTTCGTCAGCGGCCCGGCGTACGCCTACCTCACCACGCCGAACAGCTACTTCGTCGTGAGCGGTGCCGGGAATTGGCCAGGTTTCCCCAACCCGCGGGGGAGCATCTCGGCCCACAGTCGTTACGGCACCGACACGGCGTGGTTCTACGACTCGTACCGGGACGACACCTTCACCGCGAACGCGGCGACCGGGACGGCGTCCATGTCCCAGCTCCAGATGGTCAACAACTTCGGGTACGGCTTCGAGACGGTCCGCGCCCTGGTGACCGGAGGCGGGGCGGACACGGTCTACTTCTACGACGGCCTCTACGACGACTACTTCGTCGGCGGGGCGGCGTCGAGCACGCTGGTCGGCCCGGGGTATTCCTACCAGGTGGACGGGTTCGATCTGATCCTGGCCCAGGCCATCGTCGGCGGTGTCGATCTCGCCTTGATCCTCGACCCGAGCCGCAACATCGCGTCCGGGTTCCGGTTCCTGTGACCCGGCCCTGGTTGCCATCGCGACCGGACGGAAGCAGCCCCAGGAGGAGACGCCATTATGCGGACGTATCTCGGCCGGCAGTGCCCGAGCCTGGAGCGCCTCGAAGACCGGGTCGTACCGTCCGCGACCTACCTCGGCGAGGCGATCCTCGCCAACGCGACGACGGCGTTCGGCCAGTTCAACCCGGCCGTGGCGACCGACCCGACCGGGAAATTCGTCGTCGTCTGGGAGGCAAACCAGGGCGGCGGGCCGGGCATCGTCGCCCAGCGGTTCGATGCCGCCGGCGTCGCCGTCGGGGGCGAGATCGTCGTCCACGCCCCGTCCCAGTTCACCGACGTCGATCCGGCCGTGGCGATGGACGCGGCCGGCAACTTCGTCGTCGCCTGGTTCAACTTCGATAACCTGACCGTCCGCGCCCGGGCCTTCGCCGCCGACGGGACGCCGGTCGGGGCCGAATTCGTCGTCGCGACGATCGCGACGACGCCGTTCGACCCGCAGCCGTCCGTGGCGGTGACGCCGACCGGGTTCGTCGTCGCCTGGGACAACAACGACAGCCGCATCCACGCAACACGATACGACGCGAGCGGCACCCTCCTCGGCGAGGTGAACCTCGCCGTCGGCCGGCCGGTCGAACTGCCGCGCGTCGGGGCGGACGCCCTGGGCAACTTCGTCGTCACCTACGCCAACGACGACGACCTCGGGGCCGGAACGGTCTCCGCCCGGCGCTTCGACGCCGCCGGGGTCGCCGTCGGTGACGAGATCGAGGTCAGCCCAGACGCCACGAACCGCACCCCGGAGATCGCCGTCGAGGCGGACGGCGACTTCGTCATCGCCTGGTCCAGCGCGTACTTCCTGAGCGGCCCGACGTACGGCGTCTTCGCCCGGCTGTACAACGCAGACGGGACGCCGCGCACCGATCCGCTGAAGCTCGACTCTCCCTTGACCAGCTCGGAGGAAAACCCGTCGGTCGGGGTCGATGGCTCCGGCAACTTCGTCGCCGCCTGGGAAGCCGCAGGCGACAGTTACGCCGTCCGCGGCAGCGCGGCCGGGTTCACCTACGGGGCGTCGTTCCGCGTCGCTGCCACGGCCGGGGTGCGCGGCGAGCCGAGCGTCGCCGTGTCGGGCGCGGCGGACCGGTTCGTCATCGCCTGGGAAGGCAGCGCGACCAGCACCGACATCTTCGCCCAGCGGTTCGAGGTCGGGCCGAACCACGCCCCGATCCTCGACCCGAGCGGCGACCCGACGTTCACGTTCGTTGCCCAGAACGCAACCGGCCCGCACGGCGACACGGTCGCCAGCCTGCTCGGCACGTCGGTCACCGACGCGGACCTCGGCGCGCTGCAGGGCGTCGCCGTCGTCGGCCTGACCGGCACGGCAGTCGGGACGTGGGAGTTTTCGCTCGACGGTGGGACGACGTGGGCCCCGGTCGGGGCCGCCTCGGAGACGAACGCGCGCCTGCTTCGGTCGTCCGACTTGCTCCGGTTCGTGCCGAGCGCCGGCTTCCTCGGCACGGCGACGGTCACCTACCGCGCCTGGGACTGGACGCAGGGCACCTTCGGCGGCGTCGCGGACATGACCGTCCTCGGCACCGGCGGGGCGACCGCGTTCAGCACCGCGACCGAGACGGCGACGCTGACCGTGACGCCGACCGGGAACCACGCCCCCGTCCTCGACACCTCCGGTAGCCCGATGCTGACCGACGTTCCGCTCAACCAGATCACGTCCGGGAACTCGGTCGCCGAGATCGTCGGCGCGTCGATCACGGACCGGAACCACGACGCCCTGGAAGGCGTCGCCGTCGTCGGCGTCACCGGCGGCGGCACCTGGGAGTACTCGACGAACGGCGGCTTCTCCTGGACGGCGGTAGGGGCCGTCTCGCCGTCGTCGGCCCTTCTGCTGCGCGACCTCGACCGGCTGCGCTTCGTCCCGGACGCGGAGTTCGCCGGGACGGCGACGGTGACGTACCACGCCTGGGACGAAACCACCGGAACCCCCGGCGGCCGGCTCGATGTGAGCGTCATCGATGCGGTGAACGGCCCGGTCAGCGTCGCCCTGGAGATGGCGAGCGTGACCGTGACGCGGTTCCACCTGGTCGGGAATCTCCTCAACGTCTACGGCACCCATGGCGACGACACGTTCTCGTTCGTCCCGGACGCGACGGTCACGCTCAACGGCGAGACGCGCACCTACCCGACCGGGTTCTTCACGCCGATCGGGGGGAACCTCCTCACCATCGTCTTCCATGGCCGGGGCGGCACCGACACGGCGAACGTCGATATGCGACGAACGGCGATCACCGGCGGCGGCGTCTCCCTCTGGGGCGTGGCGGACCTTTACGAGGACTATGCCCGGATCACGAAGGCGTCGCGGCTCACCTCACTCCTGAATGCGTTCTACTACGACATCACCCTATCCGACGTGGAGAACGTCTACCTCAGCGCCGCGGCCGGGGACCGCGTCAACCTGTACGACTCGGCCGGGAACGACACGTTCGTCAGCACGCCGACCTACGCGTACCTCTCGATGCCGAACAGCTTCTTCGTCGTGACCGGGGTCGCCGGAGCAGGCGAACGGCGCGCGACCGGCTTCGTCCAGGCGTACAGCCGCTACGGCAACGACGCGGCGTGGTTCTACGACTCGGCCGGTAACGACGCCTTCTACGCCAACGCCGCGACCGGGACGGCGTACATGGCCGGGGGCGGGTTCTTCAATTGCGCGTACGGCTTCGAGGTGGCCCAGGCCGTGGCGACCGCCGGCGGATCGGACACCGCGTATTTCTACGACGGGATCTACGACGACTACTTCGTCGGCGGGGCGGCGTCCAGCACGTTGACCGGGCCGGGGTACGCCTACCGCGCTGACGGGTTCGACCTGATCCTGGCCCAGGCGCTGGCCGGCGGGGTCGATCTCGCGACGATCCTCGACCCGTCCCGCAACGTCGCGTCCGGCTTCCGGACCGGCTGACGCCGCCGTGCGGATTCGGGGCCCGGTGTGCGGTCCCGGCCCACTCCCGCCTCGTTTGGGGAGCCGACCCCGGCGAAAAGTAGCCCGCGGCGGCGATCCGCGGGCTTTGGCGCGCGCGTTGCAACGGGAGGCTGGCGAGAATAAGCCACACCGCCGGGAGGTGAAGCCATGCATCCCCACCGCACCCAGTCAGGCCCGACCCTGGAGCCGCTAGAAGACCGCGTCGTCCCGTACGCGACCCTCCTCGGGGATGCGTTCGTGGTGAACACCTTCACGTCGGGCGACCAGGAGGAGCCCGCCGTGGCGATGAACGCCTCCGGGGCGTTCGTCGTCGCCTTCGAGCAGGTCGGGGCGTCCGGGCGGGCGATCGCCGCCCGCCGCTACGACGCGGCCGGGGTCGCCCTGGGGGACGAGGTCGCAGTCGAATCCGTGGTCGAGAACGACGGCGTCTCCCCGGCCGTGGCGATGGACGCCGCCGGGAACTTCGTCGTCGCGTGGTTCCGCTTCTTCGACCACGCCGTCGTCGCGCGGTACTTCGCCGCGGACGGGACGCCGGCCTGGCCCGAAGTCACGGTGACCGACATTACCATGTCGCCGTACGGCGACCTGCCGTCGGTCGCGATGACGCCGACCGGGTTCGTCGTCGCCTGGGACGGCAACGACTCCGCCCTGCACGCGAAGCGCTACGACACGACCGGTGCCCTGCTCGGCGAGGTCAACCTCGCCCTGGGCCGCGACGTCGAGCTGCCCCGGGTCGGGGCCGACGCCGCCGGGAACTTCGTCGTCACCTACACCGACGAGGCCCTCCTTTTCTCCGGCGGGACGGTCTACGCCCGGCGCTTCGACGCGGCCGGGGTCGCCCTGGGCGGCGAGGTCGTCGTCAGCCCGGACGATACCAACACGACCCCCCAGATCGCCGTCGAGCCGGACGGCGACTTCGTCGTCGCCTGGGTGACGGACCGCCGCGAGCACCTCGCCGGCGAACTGCACGGCGTCTTCGTCCGGCAGTTCGCCGCCGACGGCACCCCGCGCGGCGGGCCGATCAAGCTCGACTCGCCCCTGACGAGCGACGAGGGGTCGGTCCAGGTCGGCGTCGATGCGGCGGGGAACTTCGTCGCCACCTGGAGCGCGACAGGCGGCGGCCAGGGCGTCCGCGGCAGCGCCGCCGGGTACACCTACGGCTCGACCTTCCCGATCCAGGGCACGAGCCTCGCCGTTTCGTCGGCCGCGGATCGGTTCGTCCTCGTCGGTCCGCGGCTCATCGCCACGCCGACGACCGACCACCTCGACATCTTCGGCCAGCGCTACGCGACCGGGGCGAACCTCGCCCCGGTGCTGGACCCGAGCGGCGATCCGACATTCACGTTCGTCGCCCAGGACGCTCCCGACCCGCACGGCGACACGGTCGCCAGCGTCGCCGGTTCGACGATCAGCGACGTCGATCTGGGGGCGCTCCAAGGCGTCGCCGTCGTCGGCCTGACCGGGGCGGCGGACGGGACGTGGCAGTTCTCAACCGACGGCGGGGCGACGTGGGCCCCGTTCGGGACGGTGTCCGAAGATGCCGCCCGGCTGCTGCGGAGCTTCGACCTGGTCCGGTTTGTGCCGGGTGCGGGGTTCCTTGGGACAGCGATCCTGACGTACCGCGCCTGGGACTGGACGTTGGGGGCCTACGGCGAGACGGCCGACGTGACCGGCCTCGGCACCGGCGGGACGAGCGCCTTCAGCGCGGCGACCGAGACGGCGACCATGACCGTAACGCCGACGGGGAACCACGCCCCCGTCCTCGACACCTCCGGGAGCCCGACCCTGTACGACGTGCCGCTCAACCAGGTCACGGCGGGCAACGCCGTCGCCGAGATCGTCGGCGCGTCGATCACCGACCGGAACTACGACGCCCTGGAAGGGATCGCGGTCGTCGGCCTGACGGGAGCCGCGGACGGCACATGGGAATACTCGACCAACGGCGGCTTCTCCTGGACGCCGATCGGGACGACATCGGCCGCGTCGGCCCTGCTGCTGCGCGACGTCGACCGGGTCCGGTTCATCCCGAACGCGGAGTTCGTCGGCTCGGCGACCATCACCTACCACGCCTGGGACCAGACGGCCGGGATGCCGGGCGGCCAGGCCGACCTTTCCATCATCGACGCGGTAAACGGGCCGTTCAGCGCCGCCCAGGACACGGCGACCCTGACGGTGACGCGCTTCCATCTTGTCGGGAACGTCCTCAACGTCTACGGCACCCCCGGCGACGATACGTTCTCGTTCCTGCCGCCGGGGACTGTGGTCCTCAACGGTGAGGCCCGCACCTACCCGGTCGGGTGGCCGGCGATGCCGTACTACATGGACCTGTTCCGGGGCATCGTCGTCGTGTTCCACGGCCGGGGCGGCACCGACACGGCCAACGTCGATATGCGAGAGACGGCGGTTTCCCACGGTTTTTACCACTGGGGGACGGCCGACGTGTACGAGGACTACGCCCGCATCCGGAAGGCACCGACCAATCTCACCAACCTGGACACGGTTACGTACGACCTGACGCTCTCCGACGTGGAGAACGTCTACCTCAGCGCCGCCGACGGGGACTCGGTCCGCTTCCACGACTCGGCCGGCGACGACACGTTTGTCGCCACGCCGACCTACGCCTACCTGTCCACGCCGAACAGCTTCTTCGTCGTCAGCGGCGTCGGCGGGATGCTCGGCACGCCGGCCCTCGGACGGCCGTTCGGGTCGGTGACGGCGTACAGCGAATTCGGCGGCAACGACGCGGCGTGGTTCTACGACTCGGCCGGGAACGACGCCTTCTACGCCAACGCCGCGACGGCGAACGTCTACCTGTCCGGGGAGCGTTTCTTCAACGCGGCGTACGGGTTCGATGTCGCCCACGCCGTCGCCGGGATGGGCGGCACCGACACGGCGTACTACTACGACTCGGCCGGGAACGATTCGTACTTCGGCGGGTCGTACCAGAGCTACCTGTCCGGCTTTGGCTACTTCTACGTGGCGGACGGGTTCGACCTGTCCCTGGCCCAGGCCCTGTACGGCGGGATCGACCTGGCGATGATCCTCGACCCAGCCCGCAACGTCGCCTCCGGGTTCCGCATCGTCTGAGGTAAAGCGGAGGAAACTCGCCATGCGACCGCACGCCGACCGACCGCGGCCGAGCCTGGAACCCCTCGAGGACCGGGTCGTCCCCTACGCCAGTTTGCTCGGTGCCGAGTTCGTCGCGAACACGACCACCGCCGGCCAGCAGAACGACCCGGCCGTGGCGATGGACGCGACCGGCGACTTCGTCGTCGTCTGGGCGGCGAACACCGGCCCGGGGACCGTCGCCCAGCGCTTCGACGCCGCGGGCGTCGCCCAGGGGGGCGAGATCGCCGTCCAATCCGCGGGGTCGAGCATCGACCCGGCCGTGGCGATGGACGCCGCCGGCAACTTCGTCGTCGCCTGGATGCGCGGCGGGACCGAGCGCGGCGTCTACGCCCGGTACTTCGCCGCGGACGGGACGCCGGCCTGGGCCGAGGTCAAGGTCGCCGACGAGGCCAATTTGCCGTTCGATCCGGAGCCGTCTGTCGCCCTGACCGCGGCCGGGTTCGTCGTCGTTTGGGACAACGGCGACACCGCCATCCACGCGAGGCGCTACGACCTGAGCGGCACCCTGGTCGCCGAGGTCAACCTCGCCGTCGGTCGGACGGTCGATCGGCCCCGCGTCGGGGCGGACGTCGCTGGCAACTTCGTCGTCGCATACACCGGCGGTGCGACCCACCTCGGCGGGCCGGTCTACGCCCAGCGCTTCAGCGCCGCCGGCGATGCCGTCGGCGGCGAGGTCGTCGTCAGCTCGGACGCGACGAACACGACCCCGGAGATTGCCGTCGAGCCGGATGGCGACTTCGTCGTCGCCTGGGCCACCGACGACTCCAACCCGGCCGAGATGAGGGGCGTCTTCGCCCGGACGTTCGCCGCGGACGGCACGGCCCGGAGCGGGCCGGTCAAGCTCGATTCGCCGCTGACGGGCCTCGAGCGGAGCCCGACGGTCGGCGTCGATGCCACCGGGAATTTCGTCGTCGCCTGGAGGGCCATCCCGTACGGGCAGAACTTCATAAATGTGTACGCCGTCCGCGGGAGTGCCGCCGGGTACACCTACGGCTCGTCGTTCCGCGTCAACGAGACGTTCCACCCGGACGCCCCCGCCGTCGCGGTGTCGCCTGCGGCGGACCGGTTCGTCGTCGGCTGGGAGCGGCTCGTCGTGCGCCCGACCACGCAGGACGACGACGTCGCCGCCCGGCTCTTTGCGACGAGCCCGAACCACGCCCCGGTCCTCGACGCCGCCGGCGACCCGACGTTCGTCTTCGTCGGCCAGGACGCGACCGACCCGCACGGCGACACGGTCGCCAGCCTGATCGGTACGTCCATCACCGACGAAGATCTCGGGGCGCTGCAAGGCATCGCCGTCGTCGGCCTGACCGGGACGGCGGACGGCACCTGGGAGTTCTCCATCGACGGCGGGGCGACCTACGCCCCCTTCGGGGCCACCGCCGAGACGTCCGCCCGCGTCCTGCGAACGGATGACCTGATCCGGTTCGTGCCGAACGCCGGCTTCCTGGGGACGGCGACGGTGACCTACCGGGCCTGGGACTGGACGATGGGGACCGCCGGCGGGGCGGTCGATCTGACCGGGACCGGCACCGGCGGCGCGACGGCGTTCAGCACGGCGACGGAGACGGCAACGCTCACCGTCACCGCGACGGGCAACCACGCCCCGGTACTCGACAACTCCGGCAGTCCGACCCTGACCGAGATCGGCCTCAATCAGGTCACGCCCGGCAACGCGGTCGCGGAGATCGTCGGCAGCTCGATCACCGATCGGAACCACGACGCCCTGGAGGGGATCGCCGTCGTCGGCCTGACCGGCACGGCGAACGGGACGTGGGAGTATTCGACCGACGGCGGCTTCTCCTGGACGCCGGTCGGCATCGCCTCGCCGTCGTTCGCGCTGCTCCTGCGCGACACTGACCGGCTGCGCTTCCTGCCGAACGCCGAGTTCGAGGGGTCGGCGACGGTGACGTACCACGCCTGGGACCGGACCGCCGGGACGCCGGGCGGACGGGGCGACCTGTCGGTGATCGACGGCGTGAACGGGCCGTTCAGCACCGCCCAGGACACGGCGTCGGTCACGGTCGCCCGGTTCCACCTGGTCGGCAACGTCCTCAACGTCTACGGCACCCCCGGCGACGACACGTTCTCGTACATTCCGCCCGGGACGGTCGTCCTGAACGGCGAGGTGCACACCTACCCGGCCGGATCAGTCGCGTTTCCTGGCAACCCATTGACGGGCCGCTTCACCATCCTCTTCCACGGCCGGGGCGGCACCGACACGGCGAATGTCGATATGCGCCAGACGGCCCAGATCCACGGATTCAACCTCTGGGGCACCGCCGAGCTCTACGAGGACTACGCCCGCATCCAGAAGTCCCCGCAAATGATCGGCCTCAACGCCGCCTTCCTCTACGACCTGACCTTGTCCGACGTGGAGAACGTCTACCTCAGCGCCGCCGCCGGGGACCGCGTCACCTTCTACGACTCGGCCGGGGACGACACGTTCGTCGCCACGCCGACCTACGCCTACCTGTCAACGCCGAACAGCTTCTTCGTCGTGTCCGGTCCGGGCGGTGTCATCGAATCCGGTTCGAACCGGACGCCGGGCTGGGTGGCGGCCCAGAGCCTGTTCGGCGGCAACGACGCGGCGTGGTTCTACGACTCGGCGGGCAACGACGCCTTCTACGCCAACGCCGCGACCGCGACGGCGTATCTGTCCGGCACCGGGCTCTACAGCCTGGCGTACGGGTTCGACACGGTCCACGCCGTCGCCGGGATGGGCGGGACGGACACGGCGTACTACTACGACTCGGCCGGGAACGACGCGTTCTTCGGGGGGCCGTATCAGAGCTACCTGTCCGGCTTCGGCTACTTCTACGTCGCGGACGGGTTCGACCTGTCCCTGGCCCAGGCCCTCTACGGCGGGGTCGATCTGGCCCAGATCCTCGACCCGGCCCGCAACGTCGCCTCCGGCTTCCTGTTCGTGTGAAGCCGGCTCACTCGCCGGGGAAGTGGTACGCCGCGGGGCGACGGTCACCCAGGACCGGCAGGCGCTTCCGCGCCGCGGCGAGGCGGGCCGGGTCGATCTCTACCCGGTGCAGCCCCGGCCGGTCGTCCGCCTCGAAGAGGATCTCGCCCCACGGGTCGATGACCGTCGAGTGGCCGAAGAACGTGTTGCCGCCGCTGGACCCGACGCGGTTGCAGGCGATCACGAACGCCTGGTTCTCGATCGCCCGCGCGCGGAGCAGCGTCTGCCAGTGGGCCAGCCGCGGCATCGGCCACTGGGCGACGAGCAGGACGACCTCCGCCCCGGCGAAGGCGTAGGTGCGGAACAGCTCCGGGAAGCGCAGGTCGTAGCAGATCGCCAGGCCGGTCTTCCCCCACGGCGTCTCGGCCAGGGTCGGGGCGGTGCCCGCCGCCAGGTAGCGCGGCTCGTCCATCAGGCCGAAGAGGTGGACCTTGCTGTAGGTGGCGAGGTGGCGGCCGTCGCGATCGACGAGGACGGCCGTGTTGCCGATGCCGCCGTCCGCCCGGCGGACGAGCGTCGAGCCGTAGAGGCCGATGCCCGCCGAGGTCGCGATCTGGGCCAGGTCGGCAACGGATTCTTCCAGGGACAGAGCGAAGTCAGCGGCCCGGTCGAGGACGTAGCCGGACGCCCAAAGCTCCGGGACGAGAAGCACCTCGGCCCCGCCCCGGGCCGCCTCCCGGGCGAGGTCGGCGACGACGGCCCGGTTGCGCGCCGGGTCGCCGGGCGTGACGTCCATTTGGCCCAGCGCGACCGTCCACGGCATTGCCTCCGCCTCCGCGCGTTATTCGTCCGGGTTTACCGGGAACCCGTCTCCCCGGGCCGCCAGGCGCTGCAAGACGCTCATGCTCAGGTTTTCGGATACGGTCCTAACCGAGCCGTCTCCGAAGACGACGTTACACAGGTTCCCGTGGAACCCGTACAGCTCGCCCTGGTTCCATGCGTTGACGGTCAGCACGCCGGCGGTGACGTGGGCGATCGTGCTCACCTTGCCCAGCGGCACCGTCCCCGGCGTGAGCGGGGCCTGCGTCCCGGCGCAGACGATGTTGTTCGAACCCTGGCCCCACGCCCCGCGCACGCCCCACGAACCCGAGGTGCCGGGGTCGTATTGTCGGCCTTTCGACCAGCCCTGTTGCCGGGCCCCGGATTCGCCGAGCATGAGGGTGTTGCTCAGGCCGTCGGAAATCTCGAGGAGGCGCGTCCGACGGTTCGCCGTCAGGACGCCGTTGACGCCGAGATCGCCGGGGTACTTCAACCCGAGCCCGGTGTTCCATACGCCCGAGTTGTTATTCCCGCGGGTGACCGGCCAGTAGTCCGACGTCGCCGGGAAGAACGTCCCCCCCGTCGGGTTCGGGTTGATGACGGACGGGGTCGGGTTCGACGGGCACTCGTAGGTCGGGATGCGTGTACTCGTCGCCGGCTGGTTGACCGGGGCGTTCCAGTTCTGCTTGAAGTCGTAGCCGCCCGCCGCCAGCGTCAGCACGTTCGCCTGCTCGATGTTGGGCAGCATCACCGAAAGGAAGCTGTGGTTGGAATACGACCAGGTCGTCCCCGTCAGGGTGCCGTAGGGCTCCAGATCCGGGATGTGCGCCGTCGAGGACGTCAGGACGATGCCGGGTGGGAGCGATCGGAACGCCGACTCGAAGTTGTGGACCGCGAGGCCGAGCTGCTTGAGATTGTTCTGGCACTTCATCCGAAAGCCGGCCTCGCGCACCTTCTGAACGGCGGGGAGCAAGAGGCCGATCAGGATGGCGAGGATCGCGATGACGACGAGCAGCTCGATCAGCGTGAACGCCGTCCGGCGAAAGGCGCGGTGCATGGGATCCTCGGAAGGAGGGTATTCCCAGCGGGGTTACCGCGCTCCGCGTGCCGGCCCCGCGAAGGCGCAGTCACCTTCCATAACTCCTCACTGTGGGCATATGGAACCGGCCCGAAGGAGGGAAGCCACCCGGCGGAAAACCGCGGCGAACGTCCGCGGCAAGGCGTGACTCACTTCGACCCGTGCGTCACCTCGACGACGACCGGGCCGCCGTTCTCCGGCACCTCGACCTGGGCGGTCGTCGTCGTGGTGGTGTACTTCGTCGGGATGCGCGACAGCAGCTTCGCCGGGTCGATTCGCGCCCCCTGGGGCGTCCGTTCCTCGTTCAGGTCGGCGAGGAGGACGCGGTGCGACCCGACGGCGGCCCCGTCCTGGCCGGCCGGCGTCTTGAGGGTGAACGTCCCGTCCGGGCCGGTCGTCCCTGTCGAGGTCGGCCCGGAGCCGCCGGCCATGACGTCGGGCAAGAACTGGACGTAGACGTTCGCCGCGTCGAGGGCCTTGCCCCCCGGGGCGACGATCTTGAGCTGGCCCTGGACCGGGACGATCTTCGGGCCGCCGCCCCCGCAGCCGGCGGCGGCGAGGGCGGCAATGAGGACCGCCACGGCGGCGAGGCGGACGGTGCGAGAGCGGTTCATCGCGCTGCGTTCTCCAGGCCCAGGGCGGGGGGTGAGGTCAGTTGCCGGGGATGACCAGGCCGTCGGCCCGCTGGCAGTACAGGGCCAGGGTCGATTGCGGCGTCGCCTCGGCGAGGAAGCGCACCGACCCGTCGCCGAAGACGAAGTTCGCCCCGGAGGGGTGGCCGCTGCCGAAGGCGTTGAGGCGCATGTCCTGGAAAGTGAACCACGCGGTCCGGGTCGTCGGGGCCCCGGCCGCGCCGTACTCCCACGGCGTCTTGTAGTTGATCGGCGCGAACGCCCCGCCGGCGAGGTTGCCCCAGCCGATCTCGCCACCAGCCGGATACCAGCGCGACCAGCCGGCGATCGTGCTGCCGCTGTTCCAGTTGCCGCTGGCCGGGGTGCCGGTCGTGAACGTGTCGAAGTTGGAATCGACGTGGTGCGACTCGCCGAGGAAGATCGTGTTGCTCACGCCGTCGCTGACATCGGCGATGCGCACCTGCCGCCCGGGAGGGGCCCCGGACGCCGCCCGGGCGGACGACCCGGTGATCATGAACACGCCGTCGTTGAGGGAGTTCGTCGCGAAGATCGGCCGCGAGCCGCCGTTCACGCGGTAGCTCGTCCCGCCGTAATATTCCAGCGGCGTCCCGATGGACGGGTACGGCAACGGCCCCTCGACCGCCAGGCCGGCGTCGGCCGGGCAGACGTAGGTCTTGACGACCGTCGCGGCCCGACCGCCGTTCGACGTCGTCGAGACGTTCGCCAGCGGCGTCGTCGCATCCATGGACTTGAACAGGTTGTCCTGCTCGATGTAGGGCAGCAGGAAATAAAAGAACGAGTGGCCCTGGAAAGTGCGGCTCGTCGTCGAGCCGGGCCGCAGGATCGAGTCCTGCGTGAACCCGGACGGGAAGCGCGAGTACGCCCCCTCGTAGGCGTGGCACGCCAGGCCGAGCTGCTTGAGGTTGTTCTGGCACTGGGTGCGGAAGGCGGCCTCGCGGACCTTCTGGACGGCGGGGAGCAGAAGCCCGATCAGGATGGCGATGATCGCGATGACGACCAGAAGCTCGATCAGCGTGAACGCCGACCGGCGAGAGGAGCGAGCCATGGGACCTCCGGATGACGCGGGATGAGGACTGGCCGTCGGCTTCACTTGACGCCGATGGCCTCCGGTAACTTGTCGTCGATGTCGCGGACCGCCGCCCAGTCCTTCTTGTAATCGACCCGGCCGAACTTCACCCGGCCGGCGGCCTTGTACTTGTCGGCGACCGAATTCCCCGCGAACGGGAACGTCTCGAACGCCTCTTCGATCTTCTTGACCAGGTCCGGATGCAGGGCGTGGCCGACGCCGAAGCAAAGCGCCGGGAACGGGCCCTCGGCGTGCAGGACGCGGAACTCGCCCTCTTTGACCTCGCCAGAGGCGACCAGGCGAGCGAGCAGGTCGCTGGCGACGCAGGCCGCGTCGTACTTCGCGCCCGGCTTCCTGCGGGCGGCGTCCTTCGCCTCGGCGGACGCCTTCGGGTTGGCGAGCAGGTTCGCGGCGTCCCGGCCGACGCAGACGCCGAAGATCGCGGCGTCGTGCGTCCCGGCGATGACGTACTGGTAGTCGTCCCAGACCGTCAGGCCGAACTTTTCCTTGAAGCGGACGATCGGGGCCTTCGCGCCGGAGTTCGACGACAGCGAGACGAAAGCGACCGTCTTGCCCTTGAGGTCCTTGACGTCCTTGGCGGGGCTGTCGGACGGGACGATCACCTTCATCTCGTAGGAGAAACTTCCGTCCGCGTCGGCCGGGGCGAACAACGGCCGGAACCCGGCGGCGTTGACCGCCATCGGGACCTGGCCGGTGCTGAACGCCGCGACGTGCAGCCGGCCGGACCGCAGCGCGTCGATCTGCTGCTCGACGGTCTGGAGCAGGACCGGTCCGGACGTCTGGCCTTCCTCTCGCGGGTCGGCAGGGGCGGCCACCGCCTCGACCGGGCCGGCCTGGCCGGGCGACAGCAGGCTCAGGTACTCCGTCTTCAAGCCGGACTTCTGTTCGAGGTGCCGCAGGAACGGCTCCCAGACGACGGCGTTCGCCTCCGGGTTGTCGCCGGCCACCTCGGTGAAGGTCAGCGTCGTCGGCGTGACGAACTTGCCGTCCTTCGGCGCGTCGGCGACGAGGTCGCCGTCGGCGTCGGCCAGCCCATCGCCAAACTTGCCGTACTTCGCCAGCGACTGGAGGTAGCCGCGCAGCGCGAGCCGCTCGTCCGGCGGCGGGGTCGGCCGGAGGAAGAAGTACAGGTAGACGGCGGCACCGATCGCGCCCAGGAGCAGCGCGATGACGACGAGCCGAGCCACATGCACGCCGCCCCGAACCGGGGCTGGCGTGGTGCTCGAAGACGGCGCGGACATGCGGTTGGCCCCTCGCGGAATAGCCGGAGCAGGGACATTTCTCGGATATCCTATGAGGAGGCGGATTGCCCGACGTGAAACATTCGTGAAGGCCGCGGAATCTTACCAGTTGCATTTTATGCGTTCGAGGTGGGTCGTCGAACCAATCGAACCCGATCGATCGTCGCGGTCACGCCGATCCGTTCCAACAGCGTCGCCAACGGGAATCCATCCGGGAGGGAAACGCTTACGCAGCCGCGTTCCGCCGCGTCGTGGAGTTGGCCGACGGCACGCCAACGCGAACTGTCGGCCTGCGCGTCGAGTTGGGGCCCGTCGGAAGGAAACGCCGCCGATCCCGGCGGGGCGGCGTCGAGGCAGGTCGCGAGCTGGACGCGTCGCCCGTCGGTGCGGAGGACGTCCCGGAGCCGGGCTAGCACCTTGCGGCGGACCGGTTCGACGAAGGCGTCCAGGCCGAGCGGCACGACCTGGAGCCGGGCCCGGTCGAGCAGGAACCCTTCGGACAGCTCGCCGCCGAGCCGGCGCAGGTGGGCCCGCCGCTGGACGCCGGCGCTCAGGGCGAGCCGGGCCAGGGTGCCGACCTTCTCGACCGGCCCGTCGCCTTCCGGCAGCCGGTCCAGGCCGACGCCGACGCGCAGTAGCAGGGCCGGCGCGTCGCGATCGACCCCCTCGGCGAGGTGAAGTCCGCGGCGGGGCCGATCAAAGACGTACTCCAGGCCGGGGTCGGTCGCCGTGTCCGCGGCCCCGTCCGGGACGTGCCAGACGACGCGCCAGGCCGGGGCGAATCGATCCGCCTGTGCCGCGAGGCGACGGGCGAGGTCGGTCGGCCCGTCGCGTTCGGCCGCCGGCCGGAAGAGCGGCCCGGGGGCGAGGGCGTCGAGGCCCGGCGGCGTCGGCACGTTCAGGTTGAGGACGCCCCCTCCGGGACACTGCCCGAGCCGGGCGATGAATGACGTCGCGTCGAGGCCGACGAGGCCGAGCCAGTGTTCCGGCCCGTCGAGGACGGCCGTCTCGGCACCGGCCAGGAGGCGGCGGAGGGCCGCCTCCAACTCGTCGGCGGTGCGCGGCCAGGCCAGCACCCGGGCGGCGAGCCGCGCCGGCGCGTCGAGATCTCCCAACAGCAGCAGCCCGTCGCGGTTTGCGGCGAGCAGCTCGCGCGAGAAGCCGCCCGGCCCTGCCGGCTCGGGGGGGCGCGCCGCCTGGGGAGTTGTCACCTCGGCGTAGGCCCGGGCGAGGCGCGGGTGGCCCAGCTCGCGGACGAACGTCGCCACGGCTTCGCGCACCTCGTCCGCGGTCGGCGTCGCGTCGCCGTGGTCGGTCAGGAGGAAATGGACCACGCTGTCGGTCAGTTCGCGAGCCAGGAAGGCGTCCGCCCGGCCGAGGCGCTCCGCGGCGACGAACAGGGTGCGACAGACGCGGTCGGCGTCGAACGGCTCCAGCGAGCCGTCGCGCTGGCGGACCCACGCCGGGGCGGTCGGTTCCATCCGGTCTCCCTCCCGCGTCACGGCGGCGTGTCCCGGCCGACGTCGAACCGGGCGAAGGCGATCATGATCGCGGGGATGAGCGCCACCCCGGCCGTGACGACGACGAGCCAGCCGACGCCCAGGCCGAGGTACGTGTTCCCGGTCACGTAGGCGGTGAAGACGCCGAGCAGCGCGGCCATGCCGAGCACCGCCAGCAGGGCGAACATTTTGCCGAGCGTCAGGACGATGTTCCGGCCGAACGACTGGAAGTCGCCCGGCGTCACCTGCGTCATCCGGATCGGAAAGATCAAGAAGAGCAGGTTCTCCAGAGCGAACATCAGGAAGTTCAGCGCCGGGAAGAGGACCGCCATCGCGACGAGCGGCCCGGCCGGCAGCGGCGTTCCGCGCGCCAGCGACAGCGACGCCATGCCGACGAGGATGCCCCAGTGGAACAGCGTCGTCACCAAGACCGGCGTCAGCAACTGGCCGACGACGAGCGCCCACGGTGCGACCGGCAGCGTCTTCAGAACGGCCATCGCGTCGATGTCGCCGCGGAAGTCGAACGGGACGAGCATCGTCATGAAGAACGTCAACATGACCATCAGGCCGATCGTTGAGGCGAGCAGGGCGTCGGCCGACCGCTCGCCGCCGGCCGGGGCCTCGGAAAGACCCCCGAGCACGCCGAACGTCATCATACCGCCGAGGAGGAGCAGGATGACGACGAGCCGTCCCAGCCCGCGCAGCGTCAGCGTCAGCTGGCGCCAGACGATCGGGCCGACCCCGGCCAGGTATGGGAAGTCCGGCAAGCTCCAGCCCGCCTTGCCGCCGCCTGCCGCCAGGGCCGTCTGGCCGCGGCGGATCTGCTGGAGCATCGTGTACGTCCGGTCGCTGTTCGCGGCAGCCAGCTCGAGCAGGTTCTTGTCCAGTGCGAAGACGACGAGGAGCATCCCGACGTTGACCAGGACGCTCATCAGCAGGCCGATGCCGAGGGCGGACAGGTCGCGTGCGAGGAACAGCTCGAAGAACCAGCCGAGCGGCCAGGTGATGACGCGCATCAGCGTCGAGTCGGCCAGCGCCCCGCCCTGCTCGCCGACCTGGCCCCAGGTCGGCAGGCCGCCGCGGAAGTAGACCACCAGGCCGAAGCCGACGAGGAGCCCGAATAGCGCGACGGACCGCGCCCGGTGGTACATCGCCGCCCCGATCGCATCGACGAGGAGGTTGCAGGCGATGGTGAACAGGTTGAGGAAAAGCACGCCGAGCGTCATGGCGAGCATCGCGGCGTACCACGACCCGGCGTGGTGGCGCAGGAACAGGGCGAACAGCAGCGGCACCGGCAGGGTCAGGATCGTCAGCAGCGTCACCTTGTAGATGAGGATTTGCCGCCGGGTGAACGGCCCACTGAAGAGGAACTGCACCTCGGCCGGCGTGAAGTAGATCGTCGCCTGACTGGCGCTGAGCAGCACCTGGACGAGGCAGTACAGCAGCAGGAACGCCGGCCCGGTGCGCCGCAGCACGTCCGGCTCGACCGGGTCGGCCGAGCTGGGCGAGAAGAGCAGCGCCCCGAAGTAGAGGCCGATGAACAGGACACCAACCCCGGCCAGCAGCGCCCCCTTGACGGTCGCCAGGCTGCGGACGAAGTAGCGCCAGTAGCTCGACAGCTGGAGGCCGAGCAGCGTCCACAGGGCGGCGCTCATGGCCGGGCTCCGTTCTCGGTCGGCGTCGCCGTCGGCACCGGGACGGACTCGGTCAGGCGGAAGAACAGCTCCTCCAGCGACTCCTCCCTGCCGTCGGCGGCCGCCTCCTGGCGGAGGTCGGCCAGGCGGGCGTGCCGCACCAGTTGGCCGCGGTTGAGGATCAGCACCGACGTGCAGAGGTCCTCGACGAGCGAGAGCAGGTGCGAGCTGACCATGACCGCCGCCCCGGTGGCGGCCGCCTCGTGGATGAGATCCTTCATCGTCCGGATGCCGCGCGGGTCGAGGCCGGTCAGCGGCTCGTCGAGCATGAGCGCCCGCGGCCCGTGCAGGTAGCCGTAGCCGATGGCGACCTTCTGGCGCATGCCGCGAGACAGCTCCGACGCCAGGGCGTCGCGCTTCTCGACGAGTTCGAGCCGGCGGAGCAGCGCCTCGGCCCGAGGCTCCCAGTCGTACAGGCGATACACCGCGGCGCTGAAGCGGAAGTGCTCCCAGACGGTGAGCCGGTCGAACAGGTGCGGGTCGTCCGGGATGTACGCCAGCTGCGACTTGGCCAGGACCGGATCCTGGACGATGTCGTAGCCGGCGATGAGCATCCGGCCGCGCGTCGGCGTCAGGATGCCGGCCAGGGCGCGGAGGGTGGTCGTCTTGCCGGCCCCGTTCGGGCCGACCAGGCCGAGCACCTCGCCCGGCTCGACCCGGAACGACAGTCCCGCGACGGCGACCGTCGTGCCGTAGACCTTGTGGTAATCTTCGACGACGATCGACACGGCGGCCTCCCCTGCGGCGCTTCACATATAGCCGCCGGCTTGCCGGCGGCTATGTGAGATACCGCAGCCTACCACACCGCCCCGCCCCGGTCGATTGGTCTTGTCCGCCGCGCGAGGAGATGGCTATCATCGCCGCGTTCCAGGGAAGGAGGGTCCAGATGCCGGCCACCGCGAAAGTCCTTGCCCAACGGATCCACGCCACCCTGGAGGGGCCGGGGGAGGTCGTCCTGACCGACGCCCGCTCGCTCCTCCGAGCCGAGGCGGACCACCTGTCGTTCATCGACGGGGAGAAGAACCTCGCCGACCTGCAAGAAAGCGAGGCCGGGGCGGTCGTCGCTCCGCTCGATCTGATCCTCCCGCGCGAAGTACTCGCCGGCCGGCCGGTCGCCGTCCTCCGCGTCGCGCAGCCGCTGCAATCCTTCCTCGAACTGACCGTCTTCCTTCGTGGGGCGGCCCCCGACTTCCCGGCCGGGGTCGATCCGCGCGCCGCGGTCGATCCGACGGCGACCCTCGGCCCGGATTGCGTCGTCCGGCCGCTGGCGTGCATCGGGGCGGGGACGACCCTCGGGGCCCGCTGCGTCATCCACTCCGGGGCGGTCATTGGCCGGAACTGCCGGGTCGGCGACGACGTCGTCGTCCACGCGAACGCCACGGTCTACGACGGCTCCGTCCTCGGCCACCGCGTCATCCTGCACGGCGGCGTCGTCATCGGCGCGGACGGGTTCGGCTACCGCTTCCACGGCGGCAGGCACAACAAGATCCCGCAGCTCGGCTGGGTCGAGCTCGGCGACGACGTCGAGGTCGGGGCCGGCACGACGATCGACCGCGGCACGATCGACCCGACGATCGTCGGCCCCGGGACGAAGATCGACAACCAGGTCCAGATCGGCCACAACTGCGAGATCGGGGCCCACAACATCCTCATCGCCCAGGTCGGCATCGGCGGGTCGTGTTCCACCGGCCGCTACGTCACCATCGCCGGCCAGGTCGGCGTCGCCGACCACCTCCACCTGGGCGACGGGGCCCTGATCGGCGCGAAGGCCGGCGTCATCAAGGACGTGCCGCCGGGCGGCCGGGTCCTCGGCGCGCCGGCCATGGCCGAGATGGACATGAAGCGCATCCTGATGTGCCTGCCGCGCCTGCCGCAGCTCGTCCGCGACGTCGCCCGGATGCGGCTGGCCCTCGGCCTGGACGAACTGGAGAGCCGGGCGGGATGAGCGACGAAATCACGACGACGCACCCGCTCGGCCTGCTGGCCGGGGGAGGCCGGCTGCCGGTCGTCTTCGCCGAGGCGCTGCGCGCCCGCGGCGTGCCGCTCGCCGTCGTCGGCATCCGCTACGAGGCCGACCCGGCCCTGAAGAACATCGCCCACGCCTTCCACTGGTCCGGGGCCGGCGGCATGGGGCGGGTCATCCGGTTGTGCAAGTACGAGGGCGTCACCCGCATCGTCACCCTCGGCAAGATCTTCAAGGGGAACTACCTCCACCGGCCGTGGGCCCTGCTGTCGCTCTTGCCGGACTGGCGGACGTTGTGCTGGTTCTTCGGCCGGAATCGCAAGGACAACGGCGACGACAGCCTGATGCTGTCGATCATCGCCGAGTTCGCCAGGGACGGTATCGTCTTCGAGTCGGCCGTCGCGCACTGCCCGGAGTTGCTCGTGAACGAAGGCACCCTCACCCGCCGTAAGCCGACCGCTCGCGAGGAGCGCGACATCGCCTTCGGCTGGCACCTCGCCAAGGAGATGGGCCGCCTCGACGTCGGCCAGAGCGTCGCCGTCAAGGACACGACCGTCCTCGCCGTCGAGGCGATCGAGGGGACCGACCGGGCGATCCGCCGCGCCGGCGAGCTGTGCCGCGCCGGCGGGTTCGTCGTCGTCAAGGTCGCCAAGCCGCAGCAGGACCCGCGCTTCGACCTGCCGACCGTCGGCGTCCAGACGATCGAGACGCTCTACCAGGCCGGCGGCAAGGTGCTGGCGATCGAGGCGGACCAGACGATCCTCGTCGATCGCGAGGCGACGATCGCCCTGGCGGACCGCTACGGCCTGACGGTCGTCGCCCTGAAGCGCGAGGCGGCCGTCGCCGCGGCATAACCGGAGCCCGCGGCGCAAGCAAGGGAATCGGAAACCCCTGCTCGCGCGTCGGGCTCCTGGCGTCCTGTGCCCGGACGCGGTATGCTACACGGAGGGTCGGCCCGTCGGTCGGCCGGACGTGACGTCGCCGAGCGAACCGCCATGGGTACGATGGCCTTCCAGCTTCCCGCCGACCTGCCGGCCGGGGCCGCCGCCGACCTGGAGCGGGCCTGCCTGGCGAGTACCGGCGACTATATGCCCTGGCCGACCGAACAGGCCCGCAAGGGAGACCGGCTCGTCTTGAAGCGCTCCCTCGACGAGAGCGGCCATTTGTGCCTGCCGTGGTCGCTCGGCCCGGCCGGCCACTTTGTGGGGATGTCCGCCACCCTGATCGAACGCGACGCCCCCTACGACCTGCTCACCGAACTCGCCCGCGGCAAGCTGGTCCAGGTGCGCAACACCCTCGCCGACTGGCAGGGGGCCGGCCTCCAGGCGACGCCGGCCCTGACCGGCCAGCTCGACGCCGCCCGGAAGGCGTTCTCCCGGCTGCTGTTCCGCGACGCGGCCGAGCCGGCCGGGGCCCTTGGACAGGAGGCCCTCACCCGGGGCTACGCCGCGGCCCGGGCCCTCGTCCGCAGCTACGTCGAGCAGGTCTTCGCGATGCGCGAGAGTCGCGGCATCAAGGCCGAGACGCACCTCTCCTGCCGGCTCGGCCACACGCCGCCCGACGAGAAACGGACCGCCGCCCTCGAAGGCGTGTTCACCGCCCTGACCGTGCCCGTGTCGTGGGCGCGCATCGAGCCGGAGCAGGACCACTGGAACTGGGAGCCGTTCGACCGGCTCCTCGCCTGGGCCGAGGCGCGCGACGCCGCCCTGACCGCCGGGCCGCTCTTCGACGTTTCGGCCGCACAGCTGCCGGCCTGGCTCTGGCTCTTCGAGCGCGACCTGCCGCGCATCGTCACGTTCGTCTGCCGGTTCGTCGAGAAGGTCGTCCGTCGCTATCGCGGCCGCATCCGCCGCTGGCACCTGACCGGGGCGAGCAACTACGGCTCCGTCCTGTCCCTCGGCGAGGACGAGCTGCTCGGCCTGACGTTCCGCCTCGCCGAGACGGTGCGGCAGATCGACCCGGCTCTGGAACTCGTCGTCGGCGTCGCCCAGCCGTGGGGCGACTACATGGCCCCGACCGACCGGAGCTACTCGCCGCACAACTTCGCCGACACGCTCATCCGCGGCGACGTCCACCTCGCCGCCCTCGACCTGGAGGTCGTCGCCGGCGTGTCGCCGCGCGGCAGCTTCCACCGCGACCTGCTCGACTGCTCGCGGATGTTCGATTATTACGCCCCGCTCGGCGTCCCGGTCCAACTGACGCTCGGCCACCCGGCCGCGACGACGGCCGACCCGCTCGCCGACCCGGACCTGGGCATCGAAGGCGGCTCCTGGCCGGGCGGCTTCACGCCGGAGGGCCAGGCCGACTGGCTCGGCGAGGTGCTGTCGCTAGCGCTGTGCAAGCCGTACGTCCGCGCCGTCGAGTGGGCGACCCTCGCCGACGACGAGCCGCACCAGTTCCCCAACTGCGGCCTGTTCGACGCCCAGGGCCGTCCCCGGCCCGCCCTGGCGACGCTGCGCAAGATCCGCGAGCGCTACGTCGAGTGACGTTTCGCGCGTCACAACGCCGGCTCTACTCCGAACGTGACGCGCCGTGTCCGCGAACCTCTCCCCGGACGACGCGGCGATGTGAGGCCCAACATGTCACGATCTTACGCCAGCGGCACGAGCGACCGGCCCCTCCTCGGCGAGACGATCGGCGAGAACCTCCGCCGCACCGTCGAGCGCGTCCCCGACCACGACGCCCTCGTCGTCCGGTCTCAAGGCTACCGGGCGACGTACCGCCAACTCTGGGACGCCGTCGAACGTGCGGCCCGCGGCCTGCTCGCCCACGGCATCAAGGCCGGCGACCGGGTCGGCATCTGGTCGGTCAACCGCTACGAATGGGTCGTCGTCCAGTACGCCACCGCCCGGGTCGGGGCGATCCTCGTCAACATCAACCCGGCCTACCTCGCCGGCGAGTTACAGTACGCCCTGAACCAGTCGAGCGTCCGGCTGCTGATCCACGCGAAGAACTTCCGCGCCAACGACTACCACGCCCTGCTCGCCGCCGCCCGGCCGGAGTGCCCCCACCTCGAACGCTGCCTCTTCCTCGACGACGAGTGGGACGCCTTCCTCGCCGCCGGCGACGGCGTCCCGGCCGCCGACCTGGCGGCCCGCGAGGCGACGCTCCAGTTCGACGAGCCGATCAACATCCAGTACACGTCCGGCACGACCGGCTTCCCGAAGGGCGCGACGCTGACGCACCACAACATCCTCAACAACGCCTACTTCGTCGGCCTGTCGCTCGGCTACACCGAGGCGGACCGCGTCTGCATCCCGGTGCCGTTCTACCACTGCTTCGGCATGGTGCTGGGCAACCTCGCCTGCACGTCCACCGGGGCGTGCATGGTCGTCCCGGGCGAGAGCTTCAACCCCGAGGAGACGCTCGACGCGATCCAGGCCGAGCGCTGCACGTCGCTGTACGGCGTGCCGACGATGTTCCGCCTGGTGCTGGAAGTGCCGACCCTGGAGAAGTACGACCGGTCGTCGCTGCGGACGGGGATCATGGCCGGGGCCCCGTGCCCGATTGAGCTGATGCGCGAGGTGGTCGATCGGCTGCACATGCCCGAGGTGGCGATCGGCTACGGCATGACGGAGACGTCGCCGCTCTCGACGCTCAGCGCCCGTTCGGACAGCCTGGAGCGGCGCGTCAGCACGGTCGGCCGGGTGCAGCCGCACGTCGAGATCTGTATCAAGGAGCCCGGCACCGGCGTCGTACTGCCGCACGAGACGGTCGGCGAGTTCTGCACGCGCGGCTACGGCGTCATGTGCGGCTACTGGAACGACGAGGCGGCGACGAACGCCTCGATCGACGACGACGGCTGGATGCACTCCGGCGACCTGGCGACGATGGACGAGGCCGGCTTCGTCCACATCGTCGGCCGGCTCAAGGACATGATCGCCCGCGGCGGTGAGAAGATCTTCCCGCGCGAGATCGAGGCGGTCCTGCACCAGCACCCGGCCATCGCCGAGGTGCAGGTCGTCGGCGTGCCGAGCCGGAAGTACGGCGAGGAGGTCATGGCCTGGGTCCGCCTGCGCGACGGCGGCCGGGTCGAGCAGGCGGAGCTTGTCGCCTGGTGTAAGGAGCGGCTGGCGGCGTTCAAGGTGCCGAAATTCTGGAGCTTCTGCGAGCAGTTCCCGATGACGGTGACGGGCAAGATCCAGAAGTACAAGCTGCGTGAGATGGCGGTTGAACTCCTCGGCCGGCAGCTCGACGCGGAGGAGAAGACGGCGTGAAACGCGACGAGCCGGGAGCGGTTGCTCCCGGCTCGCGTGGTTGATTCCGTCCGTTACGACTTCTTCTCGCCGGCCCCGACCAGCTCCATCGCCGGGCTCGCCGGCTGCTCGCCGAACTCGAAGACGATGCGCTGCTCGCCCTCGACCTCGCCGACCTTGGCGACGACGACCGCCTTGCCGCTGAAGGTGCCGCGGAGCACCTCCTCGGCGAGCGGGTCTTCCAGGTGCTGCTCGATCGCGCGACGCAGAGGCCGGGCCCCGAAGTCGGTGTTCGTGCCGAGCTTGATGAGCAGCTCCTTTGCCTCGTCGGAGACGACGAGGTTGAAGCCCTTCTCCTTCAGCCGCTTGGCGACCTTCTCCAGCTCGATGTCGATGATCGACTTCAGGTCGGTCGCGTTCAGCGACCGGAAGACGATCACGTCGTCGAGCCGGTTGAGGAACTCCGGCCGGAACTCGCGCTCCATCGCCGCCTTGAGCGACTCCTTCATCTTGGCGTAGGTCGCCTCCTCGTCCTTGGCGTTCTGGTAGCCGAACGCCTTCCGGCCGGCGATCTCCTGCGCCCCGACGTTCGACGTCAGGATCAGGATCGTGTTCTTGAAGTCGATCACCCGGCCGACGTTATCGGTCAGGCGGCCCTCCTCCAGGATCTGGAGCAGCATGTTCCAGACCTCGGGGTGGGCCTTCTCGATCTCGTCGAGCAGGACGACCGAGTACGGCCGGCGGCGGATCTTCTCCGTCAGCTGGCCGCCCTCCTCGTAGCCGACGTAGCCCGGCGGCGCGCCGATCAGCCGGCTGACGTTGTGCTTCTCGCTGTACTCGCTCATGTCGATCTGGACGAGGGCCGCCTCGTCGCCGAACATGAACTGCGCCAGCCGCTTCGCCAGGAGCGTCTTGCCGACGCCGGTCGGCCCGGCGAAGATGAACGACCCGATCGGCCGCTTCGGGTCCTTCAGCCCGGCCCGGCTCTTGCGGACCGCCTTGGCGATCGCCTTGATCGCCTCGTTCTGGCTGATGACCGTCTTGTGCAGCTCGTCCTCCATCTTCAGGAGGCGGGCCGTCTCGTTGTCCTCGAGGCGCTTCAGCGGCACGCCGGTCATCTTGCTGACGACCTCGTTGATGACCTCCTCGTCGACGACGCCGTCGATCTCCTTGGCCTTCTCGCGCCACTCGCGGGTGACGGTCTCCTTCTTCTTCTTCAGCTTGTCGGCCTGGTCGCGCAGGGTCGCCGCCTTCTCGAAGTCCTGGTCGGCGACGGCCTGCTCCTTCTCCTGGTTGAGCGTGTCGATCTGGCCGTCGATGTCCTTCAGATCCGGCGGCCGGGTCATCGCCTTCAGGCGGACGCGGGCCCCCGCCTCGTCGATGACGTCGATCGCCTTGTCCGGCAGGCACCGGCCGGTGATGTAGCGGTCGGACAGCTCGACGGCCGCCTTCAGCGCGTCGTCCTTGATCTGGACCCGGTGGTGCGCCTCGTAGCGGTCGCGCAGGCCGCGCAGGATCTCGACCGTCTCGTCCTTCGACGGCGGGTTGACGATGATCTGCTGGAAGCGGCGTTCGAGCGCCCCGTCCTTCTCGATGTACTTGCGGTACTCGTCCAGTGTCGTCGCGCCGATGCACTGGATCTCGCCGCGGGCGAGGGCCGGCTTGAGGACGTTCGACGCGTCGATCGCGCCCTCGGCCCCGCCCGCCCCGACGAGGGTGTGCAGCTCGTCGATGAACAGGATGGTGTTCTTGGCGCGGCGGACCTCGTTCATGACGGCCTTGATGCGCTCCTCGAACTGGCCGCGGTACTTCGTGCCGGCGACCATCATGGCGAGGTCGAGGACGACGATGCGGCGGTCGCGGAGCAGCTCGGGCACGTTGCCATCGACGACCATCTGGGCGAGGCCCTCGACGATGGCGGTCTTGCCGACGCCGGCCTCGCCGAGGAGGACGGGGTTGTTCTTGGTCCGGCGGCTGAGGATCTGGATGACGCGCTCGATCTCGTTGGCGCGGCCGATGACCGGGTCGAGCTTGCCCTGGCGGGCCAGCTCGGTGAGGTCGCGGCCGAAGCTGTCCAGGGCGGGCGTCTTGGACTTGCCCTTGCTGGCCTGGCGCTCGGCGTTGCCACCGCCGCCGCCACCGCCGCCACCGCCGGTGCTCTCTTCGCTGGCCATGTTATTGTGCCCCAGCAGGTTCAGGACTTCCTCGCGGACATCCTCCAGGCGCAGGCCGAGGTTCATCAGCACCTGCGCCGCGACGCCCTCCTGCTCGCGGAGTAGGCCGAGCAGCAGGTGTTCGGTGCCCACGTAGTTGTGGTTGAGGTTGCGCGCCTCTTCGATCGAGTACTCGATGACCTTCTTCGCCCGGGGCGTCTGCGGCAGCTTGCCGATGGTGGCGACGTCCGGCCCGGACTGGACGATCTTCTCGACCTCCAAGCGGATCTTGCGCAGGTCGATGTCGAGGTTCTTGAGGACGTTGGCGGCGACGCCCGAGCCCTCTTTGACTAGGCCGAGCAGGATGTGCTCGGTGCCGATGTACTCGTGGTTGAAGCGCTGCGCTTCCTGGTTGGCGAGCTGCATCACCTTGCGAGCGCGGTCCGTGAATCGTTCATACATTCCAGCCGTCTCCGACAGTCCTCCGCACCACCTCCGCGGGACGGCCTGGGGGGTGGATTGGCGGGCTAGCCTCTCGGGGTTGTCTCGTTACGCGAGCGGGACACTGCTCTCTCCGAATCCGCGTTTCGGGCCTGTCCCCGCTGGTGGGGGTTGTACGCATCGCAGGACGAAAGGACAGCCTACCCATGTTCCCACGGTGAGGCGGAAGATGGTCGAGGGAGAGCGGGTTGGCAAAGGTGGTCTTCGATAACCCTGAGAGATTCTAGTGTTCAAGGCGGGCAAAATCAACCGGGGTAGGCCGGGGGGGCCTCGCCGTTGTGGGCCGGCGTAACCGGGCTTCCGTGCCCGGTTCACGCCGTCATCCGCTCGTACCGAATCACGGTGATCCGTTTCTTTCGTAGGACGACCCTCCAGGGTCGTCCTCTGCAAGCCGGACGACCCTGGAGGGTCGTCCTACGAAACAATTCAACCCGATTCGGTATCAGTTGTAGGGCACCGTCGAGGGAGGCAAGTTCGCCGCGGACTCCGTCGGCGAAGCCGGATCCGGCCTCTTGACGGGCCGCTCCCGGTTCCTCGTGGCCGCCGACCGACGCATGGCGACCGCGGACGCGAGTAAACCAGCCCCTACGGTTCCCACAACAGCAACGGAAGGAACAGGATCGCGAACGGTTGGACCGCCTGGTCGTGGTGCTGCTGCACGACCACGACGAACTCGGTATCGCCCACGGGGGCGGAGGCGGCGACCCAGCGGCCGGCAAAACGGGGATCGCTTCGCGCCACCGGATCCTGATAGGAGTCGTCGGTGCGGGGCCCCGCTTCCTCGAAGAGTTGTTCGTCGTGAATCGGGACGGCCAGGTCTCCCCGGTCGAACGCGGGGTGGAGCAGGATCAGGCGCTCGCCCCGAGGATGGATATCGGTCGGGATGTCCGGGTTCGGCTCGGGCGGTGGCGTGCCGTCCCACCGACCGACCAGGACAACTTTCTGGAGGGAGCCTTGCGGAAGGAGGATCTCCCCCGCCGAGTCCATGGTCACGGTGGCCGCGAGCACTCCGACGGTCACCTTGCCGTCACGGACCGGTGCGACGATGCCGAACCGGTAGTGCTTGTCGGCGGTGCGGGCCTTCCAGATCCGGGGGACGCATACCGCCTCGATGTCCTTCAGGGTGCTGGCCTTCTGGAAATAGCCGCGCCAGGACAGGTCCAAATTCCCGTGATCGGCGTTCCTCGAATGGGCCAGCATCCTGCCGACGTCGTCCAGGATGAACCAGCTGGCAAAGCGGTTGCGTTCTCCCTGGCGGATAAACCCGTTCTCCGCCTTGCCGTAAAAGGCGCTCACCCGCTCGACCAGTCCCTGCAATTCCTTGCCCTCCTTGGCTGCCAGTTGCCGCAGCAACTGGGGTTCCCTGGACTCGCGCACCACCGCGCTGGCCAGGTGGCGCAAGTGAGCGTCGAAGGTCGACGCGGCGCTCTCGGCCAGGAGCTTGCTGGTCCCGAGCACCTGGGCCTCTCGCTCCTTGAGCAAGGCAACGGCGACGACGGTGGGGACCAGCGCCAGCATGAGGAGCGCGGCAACGATCGCCGTCGCTCGCCAGGGATGACGCTTGCACCAGCGCCAGAGTTGGTAAGGGCGGTCCCACTTCAGGGCGCTGCTCTCCTTGCCGTCCCGCCAGCGTTCCAGGTCCTTCGCCAGTCCCTCGGCAGAGCGGTAGCGCTTGGCCGGATCTTTCGCCAGGCACTTCAGGCAGATCGCTTCCAGGTCCGGATCGACGCGCGGGTTCGACCGGTGAGGCGGGTCCGGTAGGTCGTTCGGATCGCGGACCTGGGCCAGGGTGGCTTCGAGCGACTCGGCCTGGAACGGAGGCCTGCCCATCAGCAGGGCATAAAGCACGGCACCCAGGCCGTACACGTCGCTGACGGTCGTGACCTCCTTTCCCGGGGTCGCCTGCTCGGGGGACATGTACTGAACGGTGCCGAAGATCCCTTGAAACACCTGGCTCACCCCGACCAGGTCCGCCGCCGTCGCGATCGACTCGTCGTCGGTGCCGATCTGCTTCGCCAGGCCGAAATCTGTGACCAGGGGCCTTCCCTTTCTGTCCAGCAGGATGTTGGCCAGCTTCAGATCCCGGTGCAGGATTCCGCGCTGGTGGGCGTGGTGAATCGCCCGGGCCACCGGGACGAGTAGTTCCACGGCGGCACGCGGGTCGTCGCGGTACTCGTCCAGGCGGCGGTTTAGGCTGGTCCCGTCGATCAACTCCATCGTGAAATACGGCCGCCCGTCGTGCTGATCGACCCGGTACACACGGATGATGTTGAGGTCGCTCAGGCGGGCCATGCTCTGGGGCTCCGTCTTGAAGACGCCGATCACGTTCGGGTTGCCGAGGTCTCGCGGCAAGATCGTCTTCAAGGCCACCTCGATGCCCAGCTCGCTGTCGAATGCGCGGTAGACGACCCCCATGCCGCCGTGGCCGAGGTAGCGAATCCGCTGATACGGGCCGAAGTCGGGCAGGGTGGTCGGGATGCCGTCGATCCAAGCGGGGGACGGCTCGAGGAACTCAGCCGTTGCCGCCTCCCGGTCGGCGGCGAGTAGTTGCTCGACCCTGGAGCGGACTTCTGGGGCCTCGCCGGCCGACCGGAGGCGCGCGGCGCGCTGCTCGGGGCTCAGTGCCAGGACTTCGACGAACAGGTCCATCGCCCGGTTTTCGAGGTCAGTCATCGTTCTTCCCTCCCTTCAGGCGGTTGTGAAGCCAGGCCCGCGCGGCGAGCCAGTCCCGCTCGACGGTCGCGACCGACATGCCCAGTTCCTGGGCGATCTCCAGGTTCGTCAAACCGCCCCAGATGCGCAGGCGGACGACCTCATTCTGCCGCTCGCCGTGCGAGCCGATGGTTGCGAGCTCTTCGAGGGCGGTCAGCAGGTCGAGGAGATCCACTTGGAAGGCGGTATTCACTTCCTCGGCGACTTGCTCCAGGAGGAACGTCCCTTCCGGGTCGAAGTCCACCTCGGGCCGGCAGTGTCGCTTTCGCGCGGCCTCGCGCAGGAGCTGGTGCATGGCCGTGGCCGCGGCCCGGAAGAAGTAGGCCCGGGTCTTCGTGAAGACCAGTTGCCCGTTCAGGAGCCGGAAGTACGCTTCGTGGACGAGGTCGGTCGATTCCCAGCCGTGCCCGGGGCGCTCGCGCTGCATCCGGGACCGGGCCATCCGCCGAAGCTCTTCGTAGACGTAGGCCAGCAACTCGACCTTGGCCTGGGCGTTGCCGGCGGCGATTTGTCCGAGCAGTCTTGTCACCTCTCCCTGGGCGTTGTTTGCCACGGTGGTACTCCCTTGACCGGAGGACGGATCGGCACGGAGCCCCTTTCGATCGCGGTGGCGTTGTGTGGCATGTTCGCAGGTTGCCCTCCCCGCCCGCATCGTCGCACCTCCTGACGGTGGCCGTCAATAATCGTCAGAACCGCGCGCATTTGGGCCACCGCTTTTTCATGGGCGAGAGCCGGCTCAACCCCCTCACGGTTTTTCTCTTTTTTCCCGCCATCGAGCGCCGGCTCGGGTCCGGTCCGGCCGGGTCGGGACGCCGTGCGGGGTTTCCAGCGGGGCCTGCCCAGGAAGGGCAGGGTGGTGCTCGGTCAGAGGACGTTGTCCGCCGTGGGCAACCGGGGCTGCCGCAGCCGTCCCTGACGACCACCCACACACCGACAAGGGAGCCTCGCTCATGGAACCCGGGTTCTTCTCGCTGGGCGCTGCCGGCGTGGTCGTCGCGGCGGCCGTCTGTCTGATGATCCGTCAGATCGAGGTGCGGCTGGTGCTCCTCGGCTCGGGCCTGGTGATGGCCCTCCTCGCCGGCAAGCCTCTGGCGATCTTCGACACCTTCGCGACGGGCATGGTCGCCAACCTGGTGGCACCCATCTGTGCCGCGATGGGCTTCGCGGCGGTCCTGCGCGCCACCCGCTGCGACCGCCACCTGATCCACCTGCTGCTCGTGCCGGTGCGGCGGGCGCGCGGGCTGGTCCTGCCCGGAGGCATCGTAGCCGCATACGTCGTCAACGCCGCGATTCCCAGCCAGGCGGCCGCTGCGGCGGCGATTGGGCCGATCCTCGTCCCGTTGTTGTTGGCGGCCGGCTATCGGGCCGAGGTGGCGGCGGCCGCCTTGTTGCTCGGGGCCTCCTTCGGCGGCGACCTGCTCAACCCGGGCGATCAGAATGTCCAGGCCGTGGTCGCCGCGACGGGCGTGTCCGCGGAGGCCTTGACGATGCGGGTGTTCCCGGCCGGCGGTGCCGGCGTCCTGGTCGCGGCCGTCGTCTTCGCCCTGCTCAACCGGCGCGGGCCGACGGTCGAACCGACGCACCCGAAGGACGCCGAGACGGCCGGGCCGGACTTCCGCCTGAACCCATTGAAAGTGGTCATCCCCCTGGTGCCGATCGCTCTGCTGCTGCTGGCGAACCTGGGTTTCGCTCCCCTCTCCTGGCTGCTGGAACCGCCTGAAGGCCGGGGGACGGGCCTAGATGGGGTCTACCCGATCGTCCGGGCCATGTTGATCGGCTGCCTGCTTGCCGCCCTGGTGAGCTGGCGCGACCTCCCCCAATTGACCGCCCGCCTGTTCGAGGGGATGGGGGAGGGGTACGGGAAAATCATAACCATGATCATCACGGCCCAGTGCTTCGGGGCCGGGTTAACTGCTCTGGGAGTCTGCGACGCCCTGCTGAGTGCCCTCGGCGGCACTTCCTGGGGAATGGCGCTGCTCGCGGTCGGGGTTCCCTGGGGATTGGCCGTCTTGTCCGGTTCAGGGTCCGGGCCGATCTTCACCTTCGCCGACACGGTCCTGAAAAGCGTGAATCCGGGCCAGGATCTGGTGCTTCTCGGTGCCCTGACCTGTCTGGGCGGGAGTTTCGGACGGACGATGTCTCCGATGGCCCCGGTCGTCATCTACAGCTGTGGGCTGGTTGGTGCCGCGCCACTGAACGTCATCCGCCTGGTCCTGCCGGGGTTGCTCGCCGGGGCCGGTGTGGCGTTGCTGGTCGTGTGGTGGGGGTGAGCGTCGGGCTTGTCAGGCCACCTTGATCCCCGCGTAGTGCGGCACGACCTCGAACGGCCGCTTCCGGCCGGCGATCGTCTCGCCGCGCTGCTCGATCGCCGCCTCGGCGAGCCAGCCGATCCGCCGGGCGGCGGCCATGCGCAGGTAGTCGATCCGCTCCGGGGCGAGCTGCATCAGCCGGCAGCACGTCGCGTCGAGGGCGACGAGGTCGTTGCTCATCGCGACGACGCCCATCTCGACCGGCGTGCCGTTGAGCGGGCCGTCGCCCTCCATGCCGACGACGCCATCGACGATCGCCAGGTCCGGCGTCCGCGTCGCGGCGATGTCGACGATGCTGTTGTGGATGCCGCGCCAGTGTAGTTCGTTCTTCGGCCAGCCGTAGCAGATGCCGGGTACGGTGCCGAACAGGTTTTTCAGCGACAGGGTCGCCCCGGCCCAGTGGTGAGTCTTCAGCTTCGGCAGCGAGATGACTACGTCCGCCGTCGCGATCGTCTGCGACAGGAAGATTGTCTCCAATCCCGTGAACCGGCCCCGGTTCGGCCGCGGCACCGGCTCGTCGTGGTTGAGGTCGACGAACGGCACCTTGTACGTCTTGAGCACGTCGCCGAGGCCGGACGCCCGGACGAGGAACTCGACGTTGCGCCAGTGGCCGGGCCCCTCGCCGACGATGACCTCGGCCGCCCCCTCGCGGAAGCACAGCTCGATCACCGCCGCGACGAAGCGTGGGTCGGTGTTGATGACCTTGTCGCGGTGGTACTCGACCATGTTCGGCTTCAGGACGACGCGCTTGCCTTTGATCGGCACCTTCGCCTTGAAGTGCTCGTACTGGCGCGTCAGGGCGTCGACCAGGTCGCCGTTGTAGCCGGACGCCGGGGCGACGTGGACGACGGCCTGATCCGGCCGGGCGATCACCGACCGCGTGACGACGGCAATGTCGCGGAAGGTGCGCCGCCAACGCTCGAGGAAGCCCGGGGCCGGGTCGCCCATCAGGTTGTGCGGCTGGATCGCCTCGACCGACTGGACCGGCGGCAGGCGGAACGGGTTGCGCTGGTCGATGTCCAGGGCGAGATGCGTCAGCGCGACCCGGGCCGGGTTCGGCTTCAGGTACAACGTATCTTTGCGGAGGTCGCGGGCCGCCTCGATGCGCGGCCCAAGGGCGGTGACGGCCGCCTCGACGCCGGGCACGTCGCGGTACAGGTCGAGGGCGAGTCGGGCCCAGCACAGGTGCTCGACGTCCTCGCCGAGGATGGCCCGCTCGGCGAGGTACGTCGCCGACTTGACGACGCGCTCGTCGCGCGGGGCTCGCTGCATCGCGACCAGCATCAGCGCCGTCGGCGTCGGGATCGGCTCCAGCGGCACGTTGAGGACGAGGCGGTTGCCGTAGTTGACGCCGCCGTCGGGCAGGGTGCGGTCGAGCAGGATGCGCAGGCCGTCCTGGACGCGCGCGTGGGCGTCCTGGCCGATGGCCTGGAGGGCGAGGCAGCCCCAGGCGGTCGGCTCGACCCAAGAAAAATTCCACTCCGCCCACGGCCAGCCGAGCAGCGACGTGTCGATGTCGTTGACGGCCTGGTCGAGCTGCTCGACCGCCCGGACGCCGATGCCGAGGACGGCCCCGCCGAGCAGGTCGAGCTGGGCCTTCGCCGCGCCGAGGTGGGCCATCGTGAAGAGCGCCAACGACGTCGGCCAGACGGCCTCTTTCCGGCCGCGGTTGAGGCGGACGCTTCCATCCGGCAGGACGTGCGTCTTGAGGCAGTGGATACCGGCCTGCATGACGGAGAGGTACTTCTGCCGCTCGGCGTTCAGGGCGAGCAGGGCCAGGCAGGTCGGCTCCGGCTGGCCGGGGCTGCCGGCCGTGTAGCCCCAGCCGCCGTCCGGGCCCGCCATCGCCGCCAGCTCGTCGAGGTAGGTCGTCGCCGTCTCGGACATGGGCACCCCTCCGCTGCGAGAACTCCCCGACCAGTCTACCTCACGCCGGACGAGCAATCCGAAAGGCGAGCCGGGGGCGTCAGCCCCCAGAGGTCTGTTGCGGTCACCGAAGGGTGTCCTCCGGGCGCTGACGCCCCTGGCTCGCCAGAAGCAAGGACTTCACGGTATGATAGATCCGGGGACACCGCGACGCCACGAGGCCGCCATGACCGAGACGATCCTGGTCGTCGATGACGAAGAGTCCGTCCGTCGCACCTTTCGCGAATGGCTGGAGGGGGCCGCCCTCGGCTGCGACATCCTCGCTGCGGAGGACGCCGAGAGCGCCTTGATCCAGGCGAACCGGCGACGCATCGACCTCGCTATTCTCGACTGGAACCTCGGCGGCGGCAACGACGGCCTGAAACTCCTCGAAGACCTGCAAGTCTTCAACCCGGACGTCGTCGCGATCATGATCACCGGCTTCGCCGACCAGGCGACCCCGGTCCAGGCGATGCGCATCGGCGTCCGGGATTATCTCGACAAGAACCAGGACCTGAATCGAACGACGTTCCTCAAGGCGGTGCGGAACCAGCTCGACCGGATCCGGCCGGCCTGCCGCGAACGGGCGATCCAGCAAGGTCTGCGCGACTTCCACGACGCCCTGGAGAAGGTGTTGCCGCTCGTCCGGACCGCCACGACCTTGCGGGACGCAGTGCCGTTCGCCGAGGCGGCGGCGGCGATCGTCCGCGCCGCGGCCGGGCCGACCGGGGCACGGGCGGCGTACCTCGTCGTCCTGCCGGACGGCGGCGAGCCGCACGTCTACGACGGCCGTGGGGTCGTCGAGACGGCCGCACCGACCGGCTACACACTCGCCGGCCTCGCGCTGTCTTTCCAGGGGCCGTTGGTGATCGACGACCTCTACGCCCCCGGCGTGCTCGACTCGGTCGCCATGCTGCCGTTCGAGCGGCCCCACCGGGCCCTGCTCGCGGTGCCGCTCCAGCTCGGTACGCACCTCCGGGCGGTCCTCGAACTCTTCGACCCGGCCGGCCCAGCCGGCCGATTCGGCGACGAGGAACGCCGGATCGTCGCCGCCATCGCGCCGCTGGCGGAAGACTTGCTCCGCCAGGCGGTCGCCGACCGGCAGACGCGGCAGGTTCTCCTCGACGCGGTCGAGAGCGCCCTGCGGTCGAGCCGCGACCTGGCCAGTACCTTGGAGACGGCCGCGCCGGCACGACCCGAAGATCCGCCGCCGCCGGCCGTGCTCGACACGATCCGTCAGGGCCTCGCCGCCGCGACCGCCGGGCCGGAGGTCGTCCGCCTCGCCGAGGCGATCCGGGCCCTCGCCGTCCGGTACGGCCCGGCGGCGATCGACCACTGCCTCGCCGTGGTCGAGAGCCTGCGCGGCCTGCTCGACCGAACGTGCGGCACCGGGGAGCCGACGCCGTGAGCGCGCCGTGGCTCGCCGGCCCCGACCTGGCGGCGCTCCTGGCCCGGCCGGACGCCTCCGGGGCCGGCGTCCGCGTCGCCGTCCTCGACACTGGGGTCGATGGGGCGCTCCTCGAACGGCACACCGGGAAACGACCCGCGGCCTGCCTGCGGTTCGTCGCCGACCGGATCGAGCCGCTCCCGGCGGAAGAAATTCCAGACAGCCCTCACGGCACAACCGTCGCCGACGTGATCCTCGGTCTTGCTCCCCAGATCGAGTTGTATTCGGCGGACGTCTTCGGTGCGCGCGGTAGCTGCGAAGTAGAGGCGCTCCTCCGCGCGATGCGGCACGCCCTCGACGTGTGGCGCTGCCGGGTGGTGAACCTGTCGCTCGGCATTCCGGAAGGGCAGCTCGTCCAGGTGCCGAAACGGCTCGCGCTCCAGCGCCTGGTCGAGGAAGCGTACTTCCGCGACGTGATGGTCGTCGCGGCGGCCGGCAACGACCACCCATACAGCCGGTGCTATCCGGCGGCGTTCGGCCCGCCGGTCTTCGGGGTGGATCGGCACGAGGGGCAGGGGCCGCGCGACGTGCGCTACGGCCCGCGCGAACGGATCGAGTTCCAGGCCTCGGGCCGCGGCCGGCTTGGGCCACTGGCTGGCGTCCCGGCCACGTCCTGGGCGGCCCCACACGTCAGCGGGGTGATCGCCCAGTTGCTCACGCTGTGGCCGGACCTGAAACCGTTCGAGGTGAAGAGTCTGCTCGCCCGGCTCAGCGCCGCGCGTCCAGCACCCGACTCGCGTTCGGGGCCTCGTACTTGTTGACGAGCTTGCCGCGGCTGTCCAGCTCCAAGATCGTGCCGTGGAAGCGGCTCGCGACGAGGACGTTGCCGTTCGCCAGGCGGCGGACCGACGTCGGCCGGTCGGCGTCCGCCTCCCAGATCACCTTGCCGGTCGCGTCGTATTCGACGACCTTGCCGGTCTGCTGGACGACCGCCCCGCCGACGACGACCGCCCCGCCGTAGATCGGCACCGTGACCCGGCTGCCGTTCGGCGACATGGCGAAGTGGCCGCCGATCGAGTACATCCGGCCGGCCAGCGCGAACGAACCGAGCTCCTTGCCCTCGCGGTCCAGGCGGACGAACTTCGCCGCCGAGGTGACGACGCCGATCTCGCCGCGCGGCAGGGCCGTCATGGCATACATGAGGTCCGTCCGGTTGATCGTGCGGACCTCCTTGCCCTCGCCGTCCACCTCGATGATCTGGTTCCGCGTCCCGATCAGTGTGTTGCCGTCCTGGAGGCGGACCGCCTCGATCGGCATGTTGACGTTGTCCTTGCTCCAGACGACGTCGCCCTTCGTCGTCACCTCGGAGATCTTGCGGTTGGTGTACTCGGTGACGAGGACCCGGTCGCGCGGCAGCTTCTGCGCCGAGTAGGCGTACCCGTTCGTCTCCAACTCCCAGGCGACCTTGCCGGCCGCGTCGATCTCGCAGACCTTGCTCTTGATGCCGCCCGCGGCGACGGGGCCCTGCATCGACAGGACCAGCGCCCCGGGCTTGTTCGCCTCCTGCATCACCTTGGCGAGGTCGAGCTTCTCGCCGGTCGCCTTGAGCCAGTCCTGCCACGCGGCGACGGCGGCCTTGCGGCTCTCGGGGGTCTTGCCGACCCCGACCGCCGGGGCCTGCTCGCGCGCCACAACCAGCAGCGCCCCCTCGGCCTCGTAGGCCCGGTCGAGCGGCACGTCGTCGAGCAGGTCGATGAGGACCGGCATCGCGGCCGACTCGCCGCGGTCCAGCAGCGTCGTCGCGACACGCAGCCGGACGAGCGGGTCCGGGTCGTTCAACAGGGCCAGGACGACCTTCCGCGCGTCGGCGTCGCCGGCCCGGGCGATCGCCTCTCCGGCGACCTCGCGGCGGGCGGTCGCCTTGTCGCGCAGTGCGAGCACCAGCTCCGGCGCGGGCCGACCCGCCTGGACGCCGGCCTTGCCGAGCGCTTCGGCGACGACATCGATGATATTCGGGCCGCGCAGGTCCGGGACGACGTCGAGCAGGATCTCGACCGCCCGCTGCGGGGCCTTCTTGGCCAGCAGGCGGACGACCGCCTCCTGGTAAGCCGGCCCGGCGACGCTGTCGATCGCCCGCAGGCAGATCTCCGCCCGGCGGACGATCTCCAGGTCGGACGCCTTCAGGGCCCGTTGGAGTTCCGGCCCGGCGGTGGGGCCGACCCGGATCAGTTCGTCCGTCGCGCCCTGGCGCGTCTCGAAGTCGTCGTGGCCGAGGTCTTTGATCAGCGCAAGGATGCGCTGCTGCTGGCTCTCGTCCACCTTCTGGCGGCGCAGGAAGCCCGTCAACGACTCCGGGTCGGTCGGCAGATCGACGCTGCGGAGCAAGGACTCGTCGTCCAGGGCGGCCAGGGCCGGGGCCGGGGCCGGCAGGGCCACGCCGCCGGCGATGCCGCCCTGGAGGATGATTTGTTGCCGCAAAAGGACGGCGGCGGCCTTGGCCGGCGGTTCCGGCTCCGGCTGCGCGGCGACGACTGCCAAGACGAGCACAAACGAGCTAGTCACGACTGCGACCTCCGCCGCGTGGATCGAGCGAACCGGGAGAGTCAAACGAGGCAGGAGAGGCGCGAGGGCGGCCTCTCCTGCCATAGATTACCAGCCGCGCCGGGCCGTGGCGAGCAAATCTCCACGAATGCGGCGCGGCTGGCCACCGGTCATCGCCGGTGCGAGTGACGCGGCTCCTCGCCGCCGGCGCGCACCTCGTTGCCGTTTGCGTCGATGCACTGGAACTCGAGCAGCTCCGGCGGCACGTCCGCCTTGCCGGTGATCAGCACCTGCGTGTTGCCGTCCTGCTCGAGCTTGGCGATCTCGCCGCGCTTGCGGTTGAGCAGGTAGTCCGCCACCGCCTGCGACACGGTCACCTCGATCCGGACGACGTTCGGCCGGTGGGCCGCCAGTTGGAGCAGCCGGACCACCTCCAGGCTCATGCTCTCCGGCGTCTTGACCTGGGCGTGCCCCTTGCAGTACTGGCAGTCCTGGTAGACGCTCCGCTTCAGCGACGGCCGGATGCGCTGCCGCGTCATCTCGATGATGCCGAACGCCGACATCTTGAGCGTCTTCGTCCGGGCCCGGTCGCGCTCCAGCGCCTCTTTCAACGCCCGCTCGACGCCGCGCCGGTGCTTCTCGTCGCGCATGTCGATGAAGTCGTTGACGATGACGCCGCCCAGGTCGCGCAGCCGGAGCTGGCGGGCGATCTCCTTCGCCGCCTGGAGGTTCATCTGGTATGCCGTCTCCTCGGCGTTGTTCTCCGCGGCGCGGAAGTTGCCGCTGTTGACGTCGATCGCGACGAGGGCCTCCGTCTGCTCGATGACGATCGAGCCGCCCATCGGCAGCGGCACCTTCTTCTGCTGCAGGCGGGCGATCTCGTCCTCGATGCCGTACTTGTGGAAGAGCGGCTCCTTGCCTTCGTAGAGCTGGATCCGGTCGGCGAACTTCGGCATGACGATCTGGAGGAACTCCTGGGCCCGCTCGAACGCCCCCTTCTCGTCGACGATGATCGCGCTGATGTCGGCGGTGAACGTGTCGCGGATCGTCCGGGTGATGACCTCGCTCTCCTGGTAGATCTCGGCCGGGGCCTTCATCTTCTTGATGCGGCGGACGACGACCTGCCACAGGCGCGACAGGTAGGCCAGGTCGCGCTGCAGTTCCTTGCGGTCCTTGTCCATGCCGGCGGTGCGGATGATGAAGCCGAGGCCCTTCGGCGGCTTCAGTTCGGTGAAGATGTCGCGCAGCCGGCGGCGCGTCTCCTCATCCTCGATCTTGCGCGAGACGCCGACCCGGTTCAGGCCCGGCATCAGGACGAGGTAGCGGCCGGCGATGCTGATGTACGTCGAGAGCGTCGGCCCCTTCGAGCCGAGGCCCTCCTTGATGACCTGGACAAGGACCTCTTGGCCGCGCTTGAAGACGTGCTCGATCTTCGGCTTGTCGCGGGCCATCATGCCCGGCCGGCTGCCGGTCCGGCCGCGGTCGCGCCCGCCGCCGGGGCCGCCACGCCGCCCACCGCGACCGCCGCGGTCACCACGATCGCCGCGATCCCCGCGGTCGCCTCGGCCGCGGCCCCGGCGTGGGGAGTCTTCGATTTCCTCCTCGCCCAGGACGCGGAAGCCCGGGTCGAACTCCGGCGCGTCGGCCCCGGCCTCGGCGGCGCGCAGGTCGGCCTCGAGCTGCTCCTCAATGCTGCGGCTCGACCGGACGCGCGGCCGCCGCGGCGGCTCCGTCACGCCGTCGATCGGCTCGGCGGGGGCTTCCTCGGTCTCCTCGCCCTCCGCGTCGTCCTCGTCTTCCTCGACCTCGTCTTCCTCGACCGCGTTCTCCTCGGCCTCATCTTCCTCGACCTCGTCGAAGGAGACGTCCTCGTCCTCGACGTCGTCGTCAATCTCCTCCGGCTCGGCCGGCGACTCAGACGGGGTGAAGAAGAGGAGGTCGTCGTCGTCCGCGCCGCCCTCGACGCGGCCGACTTCGGGCTCGTCGCCGGGGCTGGTGCGGCGCTCGGCCGAGTCCATCAGCGGCGGCTTCTCCGGGTCGGTCTCCGGGGCCGGCTCGTCGCCGGCGGCCTTCTTGCGGCCCCGCGTCGAGCGGGAGCGCTTGCGGCCGCGCGGCTCGTCTTCCGGGATCGTCTCCGGGTGGGCCCGCAGCGGCTCGGCATCCTCCTCGGCGGGAGTCGCCGAAGGCGCGTGGGGGGCCTCCTCCGGCTCGACCGCCATCGCCTCCTCGACCGACGTGACCTCCTCTTCGACGACCGTGTCGGTCCGTTCGGCGACGGTCGCATCGTCGTCGAGGACGCCGGCCCCGAAGCCGTCATCCTCGTCCGCGCGCGGGACGGGCGGATGCCCGACCTCGGGGGTGCGGCGCGCGGCCTCCTCGTAGGGGTTGGGGTAGTCCTCCACGTCGGGGATGTGCTTCGGCGGCTGCGGCTGACGGTCGCGGCCGCGCCCGCCTTCGCGGTCTCGGCCACGGCCCCCTTCGCGATCCCGGCCGCGGCCCCCCTCGCGGTCGCGGCCGCCTTCCCGATCCCGCCCGCCCTCGCGATCCCGGCCGCCGCCTTCGCGGCCGCCGGTCGGTTCGAGGTGGCGGTAGTACGCCGGCTCGACGTCCGAGACGTGCAGGAAGCCGTTCCGGCCGACGCCGAAATCGACGAACGCCGCCTGGATGCTCTGCTCGATGTTGACGATCTTGCCCTTGTAGATGTTGCCGACGTAGCTCTCGTGGCTGGAGCGCTCGACATAGAGCTCCTCCAGGACGCCGTCCTCCAGGATGGCGATGCGGCACTCCTCCGGCTGGAGGACGTTGATCAACATGATCTTTGCCATGGGGTCCCTTCTGGGATACTGGGGGGAAGCTCATCCGCCAGGAGTAGCCGTGTCCGTTGGAGGACGCCGCCCTGGTCGAGGAGGTCGGGCTGCCCGAGCAGGGCGAGGACCTCCTCGGGACGGGCGGTGCCGGCTCCGGTCGGGGTGAGTTCCATGTCCAGGGTGAAGTGCCAGGCCGAGCGGTCCGCCCCGGCCAGGGCCGGCAAGGCCCCGGCGTCGGCGATCTCGACCAGGCGTAGGTGGTGAATCGACGGGCGTAGGTCCAGCGGCCGTCCCGGGGCCTTCGCCCGGCGGACGACCAGTTCCGGGCTGGCGAGCAGGTCCTGCACGCGCTCGCGGACGGCCGCCAGGCGGTTGTCCGGCACGGGGAGGCGGTAGCACAGGGCGGCGACCTGGGCGGTCGCCTTGAGGGGGATCGGTTTGCAGCCGTGGAAGGTCAGCCCGGGCGGGGCCTGGCGACCCATACGGTCGCGCAGTTCCGCCTCCGGCAGGGCCTGGCCCAACTCGATCTCGACCACCTCGTCCAGGCCGATGACGCCGAGCGGCAGCGACAGGGCGAAGACGATGCGCGGGTGCGGGCTGAAGCCGCGCGTGTAGGCGAGCGGGATCTCCGCCCGGCGGAGGAGCCGCTCGAAAGCGCGGATAAGGTCGTGGTGACTGAGCAGGCGGAGGTCGAAGCCCTTGCCGAAGCGCAGACGGACTTTGCCGCCCGCTTCATCGGCGGAGCGCGGAGCCACCTCGGCAACGGGCTCAACGGTCATGAAACGCCATCCCCCCTGGCGGGTGGGACGCGACGGAAGGGAGCCAACAATGGCCACCTCGACGGAGCGGCCGGTCGCGGAAAAGCGTGCCTTGCACGCCGCTATGTGCGACCGACGGTCCGTCCCCCGGGCGATCGACCCGCGGTCGGGTCGGGCTCGGAGGGTCGTCCGCGCGGGCCGCGTATCCGAGGCGGCCGCCGGACGACGGCGGGAGGATTCAGTTCACCGATTCGGGTAGAATCCGTCGCGTTTGTTCCCGCAGGTAGTTATTCACGTCCCGGGCCGTTTCGAGCCGTAACGCATCTCGCGCCACGGCCTCGGCCTCATCGACCGAGACGGCCCGGATCAATTTCTTCATGCCCGGGAGCTTGTGGGGTGCGGCGCTCAACAGCCGCACGCCCAGGCCCAGGAGCAAGAGTGTGTACGGGGGGTCGCCGCCCATCTCGCCACAGACGGTCACCTCGACCCCGGCATTCCCCGCCGCCTGCGCGACCTGGTCGATCAGCCGCAGCACGGCCGGGTCTCCCGCATTATACAGACTCGCGACCGTCTCGTTGTTGCGATCGGCCGCCAGGGTGTATTGAACCAGATCGTTGGTGCCGATGGAAAAGAAATCCACCTCGCGGGCGAACGATTCGGCGAGGATCGCCGCCGCCGGCACCTCGATCATCGTACCGATCGGGACGTCCGGATTGAAGGCCAGCCCGTCTTCTTCGAGATCCTCCTTAACCTCGGCCAGGAGCAGCTTGCACTGGCGCAGCTCGAGCATCGTGCTGATCATCGGGAAGAGGAGGCGCACGTCGCCGTGGGCGCTGGCACGCAGGATGGCACGCAGCTGCGTTTTGAACAACGTCGAATTGCGCAAGCAGAGCCGGACGCTCCGCAGGCCGAGGAACGGGTTCCGCTCGTGGGCGCTGGCCAGGCGCGGGAACTTGTCCGCCCCGAGGTCGAGCGTCCGGATGACGAGCGGCCGCCGCGGGCCGAGCGTCCGCAGCACCTTCAGGTACGCCTCGTAATGCTCCTCCTCGGTCGGGTCGGTTTGGCGGTTGAGGTAGAGGAACTCGGTCCGGTAGAGGCCGACCCCCTCCGCGCCGCACTCCAGACAGTGCTCCGCCTCCTGGGGGAACTCGATGTTGCCGAGCAGCTGCACCGTCACCCGGTCGCGCGTGTCGGCCGGCAGGTAGCGTAGCGCCTGGCGGTCGCTGCTGGCCCGATTGCGCAACTCGCGGGCGGCCCGCTCGTAGCGGGTGATCGTCTCCGGGTCCGGGTCAAGGATGACCATGCCGCGATAGCCATCGACGATGACGATGTCGCCTCCGGAGACGTCGGTGAGGAATTTGCCCAGACCGACGACGGCCGGGATCTCCAGCACGCCGGCAACGATCGCGGTGTGGCTGGTCCGGCCGCCGGCTTCCGTGGCGAAGGCGTGGACGAGCTTCGGGTTGAGGCCGGCCGTCTGGCTCGGGGTCAGGTCGGTCGCCAGGACGACGACCGGCTCGGTTAGCTGGCCGAGCTGCTCGCCCTGCTGGCCGAGCAGGAGGCGGAGCAGGCGCTTCTCGACGTCGTACAGGTCGCTGACCCGGCCGCGCAGGGTCGGGTCGTCGATGCTCTCCAGGGCCTTGGCGAAGCGGCGGATGACCCGGCTGACGGCGTATTCCGCGGTGTAGCGCTCGGCGCGGATGAGGGCCTCCAGCTCGGTGGCGAGGGCCGGGTCGGCCAGGAGGAGGGCGTGCGCACCGAAGATCGCGCCGTATTGCCCGCCGAGCTGGGCACCGACGCGCGCCTGGGTCTGCTCGGCCTCGGCCGCGGCGTCGTGGAGGGCCTTGCGCAAGCGGGCGACCTCGGCCGGGACGCGCTCGGCGGGCAGGGTGCGCTCGGCGATGCGGTAGCCCTCGGTGTCGAGGATGAGGGCCGGGCCGATCGCGACCCCGGGGGCCACGGCGATGCCGCGCTGGATGTCCATGTCGCCCAGTTCTCCGGCGCGCTTGCTTTCGGCGAGCCGGGGGCGTGAGCCCCCGGAGGACACGCTTCTGTCACCGAAACTGACCTCCGGGGGCTCACGCCCCCGGCTCGCCAAAGGCCGGGGCTTCAAATGTTCTCGGCCAGCCCGTCGTAGTCCTCGCCCATCGACGGGGCGGCGAGCAGTTCGACGAGGGCCTCAAGGGCGGTGCCGGCGTCCGGACCGGCCACCTCGACGGTGACCTCGTCCCCCTGCGGGGCGGCGACGAGCATGAGGTCCCACATGCTCTTGCCGTTGCCGCTACGGCCCTGCCACGAGACCGTCACGGCGCAGTCGAACTGCGACGCCAGGCGGGCGAAGCCCATCTTTGGCCGCATGTGGAACCCGAGCGGGTTGGTGATCTGCACGGTGCGGGTGAGGGTCGGGCCCAGCATGGGGACCTCGTTCCGTGAGGTAGCGTCGTCCGTGGCGGCTCCGGAATCGTCGAGCGGCGGCTCGACTGTCTCGGGGGTGTCGCTTGGTCGCGTCATGGGTTACGCGGGTAACTCCCGGGCGGACGCGGGTTCGGTCCCAGGGGACGCCATTGATTTCAGCGGCCGGGCTGGCCGTCGAGCTGGTCGAGCAGGCGACAGATCGCGTCGCGGTCCGCGGCCGCCTTGAGGCTGTTGACGAAGGCGTCGTCGCGCAAGGACCGCGAGACGTACTCCAGGGCCCGCAGGTGGTCGCCGGGCCGGTCCTGGGGAGAGATGAGCATGACAAGAACGTGGACCGGCAGGCCGTCGAGGCTTTCGAACGGGATGCCGCGCCGGCAGACGGCCAGGGTGCCGATCAGCCGATCGACGCTGCCGTGCTTGGCGTGCGGGATGGCGACGTTGCGGCCGATGCCGGTCGAGCCGAGCGTCTCGCGCTGGAGGATCTTGCGGACGACGTCCTCGAGCTCGACGCCGCGGAAGTGGCCCGCGGCGGAGAGGCTCTGGACCATCTCCCGGATGACGCCGTCTTTCGTCGTCGCGGCGACGTCGGCGAGGATGGCTTCGCGGACGACGAACTCGTTCATGCGCATGACCCGTACTCCCTGTCACTCCTCGTCGGCGTCCTCGATTTGAGGGGCCCCGGCGACCTGGCCGGTCGAGGGCGTGCGGCGGTGGTCCTGGATCTTCTCTTTGTAGCGGCGCAGCTGGCCTTCCAGCTTCTCCAGGACGAGATCGACCGCCGTCATGACGTTCTCGGCCTTCTCCGTGGCGACGAAGTCGTGCTTGTGTTCCGCCTGGACCTTGAACTCGACCACCTTCATGTCCTTCTGGAGGTCGACGACGACCTCGATGAGGGTCAGCCGCTCGAAGAAGGTGAGCAGCTTGGCAGCCTTGTCGCGGATTCGCTGCTGCAGGTCTTCATCCAGATGCCCATGCCGGGTGGAAACTTTAATTTGCACGGCCTGCCACTCCTTGAGGGCCGGTCTGTCCGGCCCGTATCACAATCAATCACGGTATTCTACCGGCCCCGCCGACCGGCAGCAATGGGCTGGCTGGTTTCCGGGAGGGCGAGGCTCCCGCCGAGCCTCGCCCTCTCGGGATACCTCACGACCGGCACAGCGGATGGGCCAGCTTGCGCCACGCCCCGTTCTCGGCCGAGCTGGCGACGCACTGCGTGATGAAGTTCATTCCATCGACGCCGTCGCCGACGTTCGGGTACAGGCTGTTTGCCGCGTCGACCGTTTTGCCCTGGCTCCGCGCGACCATGTCCTCGTACGCCGCGACGTAGATGTTCGCGAACGCCTCGAAGAACGCCTCCGGGTGGCCGCTCGGCAGCCGCGACGCCCCGCCGGCCAGCGCGCCGAGATAGCCGCCGCCGTTGCGGGTGTAGAGCTTGTGCGGCTCGCCGTTCTTCTTGACCCAGAGCTTGTTCGGCTCCTCCTGGTGCCACTCCAGCGCGGCCTTGGTGCCGTCGATCTCGATCCAGAGGTCGTTCTCGCGGCCGTGCGAGATCTGCGACGCGGTCACCGTGCCGAGGCCGCCGTTCTGGAAGCGGATCACCGCCGTGCCGTAGTCGTCGAGTTGGCGGCCCGGTTCAAAGATCTTGAGCTGGCAGGCGATGTCCTGCGGCAGCAGGCCCGTGCTGAAGCGCGTCAGGTTGTAAGCGTGCGTCGCGATGTCGCCGAAGCAGCCGGCCGCCCCGGACTTGCCCGGGTCGGTCCGCCACGCGGCCTGCTTCTGGCCGCCGCTCTCCAGGCGCGTCCGCAGCCAGCCCTGGATATAGAACGCCCGCGTCGCGTTCACCTCGCCGATCTCGCCGGCCTTGACCATCTCTCGCATCTGGCGGACGAGCGGGTAGCCGGTGTAGTTGTGAGTCACGGCAAAGACGACGCCGGTCTTCTTGACGACCTCGGCGAGCTGCTCCGCCTGGGCGAGGTCGAACGTCAGCGGCTTGTCGCAGACGACGTTGAACCCTGCCTCGGCGAACGCCTTCGCGATCTCGAAGTGGGTGTGGTTCGGCGTCGCGACGGCGACGAAATCGACCCGCTGGTCGGCGGGGAGCTTCAACTCGGCGGCGATCATGTCCTTGTAGGAGCCGTAGGCCCGCTCGGCGGCGATGTCGTAGTCGGCGGCGGATTCCTTCGACCGGACCGGGTCGGACGAGAGCGCCCCGGCGACGAGCGTCGCCCGGTTGTCGAGGCACGCGGCGATGCTGTGGACCCGGCCGATGAAGGAGCCGGAGCCGCCGCCGATCAGGCCCATGCGGAGTTTGCGGTTCAGCGGAGAGTTGATGCCCATCGGACGGTGCCCCCTCGATCGTCTCCAAGCCCGGGCGCGGCAACGCCCGGGGTTCCCACCTCCCCGGGCGTCGCCACGCCCGGGCTTGCGCCGGGGGTCATCTTAGGAACCGCACGAACAGGTTGCGCGTGATTCGCTGGACCCGCTCGTCGGGGCCGTGGGGCCGCCCGAAGTGCGAGATCGGCGGCATGTGCCCCGGCGGCTGGGACAGGCCCTGCGCCCAGAAGATCGTCGCCGCGTTGAAGACGAGGTTGCCCTTCGGCCCGGGATAGATCGTCGCCGTGTAGCGCGCCGGCTTGTCGCCCGAGTTCAGGGTCGGCCCCTCGGCGACGACTTCGAGGCCGGGGATGGCGGCCGGCTCGCCGTGGAACTCCCAGCCGACCAGGCCGGGGATCGAGTCGCCGGCCTTCATGCCGGTGCCGTCGAAGAGCCAGTGACCGGGCTTGGTCACCGTCCAGTCGCCGGAGCCGTTGAACGGCGTGACGGTCTGCGCCCCGATGAGCGTCGCCTCGTTCGGCCCGTCGGCGGGCAGGTCGGTCATGTAGCCCTTCTCGGATTCGCGGATGCCGCCGTAGCGGCCGGCGCGGGTGATGACGCGGTCGTTACCAGAGTACGGCGCGACGAAGCAGCACGTGTTCGCCGACAGGAACGCGACGTGGACGCCGGCCTTGACCGCCGCCAGGACATGGTCGAACTGCGGCCGGCTCCAATACTCGTCGTGGCCGACGGAGAGCATCGCCTTGCACCGCGTGATTGTCGCCGGGCCGCGGTGAATGTCGAGGTTCGAGCAATACGTCACGTCGTAGCCGTGCCGCTCCATCCAGAAGCAGAGCGGGAACTCCCAGAGCAGGAACTCGCCCGAGCCCTGCGACAGCGGGTTGTCGAGGATCTGCGGATAGCGGGCGTACGGCCGGTCGAAGCTCACCTTTACGCCGGAGACGAGCACCTTGCCGTCGGCCCGGTCGTTGTTGTACAGGGACGCCCTGTCCGGCCAGGCGTTGTACGCCTGCCAGGTGTTGTCGCTGCACTGGAACAGGAAGTCGGCCGGCCGGTCGTCGCGGACGATGAAGATCACGTAGCTCTGGTAGCGGTGCTTCTTCGCGGTGAGCTTGCCGAGGTAGACGCCGCTGGGCCAGTCCTTCGGTATGGTGAACTCGACCGGGTCGGGCCAGGCGCAGACGTGCATGCGCTGCTCGCCCATCTCCGGCGTCGGCTGGGCCTTGCCGGCGACCGGGCCGAGCGTCGTCATGTGCCGGCCGCCCTTGCCCTGGTAGTAGCCCATGCGGTACAAATCGAGCGTGAACTCGGACGCCGGGTCGGTCGAGACGTGGAACGCGATCGTCTCCCCCGCGGCGACGCTGGTCCGCGAGGCGAACCCCTCGATGAGGCGAGAACGAAGTTTTTGCTTCGCGTCGGTGCGGACGTAGGTTAGCTGCCAGTCGGTGGTGCCGGGCTTCTCGTTCTCTCGGGCGACGAGGTCCGCAGCGGCGAGGACCCCAGGGAGTAGGCCGACCGCCCCGGCCGCGCCGAGGCCGTGGAGGAGTTGCCGTCGATCGAGAGGTTGCATGGCCGGCCTCGCGCCGAAGGGGGGGGAGAAACGAAGGGAAGCGTACCGCACCGGGCCGCGGACCGGAAGGAAAAAGCGATTCGCCTTTTCTGGGGCGTGCGAACCGGGCCACGACCGGCGACGTAGACGACCTGGAGACTGGAACGTACCCAGGTCGAGGAGGGTGACGCCATGTCGGCGCTGCTGACGATCGCGATCCTGAACGGCTCGTTCGAGCCACTGCCGCCGGGGGCGGCGAAACTGCTGCGGGCCGCCCCACCTCCGGTGGCCGCCGCGCACGGCTACGTCGCCGGCCTGCTCGGGTCGCGGTTCTTGTTAGTGACCTGAGACAGCTTCGCCGGATACCGGGGCCGTGCGCCCTGGCGGGATGCTTTCTACGCGGGCCTGAACTCCGGCGAGGCCCTCCGTCATCTGCCGCCGCTGCGCCAGAACCTGGCCGGCCAGCTAACGGAATTCTTCAAACCGCCCCGTCCGAAGACCCGCTGACGCGGGCCGGGTACGCTGGCACCCCGCCCGCGTCGGCGACGGGGTGTCAGTTCATCCCCTTCTCGAGGACGACCCGGTTGGTAGTATTCCCCTTCGCTTTGCCGCTCCGGACGTAGGCGTCGTTGCCGACCTTGCCGGTCACCTTGAAATCGACCTCCTTTTCCAGGGCGACCGTCTCGGCCGTGACGAAGATCGGGTAGGCGGTCTGCTGTTTGGCGTCCTTACCATCGACGGTCACCTTGACGTCGGTAAGCCCGGCCGGGCCATCGACGATAACGACGACCGAGCCGCCAGTGATCGTGCCGCAGGGGTAGGCCGGGGCCGGGCAGTGGATCGGCGGGCACCACCAGTGCCAGACGACCGGCGGGCAGTAGATCGGGCGGTGGACGTAGACCGGGGCGTGGTAGACCGGGGCGCACCACGCCGGGTGGTGGTGCCCGGCCTCGGCCGGGGCGGACGGGATCGCGACCAGGGCCGGCACGACGAGCAGCAGGGCGAAACCACGACGCATGACAGGCTCCTTGCTCTGGGGACGGGGGAAAGTGACTCCGGCCGTCCCAGCGGGCGCGGCGGTCTTCTCCGCGCAGGAATAGTTCACGAACTGGGTCGATTTTTCCGACGGGCTCGACGACTCCATGCACCCCGCCCTGCGACAGCTCGACCACCGCCCCTGGCCGATCCCGGACCGGGCGTGGACCTGGCGACAGGGCTGGTACGACCTCCTGTTCGCGCACTGGCCCGTCCCGATCGAGGCGCTGCGCCCGCTCGTGCCGGCCGGCCTGGCGGTGCAGGCGTTCGACGGCTCCGGCTGGGTCGGCGTCGTTCCGTTCCGCATGGCAGGCGTCATGCGCCGGCCGTTCCCTGACCTGCCGTGGGTGTCCGCCTTCCCGGAACTGAACGTCCGCACCTACGTCGAGCGGGACGGCAAGCCGGGGGTGTGGTTCCTCAGCCTCGACGCGAGCAACTGTCTCGCCGTCTGGGCGGCGCGACGGTGTTTCTACCTGCCGTACTACCTGGCCCGGATGACGTTTCAGAAACGAGGCGGGTGGTTCGAGTACGGCTCCGAACGGCCGATGGTGTCGCCGCCGGTGCGGTTTGCGGCGCGGTACCGCCCCGTCGGGGACGGCTTCCGAGCCGCCCCGGGCTCGTTGGAGGCGTTCCTCGTCGAGCGCTACTGCCTCTACGCGGAGGGGCCGGACAAGCGGCTGTATTGCGGCGAGGTCCACCACGCGCCGTGGAAGCTCCACCCAGGAAAAGGGGACATCGACCCCGGCGAACTGCTCCGGACGCACGGCCTCGACGTCGGGTCGGCCGCGCCGCTGCTGCACTTCGCGCCGGGGGTGGACGTGGTTGTCTGGCCGCTTGAGAAGTGCGGCCCGTGAAAACGACGCGGCCCCCGGAGGTCCCTCCGGGGGCCTGGGGGAATTCGTCGCGGGTTACTTGCCGCCGCCGAAACCGCCCTTACCGCCGGAGAGGATGATCTTCTTGATGGTCCCCTTCGGGGCCTTCTCGGCCTCAGGGCCGTCCGTGACGATCGTCGCGCGAACGCCCTTCTCGCCGATGTTCTTGAGGGCCTCAGCCTTCAGGCCACCCTCGATCGGGTCGCCGGCCTCGGTCTTCTTCGTCTCGGCGTTCCGCTTGCCCTTGAAGACCTCGAGCTTCGCAGCCGCCTTGAGCGTGACCGCGTCGCCGGTCTCGAGCTTCTTCGTCTCCGGGTTGAACTTCGACGTCTGGACGGTGACGTTCTCGCCGTCGATCTTGGTGATCGTGACGGTCAGGGTCTGGTCGCCCATCGCGACGACACAAACGCACAGGGCCAGGCACAGGCTCAGCAGCGAACGCATCGGCGTCTCCTAGTGGGTGGTCACGCCGGGAGGGGCACCGTCCCACCGCGGGGGGTGCCAGGGCCGCAACGCGCACCACTAGCGTGCGATTTATTCCGCTGACACGCGGTGGCCAGCCCCACTTCTATTTTAATGCAGATCTCATCACCCGACGGCCGCCCGGACGACGACGCACCGGGCATCGACGTTGACGACCTGGGTGCCGTTCGCCAGGGTGTGGATCGGCTCGTCGGCGTGGCAGTGGCCGCAGACGACCACCGTCGGCGGGTACTCCTCCAGCGTCGCACGGACGACGTCGCTGCCGCGCAGGCCGCTCGCCGGGGCATCGGGGCCCATGTGCAGGACGACGAGGTCTGGCCGGGCCTCCAGCACGTCGATCAGTCGAAGCAGGAACTCCGTCTCCGATTTCCGGCCCGGCTTGCCGACGTGGCCGATGACGCCGCCGACGCCGCCGACGCGCAGGCCGTCGAGCGTCGCGGTCGTGCCGTCGAGGAGGTGCTGGCTGGCGTACGGGGTACGGGAGAGGCTGTCGTGGTTGCCGAGGACGCCGGCCACCCAGCGGAACGACCGGGCGAAGGCGGTCCAGACCGGGGCGACGTCGCCGAGGCCGCCGCGCTTGCGCGACTGCGGGTCGGCGTACAGGTCGCCGGCGAGGACGACGCCGACCTCGCCGGCCAGCGGCAGCAGCCCGGTGACGCCCAGGCGGTCGAGGTCGTGGGCGAGCTGCTCGCCGAGGAGGGGCGGCTCCGCCCCCGGGTGGAGGTGGCCGACGCGCTCGCGGCCTTGCAGGTCGGCGGTCAGGACGAGGCCCTTCAGGGTCGGGGGCAGGCCGGTCGCCGTCGCGGAGGTAATCTCCAGGCGCGCGAGTTCGGTCCGGCCGCCGCCGGGGGCGGCGTTGTGGTAGGCGATCCGCCGCAGCGGCTCCGGGTTCCAGGTGGCGATTCTCATGCGAGACGGACACGGCCGGGGTCACGACGGTTCGCGGCGGCGTTTCGGCGACAGCCGTCGCCCGGCCCACCAGCAGACGCCGCCGAGTGCGAGCAATGTCATCCCTGCCGGCTCTGGCGTCTTCGTCGTCGTGGGGTTGCCGCCCAACTCCGAACCAGGGCCGAGCACCTCGCCCGATCGGGTCAGGCAAAGGCCCTTAACTTTGTACGCCACCAGGTCCGGTAGGGCCGGGCTCTCGAACGAGAAGACGAGCACCTCGTCGGCGTCGTGGTACTTCTGTTTCTTTTTCTTCTCGGTCCAGGTGTGGTACACGTCGCGCGCCCACGAGAGCCGGCCGTCGGCGACGTAGTGCATCCAGTCTTCCGGCTGGCTGACCGCCCGGATCGTGTCGAGGTGGTCCGCCTTGAGGACGAACGACTCCAGGCCCCAGTCGGTCGGGTCGTCGATCGCGTAGGTGTAGCGGACCCAGCCGTCGGCGAGCACCTCGGTCGTGACGACCATGAAGTCCGCCCTGGCCGGCCCGGCCAGGGCGACGAAGGCGGCGAGGACGACGAATAGGCGTTTCGGCACCGGCATCGGCGGTCCCCCGGACGGACGGCATGGGAACGGCGAGGCCGGGGACGGCTCAGGCGCTACGGCGGCGGGTCAGGGTGGCGAGCTGGCGCATCTCGGCCTCGCGGACGGCCCGCCGTCGCTCGACGGCGGTCTGTTCGTAGACGGCGAGATACAGGGCGGTGTGGGCCTCTGTCAAGGCGACCCCGCGGCGGCGCATCACTTCCTCGGCCGTCTGGAAGAGCAGGGCCGGGTAGGCCCGATCGACCAGCTCGCCGTTCCACCACGACGCGAACGACGGGATGTACTTCGGCAGGAAGCCGCCGCTGGGGAGCAGGTTGCAGAACGTCCCGATGTTTGACCCGGTGTTCAGGAGGACGCTCAGGCCGGCCTTGACGTGGTCGCCGATGAAGCAGCCGACCTTCGCCTGGCCGGTGCGGATCGACAGGCCATCGACGACGACAGACACCTCGCCGTAGTCGTTGCGCAGGTCGCTGTTGCTGGTGCCGGCCCCGAGGTTGACCCACTCGCCGACGTAGGCGTGGCCGAGAAAGCCGTCGTGGTACTTGTTCGTGTGGCCGAGGACAACGCTGCACTCGACCTCGCCGCCGATGCGGCACTGCGGGCCGAGCGTCGTCCCGGCGCGGACCTTCGCGCCGTGGACCTGGGTCTTCGGCCCGACGTAGCACGGCCCTTCCAGGCGGGTGAACGCCCCGACGACGGCGTCGCGGTCGATGACGACCGGGCCGTTCGTCGTGTCGGCGACGACCATCGGGTCGAGGCGGGCGGTCGGATCGACGACGAGCCGGTCGGCCGGGCCGACGACGGCGACGCGCGCGGCGTCGGCCGCCCCGGGTCGGCCAGGCGTCTGCTCCCAGTCGGCGACGATCTGGTCCGGGTTCCAGTGCATGAGGTCCCAGAGATGGCGGGCGAGGCGGCCGCCGGCCTGTCGAACAGGCAGGTCGCGGGCCAGGTCGGCGAGGAGGTCGTCCAGGTCGCCGACGCGGCCGGGCTCGACGACGGCGTAGGCGACCTCGTCCTCGACGAGTCCGACGCCGGGCTCGACCGGCCCGGCGAACGGGCCAGCCGGCGGGAGCCACCGGCCGTTGACGAGGACGAGCGGCCCGCCGCCCTGGAGCCAGGCCGGGTCGTTGACCGGCATCCCCGGGTGCTGGGCGCGGTAGAAATCGACCAGATGCGGTCGCACGAACGCCCCGACGGCCGCGGAGCCGAAGTGGCGGGCCTGCTTGTCGCGCAGCCGGGTCATACCGCAGAGCAGGTCGAAGACGGGTCGGGTGAACGTCAGCGGCTCGAGCTGGGCGACGGTTCGGTCCTCGAAGAGGCAGACTCGCATCGTGCGTCCTCCGGCTGGCATCGCCTCGTGCGCGGCATCCCTGTCCACGCGGTCCGGCGAGTATAGCGGGGATGGGCGGTCGGTTGGAAGGCGAACCGCTCTTCAGCTAGCCCCGGGCTTGCCCGGGGTCTTCGCAGCGGTATTGCACAAAAGATTCCGCCGGGAAGCCGGCGGCTAGGTGGGGTTCCCGTCCGCTTGCCACCGCTCCATGAGGGCGGCGATGTCACGGAACCCGGCGTCCTGAGCGACGAGCGATTCCCCGTACGTGATCGCCTTCGCCCGGTCGCCGCCGGCGGCGTACAGGGTCGCCAGGAGGTAGAGCACCTCCTTGCGGCGGTCCGTCTCGCCCGGCGGCATCTGGGCCAGCGTCGCCTCGAAATGGCGGACCGCCTCGGCCGGGTCGTTTCGCGCCCGGTGGCACTGCCCCAGGAAAAAGGTCGACCGCCACCGGAATCGGGCGTCGTCGCGGCTCAGTTGAAGCTCGCGGATCGCGTCCTCGACCCGGCCGGCCCGCAGGAGGCGCACCCCCATCTCGTAGCGGTGGGCCGGGTCGTTCGGGGCGTACTTGGCCCACTTCTTGTACAACTCCAGTTCGCGGTTGTTGATCTCCTTGCGCAACCGGGCCCGCTGCCGGGCCAGGTCGGCGGCGTCGGGGTCTTTTTCCAGGGCCGCCTCTGTCTCGGCGAGCAGGGCCCGGTACGGGTCGATGTCGAGATCGATCACCGCGGCCCTCAGCTCGAACGCCTCGCCGGTCGCCTCCAGGCCCCGCTCCAGGACGATGCGGGCCGTCCTGGCGTCGCCCAGCTCGCGGTACAGGGCGGCCAGGCGGAGGTAGTTCTCGCGCCGCTGCGGCTCGCGGGTGATCTTCTGCCGCAGCGTCGCCGCCTCGACGGCCCGCGGGTGGTCCTCCGTCACCTCGACGCCCGGCTCGGGGAGCGTCTCGGACGACTGGCTCCGGACGCTCTCGCCTCCGATGAGCGTCTCGACGTACCGGCCGCGCTGGATCGTCTCGCGGGCGGCGAGGTGGTGCAGCTGGCTGGCCGCCTCGGTGTCGTCCGGGGCCCGTTTGAGGACGACCTGCCACATCGCCGCCGCCTGCTCGTAGCGTTCGAGCTTCTCGTAGAGGTGGGCGAGCCGGCGGATCAGGGCGACATCCTTCGGGGCGTGCGTCCGGGCCGACTCGATCGACCACGCGGCGACGTCGAGCCAGCCGAGGTGCTCCGCCGCCTCGGAAACGGCGACCATCGCCGGCACGTCCCACGGGTTGCGCGCGAGGATCTCCTCTGCCGCCGCGAGGGCCGCGGCGTGGTCGTCGGCGGCGACGGCCCGCTTCAGCCGCCACCGGGCCGGGGCGTTCCGTAGCCAGGCCAGCCAGGAGCCGCGCTCGTTGTCGCGGTACCTGGCGCGCGTCGTCCGCCTTAGCGTCTGGCGGTAGAGGACCTTGGACGGGTCGAGGTCGAGGCAGCTGCGCAAGAGGCGAAGGGCGTAGTCGAAGTCGCCGTTGGCGATGACCTGCTGGGCCCGCTCGAACTGCTCGCGGGCGATGCAGGCCGGATCATTCCGGGTGGTGGCCGGGGCACCGGGATCCATCTCGGCCATATGCGCGGGCCCTCGGGTTCGGGCGGGCGACTAGGCGAGCGTCTCGTCGAAGTGCGGCGCGAGGGCCTCGCGCAGCAGGGCCCGGGCGCGGTGCAGCCGGCTCTTGACCGCCGGCAGCGACGTGCCGACCCGGTCGGCGATGTCGGCGTTCGGCAGCCCCTCGATGTCCGACAGGACGAACACCTGACGGTACAGCTCCGGCAACCCGGCGACCGCCCGTTCGATCAGGCGGCGCGTCTCGCCCTCCTCCAGGACCGCCTCCGGGGCGGTCGTCCGCTGGTAGGCTTCGTCGCCGCCGGACTCCAGCAGCGCCTCCAGCGGGTCGTCGATCCGGTTCTCGTCGCGGACGGCGCGCTTGCGGCGGTGCGTCAGGGCGGTGTTGATCGTGATGCGGTGCAGCCAGGTCGGGAAGGCCGACTCGCCTCGGAACGACGGCAGCTTCTCAACCAGACGAAGAAGGACCTCCTGGGTCACATCCTCGGCGTCGGTCTCGTTGGCGACCATCCGCCGGGCGACGCTGAAGACGCGCGGCCCGTAGGCGTGGAAGACCTCCTCGAGCGTCGGCGTCGCCGGAGGCTCGGGGTTCGGGTCGTCCGACGGCGTATCGGACCGGGGCGGCGACGGGCCGGTCCCCGGGGTGGGGTGTGTCTCCATAGTAGTATTCCCCTCGGTCGTCGAGGGGCGTCCCCTCTGCGCGTTTTTTTCTACTCTCTACAGGATACGCGAGCCGTCGCCGGACCTCAAGCACTCTTTTCCCGGTGGGACGAGGATTGATCGGTTCGTTCGGCGTCCCTGGCACGACCGTCACCGTTTCAACCCCGGAGGAGCGATGCCGTCCCACTGGCTTCCGCGCGCCGTCCTGTTCGATTTCGACGGCACCCTGGCGGACAGTTTCCAGGCCATCACCGCCAGCGTCAACCACGTCCGCGACCGGCACGGCATGGCCCCGTTGACGCAGGACGAAGTGAGCCGGCACGTCGGCTGGGGGCCGGGACATTTGCTCACCCAGACCGTCGGCTGCGGCGACCTGGCCGAGAACCAGCGAGCCTACGCTGAACACCATCCGACCGTCCTGGCGAGCGGGACGCGCCTCCTGCCCGGAGCGGCGGAACTGTTGCGCGCCGTCCACGAGGCTGGGCTGCCGATCGCGCTGACGTCGAACAAGCCGCGCATTTATAGCGCCGAGCTGCTCGCCCTGCTCGGCGTCGCGTCGTACTTCCAGGCGGTGTTCGGCCCGGGGGACGTGCCGCGACCGAAGCCCGACCCGGACATGCTGCTGGCGGCGCTCGGCCGATTCGGCGTCGCCCCGGCCGACGCGGTGTACGTCGGCGATATGACGATCGACATCGCCACCGGCCGGGCAGCCGGCGTCGTTGTCTGGGTCGTCGCGACCGGGGCGCAGCCGGTCGAGACGCTGACCGCCGCCGGGCCGGACGCGCTGTTCCCGGATCTCGACGCGGTCCGCCGGCGGTTGGCGGAGGTCGGTGCGGTGCGGTAGTCGGATCTACCCTTGCTTGCGCGTCCGGCTCGGGGTACGTTCAAGCGGGGTGTCCACCGAGGCTCGCCCAGGGCAAGGTGTGCCGTGCCACGACTGATCGTCATCCGCGGGGCCGACGAAGGGAAGCAGTTCGACCTCGGCCACGACCGGCTCGGCATCGGCCGGGACGGGGCGAACCGCGTCCGGCTGCACGACACCGAGGTGTCGCGCCGCCACGCCGAGCTCGTCCGCACCGCCGACGGCGGGTTCCGTGTCCTCGACGTCGGCAGCGCGAACGGCACGTTCGTCAACGGCAAGCCGGTCCGCGACGTCCTGCTCCAGCCGGGCGACCAGGTCCAGGTCGGCCAGACCCTCCTGCTGTACACCGCCGTCCGGAGCGACCCGGCCCCGACGTCGCTCGCCGATCGGATCAACGTCATCACGCGGCAGGACATGGACCTCCCGTCGGCGATCGTCAAGCGCGTCACCGACACGGAGGGGAGTCGGCTGCTCGAACGGCCGGACCGCGTTGAGAGCGCCTGGCTGCGGGCGAACCTCGGCGTCCTGTACGAGGCGATCCAGGCCGTCAGCCAGATCCACGACGTCGGCCAGCTGCTCGACCGGCTCATGGAGCTGGTCTTTCGCACCATCCCGGCCGACCGCGGCTGCATGCTCGTGCGGCCCGACGACCCCGACCTCGTCGCCCGACCGGGGCAGGAGGCCGTCCTCGCCGCCGACGCGCTGCGACCGCAGGCGATCCGCTGGCGGAAGCCGGCGGCCGGTACGGATGAGACCTTCCCCGTCAGCCGGACCATTCTCGACTACGTCGTCCGCGAGCGGGCGGGCATCCTCGTCTCGGACGCGGCCCGCGACGCCCGGTTTCAGACGGTGCAGAGCCTGGTGAAATCCGGCGTGCGGGAAGTAATGTGCGTCCCGATGCGCGGCCGGCACGACACGCTCGGCGTGCTGTACCTCGACTCGCTCACCGCGGCGCGCGACCTGATGGCGGCCGGCCAGCCGGGCAAGTTCACCGAGGACCACCTGTCGCTGGCGATCGCCCTGGCGCACCAGGCCGCCCTCGCGATCGAGGACACGCGCTTCTACCAGGCGATGCTCCAGGCGGAGCGCCTCGCCGCCGTCGGCCAGACGATCGCCGCCGTGTCGCACCACATCAAGAACATCCTCCAGGGCCTTCGCACCGGCGGCGAGATGGTCGGCCGCGGCCTCAAGGAGAGCGACCTGGCCTTCGTCCAGGGCGGCTGGCGCATCGTCGAAAAGAACCAGCAGAAGATCTACGACCTCGTCCTCGACATGCTCACCTACTCGAAGGAGCGCGAGCCGACCCTGGCCGACGTGGACCTGAACGCCCTCGTCGCGGACGTGGTCGAGTTGACCGCCGGCGTCGCCGCCCAGCGCGGCATCGCCCTGCGGACGGAGCTGCGCCCCGACTTGCCGGCCTGCTCGGCCGACTACGAGGCGCTGCACCGCGCCCTGCTCAACCTCGTCGGCAACGCCCTCGACGCGGTCGAGGAGAACCTCGACGCCGAGGGGATAGATGGCGGGCCGAGCGTTGTCGTCGCGACGATGATCGAGCCGGGTACGGGCTGGTTCCGGGTCGAGGTGTGCGACACCGGCTGCGGCATCCCGGCGGAGAAGTTGGCCGACGTGTTCCGGCCGTTCGTCTCCAGCAAGGGAAACAAGGGTACCGGCCTCGGCCTGCCGGTCAGCCGAAAAATCCTCCGCGAGCACGGCGGCGACCTCATCGTGACCAGCACGCCCGGCCACGGATGCACGTTCGCCCTGCGCCTGCCAGGCAAGGTCGAGCCGGCCCCGGAGGCGCACCCGACGCGGGCCATCCCGGTCGTCCCGCCGGGAACGGAATGACCCGTCGCGCCGTCGAATCATACTGTAGAGGTTACGCCGGGCGCGCAATCCAGGGCGACTCTCCGGCCCCGGACCGGCAGGAACTTGCCGCCTTCGCCGCCGGTCGTGTGTCGGCCGGCCGTCGCGGCGATACAATGACCTCCAGACCCCGTGGCGGGCTCTCGTCAGGAAGAAAGCCGGCCAGGACCCTCCGGAACCAAGCCATGAGCGTTGGCAGCATCTCCTCTCCCGAGCACGCCGCCCTGATCGAGTCGGTCTTTGACCAGTGGAGCCGCGACCCGCAGAGCGTCGATCCGACGTGGCGGGCGTTCTGCGAGGGGCTCGCGCTCGGCCTCGGGTCGAACCGCCCCCGCTCGGCCGAGCAGACGAACCTGACGCGCCTCATCGCCGCCTACCGCCAGAGCGGCCACCACCTCGCCAACCTCAACCCCCTCGCCCAGCCGCCCGCCCAACTCGAACACCTCGACCTCGCCCGGTTCGGCTTCACCGACCGCGACCTCGACACCCCGGTCGACGCCAGCTACTTCCGCGGCCTGGGCAAGGTCGCCCTCCGCGACCTGGTCGCCGCCCTGAAGGCGACCTACTGCGGCACGGTCGGCGTCGAGTACATGCACATCGAGGACGTCGACCTCCGCGCCTGGCTCGAAGAGCGCATGGAGCCGATCCGCAACGACCCGCGCTACGACCGCGACCGGAAGTTCGACCTGCTCAAGGGCCTCCACTACGCCTACCTGTTCGAGACGTTCATCCACGGCAACTACAAGGGCCAGAAGCGCTTCTCGCTCGAGGGCGGCGAGACGCTCGTGCCCATGGTCGAGATCGTCGTCCAGGGCTCGCCGGCGGCCGGGGTCGAGGAGATCGTCATCGGCATGGCCCACCGCGGCCGGCTCAACGTCCTGTGCAACATCCTACGCAAGCCGTACGAGGAGATCTTCGCCCAGTTCCAGGAGAACTTCCTCCCGGCCGCCAGCGCCGGCGACGGCGACGTGAAGTACCACCTCGGCTTTTCGGAGGATCGGTTCTTCACCCACGGCGACAAGGAGCACCGCGTCCACATCAGCCTCGCCCCGAACCCGAGCCACCTGGAGGTGGTCGATCCGGTCGTCGAGGGCCGGACCCGGGCGAAGCAGACCCAACTGGGCGACACGGAACGCCGGCGCGTCCTGCCGCTGCTCATCCACGGCGACGCGGCCTTCGCCGGCCAGGGGTCCGTCTTCGAGACGCTCCAGTTGTCGCAGCTGGACGGGTACAAGGTCGGCGGCACGATTCACATCGTGATCAACAACCAGGTCGGCTTCACGACCGACCCGGACGAGGCCCGCTCGACGAAGTACTGCACCGACGTGGCGAAGTTCCTCCAGGTGCCGATCTTCCACGTCAACGCCGAGGACCCGGAGGCGTGCATCTACGTGATGCAGCTCGCCCTGGAGTTCCGCCAGAAGTGGCAGCGCGACGTCCTGATCGACCTGGTCTGCTACCGCAAGTACGGCCACAACGAGGGAGACGAGCCGCGCTTCACCCAGCCGGTCATGTACTCCGCGATCGGGGGCCGGCCGTGGATCGGCAAGATCTACAGCGACCGGCTCGTCGAGGAGGGGGTCCTCACCCGCGAGGAGGTCGCCGACCTGGACGCGAAGTTCGAGCACAAGCTCGGCGAGGCCCACCAGGGCGTGCAGAAGTCGGAGAAGAAGGAATACCCCGGCATGCGCGGCTACGCCCAGGGGCCGTGGGCCGGCCTGGAGCCGGACTACAACTTCGACCCGGTCAACACCGGCGCGAGCGCCGAGCACCTCCGCCTCGTCGCCGAGCGGCTGAACGCCTTCCCGGACGGGTTCAAGGTCCACCCGACGATCGAGCGTCAGTTCAAGGCCCTGCTCGCGGCGGTTCGCGAGAGCAAGACCATCGCCTGGGGCCCGGCCGAACTGCTCGCGTTTGGCACGCTCCTCTTGGAGAACACGCCGGTCCGCCTGACCGGCCAGGACAGCCGGCGCGGCACCTTCAGCCAGCGCCACGCCTACGTCTACGACCAGGCGACCGGCAAGGCGTTCTGCCCGCTGGAGCACCTCGGCCGGAAGCAGGCCGCGATCGAGATCCATGACAGCCCGCTGTCGGAGACCGGCGTCCTCGGCTTCGAGTACGGCTACGCCCTCGACGCGCCGCAGACGCTCGTCATGTGGGAGGCCCAGTTCGGCGACTTCGTCAACGGCGCGCAGGTGATCATCGACCAGTTCATCGCCGCCGGTAAGTCGAAATGGAACCGCGACAACGGCGTCGTCCTGCTCCTGCCACACGGCTACGAAGGGCAGGGGCCGGAGCACTCCAGCGCCCGGCTGGAGCGATTCCTCCAGCTGTGCGCCGAGGACAACATCCAGGTCTGCTACCCGTCGACGCCGGCCCAGCATTTCCACCTGCTGCGGCGGCAGCAGAAGCGCAAGTTCCGCAAGCCGCTCATCGTCATGACGCCGAAGAGCCTGCTCCGGCTGGAGGCGTGCCAGTCGTCGATCCAGGAGCTGGTCAGCGGCGGGTTCCACGAGGTGCTCGACGACCCGGCCGTGAGCGAGGCGAAGCCGGTCCGGCGCGTGCTGCTCTGCTCCGGCAAGGTCTACTGGGACCTGGCCGCCGAGCGGAACAAGCTCGGCCGCAACGACGTGGCCATCGTCCGCGTCGAGCAGTTCTACCCGCTCAACCAGGCGGTGCTGCAGAAGGTGCTGGAGCGCTACCGGACGGCGACGGAGTGGTTCTGGGTCCAGGAGGAGCCGCAGAACAACGGCGGCTGGTTCTTCATGCAGCCGCGCTTGCAGGCCCTGGGCTACCAGGTGGCCTACATCGGCCGGGACGACGCCGCCAGCCCGGCGACCGGCTCGACGCTCGTCCACAAGAAGGAGCAGGCCTCGATCGTCGAGGCGGCGGTCAAGGGCCAGGGCAAGGAGGGCTTCACCGTCGTCGCGCCGTGCCTGGCGATCGGCCGGCCGAGCCACCACGGCACCAACGGCAACGGCCAGCACAGCGCCAGCAGTGGCTCCGCCGCGGCGGCGAAGCAGTAGCGGGCTCTCCCTCGAAACACAGGCGACCATCGGCAATGGCTATCGACGTCAAGGTCCCCGCGGTCGGGGAATCGATCACCAAGGGCTTCCTCGGGAAGTGGTTCAAGCCGGACGGCAGCTACGTCAAGCAGGGCGAGCCGCTGTTCAAGCTCGAGACGGACAAGGCCGCCCAGGACGTGAACGCGCCGGCCTCGGGCGTGGTGCAAACCCTCGTCGCCGAGGGCGACGAGGTGAACGTCGATCAGGTCATCGCCCGCATCGACGACAAGGCGAAGGCCCCCGCTTCGACGCCGCAGCCGGAGAAGGCCCCGCCGGCGGAAAAGACGCCGGCTACCCAGCCGGCGCAGCACACCCCGGCCGCCTCGCCGGCGGCGCGCGTCCTGGCGGCGAACAACGACCTCGACCCGGCCGGCCTGACCGGCTCCGGCCGCGGCGGCGTCGTCCTCAAGGAGGACGTCCAGCGGGCCGTCGAGCAACGCGGCAATCCGCAGGTGCCGGTGGCAACTCCGGTGCAGAAGCCGGCCGGATCGACGACGCGCACCCGCATGTCGCCGATCCGTCAGCGGATCGCCGAGCGGCTCGTCCAGGCCCAGTCCACGGCCGCGATCCTGACGACGTTCAACGAAGCCGACATGTCGAAGGTCATGGACCTCCGCGCGAAGTACAAGGAGACGTTCCAGAAGAAGCACGGCGTCGGCCTCGGCTTCATGAGCTTCTTCGTCAAGGCGTCGGTCGAGGCGTTGAAGGCGTTCCCGAACGTCAACGCCCGCATCGACGGCAACGAGGTCGTCCACCACCACTACCACCACGTCGGCGTCGCCGTCAGCACGGAGCGTGGCCTGATGGTCCCGGTGCTGCGCGACGCGGACCATCAGACATTCGCCGGCATCGAGAAGGAGCTGGCCGCCCTCGCGGTCAAGGCGCGCGAGAACAAGATCACCGTCGCCGACCTGGAGGGCGGCACGTTCACGATCACGAACGGCGGCATCTTCGGCTCGATGATGTCGACGCCGATCCTCAACCCGCCGCAGGTCGGCATCCTTGGGATGCACAACATCCAGAAGCGGGCCGTCGTCGTCGATGACCAGGTCGTCGTCCGGCCGATGATGTACCTCGCCCTGTCCTACGACCACCGCATCATCGACGGCCGCGAGGCGGTCAGCTTCCTGGTGCGCGTCAAGGAATGCATCGAGAACCCGGAGCGGATGCTGCTCGACATTTAACTCGCCCCCCAAGCCCAGGCGTTGCAACGCCTGGGGCGAGTGGAACCCCAGGCGTTGCAACGCCTGGGCTTGTTGGGGTGCGCCGGGACGCCGTCGCGCCGATTGCGAGAACCCCATGCCCGACCAGTATGACGTCATCGTGATCGGGGCCGGCCCCGGCGGCTACACCGCGGCGATCCGCGCCGCCCAGCTCGGCCTCAAGGTCGCCGTCGTCGAGAAGAGCCGCGTCGGCGGCACCTGCCTCAACATCGGCTGCATCCCGAGCAAGGCGCTGCTCGACTCGAGCGAGCTGTACGCCCAGGCGAAGAAGTCGTTCGCCCGGCACGGCATCCAGATCAAGGGCGTCGACCTCGACCTGCCGGCGATGATGGGCCGCAAGCTCCAGGTCGTCAAGGGCCTGACCGACGGCCTCGCCTTCGTGATGGGGAAGAACAAGATCGACGTGATCTACGGCACCGGCCGGCTCGGCTCGGCGAAGACGGTCCTCGTCAAGCCGAACGACGGCACCGCCGAGCGGACCCTCACCGCGACGAAGGCGGTCCTTCTCGCCAGCGGCAGCGTGCCGATCGAGCTGCCGTTCCTCAAGTTCGACGGCCAGTTCGTCGGCTCCTCGACCGAGGCGCTCTCCTACGACAAGGTGCCGGAGCACCTGATCGTCATCGGGGCGGGCTACATCGGCCTGGAGATGGGCTCCGTCTGGAGCCGGCTCGGGGCGAAGGTGACCGTCGTCGATGTGCTGCCGAACATCCTGCCGATCATGGACAAGGAATTGGCCGACGGCCTGAAGCGCTCGCTCGCCAAGCAGGGCCTCGCGTTCCAGCTCGACACGAAAGTCACCGGCGCGACCGTCAAGGGCGGCAAGGTCACGCTCAAGGCGGAGCAGGGCGGCAAGCCGGTCGAGCTGGTCGGTGATCGAGTGTTGGTCGCGGTCGGCCGGAAGCCGTGCATCGACGGCGTCGGCCTGGACATCGTCGGCCTCAAGCTCGACGACAAGACGCGGAAGATCGCCGTCAACGACGACTTCCAGACGGCAGTGTCGGGCGTCTACGCGATCGGCGATCTGATCGACGGCCCGATGCTGGCGCACAAGGCCGAGGAGGACGGCGTCGCGTTCGCCGAGCGGCTCGTCGGCCAGAAGACGAAGGTGCATTACGAGACGGTGCCGGCCGTGATCTACACCTGGCCGGAGGTCGCAAGCGTCGGCGCGACGGAGGAGCAACTCAAGGAGCGCGGCGTCGGCTACAAGGTCGGCAAGTGCCCCTTCAGCGCCAACGGCCGGGCCAAGGCGATGGACGAGTCGGAGGGCCTCGTCAAGGTCCTCGCCGACACGAAGACGGACCGCGTCCTCGGCGTCCATATTTTCGGGCCGCGCGCCTCGGACATGATCGCCGAGGCGGTGACGGTCATGGAGTTCGGCGGCAGCGCCGAGGACATCGGCCGGATCTGTCACGGCCATCCGACGCTGTCCGAGGCGCTCAAGGAGGCGGCCCTCGGGGTGGACAAGCGGTCGATCAACCTACCACCGGTGTAACCGGCACCCCTTCGCGCGTCGGCCAACTCTTCCGCCCGCCATCCGGCGGGTTTCCCCGGTCAGGTTTATCCAGGCGGTGAGACGCGACGTGAGTCGCGCTCCTGCCGTCTACTTTTCTTCAAGTCCCGGCTCACGGGACCCTTCATCCTTGAGAAGATGAAAGGAGGACTGGACCCTCGAAAGGAGGTTCCCATGCGGTGCGGCATCCGGATGAACCAGGTCGGTGCGGCGTTGCTTACCCTGCTCCTTAGCGCGGCGACCCGGGCGGAGGAGACGCCGGCGTTCCGCGACCTGACCCTGTCGGTCCACGCCCGTCAGGCCCTCGCCAACGATGCAGCCCTCCGCGAGTTCAACCTCGCCGTCCAGGTCAAGAAGGGCGTCGCCGAACTGCGCGGCCGGGTGCCGACGGCCGACCTGGCAAAGAAGGCGGCCACGCTCGTCGGCGACGTGCAGGGCATCCTCGGCGTGCGCGATTACCTGGAGGTGCGTCCGGAGTCGCGCGAACCGGCCAAGCTCGTGCTCGAGATCGAGCCGCCGAGCAGCACCCGAGCGGCGGTGCCGCAGCGCGACCCGTTCCCGGAGATCCCATTGAACGTGCCGACCGCCCCGCCGGCGGTAGTGCCGGAGCCGCAGCCGAAGCCGGCCGCCCCGGCGGTCGTTCTCCAGCAGCCGACGTTTACCCCGGAGCCGACGCGGCCGCGGCCGCAGCCGGAGGTGCTCGTCTCGCGGCCAGGCCCCGCATCGAAGCAGCTCGGTGTGGACGCCGTCCTTGCCGATCCGGCGTATCAGGGCCTCAAGGTCGAGCAAAAGGGCAAGGTCGTCCACATCCACCAGCGCTCCGGCCAGGCGGCGGCGGTGATGGCCCTCGCCCGTCGGCTGAGCGACCTGCCCGACGTCGAGGAGATCGTCCTCGTCCCGGAGGGCCGCTAACCCTACAATGCCCCTCTCATCCAGGCGATTTGGAGGGGCGGTCGATGCAGTTGCGTGGTGTCATCCTGGCCGGCGGGAAGGGGACGCGCCTCGGCGACCTGACCCGCGTCACGAACAAGCACCTCCTGCCGGTCGGCTCTGTGCCGATGGTCTACCACCCGCTCAAGAAGCTCACCGGGGCCGGCATCCGCGACGTCCTCCTCGTCTCCGGCACCGAGCACATGGGCGACTTCGTCGAGTTGCTCGGCTCCGGCAAGGCTCACGACTGCTCGCTGACATACCGCGTCCAGGACGAGGCCGGCGGCATCGCCCAGGCCCTCGGCCTGGCGGAGCTGTTCGGCAAGGACGCCCGGTTGGTGGTCATCCTCGGCGACAACATCTTCGCCGACACGCTGCACGACTTCGTCGCCGAGTCGGCGAAGCGGCCGAACGACGCCTGGGTCTTGTTGAAAGAGGTGCCCGACCCGCAGCGCTACGGCGTCGCCGAGCTGAAGGACGGCGCGATCGTCGAGATCAAGGAGAAGCCCAAGAAGCCGAAGAGCCCGTTCGCCGTGGCCGGCATCTACCTCTACCCGCCGGACGTGTTCGACGTGATCCGGACGCTGAAGCCGAGCGGCCGCGGCGAGCTGGAGATCACCGACGTCAACAGCCATTACCTCAAGGCGGGCCGGCTCGGCTACAGCCACCTCAAGGGCTACTGGACCGACGCCGGCACGCTCGACTCGCTCGCCGTCGCGAACCAGCTTGTGCGGGAAGAGGCACCCCGCTACTGATACCGGATCGCGTTGAATCGCTTCGTAGGACGACCCTCCAGGGTCGTCCTCGGCAAGCAGGACGACCCTGGAGGGTCGTCCTACGAAAGAACCGGATCACCGGGATTCGGTATGAGCCCGCGGCGCAAGCGGCGACCCGGGGCAGCCCCCCCCGGGTCGCCGGCTGGGAAACCTACGGCGACGCCTTCTTCCGCGCCTCGTCCAGCTCGGCCTGGGTGCCCTTCTTGTAGCCGTCGAGGTCGGTCAGCTCGATGGCCTTCTCCAGGTGCGGGATCGCTCGCTGGTACTCGGCAGTCTGAAGGTAAACCTGGCCGAGGCCGCGGTGCCAGAAGTGCTGGTTCAGCTTCGGCTGGCCTTCCGGGAGGCCGGCCTTGGTCGCCTCTTTCGCCGCGGTGACGGCGTGGGCCTTCTCGCCGGCCTTCAGCCAGGTCGTCGCCGCGTCCTTGAAGTGCAGGCCGCGGTTCCGCTCGTCGAGCCCGCCGGCCCGCTCGAACAGATCCGCCGCCTCCGCAAGTTTGCCGGCGCGGACCTGCATCGCCGCGAGGCGGGCCGTCGCCGGGCCGTCGAGTTTGTCGCCGCCCTGCGCCGTGATCCGGGTCAACTGGTTGGTCAGCTCCGCCGCCCGGGCCGCGTCGCCGAGCAGGTCGCCGTGGATCGCGCTGAGGGCGTACAGCGCCGCCATGTCGCGGTTGTCCTTCTTCAGGCGGGCGTCGTAGTACGCGGCCGCCTCCTTCGCCTTGTTCCGCTCCTGGAGGAAGGCGAGCAGATCGACCCGGCTGAGGGCCTTCTCGGCCGGCGAGGTCGGGTTCTTCAGAACGTGGTCCATCGCGGCCAGGTACTTCGTCGGGTCGGCGTCGTGGGCGACGGCGCGAAGCAGGGCCCGGTACGCCTGGCCGGTCAGGGCCGGGTTCTTCGACAGCTTCGTCGCCTCGACGAGGGCCGCCTCCGCCTTGGCCCAGTCCTTCTTCTTGAGGCCGGCGAGGCCGGCGTCGTAGGCGTCCTCGGCCGTCTTGAAGGTGTCCTGGCCGCGGCCCTCGACCAAGAACGCGCCCGCCAGGATCAGCACCGGGAACAGCAGGGCTTTACGCATCGTCATCGTCGCCTCCGGAACCACGACGGGTACGGTTGTTTCACCCGGGGTAAATCTACCGGCGGCGAGGCTCGAAGCAACCGGGGACGGTCACACCGCCGGCCGGCGGTCGTGCCAGGGGGCGTGCTTCTCCAACGCGGCCGCCACGCGGAGGACGCGCGCGTCCCGGCCGCGCGGCGCGACGAGCTGTAACCCGACCGGGAGGCCGTCGGTCGTCCAGCCGCACGGCACCGAGATCGCCGGCTCGCCGGTGACGTTAAACAGCCACGTGAACACCCAGCCCAGGTGCGGCGGCGACGCCCGGCCGGCGATCTTGTCCGGCCCGAGCGGCAGGGCCGCGTCCGGCGGCGCGACGGCGATCGTCGGGCAGGCGAGCACGTCGCACCGGTCGAAGACCGCCGCCGCCGTCGTCTCGCAGAACGCCGTCATCGCCGCCTGGCCGGCGAGGTAGTCCATTAGCGTCCGCTTCCGGCCCGCCTGGATCAGTTCGACCAGGGTCGGCGACAGCTCCTTCGCCTTCGTGGCGAGGTCGTCGGCCGTCTTTACCTTGGCGAAGTACATCACCTCAGCCAGGAACGACGGCAGGAGGACGTCGTCGAACGCCGCCCCGAGGGCGGACCCGTCCGCGGCGTCGAGGTACTTCGCGTCGAGCACCTTGACGCGGGCCTTCGTCGCCAGGACGTCGAGGGCCCGGCGGCCCGCCTCGGCCACGGCCGGCTCGACCGGGCCGCCGGTCGGGCTGGCGACCCAGCCGACCCGCAGCCCGGCCACGTCGCCGTCGAACCGGAGCGCCGCGCCGTCGTGGTGGAGCGCGTGCCGGTCCCGGCCGTCCGGTTTGCCGAGCAGGTTCGTCACCAGGGCGACGTCGGCGATGGTGCGCGCGAGCGGCCCGGACTGCCAGATGGAGAAGGCGTTCCCCGACGGGACGCGCGGGATGCGGCCGAACGACGGCTTGAAGCCGACGACGCCGCAGCAGCTCGCCGGGATGCGCACCGACCCGCCGACGTCGGTGCCGAGGGCGAGGTACGCCAGCCCGGCCGCGACCGCCGCGGCCGAGCCGCCGCTGGAGCCGCCGGCCGTCCGGTCGAGCCGGCCCCACGGCGAAACGGTCAGCCGGCGGCGGCCCCCGGGCCCCATGTAGTCGTCACACGTCCCCTTGTGGCCGAACTCCGGCTCGCTCGTCTTGCCGATCACGATCGCCCCGGCGGCCTTCAGCCGGGCGACGGTCACGTCGTCGGCGGTGGCTTTGTCGTCCTTGCACAGGCGCGAGCCGAAGGTGAGCGGCTGCCCCTGCACTCCCAGGTCGTCCTTGACGGCCACCGGCACGCCGAATAGCGGGCCGAAGTCACCGGCGGGATGCTCTCGCAGGACGGTCGCCTGCCTGTCCGCCTCCTCGCGAGCCTTGTCGAGGGCGAGCGACAGGAAGGCGTTCAGCTTCGGCTCGACCGTCTTGATCCGGTCCGCGAGGGCGTCGATCACCTCGACGGGGCTCAGTTTGCCCTGGCGGATGCGGGCGGCGAGTTCGACGGCGGAGAGGTAATAGTCAGCATCGCCGAATCCGGGCATGGGCGGTTCTCCGAGGAAAGGGTCAGGGCCAGGTAACCGAAGTTGAGGCAGTATGCCGTGCCGTAGGCGGCCGGTGCGAGCCAGGGCCAGGCGGCCAGGGCGAACGCCAGCGCGAAGTAGAGCGCCGCGGACTGGTACAGCCCGGGCGAGCAGAGCCGGCTCTCGACGAAGAAGGCCAGACCAACCAGGACGGCCCACCCAGGGTAGAAGGCCATCGCCGCTGGCGTCACCGGCCCGGCGAGCGGGACGTGGACCAGGAGTAACACCACCGCGGCCAGGCTGGTGCCGTACCCGAGTTGATGCAGGTCGCGCTCCATCGGAGTCAGGTCGCGGCCGTGCCCCACCCAGCGCCAGACCGCCCAGCCGAGGGTCAGATCGGCGAAGAGCAGCCACAGGACGAACACCCAGCCCGGCGCGGCGAGGCAGAGCAGGGCGAACGCGCCGACGTGGCAGGCGAGGTTCGTCGCCGCCTCCAGGCCCAGGGCCGACCGCCACCGGTCCGGGTAGCCCGCCTCGCGCATCCGGATGCGGAACCGGCGGTCGAGCCACTCGGCCCAGGTCTCCCGGGGCTTGACTCGCGCGCCGGCGCGGTAGCTGCGAAGGACGTCGGCCAATTCATCGACGGTGCGGAAGCGGCGGGCCGGGTCGCGGTCGAGGCAGCGGCGGCAGATCCACGCCAGGTCGGCGTCGACCGCCGGGCCGAGGGGGGCCGGCTCGGCCCGGTGCTGCTTGCGGTCGTGCAGTTCGCTGAACGCCGGGGCCCCGTCGTTGAACGGGGCGTGGCCGGCGAGCAGCTCGTACAGGACGGCCCCGAGGCTCCACAGGTCGGACAGGGTCGTCGCGTCCTGGCCGGCGAGCACCTCCGGGGCCATGTACGGCACGGTGCCGACCGCGACGGCGCTGGCGGTGTGCCGGTCGAACTCGGCGACGCGGCGGGCCAGGCCGAAGTCGCAGATGCGCGGCGTGCCGTCGGCGTCGAGGAGGATGTTACCCGGCTTCAGGTCGCGGTGCAGGATGCCGTGGCGATGCAGGACGGCGACCCCCTCGGCGACGGCCTGGACCAGGGCGGCGATCGCGTCGCGGCGGGCCTGCCGCTCGGCCGGGGTCGGCCCGGCCCCCGCGAGCCGGTACTCGCCGAGCCGGCGGGCGAGGCTGCGGCCCGGCACGACCGGCATGACGAGGAACGCCCCGCCGGGCATCGGCCCGAACCGCTCGATCGGCACCAGGGCCGGGTGGACCGGCAGGCGCATCGTACGGAGGCGGTCGATCCGTTCCAGCTCGCCCGCCCCGGCGACGATCTTCACCGCGACCTCGCGTCCCGTGGCGATCTCCCGGGCCCGGTAGACGGTCGCCGTGCCGCGGTCGAGTTCGTCGAGGAGTTCGTAGCCGTCCGGGCCGCCGGGCGTCGGGACGGTCGTTGGGTCGTCGGCGAGTTCGTCGCGGAGGCGGGCCAGCTCGCCGCGCAGCGCCGGCCGGAGCGCCTCGGCCGCCGCCCGAACGACATCGTCGAGCCGCGGCCGATCCGGCTCGCTCCGCCAGGCGACGTCGCAGGCGTCGCAGAGGAAATCGACCTGGGCGAGCTGGTCGTCGCTCAGGCGGTCCAGGGCCGCGTCGTGGGCGGTCATGTCTCCTCCAGTCCGAGCAGCGGGGCCCAGTAGCGGCGGATGCGACGCAGCCGGCGTTCGACGGCGCAGACGGCCCGGCCGATCCGGGCGGCGATCGCCTCGTTCGTGTGGCCCTCCAGCTTGAGGCGGGCGACGAGGCCCAGTTCGTCGTCGGGCAGCCGGGCGAACAGGCGGCCGAGCCAGTCGTCCACCTCGACGGCGAAGTCCGGGGCCGGCTCCCGGCCGGCGACGCCGTCCACGCCGGCGTCGCCGTGGGGGTGGTCCTCGTTGCTGTCGATCGCCTCGCGGACGGTGAAGCGGACGAGCAGGGCCCAGAGGTTGCCGCTGTCGTCCAGCCGCGGGAACGACTCTGGCCGGGCGACGGCGCGGCAGAACCGGAGGAACGCCTCGGTCGCCACGTCGGAGGCGCTGTCGACCGTCCCGGCGGCGAGCACCTTGCGAGCGACGCCGACGAGGCGGGTGTAGAACCGCCGCCACAGCGCGGCGACCGCGTCCGGGTCGGCCCGGCGCAGGGCCGGGATCAGGCGAGTTAGCGTGCCCGGATCGGCGCCGGGCCTGGGGTCGGGCGGGGACATGGCGGCCTCCGTGTCCTTCGGCTTCACCCGGTTAAGGGCGCGAGTGGCCGCGAGCCCCGCGCGGATTCCGGATTTTTTTCACCGCCACGACGTGAAGGCGTCGAGCGGCTTGCGGCCGATGTCCGGCACGGTCGCGTCGTCGGCCGGGTGACCGACGACCAGGAGCAGGAACGGCCGCTCGTTCGACGGCCGGCAGAGGACGTCGTTGAGGAAGCCCATCGGGCTCGGCGTGTGCGTCAGCGTCGCCAGGCCGGCGTGGTGCAGGGCGGTGATCAGGATGCCGGTCGCCAGGCCGACCGACTCCGTCGCGTAGTAGTGCTTGACCGTGCCGCCGTCGGGCCGGACGCCGTGGACCTGGACGAAGACGGCGATCAGGTACGGGGCGACTTCGAGGAACGGCTTGTCGGCGTCGGTGCCGAGCGGCTCCAGGGCGGCGAGCCACTCCGGCGGGGCGCGGCGGGCGTAGAACTCGCGCTCCTCCGCCTCGGCGGCGACGCGGAGGCGGGCCTTCACGTCGGGGTCGGCGACAATGACGAAGTGCCACGGCTGAAGGTTCGCCCCGCTCGGGGCGGTGCCGGCCGCCCGGAGGCACTCGACGATCACCGCGCGATCGACCAGCCGGGGCGAGAACGCGCGCACGGTCCGCCGTCGGGCGACCTCGGCGGCGAAGTCGCGCGCCCGGCGGAGCATCTCGTCGGGCGGGTATGCGCGGTACGTCGTCAGCGGCAGGAAGTGCGGCATGTCAGGGGCCCTTCGGTTGGACCTCGTCCAATGTGCGGCGGACGTCGGCCCAGAACGCCTCCCAGGCGCGGCGTTCGTCGTCGGGCAGCTTCGCCAGGGCGTCCGGCTCGCGGACCGAGGCGAGGTCGGCCTCCTTCAACCACCGGCCGAGCTTGTCGGGCACCTGCGCCGCCAGCGGATCGGTGGGCGGGAGGGCCCGCCAGGCGGCCAGGTCGGCCCGCAGCCAGGCGAGGGCTTGCTGCCTTAGTCCCTGGCGTCCCGCGTCGGACGCCCGGAGAGCGGCCCGCGCCGCCTCGTGGCGGTGCGACGGCGCGAGGGCGGCGTCCAGGCGGAAGGCCAGTTCGTAGAGGCGCACGGCCACCGCGTGGCGCTGGCGGTAGGTCGAGCAGAGGCGGGCGAACTCGACCGCCTCCGACGCCGTGGCTGGCTCCTCGGCCCCTTCGAGCAGGCGGGGCAGACGGGCGTCGAGTTCAAGGAGCCGCCGCGCTTCGCGGAGTTCCTGCCCGGAGGGGCGTTCCCAGTTAGGCACTTCGCTGCCCAGTTCGTGTCCGCGCTGTAGGGCCGCGACCGCCTCGACGAACCGGCCCTGCTTCCGCAGACACTCCCCGAGGTTGCAGTGCGGTAGGGCGTACCTCGGTTCAATGGTGATCGCCAGGCGAAACGCCTCGATCGCCCCGTCCAGGTCGTCCTTGTGCATCAGGGCGACGCCGAGACTGTTGTATGCCCGGACGTACCGCGGGTTGATGGCGAGGGTCCGGCGATACGAATTGATCGCCCCGTCGAGGTCGCCCTTCGCCCGCAACGCGACGCCAAGGTTATGGTGGGCCAGGACGAAACCCGGATTGCCGGCGATGGCCCGGCGATAGGCATCGACGGCCCCGTCGGTGTCTTTCCCGTCCAGCAGGGCGTTGCCGAGGTTGACGAGCACGTCGGGGTTCTTCGGATCGACGGCGAGCGCCTGGCGGTAGGCCGCGACGGCCCCGTCGAGAACCTTACGGTCCCGTAAGGCGACGCCGAGGTTGTTGAGCGCCTTGACGTGGTCCTTGTCGAGGGCGAGGGCCTTGCGGAAGGCCGCGATGCCGCCGTCGAGGTCCTTCTTATCGCACAAGACGTTGCCGAGGTTGTTCCAGGCCGAGGTGAAACCCGGGTCGACGGCGAGCGCCTGGCGGTAGGCCGCTTCGGCCCCGTCGAGGTCGTTCTTCGCCCGCAACGCCCGGCCGAGTTCGTAGTGTCCCGGGGCGTACCTCGGGTCGAGAGCGACGGCCGTGCGAAAGGTCGCGACGGCCGCGTCGAAGTCGTTCCGGTCCAGGGACACGGTGCCGAGCGCGACGTGGGTCGGCGCGTGGTTCGGTCGGATCCCCAGGCAGACGCGATAGAACCCGACCGCCTCGGCCTGGTCCCCCAGGGTGTGGGGGCCTTGGCGCAGCAAGTCGCCGAGGGCGGCCGCGAGCGGGAGGTTGTCCGGCTGCTTTTCCCATCCCGCCCGCAGCATCGCGAGGCCGGCCTTCCGGGGCCACTGCGCGGCGTAGGCCGCGATGAACCGCGGCGGGTGTGTCCCCGTGACGAGCCGCTCGGCCAACCGGAGCCGATGCTCCGCGCCGCCGCTGGCGACGGCCGCCCGCCAGGCGTCGCGGGAGCCGTCGGGGTCGAGCCCGGCCAGCAACGCGACCAGGTCGGCCCGGCCGGGCTCGCCACTCAGCCACAGGTCGAGCGCCGCCAGGATCTGGTCGCGAATGGCCCACGCCGCCAGCCGCTCACGCACCGCATCGGGTCGTGTCGTGTCGAGGCCGCGATCGCGAAACGCGGCGGCGAACGCCTTCGTCCCGAGGTCGCGGGCGTAGAACTGCCCCTCCGATCCGGCCAGCATCAGGTCGCGGATGCGGCCCAGTTCGCGCAAGAAGGCCGCCTGGTCCGCCAGGTCGGCGTGTCGTTTGGCCAAGGCCTCGTCCGGATCGGCGTGCGGGTCGGCGTCGAGCCGTCGGCTCGCCTCGGCCAGGGCGATGTCCGCCTCTGCGGGTCGGTCGATCCGGAGTGACTTCTCCGCCTGGTCGAGGGCCGCGCCGAGCGCGTCGCGGGCGCTGCCGGCCCGGACGGACAACTCGGCGCGCCGGGCGTTCGCCTGGCGGTCGGCGTACCAGGCGAACGCCCCGCCGCCGGCGAGCAGGAGGGCGACGGCGGCGGTCAGCCAGCCCTGGACGCGGCGGCGCTTGCGCTGCTCGGCCGCCTTCACCTCCGCCGCGGCTCGTTCCCGCTCGGCCTCGCGTAGCCGGGCTTCGACGCCGCGGCGGTAGGCCGTCATCGCCTCGGCGACCGCGCCGGCGTCGGTCGGCCGGTCGGCCGGGTCCGGCGACAGGCAGCGCCTGGCCAGGGCGGTCAACTCCGGGGCCGCGCCGCAGGCGGCCAGCGCCCGGTCGGCGTCGGCGAGGTCCGCCGCACGCGACGCCACGACGGCGTACGGCCCGCGGTAGGGGGCCTCGCCGGTCAGGACCTCGCACAGGATCGCCCCGAGGGCGAACACGTCGGCCCGGGCGTCGATCTTGTCCCGGCCGAGCGCCTGCTCCGGCGGCATGTACGCCGGGGTGCCGACCACCTGCCCGGTGTCGGTCGCGGCGGCCGTCACGTTCGCCGAACCGGGGGCGTCTACGCTCGTGGGAAGGTCCGGTCGCGGCCGCTCCTGGCTCGCCGGTTCGATTGCGAGGCCCCAGTCCATGACCTGGACCTCGCCGAACGCCCCGACCATGACGTTCGCCGGCTTCAGGTCGCGGTGGACGACCCCCTGGCCGTGGGCGTAGGCCACCGTCTGGCAGACTTGTTCGAAGACGTGCAGGTGGCGGGCGAGGTCGTCGCCGGGGCCGTCCCGGTCGCGGAGCAGGTCGGCCCAGGTCCGGCCGTCGATGAGTTTCATCGCCAGGAACGGCCGCCCGTCGGGGAGGCGGCCCAGGCGATGCGCGGCGGAACGCCGGGGTGCTGCAACCGCCCGGTGATGCGCGCCTCGTCGTGGAAGCGGCGCACCGCGTCGGGGCCGGGCCGGTCGGCCTTCATCACCTTGACGGCGACCGGCCGGCCGAACTCGGCGTCGGTCGCCCTGTAGACAACACCCATGCCCCCCTCGCCGATTTTCTCGGCCAGGGCAAAGCCGGGGATGGTGAACACGGCGGACGGTTCGTCGCGCGACACGGGCGGGCTCCTGGCACGAACGGCTCGATTCGTGGTAGGATAACCGTCGGGAGCCCCGGCATCCACCGGCAACCGGAGGGCACGTCATGCGTCGGATTCCCGGCTACCCGCTCTGGCTCGGCCACGTCGGCGACGCGCGCGACCTGCGGGCGATCTTCGCCGCCGAGATCGTCTCCCTGCTCGACCTGGCCGGCGACGAGCCGCCGCTCGCCGCACCGCGAGGCCTGGTCTACGTCCGCTTCCCGCTCGTCGACGGCGACGGCAACCCGCCCTGGCTTCTGCGCCTGGCGATCGCCACCCTGGCCGACCTGCTCCGGACCGGCGTGCAGACCCTGGCGTTCTGCGGCGCGGGGCTGAGCCGCTCGGTGACGATCGCCGCCGCGGCGCTCGGCGTCGTGCGCGGCGAGCCGATGCCGCGCGTCCTGGAGCGGCTCGCCCCGGCCGACGTGTCGCCGGCCCTTGAGGTGAGCGTTTTCCGGGCGCTGCACCCCGACGCCCTCAACGACATCGACTTCGTCCCGGCCGACCCGCGGCAGGCGTGACGGGCCGGCGACACCACGGCCCGGGCGTGGGGTTCCAAACCGGGCGTCGGACGAAGAAGAGCTATTTTTCCGCCGAATCGACTTCCACCGTCCGACCCGTGGGGGTAGAGTACACCAACCATCTTCCTCTCCAGCGGAGATTGATCCATGACCCAGCGATCCTCCCGTCGCGCATTTACGCTGATCGAACTGCTCGTCGTCATCGCGATCATCGCCATCCTGATCGGGCTCTTACTCCCCGCCGTCCAGAAGGTCCGCGAGGCCGCCGCGCGGATGAAGTGCAGCAACAACCTCAAGCAGCTCGGCCTGGCGCTCCACAACCACGAGAACTCCCTCAAGTACATGCCGCCCTGGGGGTTCGATTTCAGCCCGGGCCCGTCCGGTAACCCGCTTGGTGCCCAGACGCAGGGGCATTCGACGCTGACGATGCTCCTCCCCTACATGGAACAGGACAACGCCTACCGGGCGTCGCGGGTGGACCTCTCAGTGATCGACCCGCGGAACTGGCCGCCCAACTGGGCCACGCCCTTCGGCAGCACCGGTAACCCGGCGGCCAGCAATTCCGTCCCGAGCTACCTGTGTCCGTCGTCCCCGGGGGGTGAGATCGACTACGGGCCGTACTTCGCCTCGGTGCTGGGGGTGAACCACGGCAAGTTCGTGATCGGCGGGACCGATTACGCCCCGATCCGCGGCGCGCACAACAACTTCCGGAACGCCTGCGCCCCGACGATGCCGACCCCGTCGAACGCGTCGGGGGTGCTCGGCGTCTTCGGAAGGATGACGCCGGCGAACGGCCTGGAACTCGGCCGCGCCCGCTTCGCCGACATCGCCGACGGTCTGTCGAACTCGATCGTCTTCGCCGAGGCGGCCGGGCGTCACCAGGTCTACCTCAAGAACAGGCAGCAGCTCCTTCCCAACGGCCCCGGCGAGGTCGGCTGGACCCTGAACGCCGGCCTCTCCGACCACAATACGACGATCCAGGTCCGCGGCTTCAGCCTCGACGGCGTCACGGTCGATGGAGGTTGCTGTTCGATCAACTGCACCAACGGCCGCACGACCCCCTTCACGCAGGGCCAGATCTACTCGTTCCACATCGGCGGGGTGAATACCCTCCGCGCCGACGGGTCGGTCCAGTTCTTGAACGAGGCGACGACCCCCGGCGTCCTGGCGGCGCTGATCACCCGCGCCGGCGGCGAGGTCTTCAACGAGAACTGAGCGGCCGACCGGCCCCTCGCTTCTTTCCGCGGAGTGTGAACGATGCCGAATCCCGCGAGGCCGCTCTGCCTTTGGGGGGGGCTGCTGGCCCTGCTCGCCCTGGGGGCCGTCTCCTGTTCGGGCGGAACCTCCCTGAACCCCGTTGCGGGCAAGGTCCTCCACAAGGACCAGCCGCTTTCGGGGGCCCTGGTCACCCTGCACCCCAAGGGGGCAACCGACCACACCGCCGTCCCGGCCACCGGCCTGACGAAGGACGACGGGACGTTCACCGTCACGACCGGGAACCAGGACGGGGCCCCCGCGGGCGAGTACGTCGTCACGGTCGTCTGTTCCCGGATGCCGAAGAACGCGAAGAAGGGCCTCGGCACGGGGAACATTGACACGGAAGACGTTCTCCAGGGAGCCTACGCTAACCGCGACACGTCGAAGATCTTCGTGACGCTCAAGGCGGGCCCCAACCAACTAGAGACGTTCAACTTGAAGTAGTCGGGGGGCGCGACGCCCCGAAGTTGCCCGCCTCCCGACCGACGCCGGCGCGTCACGCCGGCGTTTCGCTTTCCCCCGCCGCTCCTCATTTAGGTTCCGCCCCCCGCCGGGCAATCACCTGTCGAGGGCGGTGCCGGGCGGCCCGCCGACCGACACGAAGCCGGAGCCTCGGGGGTGCCGTCATGCGGAACTGGTTCGCACGCCTGTTCGGAGGGCGGGACTCGATCGGCCGGCGCGAAGACCTCCCGTGCCGGCCGGCCGTGGAGCCCCTCGAGGGCCGGGCCGTCCCGGCGACGCTCGCCGTCCTGAGCGCCGGTGTCCTGTTCGTCCAGGGCGACGCCGCCGACAACGCGATCTTCGTCAGCCACGACGACGCCGGGACGATCCACGTCTTCGACGCCGCCGGGCCGGTCGTCCTCCTCGGCGGGACGACGCCGACCGTCTTCAACACGGCGACGATCAGCATCGCCGGCGGGGCGGGCGAAGACGTCCTCCAGGTCGATCTGACCGCGGCGGCCCTGCCGCCGGTTGTCCTGCTCGGCGAGGCCGGCGACGACACTCTCAGCGGCACCCACGGCCCGGACGCCCTCTACGGCGGCGACGGGGACGACGTCCTGCTCGCCCAGGCCGGCAACGACCTCGTCTTCGGCGGGGCGGGGGACGACTACCTCGACGGCGGCGACGGCGACGACGCCGTCGCCGCCGGGGCCGGCTCCGACAGCGTCGCCGCCGGGGCCGGGGCGGACTTCCTCGCCGGGGGCGACGGCGACGATCTGCTCGACGGCCAGGGCGGCGGCGACCAGCTCTTCGGCGAGGCGGGCGACGACACCCTCCGAGGCGGCGACGGGAACGACGCCCTCGTCGGCGGCGGCGGCGACGACCTCCTCGTCGGCGGGGCCGGCACCGACGCGGCGGCGTACTTCGACGCGGCGGCCGGCGTCGCCGTCGATCTCGCCCTCGGCACCGCGTTCGGCGGGGCGGGCGACGACCGGCTCGACGGGGTCGAGAACCTCGTCGGCTCGGCCCACGACGACTCGATGGCCGGCGACGACGACGGCAACGTCCTCGACGGCCAGGCCGGGAACGACCGCCTCCTCGGCCGGGCCGCCGACGACCTGCTCGTCGGCGGCGACGGCGACGACTTCCTCGACGGCGAGGCCGGCTCCGACGCTGTCGATTACTCGGCCGCCCCGGCGGGGGTCGTCGTCAATTTGGCGAAGAACCTCGCCAGCGGCGCGGCGGGCGACGACGCCGTCTTCAACGTCGAGGTCGTCGTCGGGTCGGCGTTCGCCGACACGCTGAGCGGCGACGCGGCGAACAACGCCCTGTTCGGCCGGGGCGGCGACGACCTGCTCGGCTACACCTCGGGCGGCGGCAGCGACCTCCTCGAAGGCGGCGACGGGGCCGACACGGTCGAGGTGAACGGCGACGCCGGGGCTGAGACGCTCACGGTCGCGGCGGTCGGCGGCCGTATCCGCGTCGCCCGGCTCGACCTCGCCCCGTTCGTGCTCGACGTCGGCACGGCGGAAGACCTCGCCATCAACCTCAACGGCGGCGACGACACCCTCGCCGTCGGCGACCTGGCCGAGCTCGTCCGCCTCGCCGTCGATGGCGGGGACGGCACCGACCGGGTGGAATTCGCCCTGTCCGGCGACCGGGAAGTGGTGGACCTGTCCGCCCGGGACGGCGAGGTCGTGGTGACCCGGGAGGCCGACCCGGCCGAGGCGGTCCTCGCCAACGTGGAAGTCGTCGCGATCGACCTTGGCGACGGCGAGGGGGCCGTCACCGTCAACGCGCTGTTCGGCACCGGGGTGACCGACGTCTTGCTCGACCTCGGCACCGACCTCCGGCCCGACGACGTCGTCATCAACGGCACGGACGGTAACGACCAGATCACCCTGACCGACCCTCCGGGCGGGGACAGCATCCAGATCAGGGCGGGGGGCGAACAGCTGTCGATCTTGGTCGCCGGCTCGGAGCCCGGCATCGACACGCTCCGTCTGAACGGCCTCGGCGGCCGCGACGTGATACTCGCCCTCCCGGACGACCCGGTCCGGGCGACGACCACCCTCGACGGCGGGGCCGGCAACGATTTCCTCTTCGGCAGCGGGGCGGCGGAGGTCCTCATCGGCGGGCCGGGGATCGACGAGATCTTCGGCAATGGCGGCGGCGACGTCTTCGTCTGGAACCCCGGCGACGGCGACCGCGACCTCTTCGTCGGGGAAGGGGCCGGCGACGTCCTCCAGATCAACGGCGACGCGGCGGACGAGGTCGTCCGTTTCGATCCTCTCCCGGGCATCGTGCGGATCGACCGGCCGGAAGGGAGGGCGATCATCAGTCTCAGCCAGATCGCGACCATCCGGTTCGACGGCCGGGCGGAGTGGACGAGATCGTCGTCGGCCCGATCGCGCCGTGACGGAAAAGTGTGGCCCGCGCCCACGCCGCGCTGGTATGCTGTCCGCATCCATCCGCGCGAGGGCGCGCCGTCCTTCCTCCCCTGCGTCCCTCCCGCCATTCGTGCAGACCCGCCGGAGTCCGGTTCCATGGAGCAGAAGTTCGAGGGCACGCCCCGGGCGGAGATCCGCCTGGAGGGCCGCCGCGTCGTCCGCACCGCCGTCACCCACGACTGGGGCCTCCGCCTGCAGTGGGTCGTCACCCGCGACGGCAAGGTGGTCAACACGCCGAACGCCCGCGTCTCGGAGGTGCTCGACCTGTCCGACGCCGCCCCGGGCAGCTACGAGGTCGTCCTCCAGATGTGGAAGTACGTCAACTACAAGAAGACGCCCGCCGGCGAGTTCGTCGACAGCAAGTTCATCGACGTGTCGAACAAGGTCACGTTCACGATCTGAACCGGGGAGATCCGCCCATGCTGAACGTGGGGAACGTCCGGGTGCCGGTCTGCTCCGGGCCGACGCGGCGCAGCTTCCTGACCGCCGGCGCGACCGCCCTCGCGTCGATGAGCCTGCCGCACCTCCTCGGCCTGGAGGCGCGCGGGGCGGTCGACGGCTCCCGCGCCAAGATCCGCAACTGCATCACGCTCTTCCTGGTCGGCTCGCCCGGCCATCTCGACACGTGGGACATGAAGCCGGACGCCCCGGCCGAGGTCCGCGGCAAGTACAAGCCGATCGACACGAACGTGCCGGGCGTCCGCATCTGCGAGCACTTCCCGCTCATGTCCCGGATGATGGACAAGGTAGCCCTCGTGCGGAGCCTGCACTACCGGACCGGCTCGACGCACGAGAACGGCCAGCGCTGGATGATGACCGCCCACGACTTCAACGCCGACAGCGTCAAGCCGCACGCCGGCAGCGTCGTGTCGCGCGTCTTTGGCAACAAGGGCGACCTGCCGGCGAACGTCGTCCTGCCCGGGCCGATCGGCAACACCGGGGCCGGGCCGCTCCACGGCCAGACGGCCGGGCACCTCGGCAGCGCCCACGAGCCGTTCTTCCTCAACGCCGACCCGGCCGCGGCCGACTTCAAGGTCGCCGACCTGGAGGTGCCGAAGGAGAAGGACCAGTTCCGCCTCGACGCCCGCCAGAAGCTGCTCGGCCAGATCGACGACCTGCAACGCCGCACCGAGA